>Ga0224512_10002491_pt1 | contig 16840 bp, 18 predicted proteins | sample SF_May12_sed_USG_4_FD_169103 | JGI IMG/M metagenome (GOLD analysis project Ga0224512, IMG submission 169103) | Sediment microbial communities from San Francisco Bay, California, United States - SF_May12_sed_USGS_13 | ecosystem: Environmental > Aquatic > Marine > Sediment | place: USA...
GACCCTCACCGTGCGGCGCTGGGCAATCGAGGTCGAGGATGCCGCCGGAGGCCGCACCCGCCTGCTTCCTCGACTTCCCGCAGTTCCCATATCCTTTGAAGATACCACATCTTGCGCGCATAGGAGGGAGGAAGACGGGTCGAATCGTATTGACGAATGTTTCCTTACTACGGAACCGGGCCGGCTTCGAAGGAGGTCACGGACCAGGAGAAATAATAGTCGGCACTTACCCGAACGTCGGTTCGAGAAGGACCTCGGTCCGGATGGAGTTTGAAACAAGGCAGTTCCGCTCCGCCTTGTGCAGGATCTCCTCCGCTTTGGCCCTGTCCTCGCCGGACGTAAGCAAGACCCGGGGCCGGACGACGATCTTCGTGAACAGGAGTCGGCCGTCCACGAACTCGAGCAGCCCCTCCGCCTCGCTCTCGTATCCTCCGAAGGCCAGGCCCGCCCGCTCGGCGAATGCCAGGAACGTGGTCATGATGCAGCTGTTCACGGAGGCGACAAAGAGGTCCTCGGGCGACCAGATCCCCTCGTGCCCCTTGAATTCGGGCGGGGTCGCCACTTCCACGGAGGGCTTCCCGGCGACGTCCATCATCCCCTTTTTCTCTCCCGTCCACCGGACGGATGTCGTGTACCGGTAGCTCTTGGGGCGGATCGCCATCTGTCGCTCCTTTCCCGGTCAGTAGACGAGGCGCGCCCGGATCGTGTTGGGGATCGCCTCGAGGTCTGAAACGATCGCCGTGCCACACGGGCCGTCCGCATCGATGATCGCGTAGCCGACGGCTCCCCGGGTCTCCAGGTGTTGCCCGGCGATGTTGATGCCCCGTCGGGCGAACACCTCGTTGATCTGGGCGAGCATCCCGGGGATGTTTTCGTGGATGTGCGCGAACCGGTGGAGGTAGGTCTTCCCCATCGGGTGGTAGACGGGGAAATTGACGCTCGAGACGGTGCTACCGGTGGCGAAGTACGCCACGATCCTCTCCGCGACGAAGTCCCCGATGCCCGCCTGGGCCTCTTCCGTGGAGCCCCCGACGTGCGGCGTCAGGATCACGTTTTGCAGCCCCTGCAGGGGGGAGGAGAAAGGGGCCTTGCTGCTTTCCGGTTCCTCGGGGAACACGTCGATGGCGGCTCCCCGGACCCTGCCGGATTTGATGTGACGGGCGAGCGCCTCCACGTCCACCACGAACCCCCGGCTCAGGTTGAGGAAGACGGCCCCCTCCTTCATTGCCGCGAATTCCTTCTCCCCGACGAAATTCCTGTTGGACTCCCGCCCGTCGATGTGGACGGTGATGATGTCGGAGCGGCCCAGAAGTTCCTTGAGGGGGTATTTCCGGGCATTCCCCAGGGAGAGTTTCTCCTCGATGTCGCAGTAGCCGACCTCCATCCCGAGGGACTCGGCGAGGGTGGACAGCTGGGAGCCGATATTCCCGTAGCCGATAATCCCCAGCCGTTTCCCCCGGATCTCGTGGAACCCTTCCGCGGACTTTGCCCAGACCCCTCCGTGGAGCCGGTTGCTGCTCTCGAACGCCCCGCGCAGGAGCAGGATCATCTCGCCCAGGGCCATCTCGACGACGCTGCGCGTGTTGCTGTAAGGGGCGTTGAAGACCGCGATCCCCTTCGCGCTGCACGCGGAAAGATCGATCTGCTCGGTGCCGATGCAGAAGGCACCGATCGCAAAGAGATTTGGGGCCCGCGCAAGGATGTCGGGTCCGAGACGGGTCTTCGACCGGATCCCGAGGACGGACACGTCCTCCATCCTCTGGGCGAGCACTTTTTTCCCGGGGCTTTGGGGGACCGCCTCCACTTTGAACCCCGCTGCCTTGAATACCCGGACTGCCCCGGAGTGGATGTTCTCCAGGAGGAGCGCCTTCATGCGGATCACTATACCATCGGTCCCAGCCGGTTAGGCCCCGTTCTTCGCTACTTGCCATCCGCACGCCGGCCCGCAATAATGGGAGTGCCCTGTCAGGGATGCCCCCCGACCTAAATCCCGCGGCTTCGCAGCGCGATGGCAGTTTGTTTTAAGGCCGGACGATACCGGTGACGGGAAAAGGATCGCTCCAGCCCTTCGGATAGGAGGACATCGTGAAAGCGCAAATGCCGGCCATCGGCAAGGTATCTTCCGAAATATTCGATGAAATCATCCTTCCCCATCTGGGGCGGAAACGCCCGGAAATCCTGGTGGGGCCCCAGCATGGAGTGGATGTGGGCGTTGTGGATCTGGGGAACGGCAAGGTGATGGTGACCACTACCGATCCGATTTTCGTGGTGCCTCCTTACGGGTGGGAACGTTCCGGCTGGTTTGCGGTCCACATCCTGGCGTCCGATGCGGCCACGTCGGGAATCCGGCCGACCTATATCACCATGGATCTGAATCTTCCCCTGTCGATGACCCGGGAGGACTTCGAAGCGTTATGGACGGTGATGCACCGGGAGTGCGACAGAATCGGCATGGCCATCATCACCGGGCACACCGGCCGCTACGAGGGGTGTGAATATCCGATGATCGGCGGGGCGACCGTGATCGGAATCGGCCCGAAAGACCGGTATGTGACCCCGAATATGGCGAAGACGGGAGATTCCATCATCATCACCAAGGGGGCGGCCATCGAAGCCGCCGGCCTGTTTGCCGTCACCTTTCCTCACCGGGTGGCGGAACGATACGGGGAGGAGGCGGCACGGGAGGCCGAGGAGATTTTCTGGCAGATGTCCGTCGTGGAGGACGCGCTCACCGCGGTGGAAGCAGGGGTACGGGAAGACGGAGTCACCACCATGCACGACGCGACCGAGTGCGGGGTATGGGGCGGCCTGTTCGAGGTCGCCCAGGCCTCGGGAGTGGGCATGACCATCGACAAGGAGAAGATCATCGTGCAGGACGCGGTCCAAAACGTGTGCGACCTGTTCGGCATCGACCCGTATTCCTCGATCAGCGAAGGAACCCTGATCGTCACCTGCCGGCCGCACAAGGCGCGGGAAGTGGTTCGGCGGCTGGGTGACAAGGGGATCCCGGCCACCATGGTGGGGGAAATCGTAGACCAGCAGCGGGGGATGCGGTATTTCGAAAAGGGAATTTCGCATGAACTGGTCCATCCCCGGGTGGATCCGTTCTGGGGAGCGTTCGGAAAGGCCGCGTCCCAGGGGAGGTGACATCGATGTCGAAACGCCCCTTTTACCAGGAAATGCGGCATGCGTCCGATCCCCTCTGGCAGGCGATTTTCGGGCACCCGTTCGTGACGGGGATCGGAGACGGCACCCTGTCCCGGGACCGGTTCGAGTTCTACCTGAAGCAGGATTACGTGTACCTGATCGATTTCAGCCGGGTCTTTGCCCTGGCGAGCGCGAAATCCTGGCATCTTCAGGATATGGGAACCTTTGCCACCTTGCTTTCCACCACCCTGAACGTGGAAATGGACCTCCATCGGAAAACGTGCGCCGCCTTCGGGATTCCGGCGCAGGACCTGGAAAAGACCCGCAAGAGCATGATCACGTCCGCCTATACCGATTTCCTGGTCCGGACCTGCCACGAGGGGAGCCTGTCGGACATCCTGGCGGTGTTGACGCCCTGTGCCTGCGGGTACGTCGAGATCGGCCAGAAGCTGAAAATCCGGGGCCTCCCGGACAACTCGTTCTACCGGGACTGGATCGAGACCTATTCCTCCCGGGAGTTTTGCGATCTCGCCGACTGGCTCGTCGGAAAAGTGAACGAGCACGCCGGAGGCGCCTCTGCGCAGCGCAAGGAGTACTGGTACCGGCTCTACGAAACGAGCACACGCTTCGAATACCTGTTTTTCGACATGAGCTGGAAGAAAGAGGAATGGCCTGCCGCGATCACGTATTCTTCCGGGGGATTCCCCATTGATTGACAGGATCTCTCCCGGCCGCTGGCGTCTCTATGTCATCACCGACGAGTCGGTAAGCCGGGGCCGGTCGCACATCGAGATCGCGGAAGCCGCGATCCGGGGCGGAGCCGATGTCATTCAGCTGCGGGACAAGACCGCCTCCGGAGGGAAGCTCTACCAGGTCGCGCTTGCGCTTCGGAAGCTCACCCGGGAGGCGAGGGTCCCGTTTATCGTCAACGACCGCCTCGATATCGCTCTGGCCGTCGACGCCGACGGGGTCCACCTTGGCCAGAAGGATCTGCCCGCGGCCGTGGCGCGCGACATCATGGGACCCGGCAGGATCCTGGGGGTTTCGGCGGATACGCTGGAGGAAGCCCTCCTGGCGGAGAAGGATGGGGCGGATTATCTGGGGGTGGGCCCGGTGTTCGAGGCCCGGGAAACCAAGGCGGATGCCGGGGAGCCTCTCGGCCTGGAACGGATTGCGCGTATCCGGAAGCATTGCCGTCTCCCCATTGTCGCAATCGGAGGGATCGGTGCGCAAAACGCGCGGCAGGTGCGTGAAGCGGGCGCGGATTCCGCGGCGGTGATCTCCGCGATCGTTGCGGCGGACGATATCGCACGGGCGGCGCGGGAGCTGAAATCCATCCTGAGCGCCGGGGATCCGGGTCGTTGAAGCGAGGGCGGAAAAGCGTGGGGGAGATCGGGGAATTTTCCCTGATCGAAAGGATCGGGAAAATCCTTCCCGCTACCAGAGCCAAGGATCTCCTGATCGGCATCGGAGACGATACCGCGGTGATCCGGATGGATAAGCGGCGGGCGCTGCTGGTGACCTGCGACATCCAGGTGGAAGGCCGGCATTTCCAATTGGACCGCATCACTCCGTATCAGCTGGGTCGCCGTGCCGTGGCGGTGAATGTAAGCGATATCGCCTCCATGGGGGGAAAGCCCACGTTTGCCCTCGTCTCGCTGGGACTCCCGGGCGCCTTCCCCGTCGCAAGCTACGACCGGCTGTTCGAGGGGATGCGGGATGAACTGCAACGCCACGGGGCCCGGATCGTGGGGGGGAACCTGGCCCGGACCGAAGACGTGCTGATCGTGGACATCACCCTGATGGGGGAAAACGATCTGTCTCGGGTGATGACCCGCAGTGGCGCCCGGGTCGGCGACCGGGTATTTGTCACCGGGAGACTGGGAGCGTCCGGTGCGGGGCTCCAGGCACTGAAGGCGTTCGGGAAAAACGTTCCCGCAAGGTACCGCCACCTGGTTGCCTGCCACCTTATTCCCACGCCCCGGGTTACGCTGGGGCGGCGGATCTCGCGCGCCGGCGTAGCCACCGCAATGATCGACCTGAGCGACGGACTGGCGGGCGACCTGTTCCACATCTGTACCCGGAGCAAGGTGGGAGCGGAAATCTATCCGGACCGTCTGCCGCTTCCGGAACGGATCGGGGAGATCGCGGCAAGGTCCGGCAAATCGGTGATCGACCTTGCCCTGCACAGCGGGGAGGATTACGAATTGCTCTTTACCGCGCCCCCCCGCGTCCCGGCGCGAAAAATTCGATCCCTCTCCCGTGATCCGGAGATACCGATCACGGAAATCGGAAAAATCGTGGGGCGCAAAGATGGATACTGCCTGGTCGATTCCCAAGGGACCAGAACCCCTTTGACTCCGGGCGGCTGGGATCATTTCCGGACACCGGGGGAATCGCGGAAGGATACGAAACGATGAAAAAGGCGCTCACCATCGCCGGCTCCGACAGCGGCGGAGGAGCAGGCATTCAGGCGGACCTGAAAACGTTTACGGCATTCGGGGTTTACGGGATGTCCGCCATCACCGCCCTGACCGCACAGAACACGGTGGGCGTGCAGGGGATTTTCGACATTTCTCCCGACTTCGTCCGGGAGCAGATCCAGAGCGTCATGACCGATATCGGCACCGACGCCGCCAAGACCGGGATGCTCTCCAATGCGGCTGTCGTCAGGAACGTGGCGGAAGCCGTTCGTACCTTCCGTATCCCCAATCTGGTCGTCGACCCGGTGATGATCGCCAAGAGCGGCGATTCCCTGCTGGCCGGTGACGCCCGCCAGGCGATCCGTGAGGAACTGCTGCCGCTGGCCACGGTTATTACCCCCAACATTTTCGAGGCCGAGGCGCTTCTTGCATGCAAAATCGGAGATCTGGACGCCATGCGGGACGCCGCGCGGGAGCTTTGGAAAATCGGGTGCCCGTGGGTGGTAGTAAAGGGCGGGTGCCTGGATATCGAATCCCAGGCGATCGACGTCCTATACGACGGGAAGGAATTCGTTCTCCTGAAATCGCCCCGTCTCGATTCCCGGAATACCCACGGCACCGGCTGCACCTTCGCCTCCGCCATCGCTGCCGGACTGGCGAAGGGCCTCCCGCCGCCGAAAGCCGTCGGGCGGGCGAAGGTCTACATTACCGAGGCCATCCGGAGCGCAATCCCGATCGGAAGCGGACACGGCCCCGCCAACCATCTGACCGGAGTCCACAGCAAATGGTAAGGAATGTATCTGTCCGGACATAGAATCGAGGCAGGCAACCATCCCCATCAGGAAAGGAGGCGTCATGGAAATTTCGGAATTCACCGAAGTGCTGATGGAAGCCAAGGAAGACAAGGGTCTTTCTTTCGCGGCTCTTGGCAAACTGATCGGTCGCAGTGAAATGTGGGTGGCGGCCCTGCTCTACGGACAGGCCCAGGCCACGGCGGAGGAAGCCAGGAAAATCGTCTCCAAACTCGGATTGGAAGAAGAGAAAGAGGCGTTTCATTATTTTTTGACTTCTTTTCCGAGCAAAGGGCTGGGGCCGGTCGTCCCTACCGATCCCCTCATTTACCGTCTCTACGAGATCATGCAGGTTTACGGTCATCCGTTCAAAGCGATCGTACACGAGAAATTCGGCGACGGCATCATGAGCGCCATCGATTTCACGATGGATGTGGAAAAGGAGAAAGACCCAAAGGGAGACCGGGTGAAAGTCACCATGTCGGGGAAGTATCTCCCCTACAAAATCTGGTAATACCGGCATCCTTTTCATCCCCTTCGTCATGCCCAGGAAGGGAAGGGATTGCCGAAAGGCGATCCCTTTTCTTTTCGGGTCAACCCGGACGCCAAAGCGGAAGTCGTGTAGGATTCCGCCCCGCCCGTTCGATTCGGGATCATATCGCCAGTGTGCCGACATGTGGGCATACTGGCGAAATTTGTGTTTCCGACTGACGGGAAAATCAGCGTCAGGAAGACACCTCGAACAGTGTATTCATGCATACATAACAACTGGTTAATAAACGAGGACGTCACGCCTGCCCATTGGCACGCTCCTTGAATTTTACGCAGCCAACAAAGGGGACGTAGAGGATGAGGGGAATGATCTTGGTGGTCTTGAGAAAGGAAGGAAAAGGGGGGCGTCATGGGAAAGGAAAGATTAAGAGACCGTGTATGCGGGGCGATGAAACCCATCTGCGACTGTTTCTCGGTTGCCGCCAAGCAGGCCAGAGAGGCTGAGATCGACGTTCCTTCGAAGAGGCGTTTCCGTCTGTTCTACGCATCCGGAGACGCGGATTCCTCTCTCCCGCAGGATGCGGGTACCGGCTTGCATGAGGTGGTGACGCGCACGGGGATTGGAATGCGGACATTTTTAAACTGCCTGGACGATGCGAAAAATCGGGTCGAGGAGAGCAGAACCAATGCCCTCTCACGATTGTCCTACCGGAAATTGCCGGAATGAGGCGGACCCGTCCTCCGTCTAGCTCTTGCTGATTCCCCGCCTTTTCATCCGCGCGGTGAAGGTGGACCTCTTGACCCCCGCCCGGCGGGCCGCCGCGGCGATATTCCATTTCGTCCCATCCAGAAGCGAGAGGATGTAGTCCCGTTCCAGCCCCTCCCAGGAGTATGCCGAGAGCAGAGCAGCAGGTGTATTCTCCCCGAGGCCGGGGATAGCCGTGACCGGGCGGTACTCCGGGACCTCGTGCGGAGGCTGGTCGAAGAGCGTGGGGAGGTCGGAGAGCTGGATGGTGTTTCCCCGGGCCACGGTGAGAAGGTACTTGACCATGTTCTCCATCTCGCGGATGTTGCCGGGCCAGTGATATCCCATCAGCTTTCCCATCGCCTCGGGTGCGATCCCCGGGGATTGCCTCCCGGATTCCCTGGCGAAATGCTGCAGAAAATGGTTGATAAGCATAGGGATATCGTCTTTCCTCTCCCGCAGTGGCGGCATCACCAGGGGCAGGACGTTTAGGCGGAAATACAGGTCCTCCCGGAAATGGCCCCTCTCGATGCCCTGGGTCAGGTTTTTGTTCGTGGCCGCGATGATGCGCATGTCCACCTTATGGGACTCGGTGCTCCCCAGCGGTTTGACATCGTTGCTCTGCAGGACGTTGAGGATTTTGGCCTGCAGCCCCGGCGGCATGTCCCCGATCTCGTCCAGGAAGACGGTCCCACCGCGGACAGCCTGGAAAAGCCCGACCTTGTCCTTCGTTGCTCCGGTGAACGCCCCCTTCCGGTATCCGAACAGTTCGCTCTCCAGAAGGGTGTCGGGAATGGCGCTGCAGTTCTGTGTCATGAAGGGCTTGTCCCTCCGGGAGCTGTTCCGATGGATTTCCCGGGCGATAAGTTCCTTGCCGGTCCCGCTCTCCCCCGTGATCAGGACCGGGAAATCTTCTTCGGCATAGGCCTCGGCGGTCCGCAGGACCGAAAGGAACGTTTCGCTCCGCCCGATGATGAGCGGAGGGGACCGGACCTCCTCCAGTATCCTCCTCAGCTCGATGTTCTGTTTCTGCTGATCCTTAAGGGCCAGGGAGGCGCTCAGGGCGATCCCCCCGGTGGTCACCAGCCCTTCCAGGAGGCCCAGGTAGTCGGAGTCCAGGTTCAGCCGGCTTCCCCCCGCGCTCGTGTCGATGATCTGCACGGCCCCGTAGACGGTCCCGTCCTTCAATTTCAGGGGAAAGCAGAGGATCAGGGTGTTCTTGACGTCCAGGGAGTGCTCGATCTCCTTGAAGTGGCGGGGATCCTTCCCGGCTTCGGCGATGATCGTTTTTCCCTTCCCGATCACCGAACCCACGATGCTCCGGCGCCTGGTGCTGATGGCCAGCCCCTTGATCTTGTCGCTTTCGGGACCGGCCGCCTCCGTGCAGACGTAGTTGTCCCCCCTCCGGATCCACACGGACCCCCTCTCCACGTTCTGGATCTGCGTCAGGGTTTTGAGGAACTGGGCTTGGAACCGGTCGGGATCCAGCTTCTCGAAGAGGGACTGGATGAAGCGGAGAGGCAGCTTTTCTTTCATGGAGCCGCTCCCTGGGAATCCCGGGGAGAAAGGTTTCCGTTCCCCGCTCGTTGTTCTCGGAGCCAGGTTGGGAATGACGAGCCCCTATTCTTTTTCTACCTCTCTTCCCGGGAGAGCGTCAAGCGGATGTTTTTTCGGCGAGTATGCCCCGGCTCATTTGTCCACCCTGACCACGACAAAGCAGCCGTCGCCGCGCCCTTCCCGGACCGGATCCACGGCATCCATCCCGCCCGGGTCCCGGAAGATCGTCTGGCGGAAGGTGAGGGTATGAAATCCGGCATTTGGAAGGAAAGCGGTGACCTCCTCGTGGCTGGCGTTTTCCTGCCGGCAATTCGACCGGCGCGGAAGACACAAGGGACCTAGTAGTGTCCCCCGTGCTTTTCCAGAAGGCGGAGGATGTTCTCGTAGCCCCGGTGGTCCGCGTTCTGCAGAGGCGTGACGCCGAATGTATCCCTCGCGTTCACGTCGGCCCCCTTCGTGATGAACAGTTTGGCCAGGTCCTCATAACCTTTCAGGGCGGCCAGGTGAAGCGGCGCGATCCCGTAGTTGTTCTTCGCGTTGACGTTTGCCCCCTTCGCCACGAGCAGTTTCGCGAACGGTTTGTGGCCCATGTAGACCGCCTTGTGCAGCGGCGTGTTGGCACCCTCGTCCTTCACGTTCACGTTGGCACCGCGCGCGAGAAGCTGTATCAGCACGGCCTCGTTTCCGTTATCGGCCGCGTACAGCAGAGGCGTCTGCCCGAATCCGTCTTTCGCCTCCACGTCGGCGCCGTTTGCGATCAGGAGTTTCACCGCCTCTTCCCGGTTCTTTTCGACGGCCCTGTGCAGCGGCGTTCCGTCATTGGCATCCTTCGCGTTCACATCGGCGCCGCTTTCGATCAGAAGTTCCGCGATGGCCCCGTATCCCGACTCGGCTGCCCAGTGCAGCGGGGCTCTGCCGAGGTTATCCTTCGCGTTCAGGTCGGCGCCCTCGGCGATGAGCTCCACCGCCAGCAACCAATTTCCGTCCATGGCCGCCAGGTGAAGAGGCTCCGCGGATACGGGAGGTGCGGCAATCCCGATCGCGGATATCAGAATTCCGACCAGGAGAAAACGAACGGCCACGGTTTTGCTCCTTTCCGGCCCGGAGAGGGAAACCCTACTGCTATTTTTACACGTAAAGTTACGGAACTGAAATTCCGATACATAGGACGTGAAGAAGAAGATTACCATAGTGATCGAGGTGGACCCGGATGCCGGTGAGATCACCGTCAAGGATGATGCCGGCAATGAGCGCCCGGTGAAGTCCATCGTGGTGTTCGGGGGAGACGCGGAACAAGGCATTCTCTACCTCTTCGGCTGGGGTGCCTCGGCCGATGCGGCATGGGCGTACAAGGAGGGGTTTCTGCACGCCAACGAGTGCGACGACGCCCACATGAAGAATTTCTACAAGCAGTGCGCGTGTCACATCGCCCAATGCCTCTGCCCGCGCGCCTTCCGCCAGGAAATCGATGCCGAGGAACTGCTGGGTCAGTGGGAAGCCGAAGACCAGGACCAGGGCACGTGGCATTGACCCGCGTCATTCCGTAAATCCCCCTCCCCTCTCTTTCTGCGAAAATGGTTCTCCGTAATCCGTCGTTTCCCGGAGAGCCTTCTCTTCCAGACGAATCCGCTGCCGGAGGACCGGAAGGTTGGCCAGGGAAAACGCGACGAGCGTGAACGGCGCCCGCAGAAGAAGGGGAAAAAGAAGAAACTCCAGCACGATAACGAGGTAGTTCGGGTGCCGGATGAACCGGTAGGGGCCGCTTCGGACGACTTTGCTGCCCGGGACGGCGACGATCCTGGTCGTCCACCTTCCCCCAAGCGTTGCGATGCTTGCGTATCGCAGGGCGGTCACGGCGACAAGCCCGGCAAGGCAGACGGTTGTCCTCGTGTCCAGAGGTATGCGCCAAGGGTACGACTCCCAGGCGAGGGACAGGAAGAAACAGGTGTGGAGGGCCACCATGACGGGATAGGTTTCCGGGTGGAACTCCCTCCCGCCCCGGGCGAAAAGCGCACGCCTGTTGCGCCGGCAAAGCGCAAGTTCGGCCATCCGCTGGAGAAAGAGAAACGCCAGGATCCACGCGAAGGACATGACCCCGTCCACCCCCACCGTACGTGTTACCATTTTTCCTTCGAATCCCCTTGTGCCGTTGCTCCGTCCTATCGAGTGAGCCGAAGCGATCCGTCAAGGAGACGCCATTCATGATGAAGATGGCGAAAATAGCGATTGCGTTCCTTCTCGTGCTTGCCGCCTCCGCCCGAGCCGGGGAGATAAAGGGTGCGTGCCTCTTGCGGTTCGTGGGGATTTCCACCCTGCACGATTTCACGGGAACCGTCCGGTGCCAGCCTTTCTCCGCGGATATGGTGAGAAGCGCGGAAGGAGGAACGAGCATTCCCGGCGTGGAAGTCCACGTCCTGGTGGAAGAGATGGACACCGGGAACAATACTCGGGACGGCCAGATGCGGGAGATGTTCCAGAGCGACAGGTTTCCGCGCATTAACGGAACCGTGAGAGCGATCGACGTGGACGGGATCCGGCGGGAGATCGGGAAAGAGGGGGGAGGAAAGGCGTTCTTCGATCTGACGCTTGGGGTACGCGACGTGGAAAGGACCATCCATGCCGCGGTGACAAATTTCCGGGAAGAAGGGAGTCGGGTCGACTTCGACGTAGAATTCCCCGTATTGCTTAAGGATTTCGGCCTGAAGGCGCCGTCGTTTCTCGGGATATTCCGGGTTCGCGACAAGGTTGTCGTAACGGGGAACGTCCGGCTGGAAGTTTCATCAAAGCAGTAGGGCCGCAGACGGAAAACTACGTATCGGAGGAACCTTCATGGCGGTATGGATCCATCGGATCGATTCGCTTCTCCCGGAGTTCTCCTTCACCCAGGAAGAGGCAAGCGCAAAGATGCAGGAGTGGGCCCGGGACGAGCGGGAAAGGCGTCTCATCCGGGCCATCTATCGAAGTTCCGGCATCGAGCGCCGGCACGCAGTCATCAGGAATTACGTCGGCGATGCCCCCGAAAGCTTCTTCCGGGCAGCTCCCGACGGGTCCCTGAAAGGGCCGGGCACCGCAGCGCGAAACGCCATCTTTGCCTCCGAGTCCCGGCATCTCTCGGTCGCCCTGGCGAAAAAGATACTGGACAACTGCCCCGGGATCGATGCGGGGGACGTAACGCACGTCGTCACGGTCTCCTGTACGGGCTTCTACAACCCTGGGCCCGACTATTACATCGTGCGCGACCTCGGGATGTCCCTCGGCACCGAGCGGTACCACCTGGGGTTCATGGGCTGCTACGCTGCCTTACCGGCGCTTCGGATGGCGGCACAGTTCTGCGAAGCGGATCCCGGCGCGGTCGTCCTGGTCCAGTGCCTCGAATTGTGTTCCCTGCATCTGCAGTTGTCCGGCACGGAGGACACGATCCTTGCGAACTCGCTTTTCTCGGACGGGGCGGCCGCCGCGATCGTAAGCGCAAAGGATCCGGCGCCCGACCGATGTGCGTACCGGATCGAGGGTTTTCGCAACACGCTTGTGCCCGGCGGCGAGCAGGATATGGCCTGGCGCATCGGGGACCATGGCTTCGATATCGCCCTTTCCAGCTACGTTCCGAAGATCATCGGCGCCAATATCCGGGAGTTCGTGGAACCGTCTCTTTCCGTAACCGGCCTGTCGATCGCCGACGTGGACCTCTGGGCCATCCACCCGGGGGGCAAGTCCATCATCGACCAGGTCCAAAGGAGCCTTTCCCTTCGGCCGGAACAGGTTCGGGAGTCGCGCGAGGTGCTTCGCAAGTACGGCAACATGAGCAGCGTTTCCATCCTCTTCGTTCTCGCGGAGATCCTGGAACGGCAGACCGAGGCCGGCGAGGAAAAGGTATGCGCCGTTGCCTTCGGCCCGGGACTGACGGTGGAAATGGCCCTCCTTGCCGCCCTTCGGATCCAGTCCGGCGTTCCGGCCTCCTGGGCGGGAGAAACAAGTTCGGCCGTCAAGGTCTGATCTTCCCGATGGGCCCGCGGAATCCTTTTCTTCTCACGGTTTGGCAACAGAAGAAGAATGTCCGGAAAGGGACAGCGTACAGGGAGGAAACGCCATGAGGCTTTCCGTCGCCACGAATTTCGACCCGGCGCTGGTCGAGGCGATGAAAGGATATCCCGTCGTGGAGCTTTTCGGAAAGCTCCGGGAGGACGCCGTCGGCGGGGGCCGGGCGCCGTACCAGCTGGCTCGCGTCTCCCGGAAGCGCCTCGCAGAGCATGTGCGGCACGCCCGCTTGGCCGGGATCGAATTCAACTATCTCCTGAACGCCTCCTGCCTCGGGAACCGGGAGATGACGAGAGCGGGGCAGAGGGAAATCGAGGAACTCGCCGGCTGGCTCTGCGAGATCGGCGTCGCCTCGGTGACGGTGTCTTCGCCTTACCTGCTGACGCTCATCAAGACCCGGTATCCGGGACTCAAGGTCCGCGTTTCTGTTTTCGGCGGGGTGGACAGGGTTCGCAAGGCACAGATGTGGGAGGAGCTGGGAGCGGACTGCATCGTGCTCGACAGCATCCTGGTCAACCGGGAGCTCGGGGCGCTCGAGCGAATCCGCAAAAGCGTCCGGTGCGATCTTACGCTACTGGTCAACAACAACTGCCTGTCGGGATGCGCCCTCTCCCCCATGCACATGAACGCGCTCTCGCACGCCGGACAGTCGTGGCACGGGAACCGGGGATTTTTCATCGACTGGTGCTTCCTCCGGTGCACGGAGAGGAAGCTGCGAGACCCGGTCAACTATCTTCGGTCGGAATGGATCCGCCCCGAAGACCTGCACGTATACGAGGATCTTGGGTACGACCTGTTCAAGATCGCCGAGCGCGACATTCCGACGCCGCTCATGGTCACAAGGGTCCGAGCGTACGCCGGGCGGAGGTACGACGGGAACCTCCTCGACCTCGTCCAGCCCTATGCCTTCCACGGGGTGAAGGGAAACGACCGGTATTACCGGCGCGGCCCGGGATGGATCCTGCGTTTTCTCCTGCGTCCCGCTCTGGTGAACCCCGCGCGGATGATGCTCCTCAAGCGCGTAGCCGATCTGCGGCACATGACGCGGCCCCTCACGGGGGAGGCTCCCGTCCATATCGACAACCGGGCCCTCGACGGGTTCCTGGATCGATTCCGGGAATCCGGTTGCCGCGACGCCGACTGCGGGGAATGTAGGTGGTGCCACGAATTCGTCCGGAAGGCCGTTCGCATCGACGAGGTCCACCGCGCAAAGGTCCTCGAGGCCTACGACGAGTTGTTCCGGGCGCTCCACGACGGGAGCATGTGGAGGTATCTCCCCGGAAGGGACGGTGCGGGAGGGCCGCTTTTCCCCTGCCCCTCCCTGGCGGAGGCGGGCGACGGGGGAGACGAGGAAGGATGATGGCGCGGTTCGACCTGAAAAGCAGGGACTACCTCCGCGTCCCGGAGAGAAAAAAACGCTACAACGAGCTTCATTTCGCCGAGGCGGCGCCGCGATACGACACCGCCACGCGCGCCATGTCCCTGTTTCGCGACGCAACGTGGAAAACGCGTCTGGTCGATTCGCTGCCGGAGATCGCAACGCCTTTTTGCGTGGACATCGCATGCGGGACGGGCGACGTCTCCTTCCTCCTGGCGCAGCGATATCCGGAAGGCCGGACCGTGGGGCTGGACATCGCCTGGCCGATGCTTGGCATCGCCCGGGAGCGAAATCGCTACCCCAATCTCCGTTTCGTAAGGCAGGACATGTGCGCGATGGAATTCCCGGAAGGAACCGTCGACATCGTCACGGGAAGCTACGCGCTGCGCAACGCACCGGATCTCCCGCGCGCCATAGGCGAGATCCGGCGGATCCTGAAGCCGGGCGGGACCGCCGCATTTCTCGATTTCTCGAAGCCCCGGGCGGCGATTTTCCGAATTCCCCAATACCTGCTCCTGCGGACGTGGTGCGGCTCCTGGGGACTGATCCTCCACGGGAACCACGAGATCCACGGGTACATCGCGGCAAGCCTCGCGGCGTTCCCGGACAGGGGGAATCTTCTCGACCTCTTCGCGGAGAGCGGCTTCGCCCTTGTCCTGGCAAAGCGGTTTTTCCTGGGGATCACAGAACTTCTCGTTTTTCAACGCGCAGGCCCGTGAGACGCCAACCAACCGGCCAACCTGTCCGCATATCGGCCACGGTCACGGTTTGTCTGGCTCTGGCATTCGGCGGGCGCCGGCGGGCGCCCGCTTCCTACTTGATCGTGAGCTTCTGCCGTATCCCGTAGACCTGCTCCGGGGTGAGCTTCTCTCCCCGCAGCGCCTTGACCTCGGCGGGGGTGATCTCCTTGTGCCCCTTGGGCAGCAGCTTGTCGTTTCCCCAGCTGGCAAGGACATAGTTCAGCACCGCTGCGATCTCTTCGTCGTTCAGCTGGCTCCCGAGAGCGGTCATTACGCCGTTGTACTTCTTTCCCTCGACCTCGATCTCTCCCTTGAGACCGAACAGGACCACCTGGATGGGATAGGATCGCTGTGCGCCGGCGAGCTTCCCCGCGTGCCCCGCGAGGGGCGGGAAGACGCCCGCGATCCCCCCCCCGGTCGACTGATGGCACCCGAAGCAACGGCGATAGACGCCGGCGCCGTCCGCATTGGCCAGGGCCGGGGCGGCCAGGGCACACGAAAGAACAATCCCTGCTATCAACATCCAGATCTTGCGCATGGCAACCTCCGTACCCCAGGATCGAGTCAGTATGTCTGTGGGGTAATGTTTCAAGATACCGTTTCCGGGAATCGGATGGCAAGAAAAACCCCGGAACGAGGGACTTCCGGGCCTCGCTTTCGGGCTTGTCCGATTTCGCTTTTCGGGAATAGTTCCTGTGATATTTTGGAATAACATGGTGAGGGTTGACGTTCGTTTCATGAAAACCACCGTGAGCGGGTGAGCAGGATGGAGGGGAAGCGTAATCGAGCCGGGCCGGGGGACGGGGGGCGGATCGACAATACGATCGCTGCCGAAACCTTCCGGGCGCTGATCCAGGCCGCGCCGCTTGCCATCGTGGCCTTCGACGCCTCGGGAATCATCCAGTTGTGGACCCCCGCCGCCGAGCGGATGTTCGGGTGGACCGCGGAGGAGGTTATCGGCAAATTCCATCCGATCGTGCCCGAGGAGAAGAAGGAGGAGTTCCGGGCTCTCCGGGAGATCGCGATGCAGGGGAAGACGTTCACGGGGAGGGAACTTCGTCGCCGCCGGAAGGACGGTTCGTTCATCGACATCAGCGTTTCCACCTCTTCCCTGCGCGATGGCGACGGGCGGATCACCGGCATCATGTCCATCATCCACGACATCACCGATCGAAAGAAATCCGAGGAGACCCTCCTTCGCCTCGCCACAGCCGTGGAGCAATCCGCCGAGATCATCATGATCACCGGCGTTAACGGAAGCATCCAGTACGTTAACCCCGCCTTCGAGCGCGTCACCGGCTACCACCGCGACGAGGTTATCGGGGAGAACCCCCGAATTCTGAAGAGCGGCAGGCAGGATCCCTCCTTCTACGAGGAGTTGTGGGAAACCCTGATAAGAGGCGACGTCTGGTCGGGCGTCTTCCAGAACCTGCGGAAAGACGGAACCCTGTACGAAGAGGAGGCGGTCATCTCCCCCGTGCGGGACGGAAGCGGGGAGGTGATCAATTACGTCGCGGTCAAACGGGACGTGA
>Ga0224512_10002492_pt1 | contig 16838 bp, 15 predicted proteins | sample SF_May12_sed_USG_4_FD_169103 | JGI IMG/M metagenome (GOLD analysis project Ga0224512, IMG submission 169103) | Sediment microbial communities from San Francisco Bay, California, United States - SF_May12_sed_USGS_13 | ecosystem: Environmental > Aquatic > Marine > Sediment | place: USA...
ACCCGATCGTGCCCCCACGCGCAGTCGCCGGCGCGGCCGCGCGGGCCGCGCTCGGGCTTCCCGCCGCGCGGCGCACGGTCTTCGTCATGGGTGGGAGCCAGGGGGCGCGGGCGATCAATCGGGCCGTGGCGGACGCCCTGGACGCCGGCGCGTTTTCCGACACCGCCGTGCTCTGGAGCACGGGGCGACACACCCACGACGCTTATGCGCCATACCATCGTGCGCCCGACGTCCAGGTCCGGGCGTTCTGGGATCCCATCGCCGACGCGTACGCCGCCGCCGACCTGGTGATTGCCCGCGCCGGCGCCATGACGCTCGCCGAGCTGGCGGCGTGGGGACTCCCGAGTGTGCTCATCCCACTGCCGACCGCGGCCGCCGATCACCAGACGGCCAACGCCCGGGCCCTCGAAGCGGCCGGGGCCGCCGTGCACGTCGCTGAGACGGACCTCACGGGCGCGGGCCTGCCGAATTTGGTTCGGACGCTGCTCGGCGACCCCGGGCGGCTCGGGGCCATGGGCGCGGCCGCCCGTGCCCGGGGCCGGCCGGAGGCGGCGAAGGCCATTGCCGAGCGGCTTTTGACCCTCGTGTAGCACCTCAGCAGACTTTCGTAACTGTCGATTTGATCTTATATTAGCTCCCCAACCAATGCGTCTTTTCGCCCCCGACGATCCCCGCCCCATCCATTTCGTTGGGATAGCCGGCGCGGGGATGAGCGCCTTGGCGCTGATGGCCAGGCGCCGGGGGGTTGCAGTCACAGGGTGCGATACTGACCCTGCAGCGGCGGCGGATGCCGCCCGCGCGGGTGCCGACGTGCGTCGCGGGCACGATCCCGCGCACGTCGCGGGGGCTCGGGCGGTGGTGTACACGGCGGCCGTCCCGCCGCAGCATCCCGAGTTGCAGGCGGCCCGGGCAGCCGGGATTCCGGTGGTGCGCCGCGCCGCGGCCCTGCAGGCGGCGGTCGAAGGCGGCACCGTCGTCGGAGTGGCGGGCACGCACGGCAAGACCACGACGACGGTCATGGTCGTCGAGGCGCTGGCCGCGGCGGGGCGGGATCCCACCGGCCTCGCGGGCGGACGGGTGGACGGGTGGGGCGGCAACGCGCGGCTCGGGCGCGATGACCTGTACGTGGTCGAGGCGGACGAATACGACAAGGCGTTTCTCGAGCTGGTGCCCACGGTCGCCGTCGTGACGAACGTCGAGGCCGACCATCTCGAGTGTTACGGCTCGCTGGACGCCCTCGAAGCGGCATTCGCGGAATACGCGGGGCGGGCGCGGCGGGTGTTGGTGGGTGCGGACGACGCGGGGGCGGGCCGGATCGGTGCGGCAGTCGCCGACCACGGCACCGTGTGGCGGGTCGGGTTGGCGCGGGACGCGGAGGTGCGGGTGGAGGATGTGGCCCACGCGCCCAATCGCACGGAGGCCACGCTCGCGTTACCCGGCGGGGCCACGGCCCGACTCCGGCTCGCCGTCCCGGGGCTGCACAACGTGCGCAATGCGGCAATGGCCGTGGGCGTCGTACTGGCGCTCGACGCGCCGCTCAAGCCGGCGCTCGAGGCGCTGGCGCGGTTCCGCGGGGTGGGTCGTCGGTTCGAGCTCGTGGGCGAGGCGCAGGGGGTGACGGTGGTGGACGACTACGCCCACCACCCGACGGAAGTGGCGGCGACGCTCGCGGCGGCCCGGCAGCGGTTCCCGGGGGCGCGACTGGTGGCGGTCTTTCAACCGCACCTGTACTCGCGCACCGCCACCCATGGGGAAGCGCTCGGGGTCGCGCTGTCCCTCGCAGACCTGGTCGTGGTGACCGAAGTCTATGGCGCGCGAGAGCAGCCGATGCCGGGCGTGTCGGGGCGGACGGTCTGCCGGGCGGCCGAACGGGCCGGCGCGGAAACCGTGTGGGTGCCGGAGCGGGCGCGGCTGGGCGAGCGGCTCGACGCGCTCGTCCGGAACGGTGACGTCGTGTTGACGCTCGGGGCGGGTGACATCACCCGTGAGGGGCCGGCGCTGCTGGGTCGGCTGCGCGGCGAGGCCGCGTGAAGCGGCGGGGAGCGGTGGTCCTGGGCGCCCTCGCGGTGGTCGGCGCCGTCCTCCTGGGCCCGTTCGTGCTGCGCGCGGTACCGTTCTTCCGGGTGCGCCGGGTCGAAGTGGTCGGCGCCCGGTACCTTGCCCCGGAGCGGATCCTGGCGGCGGCGGAGCTGGCGCCAGACCAGAACCTGTTCGACCCGACCGATGCCGCCGCGCGCCGCGTGGCCGAGGTGCCCGGGGTGGTGCGGGCCAGGATCGAGCGGCGCGTGCCCGGGACGCTGCGGGTGCGCGTGGTCGAGCGCGAGCCGGCGGGCTTGGTGCCGGGACGGGAAGGGATGACGGTGGTGGACTGCGACGCGCAGACACTGCCGTACGATCCGGCGCGCGCGGGGCTGGCGCTGCCGATCGTCGAACGGGCGGACACGGCCCTCACGCGGGCCCTCTGCCTGGTGCGGGCGGGCGATGCGCAACTGTACGAGACGGTGGATGCCGTCCGGCGCGGCAGTGGGGGGTCGGTGATGCTCGAGGCGGGACGACAGCGCATCTGGTTGACGCGGACGCCGACCTTGGCGGACGTGCACGCGGTCGCGATGGTGCGGCGCCACCTCGAAGCCATGGGCCGGGGCGCGGCCGAGCTGGACGCACGATATCGGGGGCTCGTGTACGCACGGCGGGAGCGGACGTGAACGTCAAGCGGGACCGACTCGTCGCCGGGCTGGATCTCGGGAGCACGAAGACGTGCGCGGTGATCGCGGAAGCGGTCGGCGACGCGCGGCTCCCGGGCGTGAAGATCCTCGGCGTCGGCGTCTCGCGCACGAGCGGCATCCGCCGCGGGATGGTCCGTGACATCGAAGAAACCATGCACGGCGTCGGCCAGGCGCTGCGGGATGCCGAACGCATGGCGGGCGTGGAAGTCCCGGCGCTGTGCTGCGGGGTCGCGGGCGAGCACGTGCGGACCCGCACCGAAGAAGGCCTGGCGTCGGTGAGCGGCGATGAGATCGCGCGCGCCGACGTGCAGCGCGTCGACGAGGTGGCCAAGGCGGTCAGCCTCGGGCCCGACCGCGAGCTCCTGCACCACATCCCGCAGGAGTACCGGGTGGACGGACAGGGCGGCATCAGCGATCCCGTCGGCATGACCGGGTTGCGGCTCGAGGTGGATATGTACCTCGTCTCCATCCAGAGCACCGCCGTGCAGAACCTGCGGCGCGCCGTCGAGCGCACCGGCCACCGCGTGGCCGGGCTCGTGCTCGAGCCGCTGGCCGCGTCGCTCGCGGTGCTCACCGAGGAGGAACGCGAGCTCGGCTGCGTGCTCGTCGAGCTGGGAGACCGCTCGACCAACATCGCCGTGTTCAAGGATGGCAAGATCCGCCACTATGCGTCCCTGCGCTTTGCGGGCACGCACGTGACGAGCGACATCGTGCAGGGGCTGGGCGTCACCCAGGTGGATGCGGAGCGGCTCAAGGAACGGTTCGGCGTGGCGTACACGCCGCTGGTGGATCCCGAGGAGACGATCGAGCTGCCGGGCACCCCGGGCCAGGGGCCGCGGCGCGCCAAGCGGGAGCTGCTGGCGCACATCATCCATCAGCGCAGTGACGAGATCCTGGGGCTCGTGCAGCAGGACCTGGAGATGGTAGGTTATATCGGCCGGCTGCCGGCGGGCGCGGTGCTCACCGGTGGCGGGGCCCATCTCGCCGGCGTGGTCGAGTTGACACGCGAAGTGCTCGCCATGCCGGTCCGGTTGGGGGTGCCGGACCGCGCGGTTTCGGGATTGGTCGACAGTGTGGCGGCGCCGCGGTACGCGGTGCCCGTCGGGTTGGCGCTGTGGGCGGCGCGCCAGCGGTTGGCGGGCACCGGCGACGGGGCCGAAAAGGTGGAACGGTTGCTCGGACCGGTCAAACGGTGGCTGCAGGACTTCTTCTAAGCCAAGCGCACGGAGAGGGCTAGGGCACGCTATGGTCTTCGAGCTCGAGGAAACCAACGCGCAGAACGCCCGGATGAAGGTCGTGGGCGTGGGCGGTGGTGGCGGGAACGCGGTCAACCGGATGATCGACGAGCGGCTCACGGGCGTGGAGTTCATTTCGGTGAACACCGACGCGCAAGCGCTGCTCCACAACAAGGCCGATCTCAAGGTCCAGATCGGCAAGAAGCTCACCCGCGGGCTCGGGGCGGGCGCGCGCCCGGAAATCGGGCGCCAGGCGATCGAGGAGAACCGGGATGACGTGCTCCGGGTGCTCGACAGCTCCGATCTCGTGTTCGTCACGTGCGGCATGGGCGGCGGCACGGGCACGGGGGCGGCCCCGATCATCGCGCAGCTGGCGCGCGACGTGGGGGCGCTCACCGTCGGCATCGTCACCAAGCCGTTCCTGTTCGAGGGCCGGAAGCGCCTTCGCCAGGCCGATATCGGCATCTCGGAGATGCGCAAGCACGTCGACACGATGATCGTCGTGCCGAACGAGCGGCTGCTCGCGGTGGTCGGCAAGAACGTGCCGTTTCAGGAGGCCCTCAAGAAAGCCGACGAGGTGCTGCTGCACGCCACCCAGGGCATCTCCACCCTGATCAGCGTCACCGGGCTCGTGAACGTGGACTTCGCCGACGTGCGGACCGTGATGCAGAACGGCGGCTCGGCGCTCATGGGCACCGGCATCGGGCGCGGCGAGGACCGCGCGCTCGATGCGGCCCAGCAGGCGATCTCGAGTCCGCTGCTCGACGACGTGTCCATCGCGGGCTCCATGGGCGTGCTCGTCAACATCACGGGCGGCGAAGACCTCACGCTGGGCGAAGTGAACCAGATCAGCGAGATCATCCACGACGCGGCCGGCGACGACGCCGAGATCATCTTCGGCGCGGTGCACGACGCGGCCATGGCGGGCGAGGTCCGCGTGACCGTGATCGCCACGGGATTCGATCGGCAGCACGCCGCCCACGAAGGCCTGGGCCGCGTCGCCCCCAACGTCCTGCCCTTCCCGCAGCGGGCGGCCGGTGGCCGGCCCGGCGCCCGGCCCTCCGTGCCCCTGCGACCGGCCGCACCGCCGCCGGCGACGCCGGAGATCCCGGACGTCGCGGAGATGGAGATTCCCACCTTCATACGGCGGCAGATGGACTGATGCCCCGCGGTACGCGTCGGCTCGCTACGCTTGGCGCCGTTGCGGTCGGCGGGATGGTACTCGCCGCCCGCGGCCTGGGGCCGGCGCAGCTGCCGGTGGCGGAAGCTCTGGTCGTGAGCCGCGCGTTCGTCGAGCGCGCCGACACCGTGCGCCGCAACGAAACCCTCTCCGAGCTGTTCGCCCGTCAGCAGATCCTCGGGACCGATCTGCTCGTCCTGCTGGACGCGTGGCGCGCGGATCTCAACCCGCGACGCATTCGGTCGGGGACGGTGTTCGAGTTCCGTATCCCCGCGGACGACGAGCGGCCCGACCGCGTGCGGGTGCGCGCGAACGACGGGACCTTCCTGGTGGCCGACCGCGGGTCGGCCGGGCGCTGGGTCGCGAGCCGGGAGACCATCACGTGGGACGTCGAGGCGGAACGGATCACGGGCCACGTGACCTCGTCGCTCTACGCCACCCTCGATGCCCTGATTCAGGACTCGGTGCTCCCCGGACCGGCGCGGGCGCAGCTTGCCTGGGATCTGGCCGACGGCGTGTACGCGTGGCAGATCGATTTCACCCGCGATCTCCACCCAGGTGATGAGTTCGCCGTGCTGTACGAGCGCCTCACCTCCTCTCTCGGCGAGGTGCGCTACGGGCGCGTGCTGGCGGCGGTGATCGAGACAGCCGGCCGCGAAAACACCGCCTACGTGCTGTCGGATGCGGAGGGGCGGAACGCGTATTACGACGCAGAGGGGCGCTCGCTGCGACGCGCGTTCAAGATGTACCCGGTCCAGTTCCGCCGGATCTCGTCCAACTTCTCGGCAGGACGGCTGCATCCGGTCCTGCGCACGACCCGCGCCCACCTCGGCACGGACTACTCGGCAAGTGTCGGGACGCCCATCGAGGCCACCGCTGACGGCACCGTGATCCGGGCGGGTCGCTGGGGCGGGTATGGCATCGTGGTGGCCCTCCGCCATGCGAAAGGGATCGAGACGCGCTACGCGCATATGTCGAAGCTCGCCTCGGGGATTCGGCCGGGCGTGCGGATCCGTCAGGGACAGACGATCGGCTACGTGGGAATGACGGGGCTCGCCAACGGTCCGCACGTGCACTACGAATTCATCAAGAACGGCCGGCACCTGAATCCGCGCCGCGTCGATCTGGGTGACGGGGAGCCCGTGCCCGCCGCGCAGCGGGCGGAGTTCGAGGCGGTGCGCACGGCGCTCGATCGCCAGCTCGGCCGCCCGACGGTCGCTCCCAGCAAAGCGGACTGATCGTCCGCCACCGTTCCGGGTACCACAATCCGTGTTGGTCATTCCCGCGATCGATCTCCGCGGCGCGCGTCTCGCGCGCGCCGCCACCGACCGTGATCCGGCCAGCCAGGCCGCACACTACGCGGCGGCGGGCGCGACCTGGCTACACGTCGTGGATCTGGACCGCGCCACCGGCGTGGGCCGGCATGACGCACTGGTGCGTGCGCTCGCGCGGCAGCACGACACGCGGGTCCAGTTGGGGGGGGCGCTCACCGACGCGGCGGACGTGCGTGAGGCGCTCGGATGGGACGTGGCGCGGGTGATGGTGGGGGCGGACGCCGGGCCCGAAGTCGGTGCGCTGGTGCGCGAGCACGGGGTGGAGCGGATCGGGGCGGCGGTGGACGTGGGGCCGGAGCGCGCCGTGGCCGGCGTCGAGGACGCTGCGGACACGCTCGATGCACTCGTGGCGCAGGGCGTGCGCGTCGTGATCGTGCGCGACCTCGCGCGGGACGGCCGGCTCGGCGGATCGTCCGTCCGCGCGGTGGGACGGCTCGTGGGCCGCGGGGCGGATCTGTTCGTGGCGGGCGGGATCGCGTCCCTCGATGAACTGCGCGCGGCGCGGGATCTGGGCCTCGCCGGCGCCATCGTCGGCCGTGCCCTGGTCGACGAGCGGTTCACGGTCGCGGAGGCGCTCGCATGTTGTGGGTGATCGTCGCGATCCTGGCGGGCGCCGCCGCGGCCATCTACGTCTATGCGGTGCGCGAGCGACTCGGCGCGGCGGCGGTCGGGCTCGCCATGCTGCGCACCGCCGCCCTTGCCGCGCTCCTCCTGCTCCTCGTCAACGCCGCGCGCACCCGATGGCTGGAGCGCGCGCCGACCGTGCTGCTCGACGCGTCCTTGAGCCTGCAGGCGGCGGGCGGCCAGTGGACGCGTGCCCGCGACACGGCCCGGAGCCTCGCGGGACGCGCGGGCACCGTGTTGCGGCTGGCCGAGGGACTCGCGCCGTTCGATACCACCGAACCCGATGCCGGCCGGTCGCTGGTGGCGTCCGCGCTCCGTGCCGTGACCGTGCGCGGACCGGTGGTGGTCGTCACCGACGGCGAGCTCGAAGACGTGGCGGGACTGCCGGACGACCTCCGCGAGGCGACCACCGTCGTGTTGGTTCCCCGCGACACGGTGCCCGACGTGGCCCTCACCGAGGTCGTGGCCGACCGGCTCGTGACCCCCGGCGACACCGTGCACCTGACGATTGAGTTGGCCACGTGGGGCGCACTGCCCGACACGATGGCGGGGGTCGAGGTGCGCGCGGCGGGCCGTCAGCTGCTTCAGACGCGCGTGCCGCTGCCACCGGCGCCCGGCCGCGGACGGCGCGCGCTCGCGCTCCCACCCGGGGCGCTGCGGCCCGGCACGCACGTGCTCGAGGTGCAGGTCACCGCTGCCGGCGACCGCGAGCCGCGCGACGACGTGCGGATGCGGCTCGTGACCGTCTCGGCCACGCCAACCATCGTCCTGGTCGCCAGCCCTCCTGACTGGGAGAGTCGGTTCCTCGCGCGGGAGCTGCAATCGATCATCCCGGCCGGCGTCCGCGCGTATGCGGAGCCCGTGCCTGGACGCTGGCTCGACATGACGACGCAGCGCGTCGTGCCGGCTGCGCGCGTCACCGGCGCGGCCGGCGCGGCAACCCTCGTCATCGTGCGGGGCGCCTGGCGGCCGCCGGTCGGCCCTCGGGCCCGATGGGACTGGCCGGGCGATGGTGGTGCGGGTCGCGACGCCGTCATGGGCGACTGGTACGTGACCGGACAAGTCCCCGGCTCCCCGCTCGCCGCCGGCCTGAGCGGATTCGAGTGGGACTCGCTGCCCCCGCTCACGAGCGTCCTCCCATGGGGGGGCACACCGAACGCATGGGTGGCGCTGGCGGCCCGCGCGGGACGACGCGGTGCCGACCGTCCAGTGCTCGTGGGGACGGACAGCGGCGGCGTGCGCGTGCTGACGACCATGGCCGACGGGTGGTGGCGCTGGGCCCACCGCGGGGGTGCCGCGCGGGAGGCCTACCGCGGGCTGGTGGCTGCGGGCGCCGACTGGCTGCTCGGCGCCGCCGGCCGCGCGCGGGGCGGTCGGGTGGTGGCGAGCGACGTCGTGCCGCGCGGCGTGCCGGTGAGCTTTGCGTGGCGCGGCGACAAAGAGGCGCCGGCGGTGCTGAGAGTCGACGTGGAAGGCGCCGACTCGACCTTCGCTCGTGCGTTGCCGCTCGATCCCGCCGGCATTGCCGAGCTGCGGCTGCCGCCGGGGACGTACCGCTGGCGGGTGCGTCCGGCGGATGCCACGGGGTGGACCGTCGTCGAGTCATATTCCAGCGAGTTCCATCCCGGGCCGGTCGTCGCCGCCTGGCAGGCCGCCGCCGTTGCGCCGCGCGGGGTGGTGGGCGCGCGGGAAGTGTGGTGGATCTTCGCGGTCGCGCTCGTGGCGCTGCTCGCGGAATGGGCGTGGCGGACCAGACGGGGGCTGCCGTGAAGCGGGGACTGTGGCACAAGATCAAGACGATCGCGCTCACCGACGTCGGCGTGCTGGTCAAGGGACTGGACCGCGACACGCTCGAGCGGGTGGAGCGCGTGCTGCTGGAAGCCGATTTCGGGCCCGCCGCGTTCGCTCTCGTCGAAGCGCTCGAGGGCAAGGCGCGGCGCGGCGAGCTGCGCACCGTGCAGGCCATGCACGACTGGCTTGTGGGCGCCATTGCCGCCGAGGTGCACAACGCCGGCGGGGCGGGAACGCTCGCGGTGGAGACCGCCGCCCCGCCGGCCGTGATCCTCGTGCTGGGCGTGAACGGCGTCGGCAAGACGACGCAGTGCGCAAAACTCGCGTGGCAGCTCCAGCAACGAGGGACATCGGTGCTACTCGCCGCGGCCGACACGTACCGCGCGGGCGCGGTGCAGCAGCTCGAGATCTGGGCGGAACGGCTCGGCGTCCCGTGCGTCACGGGCCACCAGGGCGGGGATCCCGCGGCGGTCGTGTTCGACGCCATCGATGCGGCTGCGGCACGCGGGATCGATGTCGTGCTCGCCGACACGGCGGGCCGGCTCCACACACAGGGCAACCTGATGGACGAGCTGCGCAAGATCGTGCGCGTGGTGCGACGCAAGCGGCCGGACGCACCGCAGGAGAGTCTGCTCGTGCTCGATGGCACGGTCGGACAGAACGCGATTCAGCAGGGCCGCGCCTTCACGGCTGCCGTGCCGGTGACCGGGCTGATCGTGACCAAGCTCGACGGCACGGCGAAGGGCGGGGCCGTGGCCGCCATCCGCCGCGAGCTGGGGGTGCCGATCCGGTTTGTCGGGGTGGGGGAGGCGGTGGGGGACCTCGAGCCGTTCGACGCGCAGCGGTACGCCGAGCGGCTGCTGGCCGACTGATGGCGCTGCGCCTGGACACCCCGGTCCAGTTCCTCAAGGGCGTCGGGCCCCGGCGTGCCGAGCAGTTCGCGCGCCTCGCCGTGCATACCGTCGAGAACCTGCTGTATCACACGCCGCATCGCTACCTCGACGCCACGAGCGTCACTCCGATCGCCCGCGTGACAGTCGGTCAGGAGGTGACTCTGGTGGGCCGCGTGGTGTCGAAGGGCGTCCTGCCGACCCGCAAACGCCTGCGGATCTTCCGTGCCATTCTCAAGGACGAGACCGGTGTGATCGAGTGCGCGTGGCCCGGTCAGGCGTTTCTGGATCGCGCCATCGAGGTCGGCCAGCTGCTGCTCGTGACGGGCCCCGTCAAGTACTACCACGGCCGTCAGATCGCGCCGCGGGAGCAGATCGTGCTCGAAGAGGCGGACTCGACGGACTCGGCAGACTCGACAGTCACGGGCGGCCGCGTGATCCCCATCTATCCGGCGACCGAAGGGCTGAGCCATCGCGTCGTCCGGCGGATCCTCGCCGACAACCTCGATCCCATGCTGGACGCCGTCGACGACGTGGTTCCGCCCGCCGTCCAGCGCGCCGCCGGGGTCGTTTCCCTGTGTCGCGCCCTGGAGCTGGTGCATCGTCCTCCCGCCGCCGCCACCCCTCCCGCGCCGCCGCCGGGGGACTGGGAGCAGGGGCGGAGGCGCCTGGCGTTCGACGAGCTGTTCGATCTCCAGCTGGTCGTGGCGCGCGCGCGCTATCTCGCCACGCACGCGACCCGGGGGCAGCAATTCGAGAATCGGCGCCAGCTCACCACGGCGCTCAAGGACGCGCTGCCGTTCGAGCTCACGGCGGGGCAGAAGCGGGCCACGCGCGAGATCATCGCCGACATGACGTCGGCCAAGCGGATGCATCGGCTGCTGATGGGTGACGTCGGGGCGGGCAAGACGGTCGTCGCCCTGTTCGCCATGCTGCTGGCGGTGGAGAACGACGGCCAGGCCGTGCTGATGGCGCCGACGGAGCTGCTGGCGGAGCAGCATGCCGCCACGCTCTCGCGGCTGTTGGCGCCGCTCGGGCTCGTGCCCGATCTCCTGATCGGCCGGTTGTCCAACGGCGAGAAACGGGCTGTGCGAGCTCGCATCGCGTCGGGCGAGACCAGGCTGGTCGTCGGCACGCACGCGCTCATCGAGGAGACCACCGCGTTCCAGCGGCTGGGGCTGGTGGTGATCGACGAGCAGCATCGGTTCGGCGTGGAGCAGCGGGCGGCGCTGATCGACAAGGGCGAGGCGCCGGAGGTGCTGCTGCTGTCCGCCACGCCCATCCCACGCACGCTCGCCCTCACGCTGTACGGTGACCTCGACATCTCGGAGCTGCGCGACAAGCCGCCTGGACGCTCGGACGTGAAGACGGGCGTCCGCTCCAGCCGGTCGCGGGCCAGGATCTACCAGTTCCTGCGTGATGAGTGCGCGGCCGGCCGACAGGCGTACGTCGTCTATCCGGTGATCGACGAGTCGGAACAGCTCGATCTCAAGGCTGCCACGCGCATGGCGGGCGAATTGGCCAAGACGCTGGCCCCGGCCACCGTCGGGCTGGTGCACGGGCGCATGAAGGCCGACGAGCGCGATCTCGTGATGCGGCGGTTCCGCGATCGCGAGATCGGCGTGCTCGTGGCCACGACGGTGATCGAGGTGGGGATCGACGTGCCCAACGCGACGGTGATGGTCATCGAGCACCCGGAGCGGTTCGGACTGGCGCAGCTCCATCAGCTGCGCGGCCGGGTCGGGCGTGGGGCGGACGAGAGCCACTGCATCCTCCTCACCGACAACGTGACGGCCGCGCAGCGGCTGAAGACGTTCGCCGGGGAGACCGACGGGTTCCGCATCGCGGAGCTGGATCTCAAGGAGCGCGGCATGGGGGAGCTGGCCGGCGCGCGCCAGTCCGGCGGCATCACCCTGCGCTACACGAATCTCGAAATGGACGGCGATCTGGTGGGGGTCGCGCAACGCGAGGCACGAGCCCTGCTGGCGGCCGATCCCACCCTGGGCCGGCGCGACCACGCAGGCTTGCGCAAGCGCATCGAGCGGCGCTATGAGCGAGGGGTCGAGTTGTTCCGGGTGGGATGAAGCGCGGCGGGCGCGGCGGATCGACGGGAACGAAAGGCGTGACGATGAGGCGACGCACCGCCATGGTGGATCGTTGGGTTCGTCCGGGCCTCGTACTCACGGCCGCGCTCGCGGCGTGTGCGGACAGCGCCGTGGGGCCGGGCGTGGGCGAGGTGGTCGATCTTGTCCAGCCCTGGGTCGAGTCGACGCCGGCGACGGTGGGGATGGACGGCACCGTGCTCGACCACGCGGTGGATGACGCGAGCCGGATTCCGCGGTTCCGTTCGCTACTCGTCGCCCGGCACGGGCGGCTCGTGCTCGAGCGCTACTTCGGCGGCGCCGGACCCACCACCCTGCACGACGTCCGGTCGGTCACCAAGAGCGTCGTGTCCACGCTCGCGGGGATCGCCGCCGCCAACGGGTTCCTGCCCAACCTCGACACGTCCATCGGGACGTATCTCGACGCCGACTACCTGCTCGACGCCGGCGACCGCCAGATCACGCTGCGCCACCTGCTCACGATGACGTCCGGCTACGAGTGGAACGAGATCAGCGATGACGACTACGGCCGGTGGATCGTCACGCCCAATCACGTCCAGTTTCTGCTCGACCGGCCTCGCGCCGCGTCCCCCGGCGCCACGTTCACCTACAACTCGGCCGCCGTCCACGCGCTCGGCGTGTGCCTCGAGGCGGCGACGGGGATCCGCCTGGCGGACTTTGCCCGACGGTACCTCTTCGATGTGATCGGCATCGGACTGGCGCCGTGGGAGGGGCTGGACCGCGGGACGGTGAACGGCGGAGCGGGGCTCGATCTGCAGGCGCGCGATCTCCTGCGGCTCGGGCAGCTGTTCCTCCAGCGCGGCCGCTCCGGCGACCGGCAGGTGGTGCCCGCCGAGTGGGTGGACCGCGCGACCGCGCCGTACTTCTCGTGGCGGTCGAGCTTCGGCGCGCAGCGGCAGATCACCTACGGCTATCTGTGGTGGGTTACCGACGCATCCACCGGCGAGGCGTTCTTCGCCTGGGGCTACGGCGGGCAGTTCATCTACGTGGTGCCGGCCGAGGACCTCGTGGTCGTGGCCACGACCGACTGGCGGGGCGTGAGCGGCGACGTCGGCGCCAACGCGCTGGAGGCCGCGGTCCTGGAGATCATCCTGACGGGCGTGCTGGCGGCGGTGCGCTAGGTGCGGTTCGCCCTCCGGGCTCTGGCGCGGGTGGTCGAGCCGTGAAGCGCCTGCACCTCGCCATTGGGCTCGCGTTCGTCGTGGTCTTCCTTGCGACGGGCATGGTCATGCGGCTGCGGTTCCCGGCTGCGTACGCGGGGGACGCCACGATGCGCATGCTGTTCCGCTCGGCCCACGTGTACATCCTCTTCGGCGCCCTGCTCAACCTCGCCCTCGGCATCCACCTGCGCGTGCCCGAGCGGCCCCGCGACCGGCGGCTGCAATTGGTGGGCTCGCTACTGCTCGTGGCCGTGCCCGTGCTGTGCACGCTTGCGTTCTTCCTCGAGCCCGCGCCCGGGCGACTGAGCCGGCCGTTCGTGGTTCCGGCCGCCGCCGTCGCCCTGCTCGGAACGCTGATGCATTTCCTGGCGCATGGCCGGCCGGCAGGGGGTCGATGATGACCAAATGTCGAATGTCCAATTTCCAATGACCAATGCCTAATGCCGCATCGACACCCCCCGGTGCCTTCCGGACACTCGCCATCATCATTGCCCATTGGACGATTGACGACTGGAAGGTTGGTCATTGGACATTGGACATTCGACACTTGCTTCCTAGCATCTGCCACTTCGCTTGACATATCAACTAGCGTTGATATATTGATCCCATGCCGACGCGTACTCCCACCCCCACCACGCAGGTCGCTCGCCGGTTCCGGGCCCTGTCCGACCCCACGCGGCTCCGCATCCTGGAGCTGGTGGCGCAGGGGGAGCAGTGCGTGTGCGAGTTGGCGGCGGCCATCGACGTGCCGCAGCCGCTCCTGTCCCACCACCTCAAGACCCTGAAGCAGGCCGGCTTCATTACCAGTCGGAAAGAGGGGCGGTGGAACTACTACGCGCTGCACCGCGAGCGGCTCGAGACCTGCGTGTGCACACTCGAAGAGACGCTGGCGACGTATGACGAATCGGCCCGACTGGGGCGGCCGGGCTGTGCGTGCTGAGCGCCCGGTGGCACGGGCGTCTTTTTTTACGTGGAAACATCAACATTTCTTTATGAGTGGAGCCGGACGATGAGCGAGACCACGACGGACCTCAAGCAGGTGGTGCGGGAGCGGTACGCACTGCGCGCCTTGGGCGTGGAGGGGGAGTCGGGGTGCGGCTGCCGGTGCAGCGGCGCGCCCACCGATCCCATCAGCAGTGAGCTCTACAGTAAGGACGAGACGGCGACCATCCCGGAGGCGGCCGTGCGGGCCTCGCTGGGCTGCGGCAACCCGACCGCCCTCGCCGAGCTGCGGCCCGGTGAGGTGGTACTCGATCTCGGCTCGGGCGGCGGCATCGACGTCCTGCTCTCGGCCCAGCGGGTCGCTCCGACGGGCAAGGCCTACGGACTGGACATGACCGAGGAGATGCTCGCCCTCGCGCGCGCGAATCAACGCAGGGCGGGGATGACCAACGTCGAGTTTCTGAAGGGTGACATCGAGACCATTCCCCTGCCTGACGCCTCGGTGGACGTCATTATCTCCAACTGCGTCATCAACTTGGCGGCGGACAAGGACCGGGTGCTGCGCGAGGCGTTCCGTGTGCTCCGGCCCGGCGGGCGGTTCGCGGTGTCGGACATCGTCGTGAAAGGCGATGTCCCGCCCGAGATCCGGCGCAACGTCGAGCTGTGGATCGGGTGCGTGGCGGGTGCGCTCGAGGAACGGGAGTATGCGGCCAAGCTCGCGGCCGCCGGCTTCGTGAACGTGCGCCTCGAGCCCACGCGGGTGTACCGGGCGGCCGATGCCCGGGCGTTCCTCGAGGAGGCCGGCATGGACGCCCACGCCATCGCGCCAGCGGTGGATGGGAAATTCTCGAGCGCTTTCATCCGGGCGACCAAGCCCCGCGCCTGATGCAGGTCGTCCTGCTCTCGGACGTCCACGCCAACCTCCCGGCGCTCGAGGCCGTGTTGGCCGACGTCGGGCGCCGGGCCCCCGGCGCCCCGATCTACCATCTGGGCGACCTCGTGGGCTACGCCCCGTGGCCGGACGAGGTGGTGGCGCTGCTCCGGCAGCGCGGGATTCCGGGCGTCGCCGGGAACTATGATTCCACGGTCGCGACCGGCTACAAGCACTGTGGCTGTCGCTACGAGGATCCGCGCCAGGAGGAGCTGTCGCACGTGAGTTACGCGTGGACCCTGGCGCACACCGGTGACGAGACCAAGCGATGGCTCGGGACACTGCCGTTCCGGCTCGACGTGCGGCCGCTCGGCGGCCACGTGAGCGGTCCGACGGTGACGCTGGTCCACGGCAACCCGACCCTCAACACGTTCTACTGGACCGAGGACCGGGGAGACGCCTTCAATGTGAAGATGGCGAAGCAGGCGGGGGCGAAGGCCGGTGATGTCATTGCCTTCGGGCACACCCACATCCCGTGGCACCGCATGGTCGGCGGTATCCACTTCGTCAACACCGGCAGCGTCGGCCGCCCCAAGGATGGTGACTGGCGCGCGGGGTACGTCGTGCTCGACGTCGCCACGCGGATAGGGGTGGAAGTCGTGCGTGTGGAGTACGACCTCGAGCGGGCCCTGCGGGCGATCCGGGAAAGCGAGTTGCCGGACGACTTCGCGGCCTATCTCCAGGCGGGGGGACGCCCGTGAGGGCGGGGAAGCGGATGAACGTCTTCGAGCGCTACCTGTCGCTCTGGGTGGTGCTGTGCATGGTGTTGGGGGTCGTGCTGGGTCGCGCCTTCCCGGGGCTGACCGACGCGCTCCGCGGGATCGAGTTCGCCGAGGGAAGCCAGATCAACCTGCCGATCGCGGTGCTGATCTGGCTCATGATCTATCCGATGATGCTCAAGATCGATTTCCGCAGCATCACGGACGTGCGGCGACGCCCCAAGGGCATTCTCATCACGCTGTTCGTGAACTGGCTCGTGAAGCCGTTTTCGATGGCGGCGATTGCCTACCTGTTTTTCCGGGTGCTGTTTTTGCCGTGGATCGGGGAGGAGCTGGCCAACCAGTACGTCGCGGGATCGATCATCCTGGCCGCGGCGCCCTGCACGGCCATGGTATTCGTCTGGTCATATCTCACCGACGGCGACCCGGCGTACACGCTGGTCCAGGTCTCGCTGAACGATCTGATCATGCTGCTGCTGTTCGCCCCTATCGTGGGGCTGCTCGTGACCGGGGCCAGCACCCTGTCGGTGCCGTACGACGTGCTGCTCTACAGCGTCCTGACCTTCATCGTGATCCCGCTCGCGCTCGGCAGCCTGAGCCGCACGGTGCTGATCCGCGCGAAAGGCGAGGCGTGGTTCGCGCGCCGGTACGTGGGGCTGTTCCAGCCGGTGACCGTGGTCGCGCTGCTCGCCACTCTCGTGCTGATCTTCGCGTTCCAGGCGGATAACATCGTAGGGCGCTGGTTCCACGTCATCCTGATCGCGATCCCGCTGCTCATCCAGGTCTACTTCAACTCCGGGCTGGCGTACGGGCTGATGCGACGGTTCCGCGTGACGCACGACGTGGCGGCGCCGGGCGCGCTCATTGGGGCGAGCAACTTCTTCGAGCTCGCCGTCGCGACGGCCATCGCGCTGTTTGGTCCCGAATCGGGGGCCGCCCTGGCGACCGTCGTGGGAGTCCTGGTGGAGGTCCCGGTGATGCTCTCGGTGGTGGGGGTGTGCAACCGGACGCGGCACTGGTTCCCGCCGCCGGCCGGAAGCGTCGCCCCGGCCGGAGAGAAAGCCACCGCGCACGGTGGCAGCGGTTCGCGCTGAACCGCTGAACCGCCTACTTCTCCGCCGTGTCCGCCTTGGCCGCCAGCACGAAGTCGCTTTCGGTCAGGCCGTCGATCGCATGCGTCCAG
>Ga0224512_10002493_pt1 | contig 16834 bp, 12 predicted proteins | sample SF_May12_sed_USG_4_FD_169103 | JGI IMG/M metagenome (GOLD analysis project Ga0224512, IMG submission 169103) | Sediment microbial communities from San Francisco Bay, California, United States - SF_May12_sed_USGS_13 | ecosystem: Environmental > Aquatic > Marine > Sediment | place: USA...
GCGGCGCCCAGGCCGCCCAGCGCCAGCGAGAGCGCGAGCAGGTCCGGCGCCGCCGTGTAGGTGGCCCACGCCAGGACCAGCGCGCCGGCCAGCCACAGCGCACCGGTCAGCCAGGCCGGCCCCCCGTGCCCGGCAAGGCCGCGCAGCCGCTCGCGCCGCCGGAAGACCAGCCACAGGCTCAGCGCCAGGATCACGAGCGGCGAGGTGTGCGAGGGGCGGAAGAAGAAGCTCTCGACCTCGTAGGCGAGGCTCCGCGTCGGGTCGAAGGCCAGGAGATCGCGGTAGGCAACGACGCCGAGCCCCAGGCTCAGCAGCAGCAGGGCGGCGCCGGCCTTGAAGCGTCCAGGTCGTTGATTCGGTTGGGATTCCACGGGTTCGCGTTGTGGGACCGAGGGGCGCGCACAGTCTAAGCCGCGGGCCGCGCTCGCGCCCCTGCTTCGCCGCGGCGCCCGGTCGGAGGCGCCGCGAGCGACCGGCCCGGATTATTTTCGATCTTCTTCGGGGTCGCGCGACACCTTCCCGCCGGCGCGGCCACTCACCCTCTGCCAGCGCCTCTCCCCGGCAAAGGGGTAAGCGCACTCTGCACCCCCCGGGGCGGTAGGGAACTACTTTTCCGCGTGAAAAGGAAAAGTTTTTCTTTACCGGCCCTCGACGTGCTGCGCGCGTTTTCCGCGCTCGAACGAAAACACCAGACAATTCAGACCGTTAGCTAACTGCACGGAATGCTCGATTCCTTGGCACCGAGGTTGCATAACCCCCGGGCGGAGTTGACATGGGTGGGCTCGGGATTCAGCTGATGGCTGGCGCCCGGACCGCCAGCAGGTTGAATAAAGAGGAGTTCGAAATGCGCAAGTTGTTGAGCATCGTCACGGCCGGCGCGATTTTATTCGCGCTCGCGGGCACGGCACAGGCCCGTGTCATAGGTTGGACCGGCACTCTCTCAGTGCAATTCGGGACGTTGTCGCCGATTTCGGTGACCACTCCCTTTGCAAAGACCGCCATCCTGAACGGCTCGGCCGGCCTCGGCCATCTGACCACCCTCCAGTTCCCGACGGGGCCCGCCATCCAGACGGTGGGTGTCGCCAACGGTGGCGGCGCGCGGGTCATCCTCACGGACCCGGAACTCGCGCCGCTGGTGTCCATTCAGGGCACCTTCGGGCTGGGGACCGGCGTGATGCGCCCGATCTCGGGCGGCGCGGCTTCCGCAGGCCCGCTCACCCTGAACCAGATGCCGGTCGCGGGGGTATTCAAGGTCTGCATCCTCTTCCAGTCGACGGCCTGCCCCAGCTTCATCCCGGTCCCCCTCACGGTCAACGGGACTCAGGGCGTCGGCCTCGGGGGCACCGTCACGGTCAACACCTTCGGGAAGTCCGGCATCAAGATCTCCGGGATCAACCAGCCGTGGACGATCAAGACGGCCGCTATCACCGCCATCCCGACGGCCAACGGCAACGCCTTCACGACGAGCTCGCGCTTCGGCTTCGCGCACGGCCCGGCGTCGGCGACGTCGTCGACCGCGAACGTAAGCGGTGTGGTGCAGCTGGTGGCTCCCACGCGGGTCGTTACGACCATCTCCGGAACGACGGCGCTGTTCTCGATCCTGAGGATCCACTTCATTCCCGAGCCGGGCACCTTCCTGCTGTTCGGTGCGGGCGTCGTGGCCCTGGGCGTCGCCGGGCGACGACGGGTGAAGAAGAACTAGACGAAGTCAAAGCCAGACCAAGCCCGAAAAAGACGGCGCCCCGCCCTCGCGGCGGGGCGTCGTCTTTTTGGGGGACAGGACAAAGACGGGACCGCGCGATCGAGGGGCGGGTGGGGCCGAGGCGGATCCCGCAGCGAAATCAAGCGCAGGCCAACCCAATCTTCGCAAGGCGGCGAAGCCGCCGCGCAGTGAGCCGCAGGCGAACGAAGCCTTGAAAGGAATGGCCGAGCCATTCGCGGAGGGATCCGGCTCGGCTCCACCCGCTTTCTCCCGATCAGCGGGGCGGCGAGCCGTGGGGCGGCGCGTCCTTGCCCTCGTCGCGGCGCGCGCGGAGGGCCTGCTGGTGGACCGCGAGGAACTCGGCGATCAGCTGCGAACGATCCATGGGCCCGTCCGCCCGGATCGCCCGCTCGAGAAGCGACTCCGCCTGGGCGTACTCCCCGCGCGACCGGTGCGCCATGGCCATCGACCACAGCCACGTCTGCGACGAGTAGCCCCGCTCACGACCGAGCCGGATGTGACGAGCCGCAACCTCGCGGATCAGCTCCTCGAAGCCCGGCGCGCCCCGAATCGGATCGAGCAGCGGATCCGCGTCGAGGACCCGGCTGTGGTCGTAGCCCCGATCCACGGCCGTTCGCAGCGCCGCAACCGCAGCCTCCGCGTCTCCGCGCTCGATGGCCCGCAGCGTCTCGAGGAAGTGGGCGTTCCCCCCGTCGGGGTAGTGCGCCGCCGCGTCGGCGATCAGCAGGCGCTCGTCGCCCGTCCAGAGACGGGCGCGCTCGCTCGCTCGCACCGCGAACACGACCGCAAGCGCCCCGGCCGCGAGCAGCGCCGAGCGCGCCAGGACCTTCGGCCCTCGGAGTGACCTCCCGGCGGCGATCCGGCGTCGCGACCAGGCGGCGCCCAGGTCCTCGCTCCACAGGATCGCGCCCCCGATCAGACCGGGCAGGATGAAGTAGAGGTACCGGTCCGCCACGGGATAGACGAACGGGAAGATCTGGCAGACCGAGGCGAAGCCCGCCGCCGATCCGATCCACCAGGCGGCCTCCTCGCGGTGGCGATGCAGCGCGACCCCCGTGCGGATCGCGAGCAGCGCCCCGGCGGGCAGCGCCGCCAACCACCAGGGATCGAGCGGCGAGAGCGCCGGCGGCGGCTCGTGAAAGGCCGAGACGCCGGTGCCGCTCGCGGCCATCACCAGGTACCGCATGCCGATCGCCGCCATCGTGCGCACCTGGACCCAAGGGTCCTCGAAGGCGGGCACCTCGACGGCGGCCGCGTAGCGGAACGCCGCCAGCTCCGGGACCGCGTAGAGGGCCAACACCGCCGTCCACGCGGCGAGCCAGGCCCACTGGCGCCGCGACCCTCCCTCGGCCCCCCGGCGCGCCCAGGCGAAGGCCGCCGCCATGGGCAGCGCGAAGGCCGCGGTGGCCTTCGTCAGGAGCGCCAGGCCGAAGAGAAGCGTGGCGAGTGCCGGGCGCCGACGCTGCGCGAGCAGGGCCCCCAGCGAGAAGGCGAGCGCGACGCTCGTCTTGAGCTGGAACATCCAGGCGACGGCCTCGACGTTGGCCGGGTGAACGGCGAAGAGCAGGCCGCCGACGAGCGCCGCCGGAGAGGAGACTCGGGACGACCGCAGCAGCGCCACGAGGAGCGTGCAGTTGAGCGCGTGCACCAGCGCGTTCACCACGTGGTAGCCGAGGACGTTCCCGCCGAAGAGCTGGAATTCGAGCGCGTGGAGCAGCATGTGCACCGGCGCGTAGTTCACGGTGTAGAGGGTCGGCGGGCCCCAGGGGTGGAGGATCGCGAGGACGTTCTCGGCGGTGAGGGCGGCGATGTGCGGGTTGTAGACGATGTAGACCAGGTCGTCGGAGACCGGGCGACCCACCAGGGCCGGCGCCAGCAGCCCGAGGGTGAGCACCGCGAAGCCGGAAAAGAGCAGGACGAAGCGCCCGGCCCGAGGGGCGGCCGTGCGCCGGGCTGCGCCACCGGTGGCGGCGTCTTGGCCCGAACCCGCCTCCTCTTCCATGGGCGCCCAGTCTACCAGCTACACTCTCCGCTTCCCGAGCCCCGCTGGAGTGTTCGCGGCGCCCGAGCGACACGGAATCGCCCCATGAAACGCCGGTTGCTTCTCTTCATCGCCCTCGTCCTGGCGCCGGGGCCCGGCTGCGCGCCGACCGCGGAGAGCGGCGACTGGCCCAACGTCCTGCTGATCACGATCGACACGCTGCGCCGCGACCACTGTTCCGTGTACGGCTACGCCCACGACACCACGCCCCACCTGCGACGGGTCGCCGAGGGCGGGTTGCGCTTCGACCTGGCCTACGCGCCCACCCCGACGACGGGGCCGACCCACGCTTCGATCCTCACCGGCCTCTACCCGCCGGCCCACCGCGTGGTGAAGAACGGCGTCGCTCTGGCGGCTCGAAACGAGACCCTCGCGGAGATCCTCGCGGCGCAGGGTTACCAGACCAGCGGTATCGTGAGCTCCTTCGTTCTCCACGCGCGATTCGGCTTTGGCCAGGGCTTCTCGGTCTACCAGGACGACTTCGAGGCGGCGACGGCGAGCGCTTCGGTGTCGACCTGGGAGGGCCAGGACGTCGAGAAGGGCTTCGACCGCCGGGCGGATGCCACGACGCGGCGCGCGATCCGCTGGCTGTGGGAGGATCGCGATCGGGAGCGTCCCTTCTTCCTGTTCGTCCACTACTTCGATCCGCACTCGCCCTACGAGGCGCCCGGCGCGTTCGCCCAGCGCTTTCCGCCCCCGGACCCCGGCGCGGGCGAAGGGATCCAGGCGTCGCTGGCGTTCCGCCAGGCCGTCCGCAACTACGACGGCGAGATCGCCTTCACCGACCAGGAGATCGGGCGCCTGCTCGACGCCATCGAGCGACAGGGCCTCTCGGAGAAGACACTCGTGGTGATCACCGCCGATCACGGCGAGGGCCTGATGGACCACGGCGCCATGCTTCACGGGCTGGACCTGTACGAGGAGAACGTCCGGGTGCCCCTGCTCCTTCGCTGGCCCGACCGCATCCCGGCGGGGCGCGTGCTGGCGCAGCCCGTCGAGCTGGTGGATCTGGCGCCGACGATCCTGGACCTGATCGGCGTGAAGAGCTCCAGGGCGTTCCAGGGACGCAGCTTGGCCGCCTCCCTGCGCGGCGACGAGCCCCTCGACCCGGACCGGCCGATCTACCTCCACCGACGGCGCTTCGACGCAGAGTATGCGGACGGGATCTACGTCAAGGGCCGGCAGTTCGGCATCCGCTGGGGACGATGGAAGACCATCGACGCCCCGGACCAGGGCCGGACCGCCCTCTACGATCTGGAGAGCGATCCACAGGAGCGGACCGACCGCAGCCGCAGCGATGCGGACCAGGCGGCCCGGCTCGCGGAGAAGCTGATGGAGTGGCGTCGGAGCGGCACGTCGGACCCGGCATTCCGCGGGCTCTCGGAGAGCGACCGCGAGGCCCTGGAAGCCCTGGGCTACAGCGAGTGAGACCGAGTAGAATCACGTCCCTTGGGAGGAAAGGAGTTACGATGCGGCTATCCGTTCGAACGATCGGGCTCGGGATCCTGTCTTGCTGCTTCGCCCTGGCGTTCGCCGCCTGCGGCGCCGACCGGGAGGGAGGCGGCGCACCGGCCGACCCCGATATGCCCGAGCCGGGCGTCGAGTCCCCGCTCGCGGGTGAGATCGCCCTCCCCGAGGGCTTCCCGAGCGACGTGCCCCGGTACCCCGACGCCGAGCTGATCTCCGTCAACGTCCACGGCGCCGACATGCTCGTGTCCTTCGAGACGACGGGCGACCCTCGCGAGGTCGCCGACCGGCTGGAGCGGGACTTCGCGTCGCACGGCTGGTCGGCCAAGACCTTCCACGAGGACGTGGGAAGCTCGATCTTCGCCGACAAGGAGGGACGCGACGCCACCGTCATGGTGACCCGGGCCGCCGGAAAGGCGCGGATCGACCTCTTCCTCGGCCGCTAGGGCGGCAGCCGGGTAGGATCGACCCGGGATGGCACAGCCGACGCGCCGGTGGCACCCGCGCGCGTCCCAGGGTCGGACCGCGCATGCGCACCCCGTCACGCAAGTTCCGATCGCTCGGTCTCGCCCTCGGCGGCGCGCTGCTGGCGACCGGCTGCGGCGCCGACTCCGAGCCGAGCACCGCCCAGATCGCTCCTCGCAACGTCGTGCTGATCACCCTGGACACGGTGCGCGCCGATGCGCTCGGCTGCTACGGGCAGCCGCTTCCGACCTCGCCCCGCATCGACCGACTGGCGGCGGAAGGCGTGCTGTTCCAGCAGGTGCTCAGCTCCTCGCCGAACACGGCGCCCTCCCACGCCTCGATCCTGACCGGCCGACAGCCCTACGCCCACGGCGTCCGCTCGAACGTGGGCTACGCCCTCCCCGATGGAATCCGGACTCTCGCCGAGGCCCTCCGGGCCCACGGCCTCCGTACCCAGGCCGAGATCGCCGCTCCCGTGATCGGACGACACACGCGGCTCGACCGGGGCTTCGATCACTACCGAGACCTCACGTCCTTCGACGTGACGCTCAAGACCGTCGAGCAGCGAGACACGGAGGGGCGGGCCCTGCGCATCCAGCGCCAGGAGCGCCCCGCCGAGGACATCACGGGCCGCGGCCTCGAGTTCCTGCGCGCGCACCGCGACGACGCCTTCTTCCTGTGGCTGCACTACTTCGATCCCCACGCGAGCTACGAAGCGCCGCCGCGCTTCGCCGAGCTGGTCGCGAGCCCTTACCTCGCGGAGCTGCGGTACGTCGACGAGCAGGTCGGCCGCGTGGTCGAGGAGATCGCGCGGCTGGGGCTGAAGAACCAGACGCTCCTGGTCCTGACAGGCGACCACGGCGAGGGCCTCGGGGCCCACGGTGAGGACACGCACTCCTTCTTCGTCTACGACAGCGTCATGCGGGTGCCGCTCGTCCTCTGGGGAGCGGGGCTGCCGGCGGGGCGGCGCGCCGGGTCGCTGGTCCGAACCGTGGACATCGCCCCGACGGTCCTCGATCTCCTCGGCGCGCCGCCGCTGCCCGACATCCAGGGCGTCTCGCTGCGCCCGCTGCTCGCGGGCGGGAACGATGACCTCGGCCTCACGGCCTACGGGGAGACGGCCGAGCTCGCCTCCCTGTTCGGCGCCGCGGCGCTTCGCTTCGTGCGAGAAGGCGACTGGAAGTACATCCACAGCGTCGAGCCCGAGCTCTACGACGTTGGCCGCGACCCCGGCGAGGGGAAGGACCTGGCCGCGAGCCACCCCGCGGAGGTCGCGCGGCTGCGATCGCGTCTGGAGGCGCTCCTGGCGGAGGCCCCGATGTCGCCCGCCGGTGCGCCCGTCTCCGTCGACGCCGAGACGCTCGCCCGCCTCGACGCCCTGGGCTACGCCGGGTCCGGAAGCTCGTCCCGGATCGACGCAGCGCTGGCAACGCTCGGCACCCAGGGGATCGATCCCACGACGACCCTCGGAGATCTCCGGTCCTTCGTCCAGGCCTGGGGGCACTTCCGGGGCGGGAGGTACGCCGAGGCGGCCGCCCGCTTCGGGGCGCTCTGGGCGCGACACCCCGCGAGCGCGCCCGTGCTCTTCGGCCTCGTCACCTCGAGCAGGATGGCGCGCGCGCGCCCGGAGATCGTGGTTCCCCTGCTGCGCCGGGGGATCGAGCTCGATCCCGAGTTCACTCCCTACTATCTGGACCTCGCCCGGACCTTGCGAGCGAGCGATCCGGCCGAGGCGGAGCGCCTCCTGCGCCGGGCCGTCGCGGTCGAGCCCTGCGCCGCCCTGCCACGGGTGCAGCTCGCGAACTTCCTGCGGGCACAGGCACGCCACGAAGCGCAGCTCGAGGTGCTCGAAGCCGGTGTGGCGCAGTGTCCGGACAGCTCGGACTTCCTCAATGACACCGCCTATGCGCTCGCGACCAGCCCCGTCGACGCGCTGCGGGACGGACCGCGCGCGCTGGAGCTGGCTCAGCGTGCGGTCGCGGCCTCCGGCGGCGAGCAGCCGTCGTTCCTGGACACCCTGGCCGCGGCCTACGCGGAGATGGGCGACTACGAACGGGCCGTCGACTCCTCGCGACGCGCCATCGCCCTGCTGAAGCAGCGGAGCGTGCACGAACGGGTGCTCGCCGCCTTCGAGCGGAATCTGGAGCGCTTCGAGGCCGGCCAGCCCGTCCGCGAGCCCTAGCAGGCGTCCGGGCGAGCCCGGCGGCGCTTTTCGGGGGCGCCACCCGAGCCTTCGGACGCCCCGCCCGTTACGGGTGGGGCGGCGTCGTTTCGCGCCCGCGCACCCTCTCCGCGAGGTGGAGGTTGAACTGCGCCTTCACGTGCCCGGGCTCGAGCTCGATCGCGCGGCGATAGTGGCGGATCGCCGATTCCAGCTCCCCGCTCGAGCGCAGCGCATTGCCCAGCTGGAAGTGTAGATCGGCGCGCTCCAGACCCAGCGCCAGGGCCGCGCGGTAGTGGGCGATCGCCGCCTCACCGTCGGCCCTGAAGCTGCCGGGCCAGCGCCAGACCGGCGTGCGCTTCGGCGAAGCGGGGGTGAACGGCCAGCGACGCGCGGTAGTGGACGACCGCCTCTTCCAGACGACCGCGCGCACCCAGCGCGTTCGCCAGGTGCAGGTGCGTCGTCGAATCCCGGGGGTTCACCGCCAGGGCGTGACCGAACAGGGTGAAGGAGTCGCGCCAGACGCGGACCTGCGACACGCTGCGTGCGGCCAGCGCGATCCCGAGGAGCCCAGCGACCGCCACGGCGACGACAGCGAGCCCCGCGCGGCGTCGCCGGAGCCAGGCCAGCCCTTCGGAGCCGGCCCACGCCACCACGACGAACACGCCGATCAGCGGCAGGTAGGTGTAGCGGTCGGCCATCGCCTGCCGGCCCACCTGCACCAGGCCAATCACCGGGACCAGCGCGCCGAGGTACCAGAGCCATCCCATCACCGCCCAGCGCCGCTTCGATATCGCGACCCCCGCGGTGGTCGCGATCAGCAGAGCCAGCGCGGCGCCGACCTGCCATTCGTTCAGTGTGGGGCCTCCTAACTCCGGCACGTTCGGGTACGGGTAGAACACGGCCAGATCGGTGGGCCATAGCGCCTTGGCCAGATACCGCACCGCCGAGACCGGCGCGTTGGCCGCGCGGATCGCCAGGGGCACGGACTCGGTGGTCGCGACGGCGCCGCTGCGCGCCTGCACGACGAAGGTCACGAGGCTCGAGGCGGCCGAGAGGGCCAGCAGCGGTCGCTTCGCTGCTCATCACGGCTCGACGTGGCCCAGGGCGCGGAAGATCATCGGGACGTGGGCGACCTCCGGCGTGGTGGCCGCGTGGGCGAAGAAGCGGCCCGCCTCGCCGTAGCTCCCGCCGTGGTCCGCCGTCGGCAGCACCACCGCACCGGCGTCGGAGGCCCGCGCGTCGACGGTGTCGATCCGCTCGCCGATCCAGCGGTCGGCGTAGGAGATCTCGTCGCCGTAGCGGCTCCGGTAGACACTCGGTAGCGACACGCCCCGCAGCGCCTGGTAGGCGGGGATGCCGCCCCTCCCGGGGTTGTCCTCCAGCACCGGCAGCGGCTTCGCGCCCGGGACCCGAGGGACGCGAAAGCGACCGCGGTACGCCCCCGGCGCCGCGTAGGGCCGGTGCGGATCCTGGAATTGCACCCAGAGAAAGACCGGCTCGCCCCAGTCGGCCCAGAGCCGCCCGAGCGCGCGGCCGACCCGGCCCCCACGGCCTCGCCGGCGCCGGGACACATCGTTGAGCACGCTCACGGAGCCGGCTCCGCCGCCTCCTTCAGCTCCAGCGCCGTCGCCAGGTTGCGCCGGGCGGCGGCATGCTCCGGGTCGGCTTCGAGCGCGGCTCGATACTGGGCGATGGCTTCGTCGAGCTCGCCCCGCGTCAAGAGCGCATTGCCGAGGTTGTTGTGCGCACGGGCGAAGCCCGGTCGCAGCTCGATCGCACGACGGTAGTAGTCCACCGCCTCGTCCGGCTCACCCCGGGCCACCAGTGCGGTGCCGAGACTGAAGAGAGCGTCGGGATAGTCCGGCCGCACGGCCAGGGCGCGGCGGTAGTGTTCGATCGCCTGGTCACGCAACCCCAGCCGCTCCAACAGGACGCCGAGGTTGCTGTGGGCTTCGGCCACGTCGGGATCGACCTCCAGAAGCCGTCGGTACTCGTCGATCGCCTCGTCGACCTCGCCCTGCGCCACCAGCAGGCCCGCGAGCCGGTAGCGCACCGGGCCGTTCCCGGGCTCGACTTCCAGCACCCGCCGGTAGTGCTCGATCGCCTCATCCGGCTCCTCCAGGACCGTCCAGATCCGCGCCAGCTGTTGGTGGATCACCGGGTTCTCGGGTTCGACGTCGAGGGCGTGGAGGTAGAGCGTGAGCGCGTTCGTCCAGAAGAGCGACTGCACGTACGTGCGGGCCAGGCAGACCGCCAGCAGGGCCACCGCGCACGCCACCGCGGCGCGGCGCGCCCACCTCCCGCGCGAAGGGCCCTTCGCGATCAGCTCGCCGCCGCCCCAGGCCGCGATCACGAAGAGTCCGACCAGCGGCAGGTAGGTGTAGCGGTCCGCCATCGCCTCGGGACCCAGCGGTACCAGTCCGATCACCGGGAGCAGTGTCACGAGGTACCAGAGCCACCCCGTGAGCGCGTAGCGACGGCGCGTCGCGAGCCACGAGAGGCCGAGCAGCAGCAGGCCGGCGCCGGCCACCTGCCACGCCGCCCAGGGCGTGCCCCCCGGCAGGTTCGGATGCAGGTAGAGGACCGAGAGGTCGGCCGGCCACAGCGTCTTGCCCGCGTATCGCACGTAGGACACCAGCGCGTTGGCCGCCCGCAGGGGCAGCGGCACCGGGTCTGCGGGCCCCACCGTCTCGCGCGGGTCGACCAGGGCGATCGCGCCAGCGACGGCGGCGAGCGCGAGCAACGGAAGCTTCTCGACCCACACCCGGGCGCCGCCGCGCCGGAGGCGATCGAGGGGCCAGTGGTCGAGCAGGAGGAAGACGAGCGGCAGCGTCAGGACGATGGGGTTGGTCGCGAGGCCCACGGCGAGCAACCCCGCCGTCGCGAGATAGACGACCGCGCCCCCCCTGCGGGCGTAACCCACGTACGCCCACAGAGACAGGAGGCCGAAGCTCGTGGCCAGGACCTCCTGGCGTTCGGAGATCCACGCGACGGGCTCCACGTGCAGCGGGTGGATCCCGAACAGCACCGCTACGAACGCGCTGCGCCACAGGGCCCCCGTGGCGCTCGTCAGTAGACCGAACAGGAGCAGCACGTTGACGACGTGCAGGACGAGATTCGCGGCGTGCTGGCCGCGGACGTCCAGGCCCAGGAGCCGGAGATCCAGCATCCGGGCAACCGCCGCACCGAAGTGAGCGCCTTCGGTCACGGTTCCGACGTCGGTGTAGCCGGAAAAGTCGCTCCGGAGCAGCGGCTCTAAGGCGATCCAGGTGGCGAGGACCAGGCCGATGCCGATGCGGAGGATCCGGGTCCTCCGCTCGGCAGGCGCGGGCACCTTCGGATCGGCGGCGGTTTCGCTCATCGGCTCTCCCCGCGTTCGCGGCCGACGCCCGGCGTCCGCCGCGCGGCTCGGTCTCGGGTGGTGCGGAGGGTAACCGCCTTCGCGCCGGAGCTCGACCCGGTCGAGGGTTTCTGGAGCTGGATGACGGGCAGGGCGAACAAGCACGCGCTCGCGTCAACGCCGGCTGGAGGTGTCGGGACCTGATCTTGCCCTCGAAGGGCGCATGCGCAGCCTCGCACACGTAGGGAGCGACGTGGTAGCTTCGAAAGGGTTGGTCCGTGCGGACGGCCATCCGCAATGTCCGAGGTGCGCATCCAAGGTGTGACCCTTCCCCAGCGCAGAGGCTTCGCATGGTCCGTGGCGGGCATCCTCGCCGCGGCCTTGGTCCTGCGCGTGCTGCATGTCTGGCAGCTGCGTGACACGCCGATGTTCGCGTGGCTCCTGGGCGATGCCCGGGAATACGACGCTTGGGCCCGACAGATCGCAGCGGGCGACTGGCTCGGGCAGGGTGTGTTCTACCAGGCCCCCCTCTATCCCTACTTCCTGGGCATGCTCTACGCGGTCTTCGGCGATGACCTCGCAACCGCGCGCATCGCGCAGGCGCTGCTCGGCGCGTTCTCCTGTGTGCTGCTGGCGCTCGCCGGAGCGCGCTTCTTCTCCAGGAGGGTCGGACTTATCGCGGGCGCCATCCTCGCGCTCTACGCGCCTGCGATATTCTACGATGGCCTCATCCAGAAGACCGTGCTGAGCACGTTCTTCCTGTGCCTGGTGCTGTGGCTGTCGAGCGGCGACCCCGGCGCGGCGGGGAAAGGGCGCTGGGTCGGGGCTGGAGCGGCCCTGGGTGGCATGGTCCTCGCCCGGGAAAACGCACTGCCCCTGGCGGCGGCGGTCGTCGCGTGGCTCGGGATCCAGCGCGACGCGCCGATTTCCCGCCGGCTCGTCTGGGGCGGCCTGTTCCTCGCAGGCCTGATGGCGGTCCTGATGCCGGTGGGGATCCGTAACCTGCTCGTGGGTGGCGATTTCTACCTCACGACCTCGCAATTCGGCCCGAACTTCTACATCGGGAACAACGAGAACGCCACGGGCCTGTACGCGGCGATCGGCCGCCGCGGGGACCCCGGCGACGAACGCTGGGACGCGACGGCGCTCGCTCAAGACGCACTGGGTCGAGAGCTCACACCCCGGGAGGTCTCGGCGTACTGGACCGACCAGGCGCTGGCGTACATCACCTCCCGGCCCGGGCACTGGTTGCGTCTGCTCGGCAAGAAGGTCGTCTTTCTATTGAACGCGCGCGAACCTGCGGATACGGAGGATCTGTACAGCTACGCCGACGCCTCGACGGTGCTGCGCGGGACTCAGCGGTTGTTCCACTTCGGCACGCTCCTGCCCCTCGCGGTCCTGGGGGCCTACATGACCTGGCCACGGCGCCGGCGCTTGGGGCTGCTGTACCTGCTGCTGGGCACCTACGCGGCGACGGTCGTCGTCTTCTACGTGTTCGGTCGTTATCGATTTCCCCTGGTTCCCATTCTGGTGCTCTTTGCGAGCGCGGGGCTCGTCGAGGCGCCGCGCCTGTGGCGCGCGAGCGCGCCCGGCCGCCTTGCGGTCGCGTCCGGCCTGTTGATCGCGAGCGTGGTCCTCTGCAACATCACGGTCTTCGACCCCGATCGAATGAAGGCGCAGACGTACATAAACCTCGGTGCCGCCTTCAAGTCTCGCGGGAGGATCGACGAGGCGATCTTCCAGTACCGGCGCGCCGAGGCACTCGACCCGCAGAATCCGGCCATCTTCTACAACATCGGCAACGCGCTGGTCACCCGCGGCGATCACGAGGCAGCGATCGTCCAATATCGCCGCGCTCTGGAGCTGCAACCCGACATGGCCGAGCTTCACAACAACATGGCCATGGCGTACAAGGAACTCGGTGACCTCGGCGCCGCCGCGAGTCAATTCGAGAAAGCTCTCGAACTCGATTCCACCTACGCACCCGCGCACTACAATCTCGGCGTCGTGCTCCAGGAACAGGGGGATGCTCACGGGGCCATGCGGCACTTCGAGAAGGCCGCATCGCTCCGCCCCCGGTCTTACGAATCCGTCACCGCGATCGCCTGGGTGCTGGCCGTTCATCCCTCGAGTGATCTTCGCAATGCCGGGCGGGCCATCCGACTCGCAGAGCATGCGGCCGAGCTGACGCAGTTCCGGCGGCCCGAGGTGCTCGACGTGCTCGCCGCTGCCTACGCCGCAGCGGGACGCTTCGACGAAGCGGTCGAAACGGCCGAACGGGCTGCGGCACTCGCGTCCTCGCAAGGCAAGCGACCGCTCGCGGCGACGATTCGCGGCCGCCTCGCCCTGTACGCGCGAGGGCGGCCGTACGCCGAGCCCCTGCCCGCTACGGACTAGCTCGTTCTCGAGCCGATGCGCGGTGATGGTGCGGGGTCGGGTAGCGCCCGGCAGGCCAGCGGAACCGGGGTGATCGGGGTTCACTCCACGTAGCCGAGCGCCTCGAGCTTCTCCCGCACATCCGGCTCCACGCTCGGGCGCGGTGGGTCGTCCAGGAACGCCTCGAGCCGTTACCGGTATTCCGTCAGGCGCCTTGCGGGCTCCGGGTTCCACCTGTGGACGTCGTGGCGCTCACCCGGGTCTGCCCTCAGGTCGAAGAGCTCGAACCGCCGGTAGGCCGACGCCTCGCGGTGGGCGATCAGCTTCCAGCGCCCGTCGCTCACCGCGTAGAGGGACGTTTCGGACCGACCCGCAGGAGATCGTCGAACTCGTGGCCACGGCGTTCTCCTATTGGCCGTTCCTGAGCTTCTCGCAGAAACGGGAGTTCCTCGGGTCGCGCTCCATCTCCATCGTCCAGGCGGGGCGCGCCAAGGCGCGCCTGACGGCGCTAGAAGTGGTTCTTCCGAACCCGGAGCCGTTCTCCCCCCATCAACGGCCCGTACGGAGCTCGGCGGCGTGCTGATGCGGCAGGGAAGGACGCGGGAGGCGGCGGCGAGCTTCGAGCGCGCGGTGCGCCTCGACCCGACCGACGAGGACGCCCGGGAACGCCTTCGGGTGGCCCGGGCGCTCCGCGGGCCGGGCGACCGATGAACGAACTTCGGTAAGCTGGGTGCCGGCTTCCCGGAGGTGTCGATGACCTGGTCGCTCGCGACGATCGCGCCGTTTCGTTCTCGGATGCGCGTTCTCGCGGTGGTTGGGGCCGTGTGCCTGACGGCCTGCGGCGCCGGGTCCCGGTCGTCGCCCGCCCCTGTACTCGGCGCCATTCCGCCCTTCGAGCTGGTCGATCAGGACGCCAACGGCTTCGGCACCGACGAGCTCGCAGGAAGCATCTGGATCGCCGACTTCATCTTCACGCGCTGTCCCGACATGTGCCCAATGCTGAGCTCCGTGATGGCCCGCGTGCAGAGCAAGCTCGCGAAGGACCCGGCGTTCGAGGACGTTCGGCTCGTGAGCATCAGCGTCGATCCGGAGCACGACACGCCGGCGTTGCTGACGGCCTACGCCGAGAAGTACGGCGCGGACCCCGACCGCTGGACGTTCGTGACGGGGCCGCGGGAGGAGATCTGGCGGCTGAGCCGGGACGGCTTCCGCCTCCCGGTCGGAGACGCGCCCGGCAACGCCGACGCGCCCATTCTGCACAGCGAAAAGTTCGTCCTGACCGACCGGCAGGGCCGCATTCGGGGCTACTACGACGCTCTCGATCAGAAAGCCCAGCTGGCGATGATGCGCGACATCCGGCTCGTCGCGAACGAACCCGCAGACGCCGCGGCGTCCCCAGCGGCGGCCCCGCCCGGCACCTGACCCGCGCCGGTCGCGTTCAGCGGCCGACGGACCTCTGCCGGCGCAGCGCGTACAGTCCCATCAGGGCCGGGAGCAGGAGCGCGAGCTCGAAGCCGAGGCCGCAGGCAGCCGGACCCTCCCGGAACGACCAGAACGCGCTGCAATCCGGATCGTCGAAGTCGACGGTTCCGTCGCCGTCGTTGTCCAGCCCATCGTCGCATTCGGGGTCCTCTTTGGTCCCCTCCGCAAACGGACAGCCGGGGTCCTCGGGGAAATCGGTCAGCAGGTCGCCGTCGTTGTCGAGCCCGTCGCTGCACACCGGAAACGCGGCCGTGATGGCGAAGACGTTGCTGTCGGGCCCCACGTTGCCCGCGACGTCCAAGGCGCGCACCGTGTAGCGATACGTCACCCCGGCGGTCACGGCGGTATCCGTGTAGCGAGTCCTGGTCGTGGTTGCGATCGGAGCGAAGCTCCCCGCCGGGGTGCCGTCGTCGCGGAGCACCTCGTACCCGGCGACCCCCGACCCGGCGTCGGTGGCCGGGCCCCAGGTGAGCGAGACGGAGACGTTGGCGGTGGTGCCCGTGAGGCCGGTGGGCGCCGTCGGGGGATCGGTTTCCACCCCGGGCGCGACCACGGTGTACGAGGCCGACGCCTGGACCGAGAGCGTCCCCGCGTCGTCGTCCGAATCCGTTGCGGTGAGGGTGAAGTCGTAGGTCCCGAGGGCGGCGTTCGAGGGCGCGGCGACGAGGAACTGGAAGTCCCGGGTCTCTCCGGGGGCCACCGACCCGATCAGGGAGCCCCAGCCCATCAACCAGCCCGCGCCGATGGGCGTGAAGCTCATGTTGTAATAGGACTCGAAGGGGACTTCGGCGGGATCGTTGGTGTTCGTAACCGAGACGGTGTAGGTGCGGAGGTCCCAGGGATGCGCGTTGGAGTTCTGCGGCGTGATGGCCATCTCCGGGGGCGCGGGATCGTAGGGCGCCCGGGTCACCGTGACCGCCGCGCCCTCCGCGGAGATGCCGTCTACGGTGACGGTCACGCCGTACTCGTCGTAGGTCTCGCCGGCCTCGAGCGCTCGCCGATAGATGGTGTCCCCCGAGCCGGAGCGATACCACTGGTGGACGAGGACGGAGTTGGCGACCTCGTCCCCGTTGCCGTCCGGCGCGCTCTCGAGCAGCTGGCCGTCGAAGCCGTTCGTATCCCGATAGCTCACGAAGGTGTCGACCACCCCGAGGTCGGGGTGCGCCCCGCGGTTGACGATTTTGACCGCCTGGGGGGCGTCCGCAGCCGTCGACTGGGACGCCAGGGCGAAGGAGGCGCTTCCCGTCGCGTCGAAGGTCTGCAAGCGGGAGCCGGTGAGCCACCCCGCCAGGTGCTTGTTGACGACGTTCGCGTGGGCGTTGAAGCCCGACCCCATGAGGCCGTCGCTCTTGTCGCCGCGCACGTCGCTCGTTCCGTCGGGCCTGAGCTGGGCGGCGTGCCGCAGACCGATCGTGTGGCCGAATTCGTGGAAGAGGCAGCTCAGCTCGACGTAGCCGAGATGCGTGCACAATCCCGCGGTACCGACCGCCAGCCCGGACCCGCTCAAGTCGGAGGGCCGGAACGGAAGGATGTAGAGGAAGCGGTCGTAATCCGAGAGGTTGAAGCCCCGGCTCTGGGCTTCGGCGTCGGCGAAGGCGGTCCATTGCCGCCACGTGTAGGCCGAGGCGTCGTAGGGAAGCGCCATCAAGATCGTGTCCCCGGTGACGCTCAACTGACCGAAGGACATCTCGGCGAGGAGGCTCGCGAACGAAGTATTCCGTTCGAACGCGAAGTGATGAAGGGTCGACGCGTCCGTCCACGTCGTGTTGGTGACGA
>Ga0224512_10002494_pt1 | contig 16831 bp, 20 predicted proteins | sample SF_May12_sed_USG_4_FD_169103 | JGI IMG/M metagenome (GOLD analysis project Ga0224512, IMG submission 169103) | Sediment microbial communities from San Francisco Bay, California, United States - SF_May12_sed_USGS_13 | ecosystem: Environmental > Aquatic > Marine > Sediment | place: USA...
CACCGATCGTTTTGGCAACGAGATCAACCGCGGCGGCTTTCGCGTCCACACGACGCTCGACGTCGACATGCAGCTGGCGGCGCGCGCGGCGATGGAGGCCGGCTGGGCAGAGATCGAAGCGGACCCGGGCTTCGAACACCCCCTGTATGCGGACTTCGATACGGTGAGCGAGTTCCGCGCCTCGTCGACTCCATACGTGCAGGGTGCGTTCATCGCCCTCGACCCCGTGACCGGCCACGTGAAGGCGCTCATCGGAGGTCGCGACTTCGAGCAGTCGAAGTTCGACCGTGCCCGGCTGGCTCGCCGTCAGGCCGGCTCTGCCTTCAAGCCCTTCGTCTATACGGCGGCGATCACCACGGGCATCCCGGCGTCGTACATCGTCGAAGACATTCCGGTTGTCTATCCGCAGCTGGATGGGACGGACTGGCGTCCCTCGAACTTCACGGAGGAGTTCAAGGGCCCCATGACGATCCGGGAGGGGCTCTACACCTCCACGAACATGATCGCGATCCGGCTCGGCTGGGAGGAAGTCGGGATGGAGACGATCGCCCAGACTGCCCGTCGGATGGGAATTCTCACCGAGATCGAGCGCTACCCGTCTTCGACGATCGGCGCGTCCGAAGTCATTCCGCTCCAGATGGCCGAGGCGTACTCGTCGTATCCGAACATGGGTACGAGGGTGCGGCCGTTCCCGATCCTCCGGGTGGAGGACGCGCGCGGCAACGTCGTGTGGGAGCCCCAGCCCGAACGCACGGCGGTCCTCGACAGCCTGCCGACGCGCATCATGGTGGACATGCTCCAGGACGTGATCCGGAGAGGCACAGGGTACACGGCGATCCGGGTTCGCGCAGGGCTGCCCTACGAGGTTCCCGCAGCCGGAAAGACAGGTACGACGAACGACGGCACGGACGTGTGGTTCAACGGATTCACGCCGAACCTACTCGCCACAGTCTGGTTCGGTATGGACAATCCGCAACCGATCTTCGAGCTCGGCCCTGGACGCCGGCAAGCGACGGGGGGTGGCCTCGCCGCTCCCGTATGGGGCTCCTTCATGCGGCGCGTCTACGAGGGTGCCGCCGCGGATGCGGAGAGCGGCACCGAGGAGACGCCGCCGCTCTTGTCGGTCCCCGACGACTGGGCGATTCCCGCGGGATTGAACGCGGTGCTGGTCGATCGCAAGACCGGCCTCCTCGCCTCGCGATGGTGTGCGGAGGAAGACCAGTACATCGAGTACTACATACCCGGCACGGAGCCGACCGAGCTGTGCGATCGGTCGAGCCGCCGCTTTCGGTTCCCCCGGATTCGCGGACGGACCGGCGGCGGTCGCTGACTTCTCGTCAGCTCGGGAGGCGGCGACGAGCTGCGATCACGGCGTCGTCGACACGGTTCTTGATGTCACCGGCGAGTTCGTCGAGGCGATCGGCGGCGGAGCCACGGATCCGAGTGGCTGTCTTTCGAATTCGCTTGCGGGTCTTGCGACCGGGTTGGGGTGTCGTGAGCATGGCGACGCCGGCCCCTATGATCGCTCCCAGCACGAGTCCCGAAACGAAGCTCACTGCCTCGCGTTCTGTGTCCGCATCCATCGCTGCTTCCTCCCTGTCGAGCCGAGGTTGTTATGTATATTGGCCTGATGGAATCTAGCGTGAGCAGGGAGGAGCGATGACCAGGAGCGGTGGCGGTCCCCGCGAAATCGCGGTGCCGGTATCCGTCTTCGACGCGCTCCGGACCGAGCTGGAGGAGGCCGCGGGCACACTCCAAACCGTGCGCGCGCTCCATCATGCCGGCTACGAAGCCGGGATCGCGGCGGCTCCGTTCGTCCACCAAGAGGCCGGCGGAGACTCGTTCGCACTGAGCCAGGACGGATTCTGGAAGCATCTGTCGGACTTCTTCGTCAAACGGGGATGGGGCTCTTTGCGGCATTCCTCGGCCCACCCGGGCATCGGGATCCTCGAATCGCGCGACTGGGCGGAGGCATCGACGGCAGATCCCTCCTCGCAGGCGAGTTGCAGTTTCAGCACCGGCTACTTGTCGGGTCTGCTCTCGCAGTTGGCCGGCGGGCCGATCGCAGTTCTCGAGGTTTCGTGCCGGTCCCGAGGAGACGACCGGTGCGATTTTGCCTTCGGCTCCGAAACCGCTGTCCATGACCTGTACGGTCACCTCCTCGAGGGCTCGGACCTCGACACCGCGCTGTCGGCGTTGTGAGCCGATGAAGGTCGGAGCCCCTCGCGAGACCGCCGGGAAGTGGGCGACTCGGTGACCCCCACCCGCGCGCTCGGCATCGACTACGGGAAAAAGCGCATCGGAATGGCCCTGAGTGATCCCACGAACACGGTCGCGTCGCCCCTCGACACGATCGTTCGTCGTGCGGGCAAACGTCCACCGCTCAAGCTGCTGGCCGAGATCGCCGCCTCGCACGATGTCGGCCAACTCGTCGTCGGACTTCCCATCGGGTTGGACGGTGAGGAGAACGAGTGGTGCGCGGAGGTTCGCGCGGTGGCTGTCCGGCTTGCCGAGCGAATCGCGGTCCCCGTCGCCTTCATCGACGAGCGCCTGACCTCGGTTCGCGCCGAACGAGCGGTCCGATCGAGCGGGCTTTCGAAAGCCGCTCGAAAGCAGAAGGGCCGTGTCGACGCCGCCGCCGCGCAGCTCATCCTCCAGGCCTGGCTCGACAACCCGGGCACGGCACGATGACGGGCTCTCGTCGAACGCGTTGGATCGTCGGTGTCGGCGTCGTCATCGCGGCCGTCGTGCTCGGCCCCATGGCACTCGGTGGCCCGGGAACGCCCGTGACCATAGAGATCCCGACGGGGGCCACCCTTCCCAGGGTCGCCGACCTGCTCGAGGAAGAGGGTGTCATCGGGAACGCACGACTCTTCCGCCTCTACGTTCGGGCACGTCGAGCCGACCGAAGCCTCAAGTCGGGTACGTATCGGATGGAGACCCGCTCCTCGATGCGCACAGTTCTGAGGCGCATCACCCGCGGAGAGGTAGAGACCGTCGCCCTCACGATCCCGGAGGGCTTCCAAATTGGACAGATGATCCCTCGGATCGCGGAGGTCACCGGCGCAACCCCCGATGAGATTCGCGATGTGCTGACGGACGACGCCCTCGTCGAGCGCCTCGGCGTGCCCGGTCCGACGCTCGAGGGTTACCTCTTTCCGGACACGTACCACTTCGCATTCGGCGTGACGGTCGAGTCGGTCGCCGGATCGATGGTCGAGCGGTATCGGGAAGTCTGGACCCCGGAGCGGCGGGCCATCCTCGAGGGGACCGGCAGGACCGAACGGGAGGTGGTGACGTTGGCATCGATCATCCAAGCGGAGGCCAGGATCGTGTCGGAGATGCCGCGCATCGCGGGGGTGTACCACAACCGACTCGAGGATGGGTGGCTACTTCAGGCGGATCCCACCGTGCTGTACGCGCTTGGCGGGTATCGGAGCCGGCTCCTCTACGCGGCCATCGACTCGGTGCAGGACCACCCATACAACACCTACGCCCACCGGGGGCTGCCGCCGGGTCCCATCGGCTCGCCCGGTGCGTCCGCGATCGACGCCGCCCTCACACCGGAAGAGCACGACTTCATGTTCTTCGTCGCGCGGCCAGACGGCTCACACGCGTTCACGCGTTCCCTGGGGGAGCACAACAGAGCCAAGGAGGAGTCGCAGGCGGCGCGCGACGGCGCGTGAGTGACTGCCCACGCTCCGGGCGTCACCATGCCCTCTGAGTCACCGCGATGACGCCGCTCTCGCGACGGCTTCGACTCATCGTCATCACCGATGTCGGGCTCGCGCATCCGCGCACGCTCATCGACGTGGTTTCTGCGGCCGTGGCCGCCGGCGCCCCGGCCATCCAGCTTCGCGACAAGACCGCTTCGGCCCGTGAGCTCTTCAAGCTGGGGTGTGAGCTCATGCCGCTGGTGCACGGCGCCGGCGCACTGCTCTTCGTGAACGACCGGGCCGACGTGGCCCTGGCTCTGGGGGCCGACGGAGTCCATGTCGGACCCGACGACGTGCCGGTCGCCGGCGTGAGAAGGGCAGCGATTGCCGCGAAGGGTCTCGACTACCTCCGGCGCTTTTTCATCGGGACCTCGACGGACGATCCCGCCGAAGCCCGCCGCCTGGTGTCCGAGGGCGCGGACTACATCGGCTGCGGAACGGTCTACGCGACCACCACGAAGACGGACGCGGGGACAGTCGTCGGGCTCGCCGGACTCCAGAGGGTCGTCCGCGCCGTGGACGTGCCCGTCGTGGGGATCGGGGGGGTGGATGCGGCCCGCTCCGCGGAAATCGCTTCGGGAACGGACGCGGCCGGTGTCGCGGTGGTCGCAGCGGTCATGGGAGCCCACGACGTCGCGGCCGCCGTTCGCCGCCTCCTGGAGCCTTGGGCGGTTGGCTCCTAGGGAACGCCGTACGCATTCGATGCCGCCGTCGTGACGCTCCGACGGAGCAATCGTTTCCTACAGCCCCCCCGCCTCCAGCAGCGCCTCGACTTCCTCGGCCGCGACATGGAAATCGCCGAGCGGTGGACCGTCGGGCCCGTGCCAGTCCGAGCCACCGCTCATGAGCAAGCCGCGGTCGCGGCAGATCGACTCGAGGCGCAGAACCTCCGAGCGCCGGCTTCTCGGCCGGTACACCTCGAGTCCTCGGAGTCCGGCCTCGAGCAGCTCCGGCAGTAGCGTATCGACGAGATCGTTCGGGGGATGCGCCCACATCGGGATGCCTCCCCCTTCGATAATGACCTCCACAGCCCCGACCGGATCCAGCAGGTGGGTCGGCACGAAGGCGGGTCCGTCGTCGCCTATGAGCCGATCGAACGCATCGTAAACCGAGTCCACGTGGCCCTCGGCCACCAGAGCTTGGGCGAGGTGCGGTCGCCCGATCACGACTCGATCGGGGCCCGCGGCCCTCTCTATGGCTTCGTACGGTACTTCTATCCCCAGCTCCACCAGTAGCCCGATCATCTCCTTCATCCGCTCGACACGGCGAAGACCCGCCCGTGTCGAATGGCCGGCGATCGACTTCGAGCCGGGGTCCACGAAGTAGCCGAGAATGTGAACGTCCCTGCCCTGGAACGTGGAAGACACCTCGATTCCCGGAACGACCTCGACGAACAGCTCTCTCGCGACTGCTTGTGCAGCCTCGACCGCGGCGGACGTGTCGTGATCGGTGATCGCGATCACGTCCAATCCGCCGGCGGCTGCTCCCCTCACGACGGCCTCCGGCGACCATGCACCGTCCGAGGCGGTCGTATGGAGGTGGAGGTCGAGTCTCACGACGAGTTGCCCAAGGCGCGGTTCACCGGGGCGTCGTAATTTCCGGAGGCGCCGCCTTTCCCTTCGTCGACGTCGAGTGCGCACGCCGGCGAGGGGGCTTCAGTCTTCGACATCCTCCACGAAGACCGTCGCCGACGCGGGGACCACCTCAGGCGCGGTGTCGCCAGCGTACTCCGTGAGAAGGGTCACCGTGTTGCGCTCGACTTTGAGCACCCCACCTGCCACGTGGAACGTGGCGCTCCCCCCACCGGGGCGATCCACGGCCAACTCGCCCACGCCCAGGAGCGCGAGCATCGGCGCGTGGCCGGGGAGAATCCCGACGTCGCCGTCCCAAGCGGGCGCGACCAACGCGGCCGCCTCGCCCTCGAAGACGATCTTCTGAGGCGAGACGACGCGCACGTTGAGGGATGCCATGAGCGCTACCCCTGCGCGGCGAGGCGCTCGGCCTCCGCCACGACTTCGTCGATGCCACCTTGCATGTAGAAGGCCTGCTCCGGCAGGTGGTCGAACTCGCCGTTCGCTACACGCTCGAACGACTCGACCGTGTCCTCGAGCTTCACGTACTTGCCGGAGATTCCTGTGAATTGCTCCGCCACGAAGAACGGCTGCGAAAGGAAGCGAGCGATCCGGCGGGCGCGACCGACGATGATCTTGTCTTCCTCCGTGAGTTCGTCCATGCCGAGAATCGCGATGATGTCCTGCAGATCCTTGTAGCGCTGGAGAATGGCCTGCACGTCCGTCGCAACCTGGTAGTGGCGCTCTCCCACGAATTGCGGATCCATGATCCGTGACGTCGAGTCGAGTGGATCGACGGCCGGATAGATGCCCTGCTCCGCGATCGCGCGTGAGAGCACGGTCGTCGCGTCCAAGTGCGTGAACGCGGTGGCCGGCGCCGGGTCCGTGAGGTCGTCCGCAGGAACGTAGATCGCCTGCACCGACGTGATCGAGCCCGACGCGGTCGAGGTGATGCGCTCCTGGAGCTCACCCATCTCGGTGCCGAGCGTCGGCTGGTACCCGACGGCGGACGGCATACGACCGAGGAGCGCCGACACCTCGGATCCCGCCTGCGTGAAGCGGAAGATGTTGTCCACGAACAAGAGAACGTCCTGTCCTTCCACGTCGCGGAAGTATTCGGCCATCGTCAGGCCGGAGAGACCGACCCGGAGCCTGGCTCCCGGAGGCTCGTTCATCTGGCCGTACACGAGCGACGTGGACTCCAGGACGCCCGACTCCTTCATCTCGAGCCAAAGGTCGTTACCCTCGCGCGTCCGCTCACCCACGCCACAAAACACCGACTTTCCGCCGTGCTCCATGGCGATGTTGTTGATGAGCTCCATGATGATGACGGTCTTGCCTACGCCAGCACCACCGAAGAGTCCGGTCTTCCCACCCTTCACGTACGGCGCGAGGAGATCGACGACCTTGATGCCCGTCTCGAAGATCTCGGTCTTCGGCTCGAGTTGGTCGAACCTCGGCGCCATCCGGTGGATCGGCCAACGCTCCAACTCGGCACCTTCTCCCCCGACGGGACCCATCTCGTCGACCGGCTCGCCGAGAACGTTGAGAATGCGGCCGAGCGAGGGCTCACCCACGGGCACGGAAATCGACGAGCCGGTATCGATGACCTCCATGCCACGCGTCACACCGTCGGTCGACGACATCGAGACCGCACGGACCTGGCCGCGACCGATGTGCTGCTGCACTTCGGCGACGAGCTCGATCTCCTGCCCGGCCTCGTTCTTCGTCTTGAGGCTCAGCGCATTGTAGATGTCGGGGAGATGGGCGGCCTCGAACTCGACGTCGAGCACCGGTCCGATGACCTGAACGACCCTTCCGATATTGTCTGCCATGTCTCTCTGTATCCCTACTCGAGGGCGGCGGAGCCGCCGACGATCTCGGCGATCTCCTGCGTGATCTGGGCCTGACGGGCCCGGTTGTAGGTCCGGGTGAGGTGCTCGAGCACATCACCGGCGTTGTCGGTCGCGCTCTTCATCGCCGACCGACGAGCACCCTGCTCGGCGGCGGCGTTCTCCACGAGCGCCGTGAACACAGCGTTGCGGATGTAGGCCGGGAGAATCCGCTCGAGGATCATGTCCCCGCTCGGACTCAGAATGAAGGTGTCGGCCGAAGGAGCGTCCGGGTCCCCTTCGATCGGGAGTAGCTCGCGGGTGTGCGGCGGCGTGCTCATCGCCGACCTGAATTGCGAGCTCACGAGGTAGACGGCATCGACCGCGCCCGACTCGAAGCGATCCCGAATGGGACCGATCAGCGACTCGGCGTCATCGACCGTGGGATGGTCGCCGACATCGGTCCGCGTCGTCGCCATCTCCTCGCCGCGGAAACGGAAATAAGCGACCGCCTTCTTTCCGGCGATGTGCAGCTCGGTCTCGATTCCCTTGCCGCGGAGCTCCTCCATGAGCGTCCGCGCCTGCTTGATCAGGTTCGAGTTGAAGCCTCCGCACAGGCCGCGATTGGCCGTGAGCAGCAGCACCGCGGCCCTTTTCGTCGTCTCCGGCCTGCGCAGGATCGGGTATTTCTCGGAGAGCGCAGGAGAGTAGAGCCCGGCGACGATCTCGTGCAGGGCTCCCGCGTATGGGCGGGCCGCATACACCCGGTCGGTCGCGCGCTTCAGCTTCGAAGTCGCGACCAGTTCCATGGTGCGCGTGATCTGCCGGGTGTTCTCCACCGACTTGATCCGGCGTTTGACATCTCGCGAGCCTGCCACGTCGTCTCGTCCTCTCTTGGTCTACGTCTCGATGATCTCGATGCCGCTCGGTGGTCCGGCCCTCAGGCGGTCGCGCCTGCCGGCTCGTGCTCGGCAGCAAACGTGGCGTTGTAGCTCTCGATGGCCGAAACGAGCTGCTGCGTCAGTTCGTCGGTCAGCTGGCCTCCGTCCCGGATTCCGTCGAGCACGCCTTGATGCTTCGCGTGCAGAGCCTCCAGATATCCGAGCTCCCACTCGCGCACGTGACCGATAGGGATGTCGTCGAGGTAGCCGTTGGTCACGGCGTAGATCACCGCGACCTGGTTTTCGACCGGCATCGGCTGATACTGCGGCTGCTTGAGCACCTCGACAGTTCGCGCACCGCGAGCGAGCTGGCGTTGCGTAGCCGCGTCGAGATCGGAGCCGAACTGGGCGAACGCCTCGAGCTCCCGGTACTGCGCAAGATCGAGACGGAGTCGGCCAGCGACCTTCTTCATAGCCTTGATCTGCGCGGCCCCGCCCACACGCGATACCGAAATTCCGACGTTCACCGCGGGCCGGACACCCGAGAAGAAGAGGTCCGGCTCGAGGAAGATTTGACCGTCCGTGATGGAGATCACGTTCGTCGGGATGTACGCCGACACGTCTCCACCCTGGGTCTCGATGATCGGCAGAGCCGTCAGGGATCCACCGCCCAACTCGTCGGAGAGCTTGGAGGCGCGCTCCAGCAGCCGAGAGTGAAGGTAGAACACGTCACCAGGATACGCCTCGCGGCCCGGTGGACGCCGCAGGACCAGCGAGAGCTGGCGATACGCTTGCGCCTGCTTCGAGAGATCGTCGTACACGACGAGCGTGTGCTTGCCCTGCCACATGAAGTGTTCGGCCAAGGCCGTGGCTGCGTAAGGAGCGATGTACTGCATGGGGGCCGGGTCCGAGGCGTTCGCCGCGACGACGATCGTGTACTCCATGGCACCGTGCTCACGGAGCGTCTCGACCACACCTCGCACCTTACCTGCACGCTGTCCAATGGCGCAGTAGATGCAGATAACATCCGTGTCTTTCTGGTTGATGATGGTGTCGATCGCGACCGCCGTCTTACCGGTTCCACGGTCACCGATGATCAGCTCGCGCTGACCGCGACCGATCGGGATCATGGAGTCGATCGCCTTGATGCCGGTCTGCAGCGGCTCGTTGACGGGCTGACGTTTGACGATACCGGGCGCCACGATGTCGATCTGCCGATTATCCTCGATCTCGATCGCACCCTGCCCATCTTGCGGTTCGCCGAGTGGATTGACGACCCGGCCCAGATACGCGGCGCCCACACCGACGGAAAGCACCTTGCCGGTGCGGTTGACCTGATCGCCCTCGTGAAGGCTTGTCCAGTCACCCATGATGACCGCGCCGATGTTGTCCTCTTCGAGGTTCAGCGCGAGCGCGGTGACCTTGTCACCGGACTCCGACGAGGTGATCTCCAGCATCTCCGAGGCCATCGCCTTGGTGAGGCCGTAGATACGGGCAATTCCGTCCTTCACTTCGAGAACTTCGCCGATCTCCTCCGCCTGGAGCTGGTCTTCGTACCGCTCGATCTCGTTGAGCAGGACGTCCTTGATCTCGCTGGCGCGGAGTTGGGAGTCGTTGGCCATCTCTATTGGGTCCTAGGGGTTATGGATCGGGTCATGCCGAATTGGCCCCGCCGGCTGAGGCGGGGAGCTGGGCCGCCAGGAGCCGACGACGCATGCCGTCGAGCTTCCGTCGAAGCGATCCGTCGTAGATCGTGTCACCGGTCCGTATGACGAGCCCCCCGATGATCTCGGGCCGGACTCGGATATGCGGAATCGCCTTCTTGCCGAGCGCCGCCGATAGCTTCTCGGCGATCAACTCCCGCGTGGCATCGTCCACAGGACGGGCTACGGATACCTGCACGTGCTCGCGGCCGCGACGTTCGTCGAGCAGCTGGTGGTAGGCGGTCGCGATCGACCGAAGCAGTCGCTGCCGCCGCTTGTCGATCGTCACGAGGACGAAGTTGACCACGAGCTTGGGCAGCGAGTCCCCGAAGGCCCTCACCACCACGTTCTTCTTGTCCTCGTCCGGGATTCGGGGGGTCTCGAGAAAGAGGCGGAACCTCGGATCCTCCTCGAGGAGACGGGCGACCGTCTCGATAGCCTCACCGTACTCTTCGAGTGACTCTTTGCGGTCCGCAAGCTCGAAGAGGGCTTCCGCGTAGCTCAGCGCGACAGTCCCGTCTCTCACGCCTTCGCTCCGCCGTTCGAGCCCATCTCGCTCAGGTAGCGCTCGACGAGTTGACGGTCCTTCGCCTGGTCCAGGTTCTCTTGCATGAGCTTCGACGCCGCTGCGAGGGCTAGCTCGACAGACTCCTTGCGGAGCATCTGGATCGCGGCGTCGCGCTCACGTTCGATCTCCACGCGGGCCCGCTCCACGATGGCCAGTGCCTCGGAGCGGGCTTTCGCCTCGATCTCCTTGCGCACGCCTTCACCTGCAGCCTTCCCCTCGGCGATGAGTTCGCTCGCCTGACGTCGAGCGTCGGCGAGCTGTTCCTTGTGCTCGGCGAGGAGCCGCGACGCCTCCGCGTTGCGGGCCGCCGCCTCGTCGAGCGCCGATTGAATGTTCTTCTCGCGCGCGTCTACCGCCCGGAGGATCGGGCCCCAGGCATATTTGCCTAGAATGAAGACGAGCACGCCGAACACGATGAGCGTCCAAACGCTCAACCCCGTGTTGATATCGTACAGGCCTCCACCCTCGCCACCGCCCTGGGCCCACAACGACGCGGGGCCGGCGGCGGATAGCGCGATCAAGGCCGCTGTAATCCGACTCGCTCTCATGATGTCTCCGTGGTTCTTCGTTTGCTCAGGTCAAGCCGGGTGTGATCCCGACCGCCTCGCGGGGCTTGGGGGCCGAAACCCCGCGGTCACCGAGCGCGCGGGCGTGGTGAGGCGCGTCGCCTCCAAGGCGGGACGACCGCAGGAATAGCGGCGCTGTTTCAAGGGGGTCCCAACGCCGGAGGCGGCGATGCATCGCCGCGACCTAGAAGAACTTGAAGAGGATCGTGATGACGAGGCCGAAGAGCGCGGCGCCCTCGATCAGCGCGGCGAGGATGATGCCGGCCGTCTGGATCGTGGCCGCTGCTTCGGGCTGCCGCGCGATCCCCTGCGCGACTCCGTTACCGATTTGCCCGATGCCGATGCCGGCGCCGATGACCGCGAGGCCGATGCCGATCCCCGCTCCGAGCAGGTCGAGACCGCCACTCGAGGTGGCCGCTTCCTGGGCGATGGCAAGCATTCCGTAGAGCATTTGATTTCCTTGGAGATTGTCGTCTGACGACGGGTTGAAAGATCGTTAGTGAGCGTGGCGAATCAGCCCGATGAAGACCGCGGTCAGCATCGCGAAGATGTACGCCTGGAGGAACGCCACGAAGACCTCCAGGAGCATGATTCCCGAGACCATCCCCAGCGACGCGACGGTCACGCCCCCGGTAATGAGCGCGCTTCCGCCCGCGAACATGAAGATCAATCCGAGCAGCGAAAGAACGAGCGTATGGCCGGCCATCATGTTCGCGAACAGGCGGATCATCAGTGCGAACGGCTTCGTGAGCTTCCCGAGGAACTCGACCGGCGTCAGGATCACCAGCATGATGGCGGTCCCGACCGGATTCAGACCCTTGGGAGCATAGAAGATCGTGCCCATGTAGCCCGAGAAGCCGAGCGCTCGCATGCCCGAGATCTCGGTGACCACGAACGTGACAAGCGCGAGGGCACCGGTCACCATGAAGTTCCCGGTAGCCGTCGCGCCGAAGGGGACGAGACCCAGCAGGTTCATGAACAGAATGAAGAAGAAGAGCGTGAGGATGTAGCCCGTGTACGCGTCCGCGCCGTGACCGATGTTTCTGCGCACGACCTCGTCGCGGAAGTAGATCACCATCGCTTCGACCGCGTTCGCGACGCCCGATGGCGCCCGATCCTCGTACTTCTTCCTCATCGCCCTACCGATCGGAACGAAGATCGCCAGGCAGAGGATCGCCGCGAAGAACATGAAGACCACATGCTTCGTCGGAGAGAGATCGATGGTCAGCGGACCGATGTTAACCGGGTCGAAGTGCGGTAAGTGCCAGACGAACCCGCGGCCCAACACCTCGAACTCGATCTCGGCCCCATCCAAGAGGTGGTGCGTCAGCATTCCCTGGAGATCGGGCGAGCCGTCCGCACCCCCGTTCTCCTGGGCCACGGCTGCGCCCCCCTGCATCAACGCCAACAAGCTCATCTATGCCTCAATGCCACGCGCATGTGTCAGGTCGCCGCCTCGGGGCCTGAAGAAGACCGGCTCGAGTAGCAGGAGTCCGAAAAAGAACCCGGCCAGAGCCAGGAGCATCGGGACCGCTCCCTGCATGCCCGACCGAATGACCGCGAAGGAGACACCCGCGATCACGAGCATCCTCAGAGCGGTGCCGCCCACCCACGCGGCGAGGAAGCCGTTCACGCCCTCTCGAAAACGAAACAGGATCGCGAAGGCGATGATCTGTACCGGCAGCGCGATCGCCGCCGCGAGCAGGACGCCGTTACGTCCTGCCGCGTCGAGGAGCGGCCAGAGGAAGGTCGCGGCCACCGCGACCGCGGCGGTGCCTGACAGCGCGTATTTCAGGGAGGGGCTCATCGTCTTTTGGCCCTCATCGCGGGGACTGGTCCCGCTCACGAGGTTCGATCACGATGTGGTAGTAGAGGCTGTAGAATCCTGCGGCGCCGCCAACGAACGCACCTACAATCGTCAGAATCGGGGCGGTTCCGATTTTCGAATCGACCCACGCACCGACACCGAGGAACATCAAAACCGCGAGGGCCCACGTGAGGCCATGCCCCATGAACTGGCCGGACGCTCGCAACATCTCGCGGCGCGGATCCGGTCCCTCCGGGTCATCGACCAAGATCGTGCTCCCCCGGGCATCCGGGCACCGGCTCGCAAACGTCGCCGTGTCCCGCATAGCCTGCATAAACTAGCCCTTGTGAAAAAAAGCGCAAGCCGGAAGTATGCCCGATTTTCGGGGTTTCCGCGCCCCCCTGATCTTGCGGCTCATGGCTTGACGATCCCCGTCTCCGACCTCCATCATTCGGCGCTTCCGCGAGCCGCGATACGAGGGCCCGCTCGGGTCGACCTCCGCGCAATCCGGATGGGCGTTTCGAGCGGACCCGGATCGGACGGTACGGGTAAGCAGCGAACGTCGGGTCCCGCCGGGATTCCTACACACAGACCGATTCCTCGCCGGCCCTCGTCCCCTCGAGCGTCCGGAGCGGTGAAGGCCAGCGGGCCGAGCCGCCAACGGAGAGCGAATGACGACAACCGACGAAGCCACTGCGCTCCATCCGGACATACGTCTACTTGAGCGCGCGTCCGAAGTGTCGGACGCGATGCGGCGACAGGTGGAGAAGCGGATCGTGGGGCAGCGCGAGGTCATCGACGAGATGCTCACCGCGCTCCTGGCGAACGGACACGCGCTTCTTGTCGGCGTCCCGGGGCTCGCGAAGACGCTCCTCGTACAGACGCTCGCGGACGCGTTGGACTTGGAGTTCAGCCGAATCCAGTTCACCCCGGACCTGATGCCAACGGACATCACGGGTACCGAGGTGATCGAAGAGGATCGGACCACCGGTCGGCGGGTGTTCCGATTCGTGAAAGGTCCGATCTTCGCCAACATCGTCCTCGCCGACGAAATCAACCGGACGCCTCCCAAGACGCAGGCGGCGCTCCTCGAAGCGATGCAGGAGCGGGCCGTCACGGCGGCGGGCGAGACCTACCGCCTTCCCCCTCCCTTCTTCGTGCTGGCGACGCAGAACCCGATCGAGCAGGAGGGCACGTACCCGCTGCCCGAGGCACAGCTCGACCGCTTCATGCTCGAGTTGCCGATCTACTATCCGTCTCGAGACGAGGAGGAAGAGGTCGCGATGCGGACCACCGGCGAGGAGGTGACGACGGTGGAGGCGGTCGTGTCCGCGAACGAGCTCATCGATCTGCAGAAGCTGGTCCGCCGCATTCCGGCGCCACCCTCCCTCGTCACATTCGCGGTGCGGCTCGCGCGAGCGACTCGACCCGGACCAGAGGCCTCCAAAGTCGCGGCCAGCTACGTGTCGTGGGGTGCCGGCCCGAGGGCCTCGCAATACCTCGTGTTGGGGGCCAAGGCTCGCGCCGCGTCCCGTGGTGCACCCATCCCCTCGTATGAGGACGTTCGTGCGGTCGCTCCCGCGGTACTGGCGCACCGCTTGGTGCTGAACTTCGAGGCCGAGGCCGACGGGCGCAGCACCCGGGACGTGATCGCCGAGCTCCTCCAGGAGAGTCAGGGTTGGACATAGGTCGAAGTTCCCCGGTGGGCGACGACCACCCTCCCAGTAGAAGCGGCGGCGGCGAGGCGTGGCCGGCGGCGGGCACCGGGCCAGCAGGGGTTTCCCGGTGATGTCCATCGCGGCGGTCGTCGTCGCGCTCCTCCTGCTGGTATCCGCCATCCTGACGGCCGTGCACGATGCGGCGTTCCAGATCGGACGGTCGCACGTGCGCACGCTCGAAGAGGAAGGATTCGACGGCGCCGGAGCACTCCGCGCCGTGCGTGACCTCAAAGTCGAGGTCCGCGCGGCGGTGCGCGTCGTGACCCAACTCCTCAACCTCTCCGCCCTGTCGATCATCGGCCTCACGAGCGTGTCGACGTGGGGTATCGCAGGGCCCGTGCCCAGCGCCATCGTGGGCGTCTTCGTCGTGCTCGTGGTCGCCGATCTGATCCCCCATCTCCTGGCTGCCACCAAACCCGTTCGACTCGCTCTGTCCGGCGCCCCGCTCCTCTTGACCGTCGAGCGGTTCGCCCGCCCTCTCACACATCCCGTGGCCCGCCTGGAAGATCGCATCGGGGGCGACTCCGACTCTCTGAGCGATGCCCACCGCGAGCTTCGTGAGATCCAGGAAATTGGCGAGGAAGAGGGCGTGCTGGAGGCCTCCGAGAACCTACTCGTCGAGCGCGCCTTCCGGCTTGATGAGCTCACCGCGTGGGACGTCATGGTCCCACGCGTGGATATTTTCGCGTGGCAGGAAGACCGCACGCTTCGCGAGATCGTCGACGAGCTCGCAGCGGTTCCGTACAGCCGCGTCCCAGTCTACAGAGGGTCCGTAGACGATGTGACCGGAATCGTCTACGTCCGCGAAGCATACACGCAGGTGGCGAAGGGTGGCCTCGACGTGACCCTCGCAGAACTGGCCCGAGAGCCGTTCTTCGTGCCGGGCTCGCTGGCACTCAGCCACCTCCTCAAGGGCTTCCAGGCCCGCCGAATCCACATGGGTATCGTTGCCGACGAGTTCGGAGGGACCGACGGGCTCGTGACGCTCGAGGACGTGCTCGAGGAGCTGGTGGGGGAGATCGTCGACGAGACCGACATCGAGGCGGAGGCGATCGTGCGCGTGGACGAGCGTGTCATCGTCTGCGACGCCGCGGTCGACCTGCGCGACCTGGACGAAGCGCTCGGCGTCTCGCTGAACCAGGGAGAGCATCGGTCGCTCAACGGATTCATCCTGGACGAGTTGGGTCACGTGCCCGATACCGGCGAGCGGTTCGAGACCCAGGGCGTTCAGATCGAAATCGTCGAGGCGACCGACACCCAGGTGCGCAGAGCTAAGCTGACGCGCCTTCAATCGCCCGAGGAGGTGGTTGAATAGTGGCGACGATCGTCTCGTTCGACGGGAAGAGACCGACGATTCACCCGTCCGCCTTCGTCGCGCCGACCGCCGTCCTGATCGGTGACGTGACCATCGGGGAGGAGGCGAGCATTTGGTTCGGAGCGGTTCTGCGAGGGGACGACCCGGACCACGGCATTGTCGTGGGTCCTCGGACAAGCGTGCAGGACAACTGCGTCGTGCACGTCGGCCATTGGGGTCCGACCGTAATCGGGCGCGACGTGACGGTGGGGCACGGCGCGAAGTTCGAAAGCTGTACGATCGGAGACAGGACCGTGATCGGGATGAACGCCGTGATCCTTCAGGGCGCCGTGATCGGAGCGGAATGCCTGCTCGCCGCGAACACCGTCGTGCTCGAAGGCGCAGACGTTCCAAGACGCAGCTTGGTCGCGGGCGTGCCCGGAGTGGTGAAGAAGAGTCTGGAAGGTTCGGCCGCCCGATGGATCGAAGGTGGCGGTGAACACTACGTCCGGCGGTCCCGCGTGTACTTGGCCCAAGGGATCGGGCGCGCCGGCGCGTGAGCGGCGGCCACGATCGCGATGGTGCCTCCGATCAAGAGCGGACGAAGTCAGCGGATCGGGAACGGACGGATGCGGGCGGGGGGGAGCCGGGCAAGGCCGTGGAGCCGCGCCCGCCCTTCTACTGCGACGTGTGTGGCAACGTCATGATCGACCTGCACTGTAAACTGATCTGCGAGCGGTGCGGCTATAAGCGGGACTGCTCCGACCCCTGAGCTAGACCGGCATACCGAGGACGGACCGCACGTACCAGCCGATGATTGCCTCGCCCCACACGTAGGCAACGGCCCCGCCGCCGGCGAGAAAGACGCCGAACGGGATGAGCCGGTTGAACGCCTCCTCGTCAGGGCTGGAAGCAAGCGCCGACCACGTGGCACGCATCACGGTCAGCACGATTGCCAGCACCGAGCCGAGAAAGACGGTCAGCCCGACGCCCCACGGCCCGAGGAATGCCCCGACCATCATCATCATCTTGATGTCGCCGCCACCCATCGCGTGGTCCACACCCGCGGATTCGAGGCGACCCGGGGACAGCTTGTTGATGAGCCACGTCCCGAGGACCCCGACCAGCCAAAGAACTGCGAATCCGGAAACGGCCCCGACCAACGCGGGCAGCCA
>Ga0224512_10002495_pt1 | contig 16831 bp, 13 predicted proteins | sample SF_May12_sed_USG_4_FD_169103 | JGI IMG/M metagenome (GOLD analysis project Ga0224512, IMG submission 169103) | Sediment microbial communities from San Francisco Bay, California, United States - SF_May12_sed_USGS_13 | ecosystem: Environmental > Aquatic > Marine > Sediment | place: USA...
CACGTCCATCGGGAACCGGCGCCACGACGAGACCCGGACCCGGATGCCGTCGCGCATGCCCTCTTCACCCAGATAGGCACCCCAGCGCCAGGTGATGATCGCGGTCCGCACCCGGGCGTTGGTCGGGTTGAGGCCAACAGCGCCGAGTTCCAGGAACTTGATGGGCCGCACATATCCGGCCTCGAGGCCATTGGCGGAAATCAGTTCCTTCGTTGCCTTGGTTAAGTCCTCCGTCGACCATGCGGTGGCCATCTGATAGGCCTTGGCCGAACGCAGGAGCCGGTCCATGTGCTTGGTGAGTCGAAATACGGCTGTGCCCTGCGGGGTCTCATATGCTCGGATACCCTCGAATACCGCAGTTCCGTAGTGAATCGCGTGGGTGAGGACGTGCACATTCGCCTCATCCCAGGGCACCATTGCGCCGTCAAGCCAGATGTATTTCGTTGGTTCCATGGCGGCATCTTATATGCGATCGCCTGATGATTCGATCCCGGAATGTCGCGCGGCCAAATTGGCTGAGGGGGAGGCAATGCCTCCCCCTCAACTCTCCCCCTCCGCAGCAAGGGTGCACGCCTTGTCACAGAAATGAGCCTGCACCAGCCGCTCGAAGAACTAGAGCACGTGACTCCGCTGCTGATACACCATTTCCCTAGAGGTAACGGCCGTGCCAGTCGAGTATCGCCTCGAACCTCTCGACCCGATGTTTCGGCTTGCCCGACCGCGAAAGCTCATGACTCTCCGGTTTCGGGAAGCGAAGAAACTCTGTCGGCGTACCTGTCCGCAGCAGGGCGGCGAATAGCTGTTCGGCCTGTTCTATCGGACACCTGAAGTCGGCCTCGCTGTGGATGACGAGCGTCGGCGTCGTGATGGCGGCGAATCCCTTGAGCGAGCTGGCATCCCACATGACCTGTTGCGAATCGAGTGCGTCGTCATCGATGTACATCCGTGTGAACCAAGGCCCGATGTCGGATGTGCCGGCGAACGAACTGAATACGTAGAGACCGCGCTCGGCCACAGCCGATTTGAAACGCTGGTCGGCGGCGATGAGCCGCACGGTCATCAACCCGCCGTACGAGCCGCCCATCACGCCGACATTGGAAGCGTCGAGCCGGGGCTCTGCGGCTGCGGCGGCATCGATTGCCGCCAGAAGATCGCGTTGGTCGGGAGGCACATCTGACTGCCACTGTCCGACCACGGCCTGAACGTGCTTCTTCCCGTAGCCGCTCGATCCACGCGGATTGGTAGCGACGACGCCGTAGCCGGCACCGACATACACCTGGAACTCATCAAAGAATCCCCAACCGTATTGGGAAGCCGGACCTCCGTGGATGTTGAGCAGCAGCGGCACCTTGCCGTCGCCCTCCGGAAGGTAGATCCAGCCTTCGATCGAGACGCCCTCATGGTCAACCGTGAATGACGAAGGGGCCGTCATCGTGGCCGCCAGCTCTCCGTTGAGATCGGTGAGACACGTCGTCGTCCCGCCGGCCCACCACCACAACTCGCCCGGGTTGGTGGTCGTCGATGCCACGTAGGCGCCAACCTGGCCGTCGGAGCTGAAGCTGGCACCGGATATCACCTGGCGACCGGAGACCAGCTCATCGACTACTCCATCAGCAGTCAGTGTGTTCACCGTCACGGTTCCTGTCTCTTCGACAAGCACCCGAGCGGTACCGTCGTCGAGCCATTGCGGACCCGGCGGCGCCGGCGTCGGTACCGAGAGGTTACGGTCAACGTCACCGGTTAGAAGAACGGCGCCGTCTGCGTCGAACCGATAAAGGCACAGCGTGGTCGGATAGCCCCAGCGGTCAGGCGTGCCGACGCCATAGAGCCGACCACCCGGATCAAAGCTCAAGTCAGCCCACAGGCCGACGTCGCTGCGCTCAGTGACCTCTCCCCCGCCGACACCGACTGTAAAAACCTGTGCACCGCTTTCGAGGCCAAACTCCGGATGGCGAGGCGAAACGAAGGCGATCTCGCTGCCGTCCGGGCTCCACACAATCCCGGTCTCGTTGTAATCGCCTGGGGTCAGACATTTACCCGGATCATCGCCAGCCGGGTCGATCAGCCAGATGTGGGTGCGCCGGTCGTGGATCCAACCGATGTTGTCACCACGAAACGGGAGGCGAGTGATACGCCTCGGGCGGCGCTCACGTTCGTCATCGTCAAGGTCGACGCCATCGCCTATCCACTCTTTAGCGACGACGGCCAGGTGGAGACCGTCCGGCGACCACCGGATTTCCGTGACTCCCAAGTCGAACTCGGTTATGACTTTCGGCTCTCCACCATCGGTCGGCATCACGGCCACCTGGCTCTTGCCGCCCGGCTCCGGGGCCCGCAGGAATGCCAGCGAGGAGCCGTCCGGAGACCAGCGCGGAGACGTATCTGCCTTGCCTGCTGTGAAGGGGCTTGCCTTCTCCCCGTCCCAACGCCAAATCTGGCGTACGTAGTGATCGCTGTCGAGGTCCATCTGTTCGACGACGAAAGCAACCTGGATCCCGCTGGGGTGGAGATTCGGGTCGGACGGCTTTCGTATCTCGGTAATCTGTTCCGGGCGCACAATCAGCTCCAGGTTCGCGAGTCGGACGGTCTTGCTCGGCATCGGCGACGTTCCCTATGACATCGCAGCCGGACGAGCCGGGGAAATTGTACCGAGTCGGAGGGACCCCGGGCCGTTACGCTCCATCTTCATGCGCAGATTCGTTGCCGCCGGCTTCGGTGCCGGCTTGATACCCAACCGACTGTACGGCAGCCACAATGGAGCAGGCACATTTGGCGCCGCCGTCGCTGTGATAATCGGCCTGTGGCTGATCCCGTCGCCATGGTGGGTGGACACCCTGGTTGCGTTGGCCGCGATCGGCGTTTCCCTTTGGGCAGCCGCCCCATTTGCCACCGGAGGCCAGGATCCGGCGTGGGTGGCGATCGACGAAATTGCCGGAACGATGGTCGCGATGATCGGACTGACCGGGTGGCCGTGGCTGCTCGCAGTCGCCGTTGCCAGGCTCCTCGACATCTTCAAAGTTGCGCCTGGGATTCGACAAGCCGAGAACCTTCACGGCGCCGCCGGAGTCACTTTCGACGACGTCATCGCCGGCCTCTACGGCCTTGCCGCCGGTTACGCCTTACTCGCCATCACCTGATGGTGCATAGACGACACGACCGAACACCTGGGTGTTGGCCTCAACCACCGCGGCCCAGCCGGCCGGACCGGTTAGCCACTCAAAGAAGTCTCTCCCGGTCTCGTCGATGAGGACAGCCGAATACGGGTTCACCATTCCAGCGTCGTCCGCCAGCGCCACCACGCCGAGCGTGAGTGTGTCGCGGGCGGCAAGAAAGGCGCCCTCTTCGACGAGAGTGAAGGCTCGCCGCTGATCAGCCACCTGCAGGGTGAATCCCATCCCCTGCCCTGTCGTGGTGTACCAACTCCCACCCGGCTCGATCGCGGCATCATGCCAGATCGCCAGCTCCCTGGCATGGGTGCCCGAGCGATCGTCACGGCTGATGAAGACCCAGTTGGACGCAATCTCCGCAAAAGCCGCAGCAGGGGTGGTGTCTGCGGTGATCTGGGCAACCAAGTCGGGCGGGCCGACGAGGAGGAATCTGCTGGAAAAGACCGGACGGCGTTCAACCTCCGGATGGGCCGCAACAAAGGCAGCCTCCTGGACCTCATCGTGGACGATGGCAACGCTGGTCGAGCCCTGATCAGCCAGCCTCAGGACCTCGGCAGTAGAGCCACCGAGGACTGCGAGCTCGTTGCCGAATTGAGCCTCGAGCGCCGCCATGAGCCCGGAGTCGACGACCGTGGTCCCGGCACCCACGACTATTCGCGAGGGGGCCGCACATGCTGAGATCACCAAAGAGCCCACTACCAGACCCACTACCAGACCCCGTCCCAGACGCGGCCGCGGCCTCACTGCTTGGCTGCGGTGACTGTCCGGGCCGCCGTCGCCTTCACGGAAAGCGCCACCTTGTCGTCGACTTGGAGCCCCATGCCGTCCATTGAGCCCGACGTGATCAAGGCCGCCACCGGCTGACCAACATCGGCAACCACCTCGACCAGGCGTCCGGTCTCGAGGATCGTGCGAACGGTTCCGAGCCAGTGGTTGCGGGCGGAGTCCTTCGCCGCCTCGGGACCACCGGCCGCGACAGTGTGCAAAGTGACCGCTTCGGCGCCAAACGTGACTCTGACGTCGCTACCTGCAGCCTGCGCCCCAATAGCCCACACCATCAGGCCGGTACACGACACCTGCACGAGTGGTCCCTCACTGCGCACGACCGTTCCGATCAGCACATTCTGGTGCCCCAACACCTCGGCGACATCATCGCCTCCGGGATCGAGTAGGACTTCCTGGGCGACCCCAATCTGGCGAATCTGCCCGCCGATCATCACCGCCACACGATCGGCGAAGGCGACAACCACATCACGATCGTGCGTCACGAGAAGCGATGCACGATCCCCAATCGCGTCGCCGACAACGGCAATGACAGCATCACGATCATCGGCGTCTATCGCTGCCAGCGGCTCATCAAGGGCCACGATCGGTCGAGAGGATGCCAGCGTCCTCGCCAAAGCCAGACGCTGTCTTTCTCCACCGGAGAGCCTCGCCGCCGGCGTCCCGAGGACATTGGAAACACCGAGGCGTTTGGCGAGCACTTCGGCGCGATTCGACTCGGAAGCCTCGAGGCCGAGCAGCAGGTTGCGCCGGCCGCTGCCGCGAAACATGTATGGGTGCTGTGGCATGTAGGCGATGTCGCTGCCGTCGCGGTCACCGACAACACCTGCCGCCAAGCGCAGCAACGTCGATTTACCGGCCCCGTTGGGACCGTATATGACCAGGCGTTCGCCCTTGTGCAGCGCCAACTGGGCACCGTCTGCGACCTTGCGGCCCCCAACGACCCAGCTCAACGCCCTCAAGTCGAGGATTTCAGACACGGGCCTCTCCTCGCAGCTGGGCCCAGGTGAGGGCGATGTTCACCATGAGCGCAACAGCCAGCAGGACGATGCCGAGCCCGAGCGCGGCGCCGAGGTTCGACTGACGGGCCTCCTGCACAATGGCGGTCGTGAGCACTCGCGTCTCACCTTCGATGTTGCCTCCAACGATCAGTACGGCTCCCACTTCGGCGATGACCCGACCGAAAGCGGCCGCAACGCCGGCGACAACACCGGGCCACACTTCCCGACCGGCGATCCAGCCACGGCGAATCGCCCCGACGTTGAGAGCAGCCAACTGCTCCTGAGCGTCGCCGCTAAGGTTCCGAACCGCTCCGGCCGTGACGCCTGCCGCTATTGGCATGGCTAACAGAGCTTGAGCCGCCACCATCGCCCCTGGGGTAAACAGGCCCTCCCAGCTGCCAAGCACTCCGTCGTTCCACAGCAGGACGAGCAGCAACAAGCCTGCCAGCACCGGGGGGATCCCCATCCCGGTATTCACCAAGGCCAGCAGGAGTCCCCGTCCGCGAAACCGCGCCAACCCGAGCCAGACTCCGAAGGGAACGCCGACCACCACGCCGATGACTGTGGCCAGGCCGGCCACGACAAGACTCAATGCAAGAATCGCCCGCAGCTCGGGGCCGAAATCAGCGATGTAGCTGAAGGCGTCTCTCAGAACCTCGCCCAGGAACCCCATACGCTATTTGAGGAAGAGGAACCAGGCGAGCGCAGCCAACACACCGAAGAAGATGGCCGACTTCATTGCGCTCTTCACGACGCTGTAACCAAAACCGATCAGAGCGACGACCCCGATGATTGCAAAGAGCGGATTCGAGCTGGCCGCCTCGATGAGGCCCGGCGGCACCGCATCGCGCAGCCCCTCGGGCAAGTTGTCGATGATGTCCTGCGGGATCTTGTCGATGGCACCGTCTTCGAGCTGCTGACGAATGTCTTCGGGAAGCCTTTCGAGCACTTCTTCCGGGATGTTGTCAACCACTGACTGCCAACGTATGAAGAATGAAAGCATGCGGGCAGCCTACAGGGCCGGTTGGTATGAGCCACTGAGTTGCCCGGCGCCGGATATAACCTGCGCGGCAATGACACACCTGGATCAGCTACACCCCAATCAGGAAGCACGATGATCTCGGCGTTGGCCTCGGCCCTGATTCCAGGCCTCGGCCAGCTGCGGAATGGTCAACGCCGCAAGGGGATCATCCTGATCTCGCTCAGCGCGGTGATCGTGGCAATAACCGGATTCCTGGTTTGGCGGCGTCCGCTCACACTGCTCACATGGGGAGTGCAACCGACGGCGCTTGGCTGGCTACTCATCGGCAACGGCGCGTTGCTGTCGTTTCGGGCGTACGCCGCGGGCGACGCCCTCGTGAACTCAGTTGAGCGGGGCGCCACCGGTCGGGCAAGAGCCACCGGGGCGGCGTTCCTCGGATTCGTCGCCGCCGGCCTGCTCGTATTGCCTCACGCCATAACTGGATACGGCTTGATCCTCGACAAAGACTTGCTGACCGCGGTTTTTGCCCCCAGCCCGGACCCGACTGCGCCGACAACAATGCAGCCCATCGCCACGCTGCCGACCGGCGGTGATCCGTCGTCGACGCTCGCCCCCGCAACGTCGACGACGACCACCACGATCCCGATTCGGCTGTGGGAAGGCACCGAGCGGCTCAATGTTCTGCTGCTCGGCGGCGACGCCGGAGTGGGACGGACCGGAGTTCGCACCGACACGATCATCCTCGCCAGTCTCGATCCGGAGACAGGCGATGTTGCGCTGTTCGGAGTACCACGCAACATCGCCCAAGTACCGCTGCCCGAATCTCTCGGAATATGGTCGTGCGACTGCTTTCCCTCGATAGTCAACGAGCTCTGGGACTACGGCGTTCGTAATCCTGAACGATTCCCCGGGTCACGGCCGTCGGGGGCCGCGGCGCTGATCGCTGGTGTTGAGGAACTCACCGGGGTTCCAATCCACCACTTTGCGTTGGTGAACCTCGTCGGTTTCGTGGATCTCATCGACGCGATAGGCGGTGTTGAGATCACTGTCACCGAACGGATCTTCGATGCCGATTATCCACACGAGGACGGATCCACTGAGGTTATCGACCTGGCACCGGGCACTTACGACATGGATGGTCATCTGGCCTTGGCCTATGCCAGGACTAGGGAAGGATCCGACGACTACAACCGGATGGGCAGGCAGCGCTGTCTGCTGCAGGCGGTGGCCGCCCAGGCCGACCCGGTGAGTGTTGCCCGCTCATTTGCCAACATCACGAACACGATCAAGAACAACCTGTTGACCGACATTCCACTCGAGCGCCTTCCGGACCTGATCCAAATCATTCCCAAGTTGGATCCGGCCAGGATCGTGGCTGTGGGATTCGAACCCCCCGACTACACAGGCCCACGAACGGCCGACTTCTACCCGACTCCCGACCTCGCGGCCATCCAGGGAGTCGTCTCCACCGTGCTGAAGCTGCCGGCCGCCGACGCCATTGCAGCCTTGGGCCTCGATCAGCTGTCGCAGGAATGCGCATGACCAATGTGGCGACGCAGTTCAACACAGGGTGGTGGCGCGGGGCCGGCAGGGCATTGCTACTGAAATGTCCACGGTGTGGCCGGGCGAAAGTGTTCCGCCGCTTTGTGATCATGAATCGGGAATGCGCCCACTGCGGACTGTTGTTCGACCGGGGACATGGCTACTGGCTCGGAGCCATGATGTTCAACATGGCGTTCGCCATAGGCGCCATCATTGCTGCCTTCCTGGTAACGCTGTGGGTAACGAGCCCCGATCCCGATTGGAATTTGGTAACGGTCGTCACGGTGGTCGTTGCTGTCCTTGCGCCACTGGTCTTCTTCCCGTTCTCGCGGACCCTGTGGATCGCGGCCGAGCGATCCGCCCGGCTCCGCGATGGAACAACGCCCGAGTGAGCAACGCCCCGCCGCTTCCACTTCGTCGCCTTGCCCAGCGCCAAACGGGGCGAACAGGGCCTCTTAGGGCCGAAATGGGGACGTTCGGCCCTATTTCGGATCGGCATATCTTGCTTTTCTTACTCAAGAAGTAAAGAACTACCGCCGGGCTCGGTCGTGCGACTTCACGGGCAAGTATGGCCCCGGCCTACACCTTCTGGGAGAGAGGTGCAATGGGCAGAACCACGTCCGAGCAACCTGACGACGATATCGCTCCGAAGCTTCTCGACTTCCAGCAAGAGCGGATAAAGACGCTCCACTACACGTGGATCGCGTTCTTCATGACGTTCTACGTGTGGTTCAACATGGCACCGCTGTCGACGACGATGCTCGACAACGTCGGCTGGCTCACCGACGAGCACATCAAGATTCTGCTGATAGCCAACGTGGCACTCACGATCCCGGCCCGCATCATCGTCGGTGCTCTCATCGACCGCTACGGCGCCCGCATCGTCTTTTCCGGGCTCATGGTCGCCATGGCAGTCCCCGCAATCGTATTCGCCTTCGGTAACTCATTCATGCAGCTGCTCATCGCCCGCCTCGTGCTGAGTTCTGTGGGCGCCGGATTCGTGATCGGCATCAAGATGGTGGCGCAGTGGTTCCCGCCCAAGTACATCGGCCGGGCGGAAGGCTTCTACGCCGGCTGGGGCAATTTCGGCTCGGCCTTCGCCGCCATGACACTTCCGTGGTTCGCCATCACCGTGATGGACGGCTGGCTCAACCTCGGCAACAACTCATGGCGGTGGGCGATGGCGGTCAATGGCCTCGTCATGGGTGTCTACGGCGTCATGTACTACTTCCTGGTGCGCGACGTGCCGGAGGGCAAGACGTTACTCACCACCAAGAAGACGGAGCCGATGATGGTGACGTCATACGGTGATCTGATCCAGTACGTCGTATGGTCGTTCCCGCTGATGGGGGCCCTCGGCGTTCTCGCCTGGCGGGTCAGCAACGTCAAGATCGACGGCGACCCTGTGATTTCGACGACGATCCTGTATCTGATCTACGCAGTGCTGGCGGCGATCTACATAGGCCACGTCTACAAGACGCTGCAGATCAACCTCCCGTATCTGCGAGCCGGCGTGCCCGAAGACGAGAAGTACCACTGGGGCAGCGTCGCCGCCCTCAACAGCACCTACTTTGCCAACTTTGGCGCCGAGCTGGCAGTTGTCTCCATGTTGCCGGCGTTCTTCGAGCTCACATTCGAACCGTTGCGTCGCGGCGCGGGAGGCCCCCTTGTCACCGCGACAGTGGCAGGCGTCGTCGCCGCCTCGTTCGCTTTCGTCAACCTCGTTGCCCGCCCGCTCGGCGGCTACTTGTCCGACAGGATGACCAACCGCAAGCGCACGATGTTGATCTACATGCTCGGCATCGTCATCGGGTTCTTCCTAATGGCTTTCATCGGCAAGTGGGACGGCACGCTCGACGCCGACGGTCTCAAGACGGTTGTCCCCAGCTTTGGCGGAGTGACCTGGCTCGTCGTGGCAGTGCTGATCACGGTATTCGCCTCTGTGTTCGTCCAGGGGGCCGAGGGGGCGACATTCGCCATCATCCCCATGATCAACAAGCGCATGACCGGCCAGATCGCCGGTATGGCAGGGGCATACGGCAACGTCGGTGCCGTCATCTACCTGGTCATCTTCTCTCTGGTGGACGCCAAGACGTTCTTCTTCGTCCTGGCGGCCGGAGCGCTGGTGAGCTTCGTGGTGACCTGGTTGATGCTCGAAGAGCCCAAGGGGGCATTTGCAGACACGCTCGATGTTCACGCTGAAGCGGAGGCAAGCTGATGACCCAGGCACCGGCCGACCCGAAGAACCAGAAGTCGTCGGTCGACATATACGAATGGGATCCCGAGGACGATGCGTTCTGGGAGAGCCGGGGCAAAAAGATCGCCAGCCGCAACCTGTGGATCTCGATCCCGAGCTTGCTGTGCGGATTCGCCGTCTGGCTCTACTGGAGTGTCATCACCGTCCAGATGCTCAACCTTGGCTTCCCATTCAGCAACGCCGAACTGTTCACTCTCTCGTCGATCGCCGGCCTGACCGGCGCCACCCTGCGCATCCCGAGCAGCTTCTTCATCCGCCTTGCCGGAGGACGGAACACGATCTTCTTCACGACCGCGTTGCTGATGATCCCCGCCGCCGGCACCGGCTTTGCCCTCCTCAGCCAGGACACCCCGCTGTGGGTCTTCCAGCTGATGGCGTTCCTGTCCGGCCTCGGTGGCGGCAACTTTGCCTCTTCGATGTCGAACATCAGCTTCTTCTACCCGAAGCGGATGCAGGGCCTCTCGCTTGGTCTCAACGCCGGTCTCGGCAACGCCGGGGTCACCACCATGCAGATCCTCGTACCGGCCGTCATGACGGTCGGTGTGTTCGGCGGCGGCTCAATTCTCCTCGAGAAGTCCTCGGGCACACTGATCGGCAAGATCGCCGCCGGAACCGAAGCGTGGATTCACAACGCCGGGTTCGTTTGGCTGGTCTTCTTGATTCCGCTTGCGTTCCTCGGCTGGTTCAAGATGAACAACATCCGGACGGAACACGTGTCGCCGAACATCGGCAGCCCGCTCAGTTCGTTCGTCAAGATCAGTGGTCTGCTCGGCCTGGCACTGATTCCGGCAGCGCTCGGCCTGTGGATCATCCTGCCCGAGCCGACAGGTCTCGGCTGGACGTGGGCTCGCTACCCGGTGATCGGCCTGGTCATCTGGGGCACCGTCATGTTGCTCAAGCAGGTGCGTGGCGAGATCAAGCCAAACCTGGAGCGTCAGTTCAAGATATTCGGCAACAAACACACTTGGATCATGAGCGTCATCTACACCATGACGTTCGGTAGCTTCATCGGCTACTCGGCCGGATTCGCTCTGGCGATCAAGGTGATCTTCGGCTTCCAGCATCTCGACGTTGGCGGAGTCCTCACCCACGACACCGCCAATATCAACGGACCGTCGGCCCTGACCTTTGCCTGGATGGGGCCCTTCATCGGAGCCTTCATCCGCCCGGTTGGGGGCTGGATTGCCGACAAGGTGGGCGGCGCCAAGGTCACGCAGATCGTTTCGGTGGTGATGATCGGGAGTGCTCTCGGCGTCGCCTACTACATGAACAAGGCGTATACCTCAGCCACTCCGGAGGACTACTTCGTGCCGTTCTTCTTGCTGTTCTTGCTGCTGTTCGCCGCTACGGGCGTTGGCAACGGATCCACGTTCCGCACCATTGCGGTCGTGTTCGATCAAGAGCAGGCAGGGCCGGTGCTCGGCTGGACGTCCGCGGTGGCGGCATACGGGGCATTTATCATCCCGATCGAATTCGGCGATCAAATCAATGCGGCCACACCGCAATACGCCCTAATGGCGTTCGCAGCGTTCTACGCAATCTGCCTGGTACTCAACTGGTGGTACTACCTAGGTCCCAAGGCGGAGTACCAGAACCCATGAGGCTCGAGATCACCCGCAAGACCAACTTGGCATTGAGGGTCATGGCCGCCCTCGAGTCCGCAGACGGCCGTGTGCCCGGCAAAGAGTTGGCCGTGCAGGTCGGCACCACGCCCGGCTTCCTCGCCCAGGTGGTTACTCCCCTGGTACGCAACGGGTGGGTCGAGTCCCAGCCGGGACCGGCCGGCGGCTATCAGTTGGTCGCTGAGGCTGCGAGCGTCACTGTGCTCGCCGTCATCGAAGCGGTCGAGGGGCCAACGGACACGGACTCGTGCGTGTTGCGCTCCGGTGAGTGCTCAGCGTCAGACCCGTGCGCAACCCATGAGGCGTGGTCACGAGCTCGCGCCGCCCTCGTCAAAGAGTTGGCCGCAACGCCGCTCAACCTTCTAGTCCCGCGAAGGGCAGGTCATGAAGTCGCTTAGTGCAATCTTCGTTGGAGCACTTCTGTTCGTTGGAATTATGGCGGTGGCATCCGCGCAAGAGGTCTCAACTGCGGCGCCGATGCTCGCTCGCCAAGACGCGACGGGAGCGGCCGTCTATCAAGCGAAATGCGCCTCCTGTCACCAGGTTGACGGTGCCGGCATCCCCGGGGCGTTCCCACCGCTTGCCGGCAACCCGAAAGCCGCCGACAGTGCCTATGTCGAGTCCGTGGTGACCGGCGGGCAGAGCGGGCCTCTTGAGGTGCTGGGCGCCACGTACAACTCGGTGATGCCGGCAGTCGACATCAGCGACGAAGAGCTTGCCGCCGTCGTGGCTTACGTCGCCACCCTTGCCGACGGTGGCGGCCAGCCCCCGTCGACTACGGCAGCCCCCCCGTCGGAAGGCGACGCCGCCAGTGGCGAGAAGCTGTTCAAGGGAACCGCCGGGTTTGTGGAGGGCGCTGCCGCCTGTGCGGCCTGCCATTCGGCCGGCGACATTGGCTTCCGGGGCGGCTCAGGCCTGGGTCCAGACCTCAGCGACGTCTTCACCCGCTTCGGCGGCGAGGCGGGCCTTGCGGCCTGGCTCAGCTCACCTGCGTCGGCGACGATGCAGCCGCTGTTCGTCGACAAGCCGCTCTCGAGCGGTGAGATCGCAGACCTCACAGCCTTCCTGGCAACGACCACCGACGCGTCGTCGACCGGGGGCTTCGACCAAGTGCTCATTGCGGGCGGCCTCGGGTTGCTGGCACTGCTTGGCCTGATGGCCCTGTTCATTCGCGGCCCCAACGAGAGCTACAACCAACGGTTGAGGAGAAAAACATGAGTGACAACTGGATTCTGGAAGTCACAGATCCGGCCGCCCGCCGCTGGGAGGAGTTCTACCGAAACCGATTCCAACACGACAAGCGAGTCCGCACGACCCATGGGGTCAACTGCACGGGCAGCTGCTCCTGGGAAGTCTTCGTGAAAGACGGCATCGTCACCTGGGAGCTGCAAGCAACGGACTACCCCCAGCTCGAGGAAGGCCTGCCACCGTACGAACCGCGCGGCTGCCAGCGTGGCATCAGCTATTCGTGGTACCTCTACAGCCCGATCCGGGTGAAGTACCCGTACGCCCGTGGCGTGCTGATCGACATGTACCGCCAAGCCAAAAAAGAGAAGCTCGGCGACCCGGTCGCGGCGTGGGGTTTGATCCAGGACACCCCGGACTGGCGCCAGAGGTACCAGGCGGCGCGCGGCAAGGGTGGCTTCCGGCGGATCAGCTGGGATGAAGCCCTCGAAATAGCCGCCGCTTCGACGGTGCACACCATCAAGACCCATGGCCCGGACCGGGTAGCCGGATTCTCGCCGATTCCCGCCATGTCCCAGATCAGCTATGCGGCCGGAAGCCGGTTCATGTCACTGATCGGCGGGGCCATTCTCAGCTTCTACGACTGGTATTGCGACTTACCGCCGGCCTCCCCCGAGATCTGGGGTGAACAGACCGACGTGCCGGAGTCTGCGGACTGGTACAACAGCCGGTTCATCGCGGTGATGGGCTCTAATCTCAATATGACCCGCACGCCTGACACCCACTTCATCTCTGAGGTGCGCCATGCCGGCGGCAAGTTGGTCGTGTTCAGCCCAGACTTCTCCCAGGTCGCCAAATACGCCGATTGGTGGATTCCGTCCAACCCCGGCCAGGACACCGCGTTCTGGCTGGCCGTCGACCACGTTTTACTGACTGAGATGTACCGCGATCGGAAGGTCGAGTACTTCGAGGATTACACCAAGCAGTACACCGACCTGCCGCTCTTGGTGGAGATCGGCGAAGGCGGTCCCGGCCAGTACATGCGCGCCAACCGAGTCGAGCGCTACTCGCAGGTCGAGAACGGCGACTGGAAGCTGTTGATGTGGGATGACGAGGCCGACGACGTCCGGATGCCCAACGGCACCATCGGCTACCGCTGGGCCGAAGAAGAGAAAGGCAAATGGAACCTGGAGCTAGCGGACCAGGTCATGGGCCAGAAGATCACCCCGCGGATGAGTTTTGTCGACAACCATGATGAGGTGGCCTCGGTCGAGTTCGACGACTTCGGCGGCGATGGCCCGGTCGCCCGGGGAGTGCCGGTGCGCTACCTGGATACGGAGAACGGCCGAGTCGCCGTCACCACGGTGTTTGATTTGATGATGGCTCGCTTTGGTGTCGATCGTGGTTTCGGCGGCTTTGTGGCCAAGAGCTACGACGACGAAGACGTGGCATATACGCCGGCGTGGCAAGAGAAGTACACCGGGATCCACCGCGACGACGTGGTGCGCTTCGCCCGCCAGTGGGGGAAGAACGGGGAGCTCACCAAGGGCAAGAACATGGTGATCATCGGCGCCGGCGCCAACCACTGGTATCACAACAATCTGTTGTACCGCTCAGCAATCGTTGCCTTGATGCTGACAGGTTCAGTTGGCGTCAACGGTGGCGGTCTGGCCCACTATGTCGGGCAGGAAAAGGTCGTCAACCAGGCCTCATGGGGAACGATCGCTTTCGGGCTCGACTGGGGCATGGCGCCACGCCACCAGAACACGCCGTCTTGGCACTACGTCCACTCCGACCAGTGGCGATACGAAAAGGGCTACCGCGAGTACGACTCGATGCCCAACAACGGTGGCCGCAACGACCACACGATCGACCAGCAGGCCCGAGCGGTTCGACAGGGCTGGCTGCCTTTCACACCGCACTTCACACAGAACCCGATTGAATTGACGGCAGCCGCCCGACGGCGCGGGGCCGACGATGGCGAGGTCATCAGCGACCTCGTCGAGGGGCTCAAGGACGGCACTGTCGAATTCGCCATCGACGACCCAGACGCTCCCGAGAGCTGGCCGCGGACATGGTTCATCTGGCGAGGCAACGCCATTGGAACGTCTGCCAAGGGCCATGAGTACTTCATGCGCCACTATCTGGGCACCCACTCCACCGCCATTGCCGCCGAGCCGGATGATCTCGGCGTGAGTGAGGTCGAGGTTCGCCCGGATGCCCCGATCGGCAAGATGGATCTGGTTGTGGACCTCAACTTCCGGATGGATACATCGGCCCTGTATTCAGACATCGTGCTGCCGGCGGCCACCTGGTACGAAAAGGACGACATCAACACAACAGACATGCACTCGTTCATCAACCCGATGCAGGCCGCCGTGCCGCCGGCGTGGGAGTCCAAGTCTGACTGGCAGATCTTCCAGGCCCTCGCCGACAAGGTGAGCCAGCTGGCAGATTCAAGCGGGCTCCGAGAGGTCGAAGACGTCGTGATGATCCCGCTGACGCACGACACCGCAGACGAAATCGCCCAAACCGAACCGGGCAACTGGTGGGATGGAGAAGTCGAGGCGATTCCAGGCAAGACAATGCCCAAGTTTCGGCTGATCAAGCGGGACTACCGAAAACTGAGCGAGCGGATGAGCACGCTCGGTCCGGGTGTACGCGCCAACGGAGTTGGCCAGCACGGCCTGCGAATCCCAGTTCAGGACTTCTACGACGAGCTGGCGCGCAAGCAGCCGTCGCCAACACCAAGCGGTAATGGCGTGGTGTACCCGTCGCTGAAGCGAGACCGCGAGGTGTGCGAGGCCATCCTGGCCCTCGATCCGGCTTCAAACGGCGAGCTGGCTTACCGGGCGTTCGAGGCGGAGGAGGCCAAGACCGGCCGCAGCCTGCGTCACATGGGCGACGGCCAAAGGGACACTCGAATCGACTTCTCGTCCATCGTCGCCCAACCCCGTCGAGTACTGACCACTCCGACATGGAGCGGCATCGTCAGCAAGGGGCGCGCCTACAACCCGTTCACTTTGAACGTCGAGCATTTGGTTCCGTGGCGCACGCTCAGCGGGCGGCAGCACTTCTACCTGGACCATGAGCAGTACCTGGCGTGGGGTGAACACTTGCCGGTGTACAAGCCACGCCCGGATCACTCGATGCTCTCGGAGACCGAACAGTCGATGGCCGAGGGACAGCACGGGCGCTTGTTCAACTACATCACGCCGCACGGCAAGTGGTCGATTCACTCGACGTATTCGGAGAACCATCGGATGATGACGTTGGCCCGTGGCGGCTACACGGTGTGGCTCAACGACAAGGACGCCATCGACCTCGGGATCGAGGACAACGACTGGGTCGAGCTATTCAACGACAACGGCGTTTTCGTGCAGCGGTGTACAACGTCTGCCCGGATTCCCAAGGGAACGGTTTTCGTCTATCACGCCACGGAGCGCACCGTCGGCATCCCGATCTCACCACGCCGCAAGACCCGGGCCGGGATGAACAACTCCCTCACCAGGGCCCGGCTCAAACCGGTCCTCATGAGCGGCGGCTACGCCCAGTTCACTTACGCCTTCAACTACTGGGGTCCCACGGGGGTCAACCGGGACACCTTTGTGTACGTCCATCGCATCGACAAGCCCGAGTACTAGAGGAGTAGATCAATGAGAGTTCGCGCACAGATGAGCATGCTCTTCCACCTCGACAAGTGCATCGGGTGTCACACGTGTTCGGTCGCCTGCAAAAACCTGTGGACCGATCGTAAGGGTGCGGAATACATGTGGTGGAACAACGTCGAAACCCGCCCCGGCACCGGCTACCCGACCGGCTGGGAAGACCAGGAGCACTACAAGGGCGGCTGGTGGCGAGACGATGACGGCCGGGTGCACCTGAAGGTCCAGAATCAGCCGGTCGGGCTGGCGCGCCTGTTCTTCAACCCCAACTTGCCCCAGCTCGACGACTACTACGACCCGTTCACGTTCCGCTACCAGGATCTGTTTGACAGCCCCCAAGGCGACCAACAGCCAACGGCGCAACCGATCTCGATGATCACCGGCGATGAGATGGAGATCGAAAGCGGTCCGAACTGGGACGACGACCTCGGAGGCTCGGGCACGTACGCCCGCAATGACATCAGCCTCGACGGCGTCGATCCCGAGATCAGAGCGCAGATGGAAGAGATCGAGCGGGTGGTCTTCAACTATCTGCCGCGGATCTGTAACCACTGCCTCAACCCGTCATGTGTGGCGGCTTGCCCTTCTGGTGCCATCTACAAACGAGCCGAGGACGGCGTTGTGCTG
>Ga0224512_10002496_pt1 | contig 16827 bp, 13 predicted proteins | sample SF_May12_sed_USG_4_FD_169103 | JGI IMG/M metagenome (GOLD analysis project Ga0224512, IMG submission 169103) | Sediment microbial communities from San Francisco Bay, California, United States - SF_May12_sed_USGS_13 | ecosystem: Environmental > Aquatic > Marine > Sediment | place: USA...
CGCGTGGCCGGGCGGCACCAAGCCGCGCAGCTCGATCATCGGGGTTCCGCCAATGCCCGCCAGGACCGATGTTTGGATCGCCGTTTGGGTCGTGGGCATCTTGGCTCCTTCCGCCTATGAGCGCTCGGTTCGACATCAAATAGTTGGGCCAATTTCGATCCGGTAGGGCATAATTATCGCCATGCCGGATCGTTTTTCATCCGTCGACCTATCAGCTTTCGACTGGGACGATCTCAAGGTCTTTCTGGCGGTTGCCCGTGCCGGATCGCTGCGTGGCGCGGCGCGCGCGCTCGGCGTCAATCACGCGACGGTCACGCGCCGGCTGAAGGCGCTCGAGGCCGGCCTCGGCACCACCGTGTTCGATCGCACGCCCGACGCCTTCGTTCTCGCCCAGGCCGGCGAGGAGTTGTTGCGCTCGGCCGAGCGCATCGAGGATGAGATCCTGGCGGCGCAGCGGCTGATTGCCGGCCGCGATGCGGATCCGGCCGGTGTGGTGCGGATCAGCATGCCGTGGGCGGTCATGCACGGGTTCCTCGCCGAGAAGATCGTCGCCTTTTCCGTGCGCTACCCGACCATCGAGCTCGATATCGAGCTCAGCGATGCATTCTCGGACCTGTCGCGGCGCGAGGCCGACGTCTCGATCCGCATGGCGCACGAGGTGACCGACGACGTCGTCGGGCGCCGGCTCGGCCAGTACGCCAAGGCCATCTACGCGTCGCCGGAGTTCTTCAAGTCGCGCGATCCGTCAGACCGGCAGAATGGCGAAGCCGTCTGGATCGGTTGGGGCGGCGAGGAGGCGGCTGGGCGGGCGTCGTGGACCCGCCAGACGCCCTTCCCGGAGCTTGCCGTGCGCCACCGCATGCCGACCCACGCGCTTCAGGTGGCCGCGGCGAAGGCCGGGCTCGGGCTGACCATGCTGCCCTGCTTTCTCGGCGACACGGAACCCGGCTTGGTGCGCGCGCCGGGCGCGAGCCCGATTCCCGATCGCAGCCTCTGGCTGTTGCTCCACGACGATTTGCGCAAAGCCGCGCGCGTGCGGGCCTTCGTCGATTTCATCGCCGAGGCGATCGGGCAGGCCAGGCCCCTGCTGGAGGGCCGCCTGCCGGATGAGCGTTTGCCGCGCGAGACGTGAGCTACCGCGTGTAGCTGTTCCGGTCCTCGGGGTCAAACGGCTGCCAGTTATGTGCCCAGACGATCTGGCTCTCGCTGGCGCGGCTTTTGCCCGGGGGAAGATACGCCAGACCGAGCGATGCGAGACTGGTCTCGGCCTGGTTCCGGGCGCGTGCGTTTTCGGCCGGCTCGGGTCGCCTTCGCGGCCAGAACGTCACGATCGCGACAATCAGCGCGCAGGCCGCCGGCACCGCCGCCTCGATCCAGCCGGTCGCCTTCTCCACATCGAGCCAGCGCAACGTGCCCATGACGACGCCGTAACCGAGCGCGCCGGCGAAAAGCACCAGCGCGGCGCGTTGTCGCCAACCGAAGGGCGGCTCTTCGGTCTTCTGCGCCAGCGTGTCGAGCGCCGCCTTGGCGGCGACGACATGGCCACGCGCATTCGGCGGCAGCAGCCGGACTTGGGCGATCGTCTGAGCGAACGGCTCGGCGGGCGTTGAGCCTTCGGTCATGGAATCCCTCTGATGCCAGGTGCCGCGCGCGATCGTGCTGGGATGCAAGGCGGCGGTGCTTCGCGGCAATGCAATCCGTAACGCCGACTATAGCGCCCGCCGCACTACCTAGGCTATTGCGCTGATGGGATTGTGTCGTCCGCCGTTTCGGCTCGACAGCAACAGCGCCCCACACTAACCTTTTCGCCTTGGCACAACGAAAATCCGGGCCGCTCATTCGCCAGGCGCGGCCACGGAAACGCGCCGGCCGCACGATCACCTGACCGTTCGGGCCATGGCGCGCAGGGGAGGAAATCCGCATGAGACATATCATGATCGCCGCCGCCGGGGCGTTGGTTCTTGCGACATCGGGCGCCGCCGCCGAGAGCTACAATCTCAGCCTCAGCGGCGCCAGTCCGGGCGGTTTGTGGTCGCGCATCGGCCGCGGCGTCGACGCGGCGATCGCGGCGGCCTATCCCGGCTCGACCATCACCTACCAGACCTCGAGCGGCGGCCTTGCCAATATCGGCCTGGTCTCGCGCGGCAAGGTGCCGATGGGCATGGTGATCGACGGCGAGCTCGTCCTGGCCAGCGCCGGCAAGGCGCCGTTCAAGGCACCGATCAAGAACCTTCGCGTGCTGATCCGGGCCTATTCGCCCGATGCCCGCTTCCAGGCCCAGCACGCCTTCATCAACCGCGCCTTCGCCAAGCGCCACGGCATTAGCAGCTTCAAGGACATCGCTGCCAAGAAGATCGCGCTGCGCGTGGCGATCAACCGCCGCGGCAATCTCGACAGCGATATCGGCCGCCTCGTGCTCAAACACGCGGGGCTGCCGCTCGCAACGATCCGCGCCAATGGCGGCCGCGTCGTCTACGCTGCCAGCCGCGAGATCACCTCGCTCATGCTCGACCGCCGGCTCGACATGACGGTCTACGGCATCGCCTACAATCACCCGCGCGTGCGCGAGCTCTCGCGCGGGCTCGACGTCACCATGCTGCAGATCCCGATGCCGGTGGCGGCGGCGGTGGCCAGCGAGACCGGCGGCAAGACCTGCGTCTTCAAGGCCGCCGAGTACAAGTTCATCGACCAGGACACCAACTCGGTGTGCACCGGCGCGGTGATCGTGGTGAACGAGAAGATGGACGAAAAGCTCGCCTACAATCTCGCCAAGGGCATCGTCACCCAGATCGAGAAGTACAAGACCGCGCATCGCCTGATCAAAAAGGTGACGACGCCGCAGACGCTGGCCGAGCCCGGCGTGATCCCCTTCCATCCGGGTGCGGCCAAGTATCTCCGCGAGGCGGGCCTGCTGAAGTAGTACCAAATGGCGATGGCTGAACATCGCCTTTTGGCAAGCGCGACCGCGCGCCCGAGCTTATGCGAGGGAAGCCAAGGCCGCGGACGCGGCCGCCCGGCGCATGAGGGACCTACAACGGGTCATTCTTTATGAGCCGTTGGTATGGGACACGCGCCGGCCTCGGCCTTTTCTTCCAGGTGGGCGTGCGGCGCCGGCCGACCGGCTGGCTCGTTCACCTGATCACGCCGTTCGCGGCGCTGCTCGCGGTCTGGGTGATCACCGCCGCGACCGTAATCATCGTGGCGCCGTGGACATTGGCCGTCACCGTGCTGACGGCGATGATGACGCTCGCCTTCCTCGGCGTCGGCGCGCGGGCGCGCTCCAGCCCCGAGCGGCCCTCCCCGATCGACTGGCTGCTGTCGGCCGCGGCGCTGGCGACCGGCGTCTACTTCACCCTGCATGCCGGCGCGATCGAGCAGCGTGTCGCGCTCCTCGATCCGCTCTCGACCTGGGATGTCGTCTTCGCCGCCACGCTCTTCGTGCTCACCCTGGAGATCACGCGGCGCACCACCGGGCTCGGCCTCACCCTCGTCGTCCTGATCTTCGTCGCATACAATTTGCTCGGCCACCGCCTGGACGGCGTGCTCAAGCACGGCTATATCGACGTCTTCCACTTTCTTGAGATCACCGTCTTCACGACGGATGGCATTCTCGGCCTGCCCGTGCGCGTGGCGGCCACCTATGCCTTCCTCTTCGTGCTCTTCGGCACCGTGCTGCTGCAGGCGCGCGGCGGCGATTTCTTCTTCGACCTGGCCGCCGCGTTGGCCGGCCGGCGGCCGGGCGGTCCCGCCAAGATCGCCGTCGTCTCCTCAGGCGTCTACGGCATGGTCTCGGGCAGCCCGACCTCCGACGTGGTGACAACGGGCTCGATCACCATCCCCATAATGAAGCGCCTGGGTTATCCCGGCCGGCTCGCCGGCGCGGTCGAGGTCGCCGCCTCGACCGGCGGCAGCCTGGCCCCGCCGGTGATGGGGGCCGCCGCCTTCATCATGGCCGAATACACCGGCATCGATTACGCGGCGATTGCTGTCGCGGCACTGATCCCGGCGCTGCTCTACTACCTCTCGGTCTACGCGCAGGTGCATTTCCGCTCGCTCAAGCTGGGCCTCAAGCCGCTCGAGCCCGAGCTCATTCCGCGCTTGTCCTCGACGCTGAAATCGGGCGGGCTATTCCTGGTGCCGCTCATCGTGATCACGGTCGCGCTGCTGATGGGCTACACGCCGACCTCGGTTGCGGTCTATGGCAGCATCGCCGTGCTCGCCGTCGCCGCCATTCGCAAACACACACGCGTCGGCCCGAAGGGTCTCTACAAGGCACTGGCCGAGACCGCCTTCCGCATGATCCCGGTCGCCGGCGCCTGCGCCGCGGCCGGGCTCGTCATCGCCGGCATCACCATGACCGGCCTCGCCGCCAAGTTCGCCCATGTCGTCTACGCCATGACCGACGCGCAAGTGTTCCCAGCCCTCATGGTCGCCGCGGCGCTGACGATCGTGCTCGGCCTCGGCATGCCGACGCCCTCGGCCTACATCCTGGCGGCGATGCTGATGGGCCCGTTGTTGGTCCAGCTCAAGGTGCCGACGCTCGGCGGGCACATGTTCCTGCTCTACTTCGCGGTGATGTCGGCGATCACCCCGCCCGTTGCGGTCGCCGCCTACGCGGCCTCGTCGATCGCCGAGGCCAACCCGCTCGCCATCGCCGGTCTGGCGGTCAAGTTCGCCCTCGCCGCCTTCGTCGTGCCCTTCGCCTTCGTCTACCAGCCCGGTCTGCTGCTCGCCGGCAGCTGGGACCAGACGCTCGTCTCAGCCGTCAGCGCCGCCGCGGGCCTCCTCGCCCTGGCCTTGGCCGTCGAGGGCCATTGGCGTGCGCCCATCCCCGCGTGGTCGCGCCTGGCGCTCGCGGTCGCCGGCTTCGCGCTCCTGTCGTCGCGCTGGGAGGCGATGGCAGCGGGGGCGGCAGTGATTGCAGTGTTGTGGCTGGTACCGATGAGCGGCATGCGGGGTGCGCGAAGCGGCGCCTAGCCGGCCCGTCGACGTGTCCCAGTCTACGGACATTGGTGAGCCCAGCCAGCCCCGCGATCGGGGGGCCGAATGTTCAATCAAATACCATGATCCTGAAACGCGCCGATCGGAAAAGCTGCGGCCCAAACGAAAAGCGGCCCCGAAGGGCCGCTCTGAAACGTCAGTTGAGCTAGGCAGCGGCAACTTGCGTTCGACGCCGTCGCCACCAGCCCGCCAGACCCATCAGGCCGAGAACGGTGCCGAACAGCGGGAGAGCAGCTGGCAGGGGGACAGTGGAGACCTTCTGCATGACTGTGTAGGTGCCGCTGTCAGAACCGACACCACCTGCATTAGGTCCATCAAACACATCAAAAGTATAATTCCCAAAAAGATCGGCAGTAAATCTGGCGAAACCATCCACTGACACGGCGGCAGTGATAGTGGGATCGAGTCCAATAGAAAATGGAATTGTGAGCCCGGCCGGTCCCCCGGTAAAGGTCCAAGGCCCATTCACGGTCAAAAATGTTCTGGTGTCGAGCGGGACGTTATTAGGCGCGTTCAATCCCGTTAGATCAAACATAATCGCCGATACCACGTCAGTGACGTCATCGGCCGAAAACATGCCGATCACAGATGTTCCGCCGCCCGTATTGCTAGTAAAAGTTATGTTGTAGTCTACGATCGCGGCCCGCGCTGGTGCGAGGGATATATACCCGCAAACCATCATCGCAGCGACGAAAAGTGAGTAGCGCCTAATCATGTTTCACCCCCGATTTCCGGACGGCCCGGCATCTATGATCCCGTCCTATTTTCCCGTTTCGGTAGTATGATCCAAAACGGGTATCCCTTTATCTGCGCGCTATCTTCTTTATCTTCTTTATCTTCTTTATCTTCTTTAAGCATGTTAGCTAAATGCTTGCATTTATTGCCAAATCTGACCACGTCCGGGCGGGACAGTCAACGCCAAGTCAGGTTTTAGGAAATGTCGGTGCATGCCGGGCAGTGCGCCAATCGTCCCCGACAATACGATTGTTGTTGACCACTTTGATGACGGCCATCCCTCACCTTGGCGCGATGCGGCGGTAGGAGAGCGCTTCTGCGACGTGTACCCGCGCCACGCCGTCCGCGCCGTCGAGATCGGCGAGCGTGCGCGCGACGCGCAGCACCCGGTGATAGCCGCGCGCCGAGAGCTTGAGGCGGTCGATCGCCTGGGTCAGTAGCTGCTGGCCCGGCGCGTCGGGGGCGGCGACCTTTTCGAGCAGCTCGCCAGCGGCCTCGGCGTTGGTGCGAACGGATGCCGCGCCTTTGGTGCCGCCATTGGCTCCCCTATTATCTTCATTCCCGTTCGCATCGACCGTCACCAGTCTCGCATACCGCTCGCGCTGCACCGCGCGCGCCCTTGCGACCCGCGCCGCAACATCGGCCGTCGCTTCCCGCGCCGGCGGCAGCGTCAGATCGGCGGCCGAGACCGCCGGCACGTCGACATGCAGATCGATGCGGTCGAAGAGCGGGCCCGAGATCTTGGTCTGGTATTCGGCGGCGCAGCGCGGCACCCGCGCGCAGGCCTGGGCCGGGTCGTCGAGATAGCCGCAGCGGCACGGGTTCATCGCCGCCACCAGCTGGAAGCGCGCGGGATAGGTGACGTGGTGGTTGGCGCGCGAGACGTTGGCCTTGCCGGTCTCCACCGGCTGGCGCAGCGCCTCCAAGGTCGGGCGCGCGAATTCGGGCAGCTCGTCGAGGAACAGCACGCCCTGATGCGCCAGCGAGATCTCCCCCGGCCGCGCCCGCAAGCCGCCGCCGACCAGCGCCGGCAGCGAGGCCGAATGGTGCGGGTCGCGGAAGGGACGCCTTCGCGTCAGGCCGCCGTCGCTGAGCAAGCCCGCCACCGAATGGATCATCGAGACCTCCAGCGCCTCGGCCGGGTCGAGCGGCGGCAGGATGCCGGGCAGGCGCTGGGCGAGCATCGACTTGCCCGCCCCGGGCGGGCCGATCATCAGGAGGTTATGCGCGCCGGCCGCCGCGACCTCGAGGGCGCGCTTTGCGCTCTCCTGGCCCTTGATGTCGGCGAGGTCGGGATAACGCACGCCATTTCCGCTGTCCCCGCCCTCCCCGCCATCTGTGGCCAGCTTGGGCTCGGGCGGGGTCAGCACCTGGCTGCCCTTGCAGTGGTTGATCAGCGCCAGCAGCGAGGCCGGCGCCAGCACCTCGAGTTCGCCCGCCCAGGCCGCCTCGCCGCCGCATTTGGCAGGGCAGATGATGCCGCGCTCATGCGCCACCGCGCCTATGGCCGCCGGCAGCACGCCGGCGACCGGGGCGATCGCACCGTCGAGGGCGAGCTCGCCGAGCACCGTGTAGCCGGCGATGGCGTCGGCCGCGATCACCTCCATCGCGATCAGGAGCCCGAGCGCGATCGGCAGGTCGAAATGGCTGCCTTCCTTGAGCACGTCGGCGGGCGCGAGGTTGACGGTGATGCGCTTGGGCGGCAGCGCCAGGCCCAGCGCGTGCAGCGCCGAGCGCACCCGCTCGCGCGATTCGCCCACCGCCTTGTCGGGCAATCCGACGACGGTGAACGCCGGCAGCCCGCCGCCCATCTGCACCTGGACGTCGATGTCGAGCACGTCGATGCCCTGAAAGGCGACCGTATTGACCCGTGCGACCATGCCTCGCGCTCGCGGCGGTTGCGCTTTGGGTCCGATCTTAGCGGGAGGGAGTGGCCACGACTAGGGGTAAAACAAGAACATTTGACCGACCGGAAAGACCACCCCGTCATCTCCCCACGCAGCCAAGACGGGCGTTGCCGTCGAGGTTACAGGCGGTCGCCTGCCGGCCCGGACCGATGCGGGTCCGGGCCGTGTGTGTCGCCGTGTGTGTCTATGGCGCGACCCAGCGCAGCGGCCGAGGTTGGCCGCCATCCCGGTCCTATCGATAAACCGGACCGCTGCACCGCAGAACGACCCGTTTGGTCCCGGGCAGTCGCACAGCGCGGCAGCTTCCGGCGGAGCGGGGTCGCGTGACCCGGTTTTGGGAGCCAGGATTGGTTCCATTGCGGAGCGAGCCAGGGCTTGCCGTCGGCTGAAGCGATGCGAACGAGGCATCGCCAAAGGACGCGGCGTGCGCGCCGAATGACGCCGAGGCGACGAAGATGGCGGCCAGGCCGCCGAGAACGAGTGACTTCTTCATGGCATTGATCCTTTCCATGTCTTGGGTGTGGAGGCGCATGCGGCGCCTCATTTGAAAAGGATCCTAAACCGTTCGTCGCGCACCCGCAGTGACGCGGCTCACGCCGCATCGTGTTACCGGCAGCCCGCCGCCGGCAGCACCGATATGCGCCGACGCCAAATTCCCTTGCGAGAGCCGAAGCGCGCCCCTCAAGACCGATTGTACTTCATGAACGGCGTCGCCTTTCCCACCCGGTCATAGAGCTGCCGCGCGGTATCGTTGAAGTGCTGGGTCAGCCAGTAGACCTGGCTCGCCCCGGCGGCGTCGGCCGCCGCATAGACCGCCTCGATCAGCGCCCGGCCGGCGCCTGTTCGCCGCGCCGCCTCGTCGACATAGAGGTCTTGCAGATAGCAGGTCGGCCCCATCAGCCAGGTCGAGACGTGGAAGAGGTAATGGGTGATGCCGATCATCTTGCCGCCATCGTCCACGGCAACGAGACCGTGCGGGTCGCCCGCGGGGTCCATCAGCCGGGCCCAGGTGGTCTCGGTCTGCGCTGGCGGCAGTTCGGCCTCGTAGAAGACGAGATAGTTGCGCCAGCGCTCCTCCCAGTCGGCGCGGTCGGTGTCTGCGAGCGGGCGTATGGTGACGCTCATCGGCGAGGTCTCCCAGGTGGGTAATCGCGGCGGTAGATCGCTCCCCAGCATTCTGCCCGGGCGCTTGCGAGTGTCACGCAAAAGCCTTAGACCGGTAGGCGGCATTCCGGCGACATCCACCGTCAAGGGGCAACCTTCAAGGGATATATGCGTGATGACCGAGGCCTACATCATCGGCGCCTTTTCCACCCGTTTCACCAAGTGGCCGGACAAGTCCCACAAGGATCTCACCCGCGAGGCCTACGAAGGGGTTCTGTCCGATGCCGGGCTCGGCGACGGCGACGACATCGAGATGGCCTGGTTCTCCAACTGCGCCATGTGGGCGCAGGGCCAGGGCTCGATCCGCGGCCAGGTCTGTTTCACGCCGCTGGTCCGCGAGGGCCGCTTTCCTGAGCGGGTGCCGCTGATCAATGTCGAGGGCGGCTGCGCCTCGGCCTCGATGGCGCTGCACGGCGCCTGGAAAGACGTGCTCGCCGGCCAGTCCCAGCTCAGCTTGGCGATCGGCGTGGAGAAGACCTATGTGCCCGACGATCCCGCGGCGCAGATGGCGGCGTTCCAGGCCGGCATCGACTGCCTCGATCCGGGCGAGTGGCGCGACTACTACCGCGCCGCGGGCGAGCAGTCGGGCAAGCCCTTCGAGGAGGGGCCGGGCCGCACGGTCTTCATGGACACCTACGCCATGCAGGCGAGCCACCATATGAAAAAGTACGGCACCACCCAGGCGCAGATCGCGGCCGGCGCGGCCAAGAACCACAACAACGGGGCGCTCAACCCGCTCTCGCAGTATAAGTTCCAGCTCACCCCGGAAGCCGTGCTCGAGGACCGCGAGGTCTCCTACCCGCTGACCCGCTCCATGTGTGCGCCGATCGGCGACGGGGCGGCGGCGGTGCTGGTTGCCTCGGCCGATTATCTCAAAAGCCTGCCGCGCGCCGCCCAGGATCGTGCCGTGAAGATCTCCGCCAGCGTGCTCACCGGCGGCAAATACCGCAGCCTCGACGAGCCCGGCCTCTCGCGCCTCGCCGGCGAGAAAGCCTATGCGATGGCGGGGATCGGCCCCGACGATATCGATGTGGCCGAGGTCCACGACGCCACCAGCTTTTGCGAGATCTATCAGGCCGAGATGCTCGGCTTCTGCACCGAAGGCGAGGGCGGGCCGTTTGTCGCCTCGGGCGCCACGGCGCTCGACGGGCCGCTGCCGATCAACACCTCCGGCGGCCTCGTTTCCAAGGGCCATCCGGTCGGCGCCACCGGGCTTTCGATGATCTACGAGCTTGCCGCCCAGCTGCGCAGCGAGGCCGGGCCGCGTCAGATCAAGGAGCCGCGCCGGGCGTTGGCCGAGAATGGCGGCGGGGTGATCGGCTTCGACGAGGCGGCCTGCGGGGTCACCATCCTCGAACGGGCACACTAGCGATGGTCAGGCTGGTACGTCCGGAGGTTTAGGCTCTGGCGGTTCGCGTCGCGCGCTGCCCCTGTGGGCAATCTATTAGAGCGACCGAGTACTCCCATCGCATGGGATCATGCCGGACGAGGCGGGCAATTCGGTTTGCCGCGTGAGATCGCGAAACAGTCCGCGCATGCCTGGTAGTGGCGCAACTCCTGCGCTCGCTGCGAGCCGGCTGGGTCGCCCTCTGCTGTTGCTGGCGCATCGTCCGGATCGGACGCCACCGACCCGTCAGGGGAGGACAACCGCCAACATGGCGCCGGCTGCAAGGAGTGGCATGCGAAGTCCAACGGGTCGAGTTCCCCGGGGTCGCAGAGTTTTCTTGTGATCTCTTTGGCCACCAGATGGAACGTCGCCATATCCTGCGGCGAGATGCCGGCGGTGGCCCGGTCGTTGATCGTCTTGACCATCGGCAACAGTATATTGCGCATTCCGTGGCCGGCCTCGGTCAGGTAGACCCGGACCTTGCGAAGGTCGCCCGTGTCTCGAACCCGGTAGACGAGATGCGATTTTTCCATTCCATTGAGCGCAAGCGCCGTGGTCGGCTCCTTCATGCCGACCCGGTCACTGAGTTCGCGTTGGGTCAGCCCATCTTCCTGCCATAGGACGCGCAGAAAATACCATTGTCCCCGGCTGACGCCGACGGAACTCAGGGCTTTGTCGAGATCGCGCACCAACAGCCGGTGGGCGATGCGCACGACATAACTGAGACTGAGGTCAAGCGGGTAGTCGAAGAGTTCAGTATCTGCGTCGGCGCGACTTTCGGCAGATTTCGTTCCGCTCACGAGACACCCCTATTCGATCGCGCACTTGGACACGAGCCCATGGTTGCCGGTGATGGCATTGTGGCAGTCATACCAGCGCGTCAAATTGCGCTACGCACCCCGATGCTCCCAAATCTAGATCCATGCTGCGCGAATGCACCAATTGCGGGCATAAACATACAAGTGTAATAGTTAATAGTTAGTTAATTAAACTATTTGGATAGTCGGCAAAATATTTGCCGGCATTAAATTTGATGATTGCTTTGATATTTATTAAGATTTATTTGCGATCAGGTTAAATTATTGGATCGATATCAAATATACCGCATCTTCCTAATGCGCCGGGTCGTTCGATAGAAATTCGCCGCGTGTCATGATTGCCGATATGGGCTCGTCGCGAAGGAATGGCGGGTTCTTGTTGGTGTGATCCTTTTGAACGGCCCGCCGGCGGAGAAGTCGATCTTCCGCAGGTATTTGCCGGACCACCGCGCCCGCTCTTCACGACCGCCGGATCTTCGAGCGGGTCCAAAACAACGTTCTTGAACGCCGTGCCGAGCATGATCGAGAATGGCCGGGGGAACGCGGACGGCCTGGAAAGTCCAGTTGCCATCCATCCTGGCGTTGGTGGAGATCGGTTGCGGCATTATCGGCTTCGATGAGGCTGCCTGCGGTGTCACCATCCTGAAGCGGGCGAACTGAACCGGAGGCAGCCATCATGAACGCGCACGACTTCACCTTCGAGACGCTGGACGGGCGCGGTGAGATCGCGCTCAGGGACTTCGCCGGCCACGCCGTCCTCGTCGTCAACACCGCCTCGTTCTGCGGTTTCACGCCGCAATATGCCGACCTCGAGGCGCTGTGGCAGCGCTACCGCGACCAGGGCCTTGTCGTGCTCGGCGTGCCGTCGAACGACTTCGGCGCCCAGGAGCCCGGCAGCGCCCAGGATATTGCCGACTTCTGCGCCGCCAACTATTCGACCAGCTTTCCGATGACCGCGAAGGTGCCGGTGATCGGCGGCCATGCCCACCCGCTCTATGCCTGGATCGCCGGTGAGCTTGGCGAGGATGCGGCGCCGAAGTGGAATTTCCACAAGTACCTGATCGGGCCAGACGGCGAGCTCGCCGGCGCCTGGCCCTCGAAAGTGGCGCCGCTCGACGATGCGCTGACGCAGGCCGTCGAGGCAGCGCTGGCGGGCTGAGCCGGCGCCGCACGGCGCCGGAAAGCCGCGGCGCCCATCCGGCCCTATCCAAGACCAAGGGCGGAATTCGACAGTATCGGCGCGTCATTTCAATGGGGCGTCAGCGATGCAGGCGCAACATTTCATTCTGGTCGGATGTCACCCAGGTCCGCGATCCGGGCCGGCCATGGCCCCGGATGACTGGAGGCGCGGCGATGATCTGCGGGGTCATGGGAGCCTAGGCCGCTTTTTTATAAGCACGTAAAAATCGGCTCGACGGTAAACGGATTTTTAAAGTCCTTAGTATATCTAACGAAGTATCAGGCCGGGCATGTTGTACAGCAGCATGTCCGGTACGAAGCGACGTGCGCCCCTCCGCTCGCGACAATCGGAGGGGCCGTACATTTGAGAAAGCGAAGTTATCCGGGGGGGCAGTCATGCTTGCATCCAGCTCACGCGCGCGCCGGAATTCCGGCGATACGCCACCTGTCGATTTATCCACAGCCAGCCTTATCGGCATCGAAGATCGCAGTTCCCGCGTCGTGGATCTGCGCGTACCGACGGTGTTGGCATTTTCCGGCCAGCGTTGCCGAGGAGTGTAAGAATGTTGAGGCTAAAAATGAAAATCGGAACCAAGATCATCGCCTTGGTGTCGGGCATGATGATAGCCCTCCTCGCGGTCGGCGGGATCTCCATCTATTTGATGAAGGAGATCGGCACTGAGCTTCATGAGATCGCCAAGGAAGACATCCCCTTGTCGAACCACGTGACCGAAGTCGCACTAAACCAGCTTGAACAAGCGGTGATTTTCGAACGGACGGTTCGCCTGGCCCAGAACCTCTCGAAGGATCCAAGCGAGGCGAAGCATGTTGCGGAGCTGATCGCCAGGTTTCGCGCGATCGGCCAGAAAGCTAACAAAGAATTCAAGGTGGCCGAGCGCATCGCCAAGCAAGGCGCAAGCGTGGCGGCGACCGCCGAAGCGCGCGCCAAGTTCAAGACCTTTCTGGCCGAGCTGGAGTCGCTCGATCATGCCCATGCCGCTTACGAGCGCCACGCGCTGGAGCTTTTGGCGCGGCTCAGTAAGAGCGAACTCAAGAACGCAAAAGCGCTCATAGCGAAGGTCGAGGCGGAGGAAGAAGCCATCGATCGCAAGGTCGAGGCCCTGGTCCGAAAGATCGAGGCCTTCACGAAGCAGTCGATCGAAAATGCCAGCGCGCACGAGGAAACCGCGCTCTTCATCGTCCTCGTGCTGACCGGCGTCGTATTGGTCCTCTCGATGCTTGCCTCATTCGTGATCGTGCGTGGGATCACCAAGCCTTTGCGGGCAATCGTGGCGGCGATGGGATCGCTTGCAAAGGGCGAAACCAATATCGAGATCAAGGGGCGCGAGCGAGCCGACGAAGTCGGCGAAATCGCCCAGGCAACAGAAGTGTTCAGGGAGAACGCGATCGAGAAGGAAAGGCTCGAGGCCGAGCAGGCGGAGCGCGCCAGGCAGGCCGAGGTCGAAAAGCGCGAAACCATGAACAAGCTCGCCGATTCGTTCGAGGGCAGCGTCGGCGGCGTCATCGATACCGTGTCCTCGTCGACGACGGAGATGCGCGCCAGCGCCGAGTCGATGACGACGACGGCGGAGAATGCGAGCCAGCAGGCGACCGCGGTTGCCGCGGCGTCGGAGGAAGCCACGGTGAACGTGCAGACGGTGGCGGCGGCGGCCGAGGAGATGTCCAACTCGGTTACGGAGATCAGCCGCCAGGTGGCCCGTTCGACGGAGATCTCGGCGCGCGCGGTGGAAGAGGCCGAGAAGACCAATGCCACCGTGGAAGGCCTCTCCGAGGCGGCTCAGAAGGTCGGCGAGGTGGTTCAGCTGATCTCCGAGATCGCCGAGAAGACCAACCTGCTGGCCTTGAACGCCACGATCGAGTCGGCCCGCGCCGGTGAAGCCGGCAAGGGCTTTGCCGTCGTCGCCAACGAGGTCAAGTCGCTGGCCGAGCAGACCGGCAAGGCGACCGAGGAGATCGGCGCGCAGATCACCGCGATCCAGAACGAGACCGGCAGCGCGGTCGAGGCGATCAAGGGGATCGGCGCGACGATCGAGGAAGTGGCCGAGATCGCGACCTCGATCGCCTCGGCGGTCGAGGAGCAGTCGGCGGCGACCCAGGAGATCGCCCGCAACTGTCAGGAAGCCGCCAAGGGCACCAGCGAGGTCTCGGGCACGATCACCCAGGTCAACCAGGCGGCCAACGACACCGGTGCGGCTGCCGGCCAGGTGCTCTCGGCCGCGACCGAGCTCTCGAGCATGTCCGAGGGACTGCGCAAGACGGTCGACGAGTTCCTGCAGACCGTCCGCGCCGCGTGAGGCAAAGCGGCCGCCAGTCCAAACGGCGGCCGAACCACCAGGTAAGGAGGAGCACGAGTTGGGGGGCGATGGCAAGGTGCTCGGCGCGTAACACCAGGCGCGCCGCAACACCCCGCCCTAGCGCGCCCGAGACCATCGAGCCGACCGCGCTCCAATGTCGCAATGGGCAGCTGAGCCGAAAGCCATGCTGCCGCCTGGCGAGCCAAGACGGAGCGGGCGGCTGGTGATCACCGGGCAGGTTACGCAGGCGCCGATTCCACCGGTGCGGTTTAACGCCGCGAAATCCGGGCGGTCGGTGCTGCGCGATCGTAATTTCGACCGGCGTGATCGTCACAGCCGATCGGATTTGAGTCTTCGAAGTTGAAATTTTCCATTTGATTACAGGCACGTATTTAGGCTTTCGCCCGATTAACCATTCATCAATAGCGAATAAGCACAATTCCCGGCGTTTGGGGGGATGGTAAGTGCCCTGACCATGCCTGCGTCGACCCGGGAAACTCTGCCTCGTGCACCTCCCGCGTCGCCAGCATGGCGGGATCCGCTTCCTCGGACAACTGAATACGAATCGCGCTCGTTCTTCGTGGAGCGGGCCGATGCGTCAACTCGGACAACATTCGGCCGGGCCGCATTCGGTATGCGTGCCTTAACTAGGGATCGCCACAATGGAACGTTCAATCGACCAGGCACAGACTGATTTGGCAGCGGGGTCCAAGAGCTCCGCTCCTATGGTGTTGGGCGAGGCGCACAAGCCGTCGCGCGGCGCATCCGGCGCAAAGCCCAAGGGATCCTCCGCGACGCATCGGCCGAATGGCGGTCTGTTCGGCGGCGTCAAGATTTCGGCAAAGATCTATATGGGCTTCGGTCTGATCTTGGTGCTGTTGCTGGCGATGTCCGGGTTGAGCTATGTCCAGCTCGACGGCGCGACAACCAATTTCGGCACCTATCGAAGCCTTGCCCGCCAGACCAACGCGGCCGGCCGTGCCCAGGCAAACATGTTGCTGACCCGCCTGAATGCGAAGAGCTTCATCATCGCAGCGAATGAAAAGACCATCGCGGCGGTGCGCGAGCGCGCCAATACCACGCTCGAGATCGTCAAATCGGCGCACAAGGTGATCAAGGATCCCGAGCAGCTCAAGCAGCTCGATATCGTGCAGAAGGACGTCAGCAAGTACATCGCCGGCTTCGAACGCGTGGTCAAACTGCAGGCGCAGCGCAATCAGCTGGTCAACGGCCAGCTGAATGTGATCGGCCCGCAGATGGAGCGCAACTTGTCGGAAGTCATGAAAAGCGCCTTCCAGGACAAGGACGCCGAAGCGGCCTATCACGCCGGCCAGGTGTTGCGTGCGCTGTTGCTCGCGAGGCTCTATGTCACGCGGTTTCTGGTCGACAACGATCTGAAGTCGGCGAACAGGGTGCGCGCGGAATTCGCGGCGGTCACCAAGCTGGCCGGCGAGATGCTTGCCCAGCTTCAAAACCCCAAGCGCCGCGCGCTAGCGCAGAAGGTCGTCAACGACCAGCGCACCTATCAGGCGGCGTTCGAGAAGGTCTTCACGACGATCAATTCGCGCAACGCCATCATTACCGGCGAGCTCGATAAGATCGGACCTGAAATCGCCGATCTCACGGAAAAGATGAAACTCGGGTTCCTCGGCATACAGGACAAGCTTGGTCCCCGTGCCTCGGCCGAGATCCAATAGGCAGAGAACTTCATCATTATCGTTTCGATCGTAAGCATCCTGCTTGGCGTGCTCGTGGCATTCTTCATCGGCCGCATGATTACGCGTCCGATCAACAACATGACCTCGGCCATGGGCAGGCTCGCCGACGGCGACGTCTCGATGGAAATCCCGGGCCTCGGCCGCGGCGATGAGATCGGCAAGATGGCCAGTGCCGTCGAAGTGTTCAAGGAGAACAAGATCGAGATCGACCGGGCCGAGGCCGAGCGTGCGGAACTGGCCAAGCAGGCCGAGATCGAGAAGCGCGAAGCCATGATCAAGCTCGCCGATTCGTTCGAAGGCAGCGTTGGCGGCGTGATCGATACCGTGTCTTCGTCGACGACCGAGATGCGCTCGAGCGCCGAGTCGATGACGGCCACGGCGGAGAATGCCAGCAAGCAGGCGACCGCGGTTGCCGCGGCCTCCGAGCAAGCCACCACCAACGTGCAGACGGTGGCGGCTGCGGCCGAGGAGATGTCCAACTCAGTCTCGGAGATCAGCCGCCAGGTAGCCCGTTCGACGGAGATCGCCGGCCGCGCGGTGGAAGAGGCCGAGAAGAGAAACACCACGGTGGAGGGTCTGTCGGAAGCCGCCCAGAAGGTCGGA
>Ga0224512_10002497_pt1 | contig 16821 bp, 15 predicted proteins | sample SF_May12_sed_USG_4_FD_169103 | JGI IMG/M metagenome (GOLD analysis project Ga0224512, IMG submission 169103) | Sediment microbial communities from San Francisco Bay, California, United States - SF_May12_sed_USGS_13 | ecosystem: Environmental > Aquatic > Marine > Sediment | place: USA...
GGTATCAGGATCTGTAGAAGGCTGGGCTTTGTACACCGAGCGCCTCGCAGATGAGATGGGCCTTTATTCGAGTGACATTGCACGGCTGGGAATGCTGTCGAATGAGGCTTATCGTGCGGCCCGGCTTGTGGTCGACCCGGGCATGCACGTTATGGGCTGGACCCGTGACGATGCCATTCAATACATGCTGGACCACACCGCAGAAGGTATCGATTCGCTCACCTCGGAGGTCGATCGCTATGCAGCCGTGCCTGGACAGGCGACTTCGTATTTGCTGGGTAGCCTCGAAATTCAGCGATTGCGAAAGAAGGCAGAGCTCGCGTTAGGCGAGGCTTTCGACATCCGCGAGTTCCACGATCGCATTCTCGCCAACGGTGGCGTGACACTGCCAATGCTCGGCACAACCATCGATGCCTGGATCGCGGAACAATAGGCGAACTATGTGTCTAATTCCCAACAACCCCGGGGAGCCTGCTATGCGCAAAACCATCGTGCCCATAGCCGCGATATTCGCGGCGCTATTTGTTAACTGCACATTTGCCAATGAAGAGGTCGCCGTCGATCCACAGCACACCTGGGATCTCACGGATCTGTACTCGTCCGTTGAGGCCTGGGATCAGGCGCGCAAAGAAGTTCTGGCTCAATACGATTCAATCGAGGCGCGCCGCGGCACATTAGGTGACAGTGCCGACTCCCTGTATTCGGCATACCGGCACGTATCCGACACGCTCAAGAAAGCCGGGCGAGTGGCAGTTTACGCATCGCTAAACTCTCATGAGGATCTTCGTGTCACAGACACCCAGGAACGCGACCAGCTCGGCAACATCCTGTTCGCCCGTTTTGGTGAGGCCACGGCGTGGATGCAACCAGAGTTGCTTGAAGTCGGGCGCGAAGTCATTGAGTCCTACATCAAAGAAGATGAGCGCCTGGAACCCTTCGCGTACGAACTGGACAACAGCCTTAGAAACGCACCGCACACGCTAGGCGCGGAAGCCGAACAAACACTTTCCTATTTTTCGCAGTCATTCGGCGCCCCAGCGGACACTTACACCTTGCTCACAAGCTCAGACATTCCGTGGCCGACGATTACTCTGTCGACTGGCGAGGAAGTTCGACTTGACTCGCAGGGCTATGGCCGCGCGCGCGGCAGCCAAAACCGCGAGGACCGCAAAAAGGTCTTCGATGCTTTCTGGAACAAGTGGGCCGAGTACCGCAACTCAGTCGGTATCATTCTCAACTCGCACATTCAGACACAGGTAGCGCTTTCCAAGGCGCGCAACTATGACGGCGTCCTGCATCGTGAATTGCATCAGGACAATATTCCGCCGGCTGTTTATCACACGCTGGTCGAAGAAGTGAATAAAGCACTACCGACATTGCACCGCTACTTCAAACTGCGCGCACGCATGCTCGGCATCGAGCAAATGCACTACTACGATATCTATCCGCCACTCGTTTCGCTCGACAAGAGCTTTGATATCGACACAAGCAAGAAGATCACACTTGCGGCGATGTCGGTGCTCGGTGACGACTGGGTAAGCATGCAGAAAGAAGCGATGGGCGAACGCTGGATGCACGTTTATCCGCAGCGCGGCAAACGTCCGGGCGCCTATATGCAGGGCTTCGCCTATGACGTGCACCCCTACCTGTTGCTCAATCACAACGACAATTACTCGTCGCTGTCGACGTTCGCGCATGAGTGGGGTCACGCAATGCATACCTTGTACGCGAAACAGAACCAGCCCTTTGAGACTGCTAGCTACGCAACTTTTATCGCGGAAATTCCGTCCACTTCGCTCGAGCTGATCTTGCAGGACTACATGTCGAAGAACGCAAAATCAGTGGACGAGAAGATATTCTATCTCGGCCACGGGCTCGAGCGTATGCGTGCCACCTTCTTCCGTCAGACGATGTTTGCCGAATTCGAGTTGGCGTTGTACGAAGCCGCGGAGCGCGGCGAAGCGCTATCGGGTGAAGGCATTTCTGCAATTTATGGCGATATTCTAAAGCGCTATCACGGCCACGATGAAGGTGTCGTAATCATTGATGACCTTTATACGAACGAGTGGTCTTTCGTGCCGCATTTCTACCGCAATATGTATGTGTATCAGTATGCGACCTCGCAAACGGCGGGCACGGCACTATATGCGAATATCGTTAACGAGGGAGAGGCCGGCGTTAAGCGCTATAAGGATCTGCTTCGGGCAGGTGGCTCGAACTATCCTTACCTGCTGCTTGCCGAAGCCGGCGTCGACCTGGCAAAGCCGGAACCGTATCGCGCCATAGTCGCGAAAATGAACGCCGTCATGGATGAGATGGAAAGGTTATTGGACGAGGAAGCTATTCCACTATCTGCGCGCTAACGACTTTCGAGGCGCATCTCGTGCCAGCGTTCATGGCGAGCCCGGTCTTGACGCTGGCAACCTTGCCCGCGGCTATCTGGGCACCGACACTGCCAGATTGCTGGCGCTCAATACCGCCTGCATCAATATATCGAAACAACACTTCGACACCGCTTACCGGCAGCGGTGTGTCGTTGCGAACAGAAACGCCGAGCCGACCAGAACCGTCGTCGCCGCAGACTGATGCAATATAAGCCGACGGGTTAGTCGGTAACTCCAGCCTTACTAGCTCCGTCTTCGCCGCGTCCCCATAGGCGCCGCCGCTTTGTGCGACGGTCTTGTAGTGTTGCATCGCCTCATCAACGGCGCCGCGATCCTGTTTGATTTTGCCCAGAGTAAAATGGGCGGGTGCGGTGGGAAACAAAGCGAGGCTACGCTCCAGGTCAATTACAGCGCCGTCAGTCTGCCCGAGCTCATTCTTCGCCATACCGCGTTGCAAGTGGTAGTAGAAGAAATCACCGCGCCGGTTGATCGCACGATCGAAGTTAGTGATAGCCATGCTGTATTGCTTGTTCACGAGCCGGACATCACCACGCAGGGCATGAAAATGGGCTTCTGCAGGAAACAGGTCCAGCGCCTTGTTGACCAGCACCAATGCTTCGTCTGCCTTCTTTTCGGACAGCGCCTTGCGGCCATCGTCATAGGCGTCGTAAGCAGGTTTTACAGCCAGTGTCTTCTTGATCGCGGCATCGAAATTGTCCACACCCAGGTTACCGCCGGCTCCGAGCTTGGCCGCTGTCTTTTTGTTGGCAACGACACGATCACGGGACGGCGGATGGCTGGCGAACAATCCGCTCAGCCAGTCCTGGTTGCGGCCCTCACTCAATCGCAAGAACGTTTCCTGCAATGCAACTGCACCTAGCGGGTCATAGCCGGCTCTGGCCATGTACCGCATCCCGTATTTGTCCGATTCGAGTTCGGCACTACGTCCGTACTTTGTCGACAGCAGCTGTGCCGCGATGCTCGCACCGCCGACAGCCATGTTGCCGTAATCGCTATCGCTCGTTGCGATACTCGTCCCTATGACCAAACCCTGTAATAACATGCCTTTCGACATTTGCTGCGCGGTATGTCGCGCCGCTGCATGCACGATTTCGTGGCCGAGAACAGCGGCGAGTTCCGCTTCCGACGTTAACTCGACCAACAAACCGCGATTGATCGCAATTTTGCCGCCGGGCAGAGCCCACGCATTTGGCACCGAGTTATTTAGCACTGTGAATTCATACGGCAGCTTCGCGTCGCTGACCGCAGCCAGGCGATTGCCGACCGATTTGACGTACTCGCTTAGCGCCGGATCGACGTCGTAGGGACCACCCTGTGACTGTTGCATTGGCGCGTAATTCTGGGCGCCCATCGAGACTTCCTGCGCTCCGCTTACGAGTATGAGGTCCCTGTCCCCAGTGACGGGATTGACAGCACATCCACCCAGCCAGGAGAGTAATATCAGCGTAATGAAGAGTCTGGTATTCATGCCAACATTATAGGTCAAATGTCTTTGCAGGTAGGTGGATTCCCGGATTTCTCCAGTTGCACCGTACGCGCACCATGAATCGGTGCCTGAATGACAGAGACATCAATATGACAATACTTTTGGCAGATTTGCTCGCTGACCTGCGCGAAGACCATCGCAATATGGCAACTATGCTCGACCTGCTTGAGCGCGAACTGAAGCGCATCCGCCACAACGAAAAACCGGACTACGAGCTTATTCACGACATCATGCGCTACATGACCGTGTACTCAGATGCCGCACATCACCCAAAAGAAGACCTCCTTTATGCTGCGATGACGGCGGAGGATCCATCGCTGGCCGCCGGACTGGAAAAAGTTGAACCGGAGCACAAGGATCTGGCAATTCTCGGCGAGACCTTGCGCAACGATGTCGAAGCTATTGCCTCGGGCGCAACCGTTACGCGGTTCCGGCTCGTTGCCGACATGACGGACTACGTCGAGCGCCTTCGCGGACACATGTCTTGGGAAGAAGCGGATCTGTTTCAGCGCGCCGATGCACTGGTCGCCACTGAATCCTCCATGTTCGTTTCAATCTCGCACCTGGATAAACTGGATCCGGTCTTCGGTCCCGAGCGCGAGCACTCGTTTGCGAATCTTTTGCAGAATATCAAGGACCTGGCGGAGTCTTAGCCGCCAATCACCGCGGATCAGAAGTACCAGGCGAGTTGCGCGAAGACACCAGCGTCTGTTGACAGGTACCTGCCCGGCACACCCGAATCCGGGCCACCAAACTCCGTTCCACTGGCGCCAAGCGGGATGTTCAGGCTACCCAGGAACATCATGTTGTCCGACAGGCTGTATTGGGTAACGACTTGCAGCAGGCCGCCTGGATCATTGACATTGCTAAGCAACGTTGGCATTAGCATCCATAATGGCGACATCTCGATCGCCAGGCTGCCAGCAACGTAGTGTCTGTCAATGCCGTCGTAGTAGTACTCGACAGCACCGCTCATGTTTTTGGAACCCCAAACCCACGAGTAGCTGAGGTTGGTCACGACCTCTACGTAGATGGCATCGCCTGAATCGGTAACGACCACATCACCGCGCCAAATGGCACCGCCCACGCTGCGTGCATGGCCGACGCCGACGACCGTGTTGTCGTAATTCTCAGCCACCAGCACATCGTATTCGTGCTCCCCTGCGAAGCCGTGGTACTTCACCGCAACGGTCGCTTCATCCGATTCGACATCGTCGGTCAGGACATTGCGACGAAACACTACCGCAGCCTGGACGTCATCGCCGCCATCGCGCAGATACTGCATGTACAGCATGTCGTCACCAGTCTTATACTCGGTGTCAATCGTGGCCGGGTCGAACGGGTTGACGAGATCCATCGGTGCATAGATCAGGCCATTGCCCCATGACAAAGCCTGGCGACCGAAACGCACGACAGTCTTTTCGCCGGCATAACCGACCCAAAACCGGTCGAGTCGATGCACGACCGCGTTCTTGATGCTGTCATCGAGGACGCTTGTCAGATCGAATAGCCTGCTGTCGTCTTCGGGCAGTCCTGCCGCCAGGAAATCACTGTTTATCACAATGAGCTGGTAGTCCGCGTGCAGGGACCACTTGTCGCTTTTCGCCGAGAAGTCGAGTCGCAGTTCCCCCACACCATCGACCGAATTCGCGCCGACCACATCACGAAACAAACTGTCACTTGGATAGCTCTGGGCGAGCAGCCTCAGTTTTGAGTGGCCACCAAATTCGTAGCTAGTGCCATCCGCGAACACGGCCGTGGAAACGACCAGCAGTAAAAACGCGTAACTAGGCCGCATCTTGGTCGATGTCATCGACAATGCGCCCATCCAGCATGCGAATAAGTCTCTTCGCGTAACTCATTACCCGCTTGTCGTGAGTCGCGATGACGAATGTCGTGTTGTGGTGATTGTTGAGTTCACGGAACAACTCCATCAGACCGTCTGCAGCTTTCGAATCAAGGTTGGCCGTGGGTTCGTCAGCAAGCACCAGCGCTGGTCGTGACACTATCGCCCGAGCAACCGCGACTCGCTGCTGCTGTCCGCCGGACATGTCCGCCGGCCGTCTATCCTCGAGACCGGCCAGGCCGACTTCCTCGAGAATTTCGACAGCACGCTGACGCCGCTCTGCCGCAGGCACTCCCTGCACCTGCATCACAAATTCGATATTTTCCCTTGCCGTTAGCACCGGGATCAGGTTGAAGGCCTGGAAAACGAAACCGATTTGCCGCAGTCGCATTTCGGCCAGCTCGCTTTTGGATAAATTGTCGATACGGCGACCATCAATCATGACTTCACCGCTGTCGGGCCTGTCGAGACCGCCAATCGCATTGAGCAAGGTTGTCTTGCCGCCGCCGGATGGTGCCGATAGACAGACGAAGCCGCCCTCATTAATCTCGATGTTAACGTGGTCCAGGGCTTTGATATCTTCCTCACCCTGGCGATACGTTTTGCACAAATCAACGCACGTTACTGCACTCATGTTCAGACCTTTGTAATTGCTTCAATCGGTTCGTAGCGGGACGCGCGCCAGGCGGGCGACAGGCTTGCCAGAAAACCCAGCAACAGCACGACAACGTTCGCTAATACCACGTCGGAGAGCAAGAGCTCCGGATACAAGACACTCGACATGCCCCACATATCCATACCCTCGCCCACGATCGATACGTCGATGCCGTCTTTGATTGGCTGCACGGTAGCCCATGCGAGCGCACTGCCCATTGCCAGGCCTATCGCCAACAGCAACAAAGACTCAACGACGATTTGACCAAGAATATTGATTGGCTTCATGCCAAGCGCCAACATCAGTCCAATCTCTCTCACACGCTCGAACACTGCCATGACAAGTGTATTGACGAGACCAAACGACAGCGCCAAAAAAATGACGACGATCCATACCAGTACAAAACCGTCCATAACACCCAGCATCGTCCCAAGGTAGGGATCGAGTTCGAACCAGCGTTTCACCTCTACATTGCCGTCGACGAGCTGCGATACCTTTGCGAATTCTGAATCAACATCGCGATAGTCGTCGCCAAGTACCACGAATTCAGAAACCTGGTCGCCGATGCGCAACATTTTCTGCACGGTCGCTTTTCCAGCAAACAGGAAGTTCTCTTCAAACGACTGCACATTTGCTTCGAACAGGCCGACGACGCGGAAGCCGCGATCGGCGATGTCGTTGTCCGGATCCTGGCTCATCAGGACGACTCGCTTGCCAATTTCGGTATTGAGTGTTGCGGCCAGCTTCTTGCCAATAACGACCCCGGAATCGTCACTGGCACTGAGGAATCGGCCTTCGACGGCATCGTAATCCACGAAAGTCAGATCCCGTTCAGAGTCAGGGTCAATGCCCAGCAGCGTCAGCCCACGCGACTCGTATTCGCTTGTTATAACCGCCGGCACGCGAACGCGGCTTGCCCACTTCACAAAACCGGCATTTTCGAATCGTGCTGATAACTCGGTATCGCTGATGGGAATCAAATTCGCAATGCTTGGGTCGTCGCGATAGCCGGGGTGATGTACCTGTACGTGACCGGGCAACGCGCTGATACCGTCCGCGACCATCTGCGACACCATGCCGCGCATCAGTGCGGTCATGAATATCATCGCCCACACACCAAGTGTAATGGCGGCCAGCATGATCAACGTACGACGATGGTTGCGCCACAGGTTGCGCCAGGCCAAGCGAGCTAGTATCGCGAGCATGTGCATCAAACCGCCCTCATCGCTTCGACCGGATTGAGCTTACGCAGGCGCAACGCCGGGTACACCGCCGCCAATATCGTGAACATGAAGACCACCGCCGGGCCGATTAATAACGATGGAACTGAAATCTGTGGATAAAACCGGGACGGCAGGTGGAACTTGGCGGTCATCTCTTCCATACCCGGGTAGGTGAAGCCATTGACGCTGAACCAATACGTGACCAGCGCGCCGAGCAGCGCACCAAACAGCATTCCCAGAAGTCCCAGGATGGCCGTCTCCAGAAGCACCAGTCGACCCAGCCTGCCTGGCGTCAGGCCCAATGACATGACGATGCCAAATTCATGTGTCCGTTCCAGAACTGACATCAGTTGCGTATTGAGCACGCTAAATGCAACCAGAATGACGAGAATACCGTACATAAAAAACGCGCTGCTTATGTCCGCCTTGATTGCCTGTTGCAGGCCGGGTTGCAACGCATCCCAGTCATGCACGACGAGGTCGTGTCCGGCGGGCAATAACGCTTCCACCTGTTGTTGCACTATCGGCACATCGTCGATCAGCGGCAGGTTGATAACGACATGATGGCCGCTGCCATCCATGTAGAAAACGTCCTGGAAAAAACCCAGCGGAATTTCAGTAATATTACGATCGAAGTCCGCGAGGCCACTTTCGAAGACGCCGACGACGTTAACGACTGCAGCGGCGAACGATCCATCGCGACCACTGCCAATAAGGGTCAATTCGTCGCCGAGCGCAACGCGCAGGTTTCTCGCCAGCGCGGCACCAATGACTATTTCTGCCGCATCTTGCTCACCCAGATACCTCCCTTGGCTAACCAGTCCCGGCAAAGTAGACACGTTGCGCTCAAAGGTCGGCTCGACACCGATTACTGCGGTACCGTAACTGCGTTCTTCGCTGGACACCAAAGCAAAGGCCGTTGCACGCGCGGCGATACTGTCGGAGTCAAAATAATCACGCAAATTTGAAGCGAGCGGGACAACATCGTCGACCGTCTGGCGCATCTTCTGGTCATCGATATAACCCGGCGCCTGAATCTGCAGGTGCCCCGTAAACGCCTGCAAGGTGTTGTCGATCATCAGGCCGTACATGCCGAATTGCAGCGAGATCATCAACACCAGCAACATGTTGGAGAACATTATTGCGCCGACGGTCAGCCAGGTGCGTCGTGGTTGCCGCCAGAGGTTGCGCCATGCCAAACGAAAAACGAGGTTCACACGAATTACTCTCTCGGATTTCTGAGATTCGATAAAGTAAACAAACTATCTTTGAGGTCGACTTCGTAGTTGATGGCGTCCATCCGGATTTCGGTCCACTCATCCGGCGCGTCAACCTTGACCATACGCTGTCGAAGTGCGACGACCCGTCCGCCCATCTCGCCAATCTCGAGTGACACCAGTTCTTTGACCAACTCGCCGTCCTGATCAAAAAACCGGTGTGTCTCTACGACATGATCGTCGCGGATACGCAGGACTTCGCGCCCCCAAACGACCGGGGCGTCTTCATGCGGTATAGACTCAATCTCGTAGACCATCAGTCCATCGACTTCCTCGCTGCTAAGCATAGAATGATCGTACTGATCGATTATTTCGTCGGTGCGCGCGACGTCTTTATTGGAGAAATCCGAGCCCATCCAGCTCTGGCCCATCATTGATGACGGTATCTTGATGACACGATTCACCTTGGGCGAATACGTCCACATATTGTCATCGTCGGTCAGCGTCCCGTTGCCACGATCTTTCTTCGGTTCGAGCACGCGCACCAGCGAGTAGTCCTCGCCTTTTGTCCAGGCCCGCATCGTCATTGACCGCTCCCAGTCGGGACGGTGAATCACCATCGTCATAACGCTTTCTGATGAGACGCCGCGCCAGTGATTGATGGCGTCACGCACTATTGTCGTGGCATCGGGCTCGTTCGCGCTTGCAGCCAGTGACAGACAAAGCGAAAAAACCAGAAGCAGGTAGCGTGAAAACATGGCTTTTTAGACAGGATTTGGCGCCGATTGCTCAGTATTTCACAGCCCTCGAAGCATCGCCATCCCGTCGTTTCCTCTGGTAAGCTTGGCGTCCGCTCAAATAGGCTTGGTAATGCGCAAATTCCTGCAAGAAGTAAAGCGCCGTAACGTCTTCAGAGTTGGCCTGGTGTACATCTTTGCCGCCTGGCTGACGATTCAGGTTGTGGATGTGATGTTCCCGGCCCTGAACGTCCCGGAGTGGGTCGTCTCGGCTGTCGCGGTGCTGCTTCTCATCGGTTTTCCGTTTGCATTGATATTTGCCTGGGCGTTCGAAATGACCCCCGACGGCATCAAGCTCGAGAAGGAGGTCGATCGTAGCCAGTCGATAACGCCCCAGACCGGCAAGAAGCTCAACTCGCTGACCATGCTCGTACTTGTCGCGGCCGTTGGTTTCTTGCTCGTTGACAAGTTTGTCCTGCAACCCGACAACCGCAGCGAGGCCGAAGAGCAGGCACTCGGAGAAATAAGGCCTTCTATCGCGGTTCTGCCGTTCGTCAACATGAGTGACGATAAAGCAAACGAGTATTTTTCCGATGGTTTGGCAGAAGAGCTGCTGAACGTTTTGGCTAGAATTCCGCAGCTCCACGTTGCGGGGCGTACTTCGTCCTTCCAGTTCAAGGGGACGAACGAAGACCTTCGTCTGATCGGGCAAAAGCTCAACGTTGCGAACGTGCTTGAGGGCAGCGTGCGGCAGTCGGGCGCGCACTTGAGAATTACAGCGCAGCTTGTCGACACGGAGAATGGCTACCATCTCTGGTCAAATACTTACGACCGCGAACTGGACGACATTTTTGCCATTCAGGACGAGATCGCAGCCAATGTCGTTGATGCATTGAGAGTCACCCTGCTGGGCGAAGAAGCCACAGTGGACCACGGCACAGACAATCTGGAAGCCTACAACCTGTTCCTGCAGGCCTCGTATTTTTGGGATCAGACCACGGCGGAGAGCTTCAGCAAAGCGGAAGAAGCCCTGCGACAGGCGATCGCGCTGGATCCGGAGTATGCCCGGGCATACGCCAAGCTAGCGAATGTTTATCAACAGAACGTAAGCGGTTTCACTGGCGATGGTGTTGAAGACTTTATTGCAGCATTCAAGGTCGTCCACGAATACGCAGACAGGGCTCTTGAGCTCGATCCTACGCTCGCCGACGCCCTGGTCGCCAAGGGTCTCGCGATTTCTGCCGGCGAATGGGATTATGAATCCGCCGATCAATATTTTTCACGGGCGCTGGAGCTGGTTCCTAACCATATTGACGCGTTGTCCTGGGTTGGAAACATGAGGATCATTCAGCTTCGAGCCGATGAATCGATTGCCGTATTCGAGAGAATTCTCCAGCTCGACCCGCTTTCAATTTCAACCCATCGCGACCTTGGCGACGCCTACACCGCTGCGCGGAGATTTGATGAGGCGCTCGCGATATATCGCAAAGCGCTCCGGCTGAACCCGGGTACGGCGCGCGTCCATGGCCGTATGGCAGCCATTTTTCTGTCCCGTGGCGAATTCGAGGCCGCCGCCGAGGAAATTCGACAGGAACCCGTTGCCTGGAACCGGGACATGCGAGCCATCATGATCAACAGTCGTGGGCAGGATTCTGCGGCATTTCAGGCGGCCGCAAAGGCCTATGAAGAGCAATATGGTGTCTCAAACTCGTACCAGCTGGCAGAAATATATGGCTATGTCGGGGATTTAGAAAACACGTTCAAGTGGCTGCAAATGTCCGTAGATGTTCATGACCCGGGACTGCCCTGGATGCAGGTATCGCTCTTCCTCGACTCTGCCAAAAAGGATCCGCGCTGGCCCGCCGTCGTGGAGCTGGCTGGCCTGTAGGTGTTTTACCCAATAGCGCACATGCCGCCATTGGATAGACTCAAGTAGGGTTAAAAGCTAAGGACACGGTCATGTTCAGCCTTGATACGATCATGAGTACGGATCTCATTACGCTAAAGCCAGAGGCGACTCTCGCCGAAGCACGAGCCCTGATGCAATCGAATCGAATCCACCACCTGCCGGTCGTCGACAACGATAAAAAGCTTGTGGGACTCGTTACGCTGACAAATGTCCTGGCCGCCACTGACTCGGTGTTGCGCGACTTCGATAGCCGGATTCACGCGGCTGATATTCGGGCCAAGGATGTCATGGTTACCGATATTGCAACAATCGACGAGCACGCGAGCCTGAGACAGGCCGCTTTGTTTATCGAAAAGCACAAGATCGGTTGCTTGCCTATCGTCACGAACGGCGAGTTGCGCGGCATTATCACCGAGACAGACTTTGTCGCGGTTGCTATCAACCTGCTCGAGCAAATAGAGAGCACAGAACCGATAGAAGCAGACTTCGCCTGACGCGCGAACCTGATCTAGTCGCTTTCGCCTGTCTTGCGTAGCTGCAGGGCGTACTCAGCATCACGTTCGGACCCGAGCAATATTGCGATCCATCGGGTTCGTACATCACTCTCGAGGCCAAGCTTGAGGGTCATCGTCAGCGGCACGGATAACAGCATACCGACCGGGCCAAACACCCAACCCCAAAACACCAGGCCGATAAAAACGACGAGCGGTGAAATTCCGACGCCATAACCCATCAAACGTGGTTCGATGAAATTACCAAACACGACGTTAATGGTAGCAAAACCGATTGCTGTCGCCGATGCCTCACCGGGCCCTAATTGCACCAGCGCCATCAAAACTGCCGGAACCGCCGCAATGATCGAGCCGATGGTTGGCACGTAATTGAGCAGAAACGCCAGCATTGCCCATAGCAAAGGAAAATCGACGCCAATCGCCCAGGTCAGGAGCCCGGCAGCCAGGCCGGTAACCATACTGACCAACGTCTTGATACCCAGATAATTGCCGAGATTGGTTAGAAAGACGCGTGGCCGTTTGAGGGACTGAGTACTGCGGCCAAATGCTGCTTCGATTTTCGTTTCGATGGTCGACGCTTCGAGCAAGATGAAGATCATAGTAAAGAAGATCAGGAACACGTTGGTCAATACGTCAGTGAGGCTGTTTAGAATGTTCGCCGCAAGGCCCATAGCCCAGCCCGGATCTATCATGTCACCGAGATTTCTGAACGACTCGTCGCCATTCAGTAATTCCGCGAAAAAGCTAACCGCCCCCTGCACGATGACATCGAGCCTCTCCTGATACGAAGGCAGGGCCGCCGTGAACTCTGCAATCGACGTACCGACGATTGCTCCGACAACTGCGAGTATCAGCATTATGGCCGATACGATAATCAGTGCCGCTAACACCGATGGCACGCGGTTCTTCTGCATCCACAGCATCGGCCGCACCGTGATCAGTGCAAGAAAAGCTGCGATGAGAAAGGGAACCAGGAGGACCTTGGCCATTTGCAGGCCGTAGATAACGACAATAACCGCGGCAAAGCTAATAACCGCGCTTCCTTTATTTTGATTCAGGTCGTTCAAACTATGGCTACCTGGCGCTGCCTCGTGGTGTGTAGAGTTCTGCCTCTTCTTCGCTGAGCTGCTCGATCTTGATATTCCAGCGCGCCAGCGTTGCGCTTACCCGCAACTGATACGTACCACCTTCATTGAAAAGCTTAACACCATTGCCTTTGTGCTTAGTATGCAGAACTCGACCGATGTGCTTACCCGTGCGTGCCTCGATCAGCGATATGTCGAGCGCGATCAATCTGTCGTAGTCTCCGTTCAGACGCCAATCCAGTATCCACGGCGATTCGACAGTGAAAACCGACGTCAGCATGTTGTTGGTGCCAGAGAATTCTTTGACAACGTCGCTCGCGAGAGCCGGCAGCGCCACCAGGGCCAAAATCACGACTAGAATCTTTTTTGACATTGATCTTTTCCTTGCAGCTAGCGGCTGTTCCGCACGCTGATGTGCGTCATTTATACCTTACACCACACTAGCATTCACCGTTCATTGTGCTAATCCAATTACTAATGACTTCGACGCCCTCAGCGTGCACCGCGCTCCTGCCAAGCTCAGGCATGGCAATGGCCGGGTCCGTATGCCGCATTCGATACACGATGATCGACTCATCTGGTCGACCCGGATAAATATCATAAGCATGGTCACCGCTGCCGCGCCCGACGGCCACGGGTGTCTTGCAGATACCGTAGTTGCGATCTACCGGAGCATCGATATTGAGATGCAGGGCCGAAGTATCGGCGGCACCTGCGGGATTGTGGCAATGTGCACAATTCGCGTCGAGGTATGCCCTGGCCCGTTCCCCGAGTGTCGCGTCGCCCGGGTCACGCCAGCGCACGCCTGCACGTGGGCTCTCGGCAACGCCCGATAATATTCCCGCGGCGATCCAGTGTTCGAGCTGGTCTTCAAGGCCGCCGCTGTAGGCGTATGGCCGGTTCAGCTGCCAGCCGCGAGGACCCAGCGGCAGCATTTCTTTTGAAGTGTGGTCCGGTGTGTGACAACCAGCGCATTGGTTCGCGTCCGGAACAACGTAGGAAATGGCCTGACTGCCATCGGCATCAACAAGTTCGATATCTCGATAGTCACCCGCAAGCTCCAGGAACGCCTCATCCTGTGTCGAATTCCACACGTAGGGCAGCGCTTTCCAGCCATCCTCATAGTGAACGAGAAGGCGAGTTTCTATGAGCACATAATCGGCGAGGCTGAGTTGGCCGTTGCTATCGAGTATCGATTCCCGGTCGGATTTGACGACCTCGAACGATGCATCGCTCCAGCCGTCGGCCTTCTCGTAGTGGAACGTCTTGCTGATGATTGTCCCAATCGGAAAATCCAGTTCGCGATCCGGGTTATAAGCAGCTGTCGTGCCGTCAGGCAGCCACACCGTACGCAGCTTCAGTGCATAGTCAGTAAACAGCGGCGTGTTCAGACCGAAGGGAACAACATCGTCGTTCAGCTGCAGGAAATCTCCGTTGGAAAAAATCACATTCCAGTCGCCAAGGCGATCCGGAATGGCGTTTCCTGCGTGGACAACAACCGAAGGCGGTGTTTGCTCGCAAGCAGTGAGCAGCACGCAGAATGCTACGCAGACGGCAACAGGTCTCATGGCTATCCTAAGGGAGCCGCCAGGGTTATCGCCGGGAGCTTCTCATGCCGGCAACGATGCTGCGCCGCGCCAACGACAATGTTGTCACTGCCATTTTCCAGGTCGGCGTTCAGCACTTGCGCATCGCCGTTGTCGATACAAATGGCGTATTCAGGCAACAGCACACCGTCGGAACCGACCTTGTCGGCGTTGACATAGCCGTCCCAAAGCACATCCGGCAAGTTCCCCGTTAGCCCGAACATGGCGATTTTCAGGGCCTTGAGATCAAGACCGTCCGGTGACGAACCGCCGCCCGAGAATCGATTGCCGTACACGTAAATGGTCTCCGGGTACGGATCGTAGTTCGGAGCCATTTCGCGGCTGCCCTGGAAGCCCGTCGCAAAGTAGCTGCTAATGATGATGTTTGCCGTGTCATTGTCAGCAATATCATTGTCGAATATTTCGACCTTGTCGTTGGAGTTGATAACAATCCCGGAGCCGGCCGGCACGCTCGCAACTGGCGTTCCCTCCGCACCGAAGTTGTCCGTATTGTTTCCGACAACCGTGTTCTGAAAAACGCGCGTGCTATGCCCCGGTTGCGGTAGGTCTGGCATGTTGAACACGAGTATGCCGCCCGTGTTTTCGTTGGCGACATTGCCATACACGTCCGCATGAAAAGTGTTTTCAATCTCGATGCCGGCGACGTTGCGTTCGGCCCGATTGTTTCGAACCACCACATTGCGCGACTGGCCGACGTAGATACCTGCGTCGGATGCAGCGATTGCGACACACTCTTCAAGCAGTACATTCTCTGTCTGCACCGGGTAAATACCGTACGCGCCGTTTTTTTCGTCTGGCCCGTTGGTCCACTCGGTTCGAACCCGGCGAATCACAATATTACGACCCTCGTTGACTTTGAGACCGTCCCCGGCCGTATCCTCTATTGCCAGATCTTCGATCGTGAAATCGCTGGCGCTCACAAGTAAGCCTTCCGCGCCCTGCACCTGGCCCTTGAATGAGAGTATGGACTTGTCCATGCCCTCGCCTCGGATTGTCACGCCCGACACATTCAAAGACAGGCCACGGTTGATCTGATGAACACCTGCCGGAATCGTTATGACGTCGCCCGGTTGCGCGGTGATCAATTGTGTCTGCAATTGTTTCTGGAAATCCGAAGGGCCTGCGTCGCGCTGTGGTTGTGGCTCCTGGCCGCAAGCCGCCAGCAATACACAAGACAAGACGAATAACCACATATCTCTCTGTTTTTGCACTACCGCGCTCCACGCTTTAACTGCCGGCAACTATAGTCCGGCGCTGGATGCGCCGCAATTCAAGCCGTTAGCCAGGCAACTTGTGTAACATCATGCCGTGACCCGTCTCGCTACTATTGTTTTCGTTGTCCTGACCGCGCTCTCCTGCATGGCACTGGTCTATTTTCTGCGAATGGGTTGGCCGGCCGCGGCCTTTGGCGCCAAATTGATTGCTTCATCAGGATTTATTGCAACGGCAGTTAGCGTTGGCGCACTCAAACACCGTTATGGGCAAATTCTCTTCGCCGGCCTGGTCTTGTCCCTGTGCGGCGATCTGTCGTTGACTGGAGTATCGCAACGCGCGTTTATGCTCGGCCTGGCGAGTTTTCTGCTCGCGCACCTCACTTACATCATTGCCTTTAGCGTATTGGGCCTGAACCACAAGTGGATGCTGTTTGCGGCCGTTCCGGTTATCGCAGTAGCGGTGCTTGTCGCCGCCTGGCTGGCGCCACACACGCCACCAGAGCTTGCGATGCCGGTTCGCGCATACATGATCGTGATTAGCGTAATGCTTATCGCAGCTATTGGCAGCAAGGGCGCGGGTGGACCGACGTTAGCCGTTATTGGCGCCTTGCTCTTCTATACTTCCGATCTGTCGGTCGCGGCGCAGCGATTGGTGGAAATGGATTTTCCAACGTACGTGGCTGGTTTGCCGCTGTACTACGCGGGTCAGCTTTGCCTGGCGCTAAGCGCTTCGCACTCTTCATCCCAGGAAGGCGTAGCTGAGAAATAGTCGACCAGAAAGTCGATAAAAGTGCGCACGCGAAACGAAAGGTGCCGGGTCGGCGGGTACACGGCAAACGCAGGCGCGGCTGGCCACTGGTAATCGGTCAACAGTGGCATCAATTTACCTTGCCTGATCAATGCGCCGGCAATAAAGGTTGGCTGC
>Ga0224512_10002498_pt1 | contig 16813 bp, 17 predicted proteins | sample SF_May12_sed_USG_4_FD_169103 | JGI IMG/M metagenome (GOLD analysis project Ga0224512, IMG submission 169103) | Sediment microbial communities from San Francisco Bay, California, United States - SF_May12_sed_USGS_13 | ecosystem: Environmental > Aquatic > Marine > Sediment | place: USA...
AGAGGCCAGGAGATACAACTCCATCAACAGGCCGGATGTAAGACTGCAATCGATTCTTTTTATCCAGACTCACTTGGCATACGGGCGGTGTCCATGTAAGACATTCACTTCCGACCCTAATCGGTCGTACAGAATTTTTCCTTAAACTTCCTGAACGTGCTGGAAACGGTCGTTCTCGGGCCGGATGTGGATCGGCAGCCATCGACCCTTTCCAGAAGTTCCGCGACTTAGATTGAACGTCTGGAAGAATAGAAAAACCGAACTTTAGCGGAATGATAACGGACTGAGGGCTGGCAATCAGCGGGAAACGCGAAGGGATCAGCATGCAGCCGTAAGTATGTGCACGCGACAGCCATTTACGGGTGGATTCTCTCGAGATGCGTGAGTTAATCTTCCTATACTCGCCTGCACAGGCATGACGGATCTAGCGGCTACCACAACAAAAGGGGACGGTACTTTATTTTGCTGCACCCTTATCGCTATTAGAGGAATAAACGACGCATGAACAAGCTCGAGCAGTTGAAAACAATGACGACCGTGGTGGCTGATACCGGCGATATAGACGCCATCGGCGCCTATACACCTACAGACGCAACCACCAATCCTTCGCTGCTGTTAAAGGCCGCGCAAAAGTCCCGGTACGGACACCTGTTGCGTGACGCAATTGACTATGCCATGCAGCGCAGCGAGCTCATGGAAACCCGTGCGATTGACATGATGGATCGGCTGGCCGTGAACTTCGGGGCCGAGATACTCAATATTATCCCCGGGCGAGTCTCAACGGAGGTGGATGTCCGTCTGTCGTTCGATGCCGATGCAACCGTCGCCCGTGCTGAAAGCCTGATGGCCCTGTACGAACAGGCAGGGGTCGATGCTTCAAGGATCCTCGTCAAGATAGCCTCCACGTGGGAGGGTATCCAGGCCGCTGGTAAACTGGAGCGGCGTGGTATCCACTGCAATTTAACCCTGATGTTCAGTCTAGCGCAGGCTATCGCCGCAGCCGAGGTTGGCGCTACCTTGATCTCACCTTTTGTGGGACGCATCATGGACTGGTACAAGAAAGCTGATGGTGTGGATGGTTACCCGGCTGAAGCAGATCCAGGCGTTAAGTCGGTCACCCAGATATACAACTATTACAAGCATCACGGCTACGCTACGGTTGTAATGGGTGCGAGCTTCCGCAACAGCAGTGAGATCCTGGAGCTGGCTGGCTGTGACCTGCTGACTATCTCGCCCGAGTTGATGGAAGAGCTACGTGATGCCGAGGGAGATGTGCCGCGTCGCCTTGATCCGGAAAAAGCCAGGGCAATGGAGATCGCGACGATCCCGATGCATGAATCGGCATTCCGCTGGATGATGAACGAAGATCCCATGGCCACCGAAAAGTTGGCGGAGGGCATCCGTAATTTCGCCAAGGACGCAGTAAAACTCGAGGAGTTTGCTTGCCAGCAGTGCGATGGGCATGCTGAGTCAGGATAAGGATTTATAGTGTGCTTCCCCTCATCGTTTTTTTGATCAGAGGTGCTGCGTATTAATAGCTGTAATTGAATATCCGCTATGCCGTTTTAAACGGACGTTGACCAAAACTTGGTAAAGGACGTGTTTTGGCCGGGAACAGAAGTTCCTGGCCTAATTCCTGATTGATTTACTTAGACATTCATTTCCGACCCAACTCGGGCATACGTAAATCTACGTAGCTTCCGCAGCGTCCTAGGTCTGAAGCCGACCGATACTGTTGAAAAACTCTGGTATCCGAAGTCAGGTGCTTCTGAGAGTGCGATGCCTTGCTATTTTCTAGCAAAATTCTAGTTTGAGTGAACTCTCGTGCACATTTTCTCAATGAAATTTGACTGCCTCAAGCCTGAAAATAGTTTTTCAACAGTATCGGTCGGAATGCGACCTATACACGGTTTCCAGGGCGATAATTACCTGCACTTCCGGCAACGGCCCGAAGCAGAAATACAGTGCATGGAACTGAATGTCTGAATAAGCCATCTGACGCAGACGTCCATAAATTATCACAGAGACTACCAGGGATGTATGGCCGCGACGTTTTTATAGCCCTATGCATCCGGAAGGCTACACGATCGGGGGTTCTTCATCCAGTGCAGACCCCAAGGGTAGCTCATCTTCCTGAAATGCATCCACGATGTCAGCCGCGACCCGGGTCGATTCAAAACGGGCAATATGAAACAGTGCCTCACCCTCATTGACCAGAGGCAAGTTTGTTCGTCCAATTATGATGCCGTTGTTGCTCGCATAGACATTGTGCTCTTGCTCACCAAATGGATCGGAAATGATACCGATTATTTCCTCCTTGCTCACACGAGCACCCAGTGCTGCGGTGGATCTGAATATACCGCTACACTCAGCACGTACCCAGTAAGTCGAGCGTGCTACCATCGGGTCTGAGCGCTTACTCTTTCGACTTGAAGCGGGAAGCATATTCAACTCACGCATGACAGCAATAATTCCCTTGACCCCGGCACGTATTGCGCGTTCATCGAAACGCAGTGCTTCCCCGGCTTCGTAGAGAAGCATGGGTATTCCACGTTTTGCAGCAATTTCCCGTAGTGATCCATCACGCAGGTCCGAATTCAGCAGTACCGGCACGTGAAACGCATTGGCGATGCGGGCTGTTTCCTTGTTGTCCAGATTTGCCCGGATCTGAGGCAAATTCTCCCTGTGGATAGCACCGGTGTGCAAGTCGATGCCATAGTCACTCCGATGAACAATCTCCTCCAGGAACAGGTTTGCAAGGCGTGCAGCCATTGAACCGCGCACCGATCCGGGAAAGGACCGATTCAGGTCTCTGCGATCAGGTAGATAGCGGGAACGATTTACAAAGCCATAGACATTAACAATGGGTATCGCCAGCAGTGTGCCGCGCAGTTTATTTAACAATGGCATATGCAACAAACGACGAATGATCTCCACGCCGTTGATCTCATCACCGTGCAGGGCGGCAGAGACAAATAACCGTGATCCGGCATGCCTGCCACATACCACCTGCAAGGGCATAGTCATCGGCGCATGCGAGTACAGGCTTGCCACTGGAAGTTCCAGGGTTTTTCGGGTACCCGGCGCGACAATGGTACCCGCGATGGCGAAACCTTCCGGCCCTGAATTCATCCCTTGCCCCGGGTGCGGGTGTGGTGGGGACGGGCATTGCGCTCGATAAATTCGATTATCATCCCGGCGACATCTTTTCCGGTGGCGTTTTCGATGCCCTCAAGTCCGGGTGAGGAGTTGACTTCCATGACTACAGGTCCGTGGTTTGAGCGCAGGATGTCGACACCGGAAACATTGAGTCCCATGACCTTAGCGGCACGCACGGCAGTAGATCGCTCCTCAGGTGTGATTTTTACCAGGCTGGCTGATCCGCCGCGATGAAGGTTGGATCGAAATTCCCCCGCCTGGGCCTGGCGTTTCATTGCCGCCACCACGCGATCTCCAATTACAAAGCAGCGAATGTCCGCGCCACCGGCTTCACCAATATATTCCTGAACAAGGATATTAGCCTTAAGTCCCATGAATGCCTCAATCACGCTTTCGGCAGCCTTCTGGGTCTCTGCCAGAACCACGCCGATACCCTGGGTGCCTTCCAGCAGCTTGATAACCAGTGGCGCACCACCCACCATCTTGATCAGGTCTTTAATGTCATCAGGTGAGTTGGCAAAACCGGTAATCGGCAGTCCAATGCCCTTGCGTGAAAGCAACTGTACCGAGCGCAGCTTGTCACGAGAGCGGCTGATTGCTACCGACTCATTGAGCGGATACACCCCAATCATTTCGAACTGGCGTAAAACCGCCGTACCATAGAAAGTAATCGAGGCGCCAATTCGGGGGATGATGGCGTCGAAATCCGTCAGTGCCTCGCCATTGAAATGTATCTCCGGGCGAAACGAGGTTATATTCATGTAACAGCGCAGGGTATCGATGACCTTTATCTCGTGGCCCCTCTCCATGCCGGACTCAACCAGGCGGCGGGTAGAATACAGACTTTTCTTGCGCGAGAGTACAGCTATCTTCATCCTTCACCTTCCTTTCTTATGCTTATGGCGGCCTAGTACATAGGAGCGGGCAGGGTCGACAATAAACTTCCCTTTCAGGGCTGTCCGGCCCAGCAACATTCGGAACAGCATAGTATCGCGGTTGGTCAGGGTTAGTTCCACCGGGAAACGCTCTGCGCCTAACTTTAGATCAGTGAGAATCACATAGCGCTTTTCCCGATGCCCCCCCGAGTCCGTAATCCAGCGCTCATCAGAAATGGGCATCTCGCAAATGATCTCAGTTCGCCGGTCCCTCTGAAAAGGATGCACACCGAAACGTACCCAGCGTTTCCGCGCCTTCATGTAGGGCTCAACAAAATACGCATGCAGCGAGGAGGTGCGTGCCCCGGTGTCGACCTTGGTCTTGATGTGTTCAATGCCCAGCGAAGGCAGGGTAACCCATTCACGCCAGCCAACGATTTTCCTGGTGGATTCTTTGTTTTTCATTCTAAAACATGGCCTTATCAGGCGATCAATATAGTGCCCAAGTTTATAGCAGCATGCGATGAAAATGTATATAAAGCAATCCAGATGATGTCGTTTGCTTGCAGGATATTGCCTACTCGGGGCTTATTTCATAAGCCCCCTTGCTGGGCCGGAGACCGCAATGCCAGAGGATATGTTTGCCGACACTGACCCAGTCAAAGGACTGCATCCAGTTATTGCCCAAACGCCTATTGGGCTGGATGCGGGTTTTGCCGGGAATGGGCAAAAGAAAACAAGTCGATTGGGAGGCCAGGCGGGTTGGATTGGAATGAGCCTGAAGGGCTAATGTGACATATTGACTGGGTCCGTTGCGCCTGTTGGATCGGCTGCAACTAGTGGATCAACATAGACAAACTATTCGAATACCCTTGTATCGTGATTTTTGCGAAAATCAAAGCCACGGTCAAGGAGGCGGAGGCAGGGCGAGATGAGCCAGTGGATCTCGGAGGAAGGACATTTCACAAGCTTTGATGGCACCGAGCTGTTTTACCGTTCGTGGAAAACACCAGCAGCAGGCAAGCATGCACTGATTGCGATACACCGGGGACATGAGCATTCAGACAGGCTGAGTGATCAGATCGAGGAGCTCGACCTGCAGGATGCATGGGCCTTCTCCTGGGACTGCAGGGGGCATGGGCACTCACCTGGAGAGCGTGGCTATGCTGAGCGTTATGATTATCACATCAAGGACCTCGATGCCTTTGCCAGGTTTGTCAGTAATCGGTATGACATCCCGGTCGAAAACATGGTCGTGCTTGCGAACAGCGTTGGTGCCGTCACGGCAGCTGCCTGGGTGCATGACTATGCACCCCGAATCCGTGCAATGGTGCTGGCGGCACCGGCTTTCAGAATCCGGCTCTATGTACCGCTTGCCATCCCTCTCCTGAGATTACTGCAAAAATTACGGGGCAAAACCTTTATCAGTTCCTACGTCAAATCGCGGATGCTGACACATGATCCGGAGCAGTCTCGTAAATATGATGAGGATGCTCTTATCACACGCAAAATATCGGTTAACATCCTGCTGGGTCTGCACGATACCTCCACCCGGATACTGGCCGATGCCGGTGCAATTTTTACACCCACGCTGATCCTGTCTGCGGGCTCTGACTGGGTTGTAAAAAATAGCGCCCAACGGCGGTTCTTTGAGGCGCTGTCTTCAGCGGTGAAGGAGATGCATCTCTATCCCGGGTTTTTCCATGCTGTTCTGTATGAAAAGGATCGGGCACAACCCATCGCGTGTGCGCGGCAGTTTATTAAAAAGGCGTTTGACACGCCGTGTGAGACCGCGTTTCTCAGCGACCAGGATCAGAAAGGCTATACCCGCGAAGAATACGACAGACTCCGGCAGCCGCCTTCACTGCTTGCAGCGATCAGATTCAATATGCAAAAGTGGCTGATGCAGACTGTGGGCAGGTTGAGTGCCGGTGTCAGGCTTGGCTGGCAGACCGGTTTTGACTCGGGGAAGTCGCTGGATTATGTCTATGAAAACCGGGCGCGAGGCACCACCTTCATTGGCAGGATGATGGATCGCCAGTACCTGAACTCCGTGGGCTGGCAGGGTATTCGTGAACGTCGTGCCAATATCGATGCCAGCCTGAGGTGGGCAATCGAGGCAGTCGATACGGCGGACCTGAATATCCGGATCGTAGACATCGCGGCGGGTCCGGGGCGCTATGTTCTTGAGGTTACAAAGGATCTCCCGGCCGACAAGATTAGCGTTTTGCTGCGTGACAGAGAACCGGGGAACCTTGAAGTGGGCGCAGACCTGGCTCGGACCATGAAGCTGGAGAATGTGACATTCGAACCCGCGGATGCCTTTGACCGTGAAGGGCTGCTGTCCATTACGCCTGCACCCTCAATCGTAATCGTCTCGGGGCTCTACGAGCTGTTCCCGGACAACCGGCCGGTGCTCGAATCCCTCGAGGGTATAGCCGGCGTTCTGCAGGATGGCGGCTATCTGATCTATACCAGCCAGCCCTGGCATCCACAGATCGAAATGATCGCAAGGACACTGATCAACCGTGACGGCGATCCATGGATTATGCGTCGCAGGACACAGGCCGAAATGGATGAGCTTGTTCTCTCGGTGGGGCTGACGAAGGTTGAAACACGCGTCGATACCCACGGTATTTTTACCGTTTCCATTGCACAGAAGATCCCGACATGAGTGAACAGGACAAGCTTGAGGCACTGGCCACGTATTTTGACCTCATGGCCATGAACGGTGGTATGCAGGTCTATCATGCTGCGCACCAGCTCGGTGTCCTTGATGCCATCGGTGGAAATGCATGCAGTGCCCAGGATATCGCAGCGGCATGTGGACTCAGAAAGGCGCCGCTCCTGCTGTTGCTGGATGCGCTCTGCAGCCTCCGGGTGATACAGCGTGATGGCAATGCCTACAGGAACACGGCGGTCATGTCGTTGCTGGCTGGCCAGTACAGTAACCTTGGCAACGAATACTGGGACTACCTGCCGGAGTTCCTCAGCAGCAATGTCCCTCTGGCAGCCATGGATGCACCGGACCAGAGCGAAGCACAGTATCAAACCCAGGTCACCGCCCTGGCCTGGATGATGCAGCCGGCTGCAGAACAGGCAGCCAGGTTGCTGGAGGCCGGCACAGCACGGCGGGATCTGAATATTATCGACATCGGGGCCGGCGCAGCGGTCTGGAGCCTGACCATTGCCGCACATGATGCGAGAGCCAGGGTGACGGCCGTTGACTGGCCTGCGATTCTGAAGATTGCCGCTGCGCAGGCTGGCAGCCGCGGACTGGCCGACCGGTTTACCGCGTTGCCAGGTAACTACCATGAGATCGAACTGCCTGAAGGTACCTATGACCTGGCCATCGTCGGGAACGTAACCCATATCGAGACAGAATCAGGCAACCGTACACTGTTCGAGAAACTGTACACGGCACTCAGACCGGGGGGTGAACTTGCGATCATTGACGTCATGCCCGGGCAGGCACAGGGTGACCTGCCCCGGGCACTCTACGCGCTTGGCCTGGCCATGCGGACCGAAAACGGACGGGTGTATCCCCGGGCGGACCTGGAGTCGCTGCTCGCTGAGACGGGCTACGAGGTAGAGATGTTCCACCCCCTGAACGTGCCACCCTATACCATGGGCATGCTCCTGGCCCATAAGGAAGGTCATGAATGTTGATAAAGACTCCACTCCTGGCGATTGCCAGCGTCCTGGCTGCAGCCATTCTCGGTGCCGTCGGGCAGTTTCTGATTGAGTACGGTGCGCGTCATGGCAAGGGTGGGGTGATAGGGTTCCTGACAAATCCCTATATCCTCGCCGGTATGTCTGGCTACCTGCTGGTGATGGTACTGTTTACCTATGCCTTCAGGACGGGTGGTACTGTCCGTGTCCTCTATCCGCTGTATGCCTCAACCTTTATCTGGGCCGCTCTCATCGCCTGGGTTGCCTATCACCAGCCTGTTCAGCCGGTTCATGCGATCGGCATGATGCTCCTCATCGCTGGCATGATCTGTATGAGTTGGTAGGCTGCAATGCCTACGATCTACGATCTAAAGCCTTCATTCCAGCGTCTCCTGCGCCCGGTATGTGACTGGCTGGCTCGACAAGGCATCACGCCGAACCAGCTGACAGTGGGCACGGCGCTGATATCGCTTGCCCAGGGACTGTGGCTCGCACTGGCACCCGGAGCTCGCCTGCCCCTGCTCATTCTGCCGCTGGTCTTGTTTGTCCGGATGGGCCTAAATGCCATCGATGGTATGCTTGCCAAGGAAAACGGGCTGCAGTCACGGCTGGGTGCCGTGCTAAACGAGCTGGGCGATGTTGTATCCGACACCGTACTGTATTTGCCATTTGCCCTGATTCCCGGGGTAAATCCGGTACTCGTGGTATTAATGGTAATCGCCGGCATTCTCGCCGAAATGACCGGCGTGGTTACCGTTCAGATCGGGGCCAGCCGGCGATATGACGGTCCGTTAGGAAAAAGTGACCGTGCCTTTCTCTTCGGCTGTATCGCGTTTATCCTCGGAGTCGGTATCAAGCCGGGAGTCTGGATCGATGTGGTACTGACTGTCAGTTTGCTTCTCTCGTTCTATACCATCTATAACCGCGTGCGTCGCGGACTCCGGGAAAACACATGAGCGCAGGTCTTTCCAATAACCTGATACTCGTGCTTGCAGGGATTGTTGCATTATTGATAGCGGCAACCCTGGTGGTAGCGTTGCTGGCACAAAGTCGACCCCACCACGATTATACCGAGCTGGAATCGCGTATTAGAACCTGGTGGGCAATTGTATTTATTTTCTCGATTGCAATTCTGGTAGATCGAGTGGCCGCGATAATCTTCCTGGCATTCGTCAGCTTCCTTGCACTGAAGGAATATTTGTCGATGATCCCGACACGGCGGAGCGACAGGCAGGCCATGTTCTGGGCCTACCTGTCAATTCCAGTTCAGTATTTCTGGGTCTATAAAAGCTGGTACGGGATGTTTATAATTTTTATCCCGGTCTTCATCTTTCTTCTGCTGCCACTTCGAATGGTGCTCATTGGAGAGATCAGGGGTTTCCTGCGTTCTGCAGGAACACTCCACTGGGGCCTCATGATTACAGTATTCGGGCTCAGTCATTCAGCCTATTTGCTGGCTCTGCCTGCTGATCCGGGTGTCCCTGCCGGTGGGGCGGGCTTGTTGCTGTATCTGGTGTTTCTGACTCAATTCAATGACATAGCCCAATATATTTGTGGCAAGCTTCTTGGGCGTCACAAAGTCATTCCACAGGTAAGCCCCAACAAGACATACGAGGGATTGCTTGGCGGTGTCATCACAACTGTTTTGCTGGCGTTTTTACTTGCCCCCGTTCTGACACCACTCAACCAGTCACACGCAATAATGGCCGGTTTTATCATCAGTTTTGGAGGGTTTATTGGTGATCTGAATATTTCCGCTATCAAGCGGGACCTGGGAATCAAGGATAGCGGGGCATTACTACCCGGGCATGGTGGCGTGCTTGATCGTGTCGATAGCCTTTCCTATTCTGCACCACTTTTCTTCCATTTCACTTATTACCTGTATTTCTGATGATCAGCTTTCTGCGCTGGCTTTTCTTTGCCGTGATTGTGCACCCATTCCTGCTGATCGCGATCGGGGTAAATATACGAAACCGGGAGAATCTGCCATCGAGTGGCCCTGCTGTGATTGTTGCGAACCACAACAGCCATCTGGATGCATTGATGTTAATGACACTGTTACCCACGCGCATGCTCCCGCGTATTCATCCGGTTGCAGCAGGGGACTATTTTTTAAGAAACCGTTTCATGGCATGGTTTTCAGTCAATATCATCGGCATTATTCCGATCTCAAGAAAATATATTCCAGGTAAACCCGATCCTCTGATGCCCGTCTATGATGCAATCGAGGATGGTCATATATTGATTGTTTTCCCGGAAGGGAGTCGGGGCGAACCGGAACATATGGCAACGTTCAAGAAAGGGATCGCACATCTCACCCGCCATTTTCCGGATGTGCCGGTAGTGCCTGTATTCATGCATGGACTGGGCAAGACTTTACCAAAAGGGAAATATATTCCTGTCCCGCATATCTGCGATGTATTTATTGGAGAGCCAATTAATGGCGAGCCAGATGTGAATCTATTCATGGAGAAACTGCGTTCGAGCTTTGAGACACTAAGTCACCAGTATCAGTTTCCAGAATGGGAGTAATCATCAATGGACATGTTTGCTTGATCGAATAAAGGGCCGGATACATTAAACGAAAAATGTGTCCGGTCCCTTTATGGCGGAGGTGATGGATGCAGAAGCAATTTCTGTCAACGTGCTTACTTCCTTGGCGGACGGTACAGCGTTGTTTGAACGACGCGACCATGGTGTCCCATGGACCCGACGCAATAACGCCATGTAATTAATAATAAATTAAAGCCTCCCAGGAAACGTTCATTTGTCGCTCAAGTTTTTGATGTGCCAGTACGATAATCGGGATATTCACCCCGGTACGGCGAGAGCGAAGCCCCGGTGGGTGTACTTTCTGGGATGAGGGCAATTCGATGGCAAGAAACTCTAAAGGCACGTCCTCTTGCTGGTATGGCTACCTCGAAGCAGGCAAACGTAGCAGTCCGGTGCTAAGGGACAGTCACCTGGAAACAGGTAATCCGAAAACAGTTTATTTGTTCAATCTGCAACGTGGCGAAATCATCGAATATTCGATTGAAATCGTCGAAATGAAGTTACGCGACCTGAAACCGAATGAAGCCGCCTTAATAAAGGAACTTGATGATGGATACAAAAAGGCGCGCAAAATATTCAAGGGCAGGGATACGAGGAGACACAACTACAGTGATACCGTGAATATTTCACACCATGTGGCTGCCGAAGAGAGCGACGATGATGCATTCTATGATGACGACTCAGATCTGTGGCTGGTATCAGGTGAAGTGTGAGACAATCTTGTAAAGAATATCGACACTGTTTCGGCAGATTTACATGTTAAGCCAGGGATGCTGATACAGGAAAGATAACCTCACAGAATTGAAATATTGTTTTTTTTTAAGCCAGGATTAACCGTTATCGTCCATATGTAACTTGGCAAGTCTTTTTTAAAAACAATCTGTTAACCCGGTCAGGCGAGGCGTCTACCGGTTGCTCGACAGCAAAGAGAACGGCTCCCGAAGGAGCCGTTGGTGGTATTGCCGGTATGGTTAATGGTGTATTTTTTTGCGTCTTGCTACACCAAATAGACCGAGCAGGCCGGAACCGAACAGCCAGACTGCGGCAGGAACGGGTATTACCGTACTGTACATGCCGGCATCGACGTCATAATCGATACACGCAAAGCAGGAGGTATATAAGATGTCTGTTAAGCCTGTACCTGGATTTGCATCGCTGTCGATGTTATCAGCACCTGCATTTTTAGGCGAAAACGAGTAACCCACTGGTAGCTCGAATTCAATTTTGAAGCTATAGATTCCCAATACATCAGAATTAAATAAGAACAGATAATTACCCGAGGCATCGGTTATTTGATTGCCGATAATTACCCCGGTATTGCCATTGAGCAGGTTGACGTTGATACCGGGTATCCCGGGCTCACCGGCATCCTGGATGCCATCCATATCAGAGTCCAGCCAGACAAGGTCGCCAAACCCCTCCGGGCCGTCGACAAAATTCGCATTGGCCGCACCGGCGGCAAGCGCGATACCGGCTGCGGCGGCGACACAGGCCCTGGTTTTGCGCGTTTTCTTTCCCATTATCCCGCTCCCGCAAGGTATGAAGTCGATGAATTGTGTGCAATTATTGTGCCTCAAAATGTAACCGCATGTTTTTGAGCTGATTGTGTTAGCATCGAAAATCTAGATAGAACAAAGTTGTAAAGAATGCCAACAATAATGCACCATCCCGGTAAACAGTTCGCCCCTTCGACGTTTACCAGAGGGTGCTCACCTTTCCGTTGAAAACGATAACAAGGGCTACCGGGTATGCAGCCACCTCGAGACCTGACGGGGACACAAGCACGGCCGCTGAAAGCACCCGAGCTTCGCGTACCTCCGGACTCACCCCGGCATCGGTACCCGGCACTGCCGGAAAAATCTAATGCACTGCTTATGTCTTTACTGGCCCAGTTGGAACAGAGCCAGTGGTGGGAACCCGAGCGGGTGCACGAGCAACAGTTCTTGCAACTCGCGACACTGCTGGAATTCGTGCAGGGATCGATACCATACTACCGACAGCGCTTGTCGGAGGCGGGTATTGAGTGTGACCAGGACATCCAGCAGGACTGGGAACGGATCCCGGTTCTTACGCGCCAGCAGTTGCAAACCAATGTACAACGGTTGCGCGTCCGCAAGCCTCCTCCCGGTCACAGGCAGTTGGGCATGGCGCAGACCTCAGGCTCGACCGGTACACCCGTCCGCGTTGCGACTACCGAAACGACGCGATTGTTGTGGAATGCCTTTGTCCTGCGTGACCACTACTGGCATAGACGCGATTTCGGCGCCACGCTGGCGGCGATCAGGCACTTCGGTGAGAAGATCGATGCAGCTTACCCTGATGGCTTGCGTCTTCCGGACTGGGGTGCGCCGGTCAATCTGCTGCATGCCAGCGGCCCAGCTGTCGCATTGGATATTTTCACCGATCCTGAGCGGCAACTGGAATGGCTGTTACGCCAGAATCCGGATTACCTGATCACGTTTCCCTCGAATGCAGCAGCCCTGGCACAGCATAGTCTTGTAGAAGATATAAGCCTGCCGAAGCTTCGGGAAGTTCGTCTGGTCTCCGAGCCGGTGGATGACGGACTCCGCTCGAGCATACATGATGCGTGGGGGGTACCGGTTGTCGACACCTATTCTGCACAGGAGACAGGTACCCTTGCGCTGCAGTGTCCGGAATACGGTGTTTACCACGTGCAGTCCGAAAATGTCCTGCTGGAAGTGGTCGATCCGGATGGGCAGCCCTGCAAGCCGGGTGAAACCGGACGGGTATTGGTAACAACTCTGCATAACTACGCCATGCCATTGGTTCGTTATGAGATAGGGGATTTTGCGACCGTTGGCGAGTCCTGTGGATGTGGTCGTGGCCTGCCCGTGCTTACGCGAATAACCGGGCGGGTACGCAACATGCTGGTGCTCCCCGGCGGTGAGACTCATTGGCCGAACCTGGCTGCAACGTTCTATCGTCAAGTCGCGCCCGTGATCCAGCATCAGCTGGTGCAACACGACCTGGAGCACCTCGAGGCCCGACTGGTAGTTGAGCGCGCCCTGACCCGCGATGAGGAAGAGGCACTGCGCGCCATGATTGTGGGGCGGATCGGCCATCCTTTCTCGGTAGAATTCAGTTATCCCGACCACATCGGGCGCAGTCGCTCGGGTAAATACGAGGAATTTGTTTCGCATGTGAAGCAGGAACGCAAGACTTCATGACCAGGAGATGCTACTCATGAACCGCCCTGTAATCGCCATCGGGTTGGATGCCACCGATCCCAAGCTGCTGGAAGACTGGATGGACGATGGCAAGCTTCCCAATCTGGCCAGGTTTCGCGAACGGGGCGCCTTTGGATGGGTCAACAATGTGCGTTACTACCGCACCGAAACATCATGGATCACGTTTCTTACTGGTGCGTTACCCTCGCAGACCGGGGAATGGGGGCACGTACAATACGATCCGGAGCGATACACGGTAGAGGAGCACAGTGCGTACGGTTTCACAAAATACCCGCCATTCTATGCACTCATGCCGGAGCACAGGGTGGCCGTATTTGACCCGCCCCTGGCCCGTCCGGTAGACAATGTCAACGGAATCCAGATTACAGGCTGGGGAACCGAAGTGAATCAATGCCTGAGGATGTCGAAACCAGAACACCTCATGGATGAGTTGATCGCACGGCACGGTGCTCATCCCATGTTCGAGGCCTCGCAGCCAGAGCCTGGAAAGGGAAATGAAAAAGTATACTCTTACAGTATACCCAGCGGATATGACCTGAAGGCACTATATTTACTGCGTAATCGTCTGGTTGCTGGTGCCGGTCGCCGCACGCAGCTGATGCTTGATCTGCTTGGCCGAGATCAATGGGACCTCTTCATGGGCGTATTCTCCGAAACCCATACTGCCAGTCATCTGCTGTGGCACACCAGCCAGAAGCACCCTCTGCACAATTTGTTGATGATAGACGATGTTACTGACCCTTTGCTGGATGTATTCAGGGCAGTCGACGCCGGTCTTGGAAGCATTCTGGAGGCGGTACCTGAGGACGTCAATGTGCTGCTGTTTTCCATCTATGGAATTGCTGCCAATGTCCTTGATTTACCCAGTATGGCTTTTCTACCGGAGCTTTTGTTTCGGTGGAGTTTTCCTGGACAGCAGGCGTTAGGCGGGGCGTGCGGGGAGAGTATACGACTCGATTACCCGGGACATTGGAAGGACGAGATCTGGAACCTGCGTACTCCGACGGGCGAAGCACGTCTTGAATCACCTGCCACGCAACAATTCAGGGGTGATCCAATGCACTGGCAGCCAGCCAACTGGTACCGTCCCGCCTGGTCAGATATGAAGGCCTTTGCATTGCCAACTTATTCCGAGGGGTTAATCCGCATCAACCTTGAGGGTCGTGAGCGTAATGGCCTTGTCGCGCCCGAGGACTACCAGAAAACTTGTGATCAACTTTGCGAGTATTTGTACGAAGTCAAGGATGGGCGTACTGGAAAGCCAATGGTGCGTGAGATCGTGAAACCGAAAAAGCACTCCATGGATTATCAATACCTGGAACCGCCAGCAGACCTGATCGTGCTGTGGCAGGAGGAATCACCCACTGATTCCATCGACAGTCCACAAAGCGGGCGCATCGGTCCACTTCCTTATTTCCGCAGCGGTGGACATTGCTCGCGCGGATTCATTGCCGCGCAAGGCCCGGGAATCGAAGCGGGATCGCGACTGGAATCTATACAGGCAACTGATCTGACCGCTACCTTGCTTCATCTGCTGGGTCGGAACATCCCGGATTACATCGATGGGCGTCCCGTTTTGGAACGGCGATGAGACTGTGCTGACCGCATTAGCAGGCGAAACGGTGCGCACGAATAAGATCCCATCTGCCCTGGCTGCAATACTCCCATGCTTCAGTGAGCCACGGTCCCATCCGGAAGTTGATCCGAACCTCGAAGTCGTCAGCTACCTGGTGATAAAATGCCCGGGCCCGTGACAGGGTTTCTTGCACTGCAGTCCAGTCACCTTGCTTCGCCTGGATCTCTGCCAACACCATGGCACTATTGAGACACTCTACCGGATAGCGATCCGAACATGCCTCGGCTGCTACTGATAGCAGATCTGTCGCTTCAGCGAGGTTGCCCTCGAGAAATTCCAGATAACCCAGGAACCAGTGATATCGGTAAAAATCCGGCTGCTGCCGGATGGCACATACCAGGCGTCGGCGGTAATACTCGACCTTTGTTGAACGCTGATCAGGATCCGGGAGATGATTGACCCGGAGGCTTTCCAGCCAATGAGCCTGCAGGTGGCGATTACGAATATCGAGCTGTACTACATCGTGCACCAGTCCAATTGGTTTGAGGCCATTGCGGAATAGAAACAACTTGTAATCTTCGAAGCTTGGCTCGCCCGCGAGGTGATTGATCCAGTGTCCAAAATAGCCTGCTACCTGATCGTCATCGGGCATCAAGCGTATTTGCCGAAGGCTTTCCTTGTCGATGCGTTCGTCTGCATCCAATAGACATATCCATGGTGTTGATATTTTTTCGAGCGATGCGTGACGTGCATCACACAGGCAATTACAGCGCTCTGCATCGAGGCTTCTGTGTATGACGCGGACTCCGAATTTCGACTGTAATAACTCGGGTGTGCCATCATGAGAGCCAGTGTCAGTGATTACAACCTGATCGAAGAATTCCAGGACAGGGTCGAGGCAGTCGACAAGCTGGTGAGCCTCATTCTTCACAACCATGCAAAGTCCGAGTTTCATCTAAATTTATGGCCCAGGTGGTGCTGATCAAATATGTTGATAATACAGAATATTCAGGATCGCCAGCACTCTCCCCGTAAACGGTCGTTTATTTAAGCAGTGATGTAATATGGGGCATGCTCTGGTTTAAAAAATAGGTTTTCAACCCCCCAGTGCCTTCGCACCGAAGGATAATGGTCCCCTGATCCCAGCGCCATAAGCAAATGAACTCTATATAGCAGCCTGGCACATGGGTTACAAACTTTTCCGGGTGTAGTGGTTACACAAATCGGTATTGGAGTGCCTCTCAGATGCCCTGAAAGGAGTGTAATCGTAGAAATGCTGCCATATTCGCAAATAGATGAATTCTGGCCTGTCATCGGTGGTGTCCTGGTGTGGAACAACATCGCCAACAAAGTCGGTGCATTCAGCAGAATCAATGCCACTAGGGACAATATCAGTCTTGTCCGGCATGACAAGTTGCCGCCGAGCAAAAGGATCAGTGCGATCGCTAACAGAGAATATCCAAAGAGTGTGAGCACGCGTTGTACCTGCGTGTATAACTCTGGCTCATGTCTTCGGGGAGATTATATTGATACACCGAAAGGGTGGGCAGAGGGTCGTCTTTGTTTAACACCAAGGGACTATGATCCCCCGGCCCTGGCGCCATAAGCCGATGAAGTCTATAAGGATGGTGGGCCCGCCAGGACTAGAGCCTGGGACCAGGGGATTATGAGTCCATCGAACCAAATCCTTTATATATCAGTAAGTAGAAGAACCCCAAGGATCCTTCCGACCGATCCATCAGCCGAACAGCCGAAACCGAACGCGGGCT
>Ga0224512_10002499_pt1 | contig 16811 bp, 17 predicted proteins | sample SF_May12_sed_USG_4_FD_169103 | JGI IMG/M metagenome (GOLD analysis project Ga0224512, IMG submission 169103) | Sediment microbial communities from San Francisco Bay, California, United States - SF_May12_sed_USGS_13 | ecosystem: Environmental > Aquatic > Marine > Sediment | place: USA...
AGTTTCCCGGCCGGTTTCAGGGCATTGGGGTCGGACGCGGTGCCTGGCTCCAAGTCCGGCTCCTCCGCAAACGACTGGGGATAGCTCAGTTTCCAGAAGAGCGCGCGGGCTTCCGCTCGGATGTGGAAGCCTCCGGTGATGAAGTAGCGTAGTCCCACAGTGGGCGCCAAGTAGATCTTGTTGCCGAAGTCGTAGCCCGTGGTATCGGCCGGCACAGAACTTCCGAGCGCAAAGCCGGCGGATCCGCCGAAGTACGGCGCCAACCCGCGCCAGGTCTTGGCACCGGTCAGGTTGAATTGCAGCGCGAGTTCGGCGAACGTGACCGATTGCGAGACAGGGCCCGTGGTCCGGGTCGCGACGCTGTCATCCGGATCCTGGATCAGGCGCTCCAAGTCGCCATTGCCAACCGAGAAGCCGAATTGGATCGGGCCGCTCAGGCGGATGTCATATCGCAGGCCGTAGACCGTGCCGCTGTTTGGTCCCAGCCCGAGCGACCCGCCGTCTCCGCCAATGCGTCCGACAGTGGCCACCAGGGAATGGCCGTGACGGATGTCGCGGTACGGCGAGTGCCTCGGGTCGTGCCCTGTCTGAGCGTGGGCCGGGCCTGGAACGTTGAGCGCGAGCAGAACGAGACTAGCAGCGAAGTAGCGCATGAAGTTAGGGCTCCCGAAGATCGCGGCCGGTCATGTCCGGCGGCGGGTCGATGCCCAACATCCGGAGAACGGTGGGCCCGACATCCCGGAGCGAGCCTCCGGCTCTGAGGGTTGAGGTGTTGGCACGGACGGCGACGATCGGCACGGGGTTGGTGGTGTGTGCCGTGTGCGGTCCCCCGGTATCCGGATCGACCATCAGTTCACAATTGCCATGATCCGCGGTAATGATCACGCTTGCGTTCGCCCGTTCGGCGCTCGCGAGGGCGCGTCCCAAGCACTGGTCAACCGTTTCAACCGCTGTGAGAATCGCCGACGGGACGCCGGTGTGACCCACCATGTCCGGGTTGGCGTAGTTGCACAGCACGAAATCGTGCTCGCGGGCTTCGATGCCCCGGCAGAGCTGATCGGTTATCCCAACCGCGCTCATCTCCGGGGCCAGGTCGTAGGTCGCCACTTTGGGCGACGGCACCAAACATCGTTCTTCGCCGCGCATGGGCGGCTCGTGGCCGCCATTGAAGAAATAGGTCACGTGCGGGTACTTCTCGGTCTCCGCCGTGCGAAACTGACACCGACCGTGGTCCGCCAGGACCTCCCCCACGATGCGCGCCAGCGTAGTGGGCGGAAATGCCTGGGGGAAGGGAAAGGTTTGGTCATACTGCGTCATGGTGACAATGTCGAGACGCGGCCGGTCCAGCACGTCGAACCCGTCAAAGTCCGGGATGGCGAGCGCGCGCAGAATCTGTCGCATCCGGTCGCTGCGATAATTGAAGCACAGGACCCCATCGCCGTCGGACATCGTGGAAACGGGGTGGTCGTTTCGCGTCAGCACGATCGGCTTGATGAACTCGTCGGTTTCCCCTCGGGCGTACGCATCCCGAACCGCCTGCGTTGGATCCGTCGCCCGCGTGCCAATTCCGCGGACCAGGGCAGCGTAGGCCCGCTCGGTCCGCTCCCACCGCCGGTCGCGATCCATCGCGTAGTACCGTCCGGTCAGGCTTGCGATGGAGGCCCGCGCTCCGGCAATGCGTCGCACGTCCGAGTCCAGCGTGGCCACGACGTCGGCGGCCGACTTCGGTGGCGAGTCTCGTCCGTCCAGAAAGCCATGAACGGCGATGTTCTGCACGCCTAGGCGTACGCCGAGTTCGATACAGGCCAGGAGATGATGGTCGATGGCGTGAACCCCGCCCGGGCCCAACAGCCCGATCACGTGGAGCGTCCCGCCGGATCTTTCCAGGGCAGTGCAGAGTGCTGCCAGCGGTTCCAGCTGGAAGAACTCACCAGACTCGATGCTCTGAGAGATCCGGACGAGGTCCTGGGGCACCACGCGGCCGGCGCCCAGGGTCAGGTGGCCCACTTCGCTGTTGCCCATCTGGCCGGTCGGCAGCCCCACGGCCAGCCCGCTGGCCTCGAGCAGGGTATGGGGGTAGGACGACCACAGGCCATGCCATACCGGCGTCTTGCCCAGCTCGATCGCATTGTGCTCCCGCTCCGCGCGATACCCCCAGCCATCCAGTACGATGAGCACGACCGGGCCGCGCGGCCGCTGGTGGTTTGACATGAATCTCCGTGGTTTCTACTATCTTCGGATGTGACCAACGCGCCGCAATCTAGTTTCCGGCTCCTCACGCTACCAGCCTTCACTCTGGTAGCCTCGCTCCTGGGTCCGGCGCTCCTCCAGGGGCAGACCGCCCAAGCCATCCCCCAGAACACGGCGTTTCGCAAGGCACCCCAGGGCATTCAGCTGGGGACCATCCTGCGCGGGAGCACCGTCGTCCCTGGACAGACCCAGGGCGATTGGCGGGAGGTGACGCTCGAGGGCTGGATCTTCACCGCCTCGCTCACCCCGGATACCCGGGAAGGATTCGACCTCTCCGTCTCGGCAACCCCCCAAGAGAATCTGCGGCGCGCTCCGAATCAACAGGTGCTGGCCCAGCTGTCCACCGGGGTGCTGCTGACCCGGCTGGAAACCCGCGGAGCCTGGACCAGAGTGCGCCGGGTCGGCTGGGTTGCACGCGGTGCGCTCGATGAGCCCACGCCCGCCCCCGCCGCACGGGTCGCGCCAACGACGGCTGCGCCGGCTCCGACGGGTGGCGCTGAAGCGCCGGCCCCGAACCTCGTCGAGATCGTGCGCGATTCCCCGATGCAGGAGAACCCCGATGGTGATTCGGTCGGGACCCTGCGCCAGGGTGCGCGCGGGCGGGTCCTCCGCCGGACGGGGGATTGGGTGCGCCTCCAGGTCGAGACCTGGGTACGGCGCGAGGATGTTGCTCCCGTCACCGACGGGGTCATCACCGGGGTCACCGCGGCAGAAGTCCGAGCCGACCCGGCCCGCTACCTGGGTGCCCTCTTGGAATGGCGCGTCCAATTCATCGCGATCCAGGAGGCCGATGAGCTCCGTCCCGAGATTCCGCTCGGCCGCACCTACCTCCTCACTCGCGGCCCACTGCCGGAGCCCGGGTTCGTGTACGTCCTCGTGACCTCGGGGCAGCTCCCGCAGTTCCGAACGGCGCAGCCCTTGCAAGAATTCCGCATCCGAGGCCGCCTCCGCGCCGCCAAGACCACCTACCTGCCCAACCCCGTCTTGGAGCTGGACAGCGTCGTGGAGGTACCGTCGTAGGGCTTGGCCGAAGCCGGTCGGAGGCCGTACTATTCCAGGAGTCCACGGCCGTCCGAGTGGCGGGATGGAGGCACTATGAACGATCTGTTACGCCAGCGTATTGCCCGGAAGCTCGAGTCGTTGCCGGACGACAAGGGCTACCAGGTGCTGGACTACATCGAATTCCTCGAGAGCAAGTACGCCGAACGATCCGTGTCCGGCGGCATCTTCGCCAAGATCACGGAAACGGTCGAGGATACCATGCGCGCGGGCAAAATCCCGATCCAGGCCATTTCCGGCACGATGGGGCTGATGGACAGCGCGGCGAAGGTGGCCCGCGGGCTGGTCGCGGCCGGTGAGGCCGTGGTCGACGAGGCAGTGAAAGCCGCATCCGGCCAGCCGCTCACCCCGAAGCCGGCGGAGTCCGAGGTTTCCGAGCCGACGGAGGATCGAGCGGAGCGCTAAGCGCACAACACGTCGCTTGCCACGCGTCGGGCGACCCTCTATTCTTCATGATGGAACACGTTACGTCGATGGCCCACCGCTTGCTTTGGAGCATGCCCGGTGGGCCGTTTTGCATCCGGGGTAGGGAGGGTTATGAGCATCATTCGGCCTGAGCACGGCCTCACATTCGATGACGTCTTGCTGGTCCCCCAACATTCTACGGTCCATCCACGCGATGTCTCGACGGTCACCCGGTTCACTCGGGGCATCTCCCTGCAGATCCCGTTTATTTCCGCCGCCATGGATACCGTGACCGAATCGGAGATGGCCATCGCGATGGCACGGGCCGGCGGCATCGGGGTTTTGCATAAGAACATGTCCATCGAACGCCAGGCCTCCGAGGTCGATCGAGTCAAACGCAGTGAGAGCGGAATGATCTTGAATCCCATTACGCTCGGCCCGGACCGGCCCGTTCGGGAGGCAGCGGGGCTGATGGCGCGATTCAAGATCTCAGGCGTCCCCATCGTCGACGGCCAGGGACGCCTGATCGGGATCATCACCAACCGCGATCTCCAATTCGAACAGAACCTCGACCAGCCGGTGTCTCAAGCGATGACGCACGAGAACCTCGTGACCGCTCCGGTTGGCACGGACTTGGATGACGCAGAGCGAATTCTCGCCAAACACCGTATCGAGAAACTCCCGGTCGTTGATCGTGATGGCGTGCTGCGCGGCCTCATCACCGTCAAAGACATCTTCAAGCGCAAGCAATACCCCAACGCAAACAAGGACGAGCACGGCCGGCTGCGGGTGGCGGCCGCAGTTGGTGCCGGGCCGGATGTGCGCGACCGGGCCAAGGCCTTGGTCGACGCCAATGTCGACGTGATCGTGGTAGACTCGGCGCACGGGCACAGCGAAGGCGTCCTTCGCACGGTCGACATGCTGCGCGATGCCCATCCCGCGGTGCAGCTCGTCGCCGGCAATGTCGCCACTGAGGCGGGCGCCCAAGAGCTGGTGCGCCGGGGGGTGGATGCGGTGAAGGTCGGCGTGGGGCCGGGGAGTATCTGCACCACGCGCGTCGTGACCGGTGTGGGGGTGCCTCAGATCACGGCCATCCGCGATGCCACGCGCGGCGCCCGTGATATTCCCGTGATCGCCGACGGGGGCGTCAAGTACTCCGGCGACGTCGTCAAGGCCATCGCGTGCGGCGCCTCATCGGTCATGATGGGCGGTCTCCTCGCCGGCACCGAAGAAAGCCCGGGCGAGTCGATCTTGGCCGAGGGGCGCCGTTTCAAGATGGTCCGCGGCATGGGCAGCATCGCCGCCATGCGCGACGGATCAGCCGACCGCTATTTCCAGGAGGGCGAACTCTCGCCCAGCAAGATGGTCCCCGAAGGGATCGAAGGACGGGTGCCGTACAAGGGCCCCGTGGTGGATGTGCTCTACCAAATGGTCGGCGGGCTCCGGAGCGGCATGGGATACTGCGGAGTGGCAAGCCTCGCCGAATTGCAGTCGAACGTGGAGTTGCTGCGCATTAGCTCGGCCGGCTTGCGCGAGTCGCATCCGCATGACGTGACGATCACGCGTGAAGCCCCGAATTACAGCGCGGAGATGTTCCGGTGAGTCGACTGCGAGCCCTGGCCGCCGAGCGGTCTCCATGACCGTCCGGCTCAGTCCCGAAAAGGTTGCCGCCGCCCGCGCATTCGACGAGTGGCTGGCTCCGGGAATGCGCGTGTGCGTAACAACGCATGTGAACCCCGATGGCGACGGCCTCGGGAGTGAAGTTGGCCTGGTTCACCTGCTCCGTGCGAGAGGGCTCCACGCCATCGTGACCAATCCGTCGCCGACTCCCGAGCGTTTCAAGTTCTTGTTCGACGATTTGCCGGACGGTGACCAAAGCCAGTCGGCGGTGCGCGAGCTTCGGCGGGCCGAGGCCGTCATCGTGCTCGATATCGCCGACCTCGAACGTCTCGGCTCGCTCGCCCGTCCGGTGGCCGAGCTCGGCGTTCCCGTCGGCTGCATCGACCACCACTTCAGCCCGGGCACGCTGCCCGAGGGCCCCCGGTACGTGGATCCAGCCGCCTCGGCGACGGGGGAACTCGTGTTCGAAATTGCGGCGGCCAATCACTGGACCGTCGATCAGGCCATCGCCCGTTCGCTCTATGTCGCGATCATGACCGACACCGGCGGGTTCAGGTTCAGCAATACCCACCCGCGCACCCTTCGAATCGCCGCCGAGCTCTTGGAAGCCGGCCTCGATCCGGAGCAGATTTACGCCCAAGTCTACGCCAACGCTCCGCCGGGGCGGCCACGCCTTCTTGCCGAGGCGCTCCAGACCCTCGTGGTCGAGCCGGAATACGGCCTGGCGTGGGTCACCGTGCCGCCCGGTGCGCTGGAGCGGCTCGGCCTCACGGCCGACGATTTGGACGGTGTGGTGGAATATCCGCGCTCGATTGCGGGGGTGCGGATGGCTCTGCTCTTCCGCGAAATCTCCCAGGGGCGGATCAAGGTATCACTGCGGTCCGTCGGGGATGTGAACGTTGCCGCGTTTGCCAAGCCCTTTGGAGGGGGCGGTCATACCAAGGCGGCAGGACTGTCGCTCGCCGGGCCAATGGCCGAGGTCCAGGCCACGGTCTTGCGGGCCGCCCGGGAGTTCCTGGATGGGAAGACCCACGGGACTGAGTGATTTTGCCCGGGGTTATTATGAAGGGATAGATTCCATCCCCCAGTGAGGGATCGAGCCCTCGCCGTGGGGAAGACATGCCGAGAAGAGGAAGCCGCGTGCAGCAGACGGACATCATAACCCGCATTGAAGCCGCGCTCGATATGCTTCGTCCATACATCGCCTCACACAATGGCAGCGTGGAGGTGGTGGATTTTGACGATCAGGAAGGCGTCTTGTTGCTCAGAATGGGCGGGATGTGCCACGGGTGCGCGGCGTCGACGATCACCCTGAAGCAGGGCATCGAACAGCGCTTGCGTCAGGCCGTGCCCGAGGTCAGGCGTGTTGATGCCCTTTGAGACGGCGGCGATCGTGAGGACGGCCTAGTGGCCCCGTCACTCGAAGGGCTAGTCACGGCTGCCCTATCCCAGATCCAGAATCCCCGACTCCAGAACGATCTCCTGTCGGCCGGTATGATCCGTGACCTGGTCGTGACGGCCGACGGTGCGGTCTCCTTCTCGTTCGTGCTGAGCCGCGAGGACCCGGCGACCCTCGTTCGGCAGGCCCGGGCCGCCGTTCGCGGTGTCGCCGGGGTGTCCGAAGTGAAGATCCAGGTCCAGGATCCCGCCGGCCCGCCACAGGCGCAGCATGCCCCTCCCGGCCCGTCACCGGGCGCGGTCCCTGCCACGCCCCAGCCAGTGGCGCCCATTCCGGAGCTCGGGACCGTGGTGGCCATCTCGTCTGGGAAGGGAGGGGTCGGGAAGTCCACCGTGGCCGCGAATCTCGCGGTTGCCCTGGCCGAGTCCGGCAAACGCGTCGGGCTCATGGATGCCGATGTCTATGGGCCGAACATTCCCCGGATGTTCGGGATCTCCGAGAAGCCCCAGGTCATCGCCGGAAAGATCCAGCCGCTCCAGGCGTTCGGCGTCAAGCTGATGTCACTCGGGTTCCTGATCGAGCGGGATGCCCCGGCCATCTGGCGCGGACCGATCATCATGAAGATCGTCCAGCAATTCCTTCGCGACGTCGACTGGGGACAGCTCGACTATTTCATCGTCGATCTTCCCCCCGGCACCGGTGACGCGCAACTCTCATTGGTCCAGGCCACTCACGTGAGCGGCGCGTTAATCGTCACAACTCCGCAGGAAATGGCCGTCGGCGATGCCCTGCGCGGGGCCAAGATGTTCGAACGCGTGAATGTGCCCGTGTTGGGGATCATCGAAAACATGGGCGGCTTCGAATGCCCTCACTGCGGAGAAGTCACCGAGATCTTCGTCAGCGGCGGCGGCGAACGCCTGGCAGGGGAATTAGGCATCCAACTCCTTGGCCGGATCCCGCTTCAGGCGGGGCTCTCCGAACAGGCCGACTCCGGAACGCCGGTGGTTGTCGGAAACCCGGACAGCCATGCCGCGCGGGCGCTCCGCGCGCTGGCCGTCTCCGTCCACCATGTCGCGCAGCAGCACACTACCCAGCTTCCTATACTTAAAGGCTAGTCACTTCCAGTTGCCGAGCCCATCTGTCATGCCAATCATCACCATGCTCACCGATTTCGGGACGACCGACCCGTATGTCGGTGAGCTTCGGGGTGTGCTGTTGAGCCGTGCCCCAGGAGTGACGTTGGTCGATCTGACCCACGATCTGAGCCCGGGCAATATTCCCGCCGCGGCCTACATCTTGGGCCGCGCCTGGACCCAATTTCCGGAAGACACGATCCACTTGGTCGTGGTCGATCCGGGGGTCGGCACGCGCCGGCGCGCCATCGCGTTCGAGGTGGCCAACCATCTGTTTGTGGGGCCGGACAACGGTGTCTTCACCGCGTTGCCGGGGCTGGATGACGCCACCATCGTCGAGTTGCCGGTTCTCGAGAGCGCGGCACCGACGTTTCATGGTCGCGATGTCTTCGCGCCCGCGGCAGCCGCGCTGGCCCGCGGGAAGGCGCTGTCCACGCTCGGTCCGCCGTTTGAGGGTTCGCTCATACGATTCCAAACAGCGGAGGTCCGCCGCGACGAACTGAAAGTCACTGGCGTCGTGGTGTACGTTGATCGGTTCGGCAACCTGCTGACCAACTTGACCGGGTCGGACGTCGCCCGGTGTACCGGAATCGAAGTCAGCGGTCAGACCGCTGGACCGGTGCGCACTACGTTTGGCGACGTGCCTCCGGGCGGCTCGGTGGTCTACGTGGGGTCGGGCGGCACGGTGGAGATCGCGGTGCGGGAGGGATCGGCGGCGCGACGGTTCGATGCCGGTGTCGGCAGCCGGGTCCGCGCCGTGTTCGCGTGAGCTAGTCGCCCCATTCCACTTGGAGGCCGGCAAAGGAGGTCGTCAGTTCGACCTCGATGCTGCGTTCGGTCCTGCCGTAGTTCGCCGAAAAATATTCATTGCCTCGGCGGGTGAAGCCCTTCGGCTCGAATCGCACCAGTGATTTCTCGATGGCCATACGCACACCGACCGTTCGGGGCAGGCGGAGCGTCAGCTCTCCGGCGGCCATCATGAGATGGACCCGTGAGTCGGTCGTCCCGGCACCGGTGAAGTCGAGCATCACCGATCCGACCCCGCCTTCCAGGCGCACCTCGCGGCACCGGCTGTTGCCGAGGCCGTACACCTTGAGCTCGGCCGCGCCCGCGGCAAAGGACGCCGTCCGGCACGGGGTCTTGTTCCGCTCGGAAAATCGTACGACCACCCGGCTGGCGCCGGTCCTGAGTGCGAGCGTGGTAAGCTGCAGGCCGCCGAGTTCGAGTTCGGCATCGACCGCGCCGAATGTCGCGTCCAGGCCCAAGTCCACCACGGGTGACAACGCGATCGATGCGCTCTGCCCGAGCTGTTGCTGTGAGGGGACGCGGAGGGACCACTCGCCCACCGGCTTCAACCCAAGCGTCACCCGGTGCCCGTCGGTCACGTACTGACTCACCGGATGAAACCGCTCCTGGTCGTACTCTAGCGTGAGCCTGTACAGAATGGATTCATCCGCAGGCGCCAAGCGGATGGTGCCGGCCGCAAAGTCGATAGTCGTGGTGAGGCGGGTCTCGCCATGCCACTGCCGCATGGTGGAGTAGGCATGCATGGACTGAGCGGCTGCGGTGCCGGCAACGAGCAGCGTTCCGATACCGATCAGCAGGACAGGCCGCGTCACGAGTCGGACTTCGGGGGCTTTGCCGCGGGTCGCTTGATAGCGGAAACGCCGTATTGCGGCGTGGCCCACAGATACTCGTCCGTCATCGCTTCGGGAGGAAGAAGACGGCCTGAGAACTGTTCCCGGGCTCCCGCCCGGCTCAGCAACGCCGCACCGAAGCCGACCGTTCCCAGAAGCCAGGTCATCAGGATGGCGGCTGCCTGGATCACCTGGCCGGCAACGGGAACCCACCCGAACACCACCCAGGCCAACCAGATGGTCGATACCGCCCCAAGCCCGATCAAGAGATAGCGATAGCTGTTGGGCGAGCCGATCGTGGCACCGAGGGCCATGCGCCGCCGCGTGTATGTCTCGCCCATGGCATGGGCCACCGCGAGGAAGCCGACCAAGACGGCGAGGACGGCCAGCAAGCCGAAGACGATCACGGCGAACGGCAACAGCAGCACACCGACAACGCTGAGGATCAACCCCACGACGAGCATCCCGAACGTGGGTAGCACGAGCAGTTGGCCGATCAGGCCGACGAGAAAAGACCGGCCGAACGAGTTCGAGACGGTGTCAGACACGACCTCGAGATTGTGCCGTGCAAAGATTACCATGCCGAATCCAATAACACCGAGCGTAAAGAACACCCCCGCAAGGCCTGCCGCCCTCCGAAGCGCCAGGACGAGCGGCGACAGCGTCTGAACGTCCGGTGCCACGGCGGCGGCCGGACTCCCGAGCGGGCTCAGGGTGCGGATCTCCCCAGTCACCTCTCCGCCGAGCGCAACGACCTGCCCGTTGTAGGCAAGAACGTCGCCGGTCACGATCGCTCCCGGATGCATCACAACATCCCCGTCGACCGTCACGAGATTTCCCCTGAGCGACCCATACATGTCGGCGGTACCCTTGAGGACCAGGAAATGACCCTCCACGACTTCCCCTGAACCGACACTGAAGTCTCCGAGGTAGGCGGTCCCCTCGGGCACGCTGACCCGTAGCGCCGCCGAGGCCAGGCGAGCGGCCTGTCGCAGCAGAGGCTCGAGCGAGACGGGATCAGTGAGGTCGCCCACGTCAATGGTGAATCCACCCGGTCCCGCCGGGTCGAGCAATTGTGGCCGTGACGTTGTGAATACCGGGGCATCGACCGACTCGGCCGCTTCACGGACCGACTTCGCGGTGCGGGCCTCGCCTTGGGGCACGCTGTCCGGCGACCAGGTCTGAAGCAGATGGACCACTGCCGGTGTCGGGAGTCGTGCCGCCTCGGCCACGAGGTCGTGCCAGGCAGCCTCGAGTCCCCCGCCAGGCAGGTACACCCCGACCGGGTCGTCATCGATGAACAACCGGCCGTCGGCGAGGGTCAACCGGAGTTCGCTGTTGTTATCGAGGTGGAGGACGAGGGTCGTGTGGCCGGGAGCAAAAGTGGCGCGATGCGTGTGCGCGAGTGGAAAGGGAGCGCGGCGAAAGAGGGAGCGGATGAGCTCGAATGCGCGCGAGTCCTCCCCGACGCGATCATGCCCAAAACTTGGTCCAGCAAGGAGGAGAGAGGGCAAGAGCGCCAGGGCGACATAGTTATGGCTGCGCATGGGCCACCCGCCGACCGGGTAATGCCAAGAGGCGCTTCAGCAGCAGCAGGCCGCCCAGGTAGATCACCATGTTGACGGCGGATACGATGGCGATGCGCTCCGGGGTGCCGACCGTATTCCTCAGCGCGTAATACCAGGGGTGCTCGAGCACATTCGAAACAACGCCGCGCAGCCCGAGCCAGAACCAATCGCCGGCCTGCGTGGCGAGCCACGATCCCCACGCCGTGAGTGTTTCAGAGTGAGACAAAGACCAGGCAACGCTGCCACCCATCGAGAGGCCGAGCACCACCATGAGCGAGGCCGCGATGGCCAGCGTTCGCCGGCTGGCGTGCACCCGGTCCCACAGGCTGCGCGCTGCACGGAGGGCGAACGGGTCCGGGAGCGCGACCTGATCCATGACCCGATCGACGAAGCCAGGATTCGGCTCGAACCGCTCCATGGCCTCGAGACGCCGGACCACGACCCACTCGGAGCGGGTCAGGGTGCGGCATTGAAAACAGGCGTCGAGATGGGCCAGCCTGGGCGGGATGAGGCTCCCGTCCAGCCAGGCGTCGACCTCATCATTCGACAGGTGAAGTTGGCGTTGCTCTTCCATAGTTCGCCCCTCTTACGGCCACGGTTTTGGGAAAGTTTCATTCCCGTAGGTGCGCGAGCGCCTCGCGCAATTCATGGCGCGCGCGGTGGATGTATGTCTTGACCGTCCCGAGTGGAAGGCCCAACATCTCGGCGATTTCCTCGTAGGGTCGTCCTTCGACGTGGCGCAAGAGAATGCACGCTCGGTACTCGGGTCGGAGCCCACCGATGGCCTCTTCGATCGCTCCGCCCAGCTCCCGCGCCTCCAGCTCCTCGAGCGGGCCCGGCAGTCGGCCGCTGATCTGGAGCGCCGTGGCCTCCATGGCGTCGGGTGTAACCGCGTGGGGCGAGCCTTCGATCGAGAGGGTCGCGAGCTCTCGCTTGCGGAGGTGGTCGATCGCGGCGTTGTTGGCGATCTTGAAGATCCAGGAGCTGAACTTGTATTCCGGGCGGTAGGAGCCCACCGCCTTCAGGGCCTTCACGAACGTTTCCTGCGCCAAGTCCTCGGCCAATTCCCGGTTGCGGACCATGCGATAGATGAGGGAAAAGATGGGTCGCTCGTACCGCCTAACCAATTCACGGTACGCGGCTTCACGCCCGAGCCGAGCCTGGGCGACCACCTCTTGATCGGTGGCGTCGCGAAGGTTGGGCGGGGGCTTAGCCACTGGCCGGGCGCGTGGTTGCCACGATCATGAGCGGGAAACTACATTGCGGCCTTATGTACGCCTCGGGTCGAGAATTGCCCGTCACGGGAGGCCCGGAAAAACGGGCGTACGTCCGCGATATGTTCGGTGCGATCGCGCCGACGTACGATCGACTCAATCGCATCATCAGCCTCCGGCTCGATCTCAGGTGGCGACGCATCGCGGTCGAGCAACTGGGCTGGGAACGCGCGCCCGAGGGCCGGTATGTCGATCTCTGCGCCGGGACGATGGACTTCGGGGCGATCCTGTCACGCCAACCCGGTTTTCATGGGCAGATCATCGGTGCCGATTTCGTGCGCCGCATGCTCGAGTTGGGTCGGGGAAAGTCCACCCGGTTGAAACCCGTCGCCGCCGACGCCATCGAGCTTCCCTTTCCAAGCGGCGTCTTCGACGGGGCGATGGTAGGATGGGGAGTGCGCAACCTGGTCGATCTCGATGCCGGCCTCGTCGAGGCGGTGCGAGTGCTGAAGCCGGGGGCCCGCCTCGTGATCGTCGAGATGAGCGTGCCGCCGAGGCAGCCGCTGCGCGGGTTGTACCGGCTCTATTCCGAGCACCTGTTGCCCCTGATTGGCCGCATGGTCTCGAAACATAGGACCGCCTATAGCTGGTTACCAGAGTCGGCACTTCACTTTCCGTCTCCGCCGGAGTTGGTGCGGCGCATGGAGGTCGCGGGATTCACGGACGTATCTTTCACCCGCTTCCTCGGCGGGGTGACGGCGCTCCACGTGGGGACGAAGCCAGACCGCGCGCGATGACACGCCCGTCCCAGCCGCCGCGACGCCCCCCGGTCCCACCTATCTAGCAATCGAGAGCTGATGCCACACGATTCCCTGCGTGACTTTCTCACCGCGATCGACCAGATCGGCGAATTGGTGCGCATTGCACATCCGGTCCGGGCCCGTCTCGAGATCGCCGAGATTGCCGATCGCGCCATGAAGAGTGACGGTGGCGGTCCGGCGCTCCTCTTCGAGCGGGTGACGCTCGAGAACGGCCAGCCAAGCCGCTACCCCGTGGCGATCAACCTCTTCGGTTCCATGCGGCGCATGTGCCTGGCGCTTGGCGTGGACCGGCTGGATACCATCGGCGACCGCATCGCCGATCTCTTGAACCTGAAAGTGCCGGAGGGGCTGTTCGGGAAACTGTCCATGCTCCCCAAGCTGGCCGAGATCGCCAAATTCCCGCCGCGCACCAAGGGAGGCACGCCCCCATGCCAGGCGGTAGTTCACCGCGGCGACGAGGTGAACCTGGACGACATCCCCTTCCTGGTGACCTGGCCCAAGGACGGCGGCCGCTACATCACGCTTCCCATGGTCATCACCACCGACCCGAGTCGTGGCATCCGCAACGTCGGGATGTATCGCGTCCAGGTGCTGGATCGCACCACGCTGGCCATGCACTGGCAGCGGCACAAGGTCGGGGCAGCCCACTGGCGGGAAATGGCGGCCCGTGGTGAGACCATGCCGGTCGTCATCGCTCTCGGCGGCGACCCCGCAAGCATCTACGCCGCCACCGCGCCGCTCCCCCCGACCATCGACGAGTTTCTCTTCGCCGGGTTCCTGCGCGCGGCGCCCGTGGAATTGGCCAAGGCGGTCAGCTGCGACCTGGACGTCCCGGCCCAGGCGGAGTTCGTGCTGGAGGGCTATATCGATCCGCGGGAAGAACTGGTCCTCGAAGGCCCGTTCGGGGATCACACGGGATTCTATTCGCTGGCGGACTACTACCCCCGGGTTCACGTTACCGCCGTCACTATGCAGAAGCACCCGATTTACCCCGCGACCCTGGTTGGCCGCCCGCCGATGGAGGACTACTACCTGGGGCACGCTACCGAACGGATCTTCCTGCCGCTCCTCCGCCTCACGGTTCCCGAGATCGTCGACTATCACATGCCCGCCCCGGGGATCTTCCATAACCTCGTCTTCGTGTCGATCGACAAGCAGTATCCGGGGCAGGCCTACAAAGTGATGAACGCGCTCTGGGGCCAAGGCCTCATGTCGCTGGCCAAAGTGATCATCGTCGTCGACCGGGAGGTGAACGTGCGCGATCCGGACGAAGCCTGGTGGGTCGCGCTCAACAACATCGACCCGGAACGTGACGTCCGCTTCACGCCCGGGCCGGTCGACGTCCTCGATCATGCGAGTCGTGCCTTCACCTTCGGCACCAAGATGGGAATCGACGCGACGCGCAAGTGGAAAGAAGAAGGCTTCGACCGGGAGTGGCCCGAGAGGATCGAAATGGACCCCGATACCAAGGCCGCGGTCGACGCGCTCTGGCCATCGCTCGGCATTCAGCTCCGGTGAGCACGGGCCGCGAAGGGCAAACGCTCGCCGGGACCTCGCTGGTCGCGCGCTATTTCAATTTCGTCCGGTTCCCCCACACGGTCTTTGCCTTGCCGTTCGCGCTGATCGGTGTGGTTGCCGCGTCATTCATCGCGCCAATATCGCTGCGCATCATCCTGCTCGTGCCCGTGGCGTTTACCGCCGCCCGCTGGGCCGCCATGGGATTCAATCGCATTGCCGATCGCCGGTACGACGCGCTCAACCCGAGGACCGCCGGGCGAGAACTACCTCGCGGGGCACTGACGCTCGCCCAGGCCTGGATCTCCGTAGCCGTGGCGAGCGTGGTGTTCGTCGGCAGTGCGGCCCTCCTCAACCCCCTCTGTCTGGCCCTCTCGCCGGTCGCGCTCGGCTGGATCCTGACCTATAGCTTGACCAAACGCTTCACCTGGTGGCCCCACATCTGGCTGGGGCTCAGCCTGTCCATCGCGCCGGTGGGAGGGTACCTGGCCGTCACCGGCAGCTGGAGCGATCCCGCCTGGGTGTTGGGAGCGATCACCGTGGGCGTCGCGACGTGGGTGGCCGGATTCGATATCTTCTATGCCTTGCCCGATGCCGCGTTCGACCGGCGCATGGGACTTCGAAGCGTGGTCGTTCGGTTCGGGGAACGGCGCAGCATCCTGGTGGCCAAACTGCTGCACGGGATCACCATCCCGGCCGTCGTCCTGTTCGGTGTTGGGGCTGGATTCGGAACCTGGTTTTTCGTCGGCGTGGCCGTCGCGGCCATGATCTTGGTCTACGAGCACCAGCTGGTCAAACCGGGTGATCTCTCGCGACTCAACGCGGCTTTCTTTACGATGAATGGAGTCATCTCTATCATCCTGTTCGTGTTCGCCTTCGTGGATCGCGTCGCGTGAGGAAGAAGACCAAAAAGCGCTCGGGCCGGAAGCACAGACCGCCCGGCTGGTCAACGTCCCACCCCGGGCCGTCGCGCGTGCCGCCTCCGGTCGGACCGAAGCACCCGCTCAAGTCGCCCACGCCAAACCGGAGAGGCCAGTGAACTCCCCGATCGTCCTTGCCATTACCGGCGCCTCGGGCGCACCCTATGCAGTCCGGTTGCTCGAGGTTCTGGCACGCCAACGCGTGCCGGTCTGGCTCACCGTGTCGACGCACGGCATGCGGCTTCTCAAGGAGGAGTGCGGGCTCGCGGACATGGCGGCGCTGGCGCGGGCGACTGGCGGCGATTGGACATCGGTGCGCGAGTTCCACGACGGCGACCGGGGTGCCCTGCCGGCGTCCGGCTCCCAGGAGACCGCAGGAATGGTGATCTGCCCGTGCTCGATGGGCACGGTGTCTGCCATCGCGCAGGGAAGTAGCCGGTCGCTGGTCGAGCGCGCCGCCGACGTGACGCTCAAGGAACGCCGGCCCCTCATCCTCGTGCCACGAGAGACACCGCTCTCCCTCGTCCACCTCCGGAACCTGACCGCAGTAACCGAAGCCGGCGCCATCGTCCTGCCGGCGGCGCCCGGATTCTACCACCGTCCAACGCGGGTCGAGGAGCTGGTGGACTTCATCGTGCAACGCGTGCTCGACCACCTCGGCCTGGATATCCAAATCGCCAAACGCTGGGGCGGGGAGTAGTGCGTGCGTCTTGGCATCATCGCTGATACCCACGGCCTGCTCCGGCCCGAGGTCCTCACCGTATTCCAAGAGGTGGATCGGATCTTCCATGCCGGGGATGTCGGATCGCTCGATATCCTGAGCGACCTGGAGGCGGTCGCCCCGGTCACCGCGGTCTACGGCAACACGGATGGGTTCCTGCTGCGCGATCGGTTGGCTGCTGTGGTTGAGGTCGAAGTGGACGGGTTTCGGATCGTGCTCACCCATGGCGACACGTTCGGAATCCCTACGCCGGGCACGCTGAACCAGGCGTACCCCGAGGCCGAGATCATTCTCTTCGGCCATACCCACCGCCCCCTGCTGACGATCGTGGATACCGTGGTGACGGTCATGAACCCCGGCGCCGCCGGCCCCCGGCGATTTGATCTCCAGCCGTCGGTAGGGATCATGGAGTTGGAAGCAGGGATACCGCCGCGGGCCCGGATCGTACCGCTCGACGCCGCGCGCTAGATGCGGCGGTGCCGAATTAGGCCAGCCACGACTCCAGGCTGGTGGTGCGCCTGAGCGCATCGGGATGCCGGCGGAACCACG
>Ga0224512_10002500_pt1 | contig 16806 bp, 16 predicted proteins | sample SF_May12_sed_USG_4_FD_169103 | JGI IMG/M metagenome (GOLD analysis project Ga0224512, IMG submission 169103) | Sediment microbial communities from San Francisco Bay, California, United States - SF_May12_sed_USGS_13 | ecosystem: Environmental > Aquatic > Marine > Sediment | place: USA...
GACTACCACTTCGTCTCGCCCAGCCTGGTTCGCAGCGCCGTGGAAATGAGCGGCCTGCAGACCGAGTTCGAGACGTTCGCGAGCACGTATCCACGTAGCGACAAGCCGGACGCGAGGTTCCTGGCCGACCTGGCCAACGCGCTCCAGTGCGACGCGTTCCTCGTGCCGGTCGTCGATCTCTGGCAGAAGGACGAGGCGGACTACCGGGAGAACGCGAGCTCGGCGACGTACGTGGGGGCGACGCTGACGGTGCTCGACGGGCGTGAGAGGCCCGGCGCCGTGCTCTTCCGCTCCGTGGACGAGGACTACCTCGAGGGCGTGCGCACGGAGACCGCCGACCGCACCATCGTGCGCAGCGCCGGGATCGTGCGCGCCGACGAGGGCGAGAAGCTCTACAGGGCGCCAGAGTTCGAGGCGGTGGCCATCAAGGTGGCGGAGACGCTGGCCGGCAGCCTGCCGGCGCGGTGAGCGACGACCCATGGGCGAAGACGCCCGGTGGATGCGCGACGCGCTGGCGGAGGCCGAGGCTGGGTTCGCGGCCGGAGAGGTGCCGGTCGGGTCCGTGGTGGTCCTGGGCGGCGCCGTGGTCGGACGCGGGCACAATCGCGTCGTGCGCACCGGCTATCCATTCGAGCACGCCGAAGTCGTCGCCCTTTGGGACGCGGTGGGTAACGTGGGGGCGCGCGCGCTCGCCCAGGCGGTGCTCTACGCGACGGTCGAGCCCTGTGTAATGTGCATCGGCGCCGCCATCCTGGCGCGCGTGCCTCGGGTGGTGTTCGGCGCGCGCGAACCGAAGACGGGCGCGTGCGAGAGCGTGTTCTCGATCCCGAACGAACCGGCGCTCGGCCACGCGATCGTGGTGACGGGTGGAGTGGAGGAGGCCCGCTGCCGGGAGTTGATGCAGCGGTTCTTTGCCCAGCGCCGGGGCGAGTGAGCGGGGGGCGATGGACAATGCGGAGAGATGCGAGAGTGGCTTAATCGGCACGACTGGAAATCGTGTGAGCGCCTAGCGCTCCGGGGGTTCGAATCCCCCTCTCTCCGCCACACCGAGGGGCGCGGCGGTGGCGCCGCGCCCCTGCCGTTTCCGTTTGCGGCCGCCGCCGCCGGTCATTATCATTGCAGTCGACATGAATGGGTCGTTCGAGAATCGGAATGACGAGGTCTCCTCGCCCTGCGACGGGGACTGCGTGATCGACTCCAAGACGGGGTACTGCGACGGCTGCATGCGGACCCTGGAGGAACTGGAGCGGTGGGGGCTCATGTCCCCCGACGAGAAGCGCGCGCTCCTGGTCATCCTTGAGGCGCGCCGCGCTCGACGCAGCGGCGCTTAGGCGCGCTTTCTCCCACCGGTAATCGAAGGCCGAAGAAACGGGCCGGCGCGACCGCCGGCCCGTCGCGCTGCGGGGAGTATCGTGCTGGCACGCAACGGCTTTCGGATGCTTGCGTTTTGGGGAACGATGCGATACCATGCCCCGCGGAGAGATGCCAGAGCGGTCGAATGGGGCGGTCTCGAAAACCGTTGAGTCCTTACGGGCTCCGGGGGTTCGAATCCCCCTCTCTCCGCCATTGTCATCCGAGAGATTTTGTTACGCGGGGATGTAGCTCAGCTGGGAGAGCGCCTCGTTCGCAACGAGGAGGCCGGCGGTTCGAATCCGCTCATCTCCACCAGAATCGGGGTGTGTCCCGCGCCGGCGCGTGCCGGCGCGGGTGCGCCGCCGGGACGAGATCGTGCTAGGCGGGGTGCTAGCGGTGCCCTTTTCCCGCAATCCGCTATAGCGGGGTCGAATTCCCACCTTCGGGCGTCCGGGGTCGATGCGCGCGGCTGCGGAAGTGGTGACGACGGCCAGGTCCCGCGCAATGGTCACCCGCGAACCCCGTCAGGACCGGAAGGTAGCAGCGGTAAGCGGACCCGGCCATGTGATGTGGGGTTGCCTGGCAAGAGCTAACCCGGGGTCGCGCCGCGGTTCCGGCGTTCAACGGCGGGTGCACGATCTCTTTTTCTTCCACGGAGTACGATGAGCTACGAAGTCCTGGCGAGGAAGTGGCGGCCGCTGCGGTTCGACGACGTGGTCGGTCAGGACCACGTCACGGGCCCGCTAAAGAAAGCGGTGGAGACGGGGCGCGTGTCGCACGCCAATCTCTTCGCCGGCCCGCGCGGCTGCGGCAAGACCAGCACCGCCCGCATTCTCGCGCGTGCCATCAACTGTGACAGCCTCGAGGCGGGCAATCCGTGCAACACGTGCCCGTCGTGTCGGGGCGTGATCGCGGGCAATAACCTCGACGTGATGGAGATCGACGGCGCCTCGCACACGGGCGTGAACGAGGTCCGTGACCTGCAGGAGAGCATCGGCTATGCGCCGAGTCATTTCCGCAACAAGGTCTACGTCATCGACGAGGTGCACATGCTCTCCACGCACGCGTTCAACGCGCTGTTGAAGACACTGGAGGAGCCGCCGCCCCACGTGTACTTCATCTTCGCCACCACCGCGCCCAACAAGATCCCCGAAACGATCAAATCGCGCTGCCAGCGTCACCACTTCAAGCGGCTGGAGATCCGCGAAATCGCCGCCCAGCTCGAAGCGATCTGCAAAGCGGAGAGCGTGGCTTGCGAGGAGGAGGGCCTGCGCTTGCTGGCGCGCAAGGCGGAGGGCAGCATGCGCGACGGCACCAGCCTGCTCGACCAGTGCATCACGGCTTCGGGAGCTCGAGTGACGGCGGCGGCGGTGCGCGGAATCCTCGGCCTCGTCGACCAGGAGAAAGTCCTTGCGTTCGTAGAGGCCGTCGCCACCGGCGATGCCACGCGGGTGCTCGAGCTCGTGGACCAGGCGGTGACGGAAGGCCTCGACCTGCAAGAGCTGTCGGCGGCGCTGCTGGAAGGTTACCGCGACCTCATGGTGCTGGCCACGCGCGGCGACCTCGACCGACTCATTTTCCGGTCCAAGGACGAGATCGCCCTCTTGCGCGCGCAGCTGGAGCGCTACGAGCTCGCCGATCTCGTCACCGTGGTAGAGCGCCTGTGCAACACCGCGCCCCGGCTCAAGGGTGCCGCGGATCCGCGCATCCTGCTCGAGAGCCTCCTCGTCGACCTGAGCCTGCTGGAGCGGCAGACGGACATCCGCACGCTCATCACGCGCCTGGAGGGCGCCTCGGGGAGCGGGGTGAGCGGAGAAGACGCCGGCGCGAGCCGGCGTGGGAGGCAAGACCTGAGCGCGCCGGAAAAGGCCGGAGGGGCGGCGCCGAAAGGCGCGGACGCGCCGGCGCGCGCCGCCGCCGGCTCGCCGGCGAGCGCATCGACGAGGACGGTACGCGCCGCTGGCGACGATCTCGGCGCCAACCCGGCGCGCACCAAGCGAGAAGCGCCGCCGCCGGGCGAGTCGGGAACCGAGGCGGCACCCGGCGACGCGCTCGACTTCGATCGCTTGCTGGGACTCTGGGGAGGCTTCGTCACCTTCGTGCGCCAGAAGCGGGTGTCCCTCGGTGTCTCCCTCTTTTCCGGGAAGCCCTACGCGTTCGACGGCGGCCGGCTCACGCTGCGTTTCATGCGCAACTTCACCTTGCAGCGCGAGCAGGTCTCGGAGGCGGCCAACCGGCGCTTCGTCGAGTCCTCGTTCCGCCGCTACTTCGGACACGAGGTCGAGATCGTGTGCATCGCCGAGGGAGAGGAGCGCGCGGCGGCGGTGGAGGAGGGCAAACGCGCGCGCACCACGCCGGAGGCGCGCGTGCGCGGCGTGTCCGAAGAGAAGAAGCCGATCGTCCGCAAGCTCCTCCAGGAGTTCGACGGAGAGATCATCCGCTACGGTCAGTAGGCCGCCGGTCGGCCGAGAGGAAGGGCAGCATGGCGAATTTCGGGAAGCTCATGAAGCAGGCGCAGGAGATGCAGGAGCGGCTGGCGCGGGCCCAGGAGGAACTGTCCGCCGTGGAGGTGAAGGGATCGAGCGGCGGGGGCATGGTGACGGTGCGGATGAACGGTCAGCAGGAGGTGCTCGGCGTCAGCATCGAGGAGGAGGCTTTCAAGGAGGGCGACCGCGAGATGCTCGAGGACCTCATCGTGGCCGCATTCGCCGAGGCCCGCAACAACGCCCTCGAAGCCGCCAAGGAGCACATGTCTTCGATCACGGGCGGAATGAACATCCCCGGCCTCTTCTAACCCCCGATCGTTCGTGCCCGCCCCGGAAGGAACGACCCATTGACGGAATTCGGTTCGGAGACCCTGACCGCGCTGGTCAAGGCTCTGTCACGCCTGCCCGGGATCGGCGCCAAGACGGCCCAGCGGCTGGCCCTGCACCTGCTCCGCACGCGGCGCGAGGACGCCGAGCACCTGGCCCACCTGCTCGCCGCGGTGCGGGAGAAGGTCCGTTTCTGCCGCACCTGCGGGGCCATCACGGAGGCCGTCGAATGTGCAATTTGCACGGACCGGGGCCGCGACCGGGAGATCATCTGCGTGGTCGAGCAGCCGCAAGACCTCCTCATCTTGGAGAAAACCAAGCAGTTCCGAGGCCTGTACCACGTCCTCCACGGGGTGCTCTCGCCGATCGACGGGATAGGCCCCGAGGACCTTTCGCTCAATGCCCTGGAAGACCGCGTTCGGTCCGGCGAAGTCCGGGAACTCATTGTCGCTACGAATCCTACCGTTGAGGGCGATACCACCGCTTTCTACATCGCCAAATCCGTTGCTCCTTACGGAGTTACTGTCACGAGACTTGCTAGAGGGCTCCCCGTGGGCGGAACCCTCGAATTCGCAGACGACTCCACGCTCGCTCGGGCTCTCGAGCGGCGCGAGCAGTTGTAGGCGATTCCGCTGGCGGGCGCGTCGCGTGGCGCGCCGGGGCAATTCTTCGTCTGGAGCGGATCCATGGTTAAGGCCGACTGGACCATCTACGAAGAGGATTACTGGGCGATAAACAGCGTCCTCAAGGAGCTCATCGAGAACTCCAACTCCCAGAGCGTAATCCTCATCGACAAGACCGGACAGCTGATCGCCAGCGTCGGTCTCGAGCCCGAATTCGACCTCATGAGCTTCGCATCATTGTGCGCGGCGGACTTCGAGGCCAACGCTCAGCTCGCCATGCTCATCGGTGAGAGGGACTTCTCGACCCTGTATCACCAGGGTTCCGATGAGAGCATGTACCTGTCGCGCGTGGCACAGGCGATCATCCTCGTGGTGCTGTTCAACAAGCGCACCACCCTGGGCCTCGTACGCCTGCGCGTCAAGAAGGCCGTCGAGGGTCTCAACACGATCCTCAACGGCCTCTTCGAGAAGCTCGAGTACGAGAACGAGGATCTCAAGGAGTTCGACGAGACCTTTGCCGAAGAGCTCAACCGAGAGATCGATTCGCTGTTCCAGGACTAGCGCAGCGAGGGTGTCGAAGCTGGAGTCGGTGCATGTCGCTGATCAACTATTCGTCCCGCGAGATCAACTGTAAAATCGTCTACTACGGCCCAGGTCTTTGCGGCAAGACGACTAACCTTCAGTACGTATATAACAAGGTCGATCCCTCCACCAAGGGCAAGCTCATCACGCTGGCCACGGAGATGGATCGCACCCTGTTCTTCGACTTTCTGCCCCTCGAACTGGGCACCGTGAAGGGTTTCAAGACCCGCTTTCACCTCTACACGGTGCCCGGACAGGTGTACTACGACGCGTCGCGCAAGCTCATCCTGCGCGGAGTGGACGGCATCGTCTTCATCGCCGACAGCCAGCGCGCGCGTTACGACGCCAACATCGAGAGCCTCTACAACCTCCACGAGAACCTGGAGGAGTACAACCTCAAGGTCGACGACGTACCCTTCGTCATCCAGTACAACAAGCGCGACATGACCGACATCATCGACCTCGAGGAGCTCCAGCAGGAGCTCAACCCCGAGGGCCACCCCGATTTCGAAGCCGTGGCCACGCGCGGTGACGGCGTCTTCGATACCCTCAAATGCGTGGCCAAGGGCGTCCTCAAGAAGCTCTCGCAGAACTGAGCCCGGCGCCCGCCCCCCGCGCCACAGCGATACGCGCGAAAATCGATTGAGCGGCGCAGGCGCATCGCGCTATCGTAGGCGCCGATGCCGGCAATCATCCGCTTCATCGGCACCTTCGCCTACACGGGCTTCTTTCCCGTCGTGCCGGCGACGTTCGCGTCGCTGGTCTTCGCTCTGGCCTACTTCTACATCCCCGGGGGCGAGTGGCTGGCCCACCCGCTGGTGGCCCTGGTCACGCTGGTGATCTCGGTGCCGGTCTCGACGCAGCTGGAGAAACGCTACGGCGAGGATCCGAGCTGCGTGGTGATCGACGAGGTGGTGGGGATGCAGGTGATCCTCTTGGGCGCGGGCGGAGTGACCCCCGGCGCGCTGGCGGCGGCATTCTTCCTCTTCCGATTCTTCGACATCGCCAAGCCCTTTCCAGTGGGACGCTCGCAGCGGCTCCCGCGGGGATGGGGAATCGTAGTGGACGACGTGCTCGCGGGGATCTACACGCGCGCCGCCCTCGTGCTGCTGGGGCTGATCTGGCCCGCCGCGCGGGTGTTCGCTCCCTGGGGATCGTGAGCAAGCCGAACGACATCGAGCTCATTCTGGTGGGCGACGAGCTCCTCAAGGGCGAGCGGTCGGACGCGCACCTGGCCTGGCTGGGGCGCGCGCTGCTGCAGAGCGGCGTGCGCATCGCCCGCGCCCAGGCGGTGGGCGATACGGTCGAGGCGATCGCCGAAGCGGTGCGCGAGAGTGCGGCACGCGCGCGCGTGGTGATCACCACGGGCGGACTCGGGCCCACCACCGACGACATAACCCGCGACGGCGTGGCCGCCGCGCTGGGTCTCGGGCTGGCGTTTGACGCGCCCACGTGGGAGGCGATCGTAGCGTTCTTCGCTGCGCGCGGGCGCGAGGCCTCCGAGAACAACCGCCGCCAGGCCATGTTCCCGGAGGGGGCCCGCATCCTGGGCAACGCGCAGGGCACCGCGCCCGGCTTCGCCGTGGAGAGCCGCGACCTCACCGTGTTCGTCTTGCCGGGCCCGCCGCTGGAGATGCGGCCCATTTTCGAGGCGGCGGTGCGAGCACGCGTGGCCGAGATCTTCGGGCGCGAACCGCTGCGCGTCGAGACCTTCCGCACCACGGGCATCGGCGAGTCGCAGATGGTCTCCACGCTGGGCGAGGCGATCGAGAAGGCCGATGGCTACGTGGTCTCCTTCCTCCCCTCGCTCGTGGGCGTGGACGTCGTCCTCACGCAGGCGCCCGGGGCGGCGGCGGACGCGCCCCTGGAGAGCGAGGCCGCGCGCGTGGAGAAGCTGCTGCGCGACCACCTGGGCGCCAAGCTCTACGAGCACGGCGAGCGCTCGCTCGCGGGCGTCGTGCACGACCTGTTGGTGCGGCGACGGGAGACGCTCGGCGTCGCCGAGTCGCTCACCGGCGGCTCGATCGGCCAGACGCTGACGGACATCCCCGGCGCCAGCGCCTACTTCCTCGCCGGGGCCGTGACCTACAGCGATGCGAGCAAGCGCGCCATGCTCGGCGTGGCGGAGGAGACGCTCGCGCGCTACGGCGCAGTGAGCGAGGAGACGTGCACGGAAATGGCGCACGGCATCCGCCGCAGCGCCGGCGCGACCTACGGCATCGCCACCACGGGGATCGCCGGTCCCACGGGCGGCACGGCGAAGAAACCGGTGGGGCTGTGCTATCTCGGCCTGGCCTGGGAAGGCGGCTGCCACGTCAAGCGCGTGCGCTACCACGGCGAGCGCGACGCTGTCCGGCGGCGGGCCGCCCACGGGGCGCTCTGGCTCCTCTACGACCACCTGGCGGCGCGGTGATGCGGCTCTTCGTCGCGGTCAACTTCGAGGAGACGGTGCGCGCGTCGATCGCGCGCGCACTGGAGACGTTCCCGGTCGCCCGCCCCCCGTGGCGATGGGTTGCGCCCGAGGCGTGGCACGTCACGCTCAAGTTCCTGGGCGAGACGCCGGAGGCGGACGTCGATTCCATCGCGCGCGCGCTCGAGCCGGCGTGCGCGCGGCACGCCCCGTTCCGACTCGTGTTGGGAACGCTGGGCGCGTTCCCGAACCGGCGGCGGCCGCGCGTCCTCTTCTACGAGGCGGCCGAGGGAGCCGACGCGCTGGAGCGGCTCGCCGACGACGTGGCGGCGTCGCTCGAGGCGGCGCTGGGTCTCCCGCCCGAGAGGCGGGCCTTCCAAGCGCATGCCACGGTGGCGCGCGTCAAGGCGCCCATCCCCGCCGACGTCGCGAGCCACCTCGAGGCAGCTCCCGCCCTGTCCGGCGCCGCGCAGGAAGTCTCGGAGGTCGCCCTCATGCGCAGCCGCCTTTCGCCCCAAGGCGCGCGCTACCAATGCGTTAAAGCGTTTGCGCTGCGTGGGGGCAAGTGATACTATTCCCGCGAATGCATTGGTATCTTTCGTCTTAGCCCCTCGGGCGGCCGGCGGGGGCGGCGGAAGTGGGAGAGGGGAAGACCGGCCGACTTCCAGGAAAGGGGATGCACCCATGGTGAAGAAAACCGTCGGAACTCCGGTGGCGTCCGAGAGGCACAAGGCGCTCGACCTGGCCGTCGCTCAGATCGAGAAGCAGTTCGGACAGGGTTCGATCATGCGCATGGGGGACGAGCGCGCGCTCGTCCCCGTGGAAATAGTTCCCACCGGGAGCCTCGCGCTCGACATCGCGCTGGGCGTCGGTGGGGTGCCGCGCGGCCGCATCATCGAGGTCTTCGGGCCCGAGGGTTCGGGCAAGACCACGCTCACCAGCTCGATCGTGGCCAGCGCGCAGCGCCGGGGCGGGATGGCGGCGTTCATCGACGCCGAGCACGCCTTCGACGCCGCCTACGCGAAGAAGATCGGCGTCGACGTCGACAACCTGCTCATCTCGCAGCCCGACACCGGCGAGCAGGCGCTGGAAATCGCGGAGGTGTTGATCCGCAGCGGCGCGCTCGACGTGATCGTAGTGGACTCGGTGGCCGCGCTGGTGCCGCAGGCGGAGATCAACGGCGAGATGGGCGACTCGCACGTGGGGTTGCAGGCGCGTCTCATGTCGCAGGCGCTGCGCAAGCTGACCGGCGCCGTGCACAAGTCGCACACGAGCCTCATCTTCACCAACCAGATCCGCATGAAGATCGGCGTGATGTTCGGCAGCCCCGAAACCACCTCGGGGGGCAACGCGCTCAAGTTCTATGCGACTGTACGCATGGACATCCGCCGTATCGCCGCGATCAAGGACGGCGACGCCGTCACCGGCAACCGGACCAAGGTGAAGGTGGTCAAGAACAAGGTGGCACCGCCGTTTCGGACGTGCGAGTTCGACATCCTCTACGGCGAGGGCATCAGCTACGAGGGGGACCTCGTCGATATCGGCGTCGAGCAGGACATCGTCTCCAAGAGCGGTACGTGGTATTCCTACGGCGACGAACGCCTGGGCCAGGGGCGAGAAGCGGCGCGCGCGTTTCTCAAGGAGCACCGCGACATCGCCGCCATCATCGACGGGAAGATCCGCGAGCGCGTCGGCCTGGGAGCGGAGCCGCGCGCGGCGGCCGCCGTCACGCGCGACGGGGAGCGGGTCGAAAAGAATGCGAAGGCGCCGGCGCCGGCCGGGAAGAAGACGGCAGAGGAGCCTCGCGCCGGCCGGCAGTAGATGTCCGATCGCATTGTCGAGCTCAAACCGCGCCCCCGGGACAGAGTGACGGTAGCACTCGCCGGGGGGCGGTTTTTTACCGTTCCGGCCGCGCAGGCGGAGCCGCTGCGCACGGGGCAGGACCTGGGCGAGGTGGACGTGGCGCGCCTCGATGCACTCGACCAGTACTTTCGCGGGCGCGACAAGATGCTGCGCCTGCTCGCCCGGCGCGCACGCTCGCGCCACGAGCTGTCGACGGCGCTGGCGGCGATGGCGATCGTCGAGCGCGTGCGCGGCGGAATCCTGGCCGAGCTCGAGGAGCAGGGGCTGGTGGACGACGCGCGTTTCGCGCGCGAGTACGTCCACGCGCGCGCCGAGGCGCGCGCCGAGGGGCCGCACCGCCTGCGCCGCGACCTCAGAAAGCGCGGGGTGGCCAGGGCGGTGATCGACGAGGTCCTCGCCGGCGGCTTCGACCGCGAGCGGCAAGAGGCGATGGCGCGCACGCTGGTGGCGCGCAAGCTCGGCGGCGGGGCGGTGGACGAGCGCGCGGTGCGCCGCATGGCGGACCTGCTGCGCCGCAAGGGTTTCGACTATGAGGTGGTGAACCGCGTCGCCTACGATCTCTTGCGCCGCGCGGGGCGCGACGCGGTGGAGGAACCGTGATATTGGCCGGCACGCCTGGTCGAGGGGCTTCCGCGCCGGGTCCTCGCGGGCGGATGGAGAAACTGGTTCGCCCGCTGCGGACGGCGCGTCGCCCCCTCGACCAGGCGTGCCGGCCGGCAAGCACGAGGCGCGTCACCCCCTCGACCAGGCGCGCACAAGAGCCATGAACGAACGCTACAAGGTCAATAGTCTCGTCGACGACTTCCTCGAGTTCTTCCGCGCGCGCGAGCACGCGGTGGTACCGAGCGCGCCGCTCTTGCCCGAGGATCCCACGCTGCTCTTCACCGCGGCGGGAATGGTGCCGTTCAAGGCCTACTACACCGATCCCGCGCGCGCGCCGCACGCGCGGGCAGCCTCGGTCCAGAAGTGCCTGCGCGCGGGTGGCAAACAGAGCGACCTGGAGAACGTCGGCCGCACCCTGCGCCACCACACCTTCTTCGAGATGCTCGGTAACTTCAGCTTCGGAGACTACTTCAAGAAGGAAGCGATCGAGTGGGGGTGGGAGCTATCGGTGGACGTGTGGGGACTGGACAAGGGCCGCATCTGGGTATCCGTCTACGAAGACGACGACGAGGCCTTTGACCTCTGGGCAAAGCACATCGGGTTTCCACGCGAGCGCATCGTGCGCCTCGGGAAGAAGGACAACTTCTGGGGACCGGTGGGGGAGACCGGCGTGTGCGGACCTTCTTCGGAGATGCACTACGACACCGGCCGCCCCGGCCCCGACGGCGGCCCCGGCCACCGCGACGACAACGACCGCTACATAGAATACTGGAACCTCGTCTTCCCGCAGTTCTTCTACACGGAGCAGGGCGCCTACGACCCGCTGCCGCGGCCCGGTATCGACACGGGCCTGGGCCTGGAGCGCGTGGCCTTCATCTTGCAGGAAGCCGAAGACAACTATCACACCGACGAGTTCCTCCCCGTCCGCAACGCGGTCGAGCGCGCGCTCCCGGCGGGCGCGTCGCGCGAGAAGGCCGCCCTGGCCGTCAACGCCGCCGCTGACCACGCGCGCGCGCTCGTGTTCGCCTTTGCCGAGGGCATCATGCCGTCCAACGAGGGGCGGGGCTACGTGCTGCGGCGCCTGCTCCGCCGCGCGCTCACTAAGCTGCACCCCTTCGGCGTGCGCCAGCCCTTTCTGGCCGGGGTGGTGGACGCGGTGGTAGCGGGCATGAAAGTGCGATATCCCGAGTTGGCCAGCCGCGGTAGCGTCGTCAAGAGCATGATCACGGCGGAGGAGGAGCGTTTCCTTTCCACCCTCGAGCAGGGGATGGACCGCCTGGACGCGATGTTTGCCGCGGCCAAGAAGAAGAAATCGAAGCGCATCGCCGGCGCCGACGTCTTTCAGCTCTACGACACCTTTGGCTTCCCGAGCGAGCTCACCGCGGAGATGGCCGCCGACCGCGGCCTCTCCATCGACCGCGCCGGTTTCGACCGAGCCATGGCGAAGCAGAAGGAACGGGCGCGCCGGGCCAGCGTGTTTATCACTGAAGAAATCCCGCCGATGACAGATGAGATAGGGGTCGAGGTGACTCACCGGCAAATCGATCGGACCAGATTCGAGGGGTACGATCGGCTCGAGGGCAAGGCCGAGGTTGTCTCTTATCGGGATCGCAAGGCTCCGACACCAAGCGACGAGAATCGTTATTTCGACTTCGAAACTGACGAGACCGTGTTCTACCCGGAGGGCGGCGGACAGGTCGGCGACACCGGCGTCGCTGTCTTTGGCGAGAACGAGGTTCGCATTCTGGACACCCGCCGTCGTGGTGGGTTGATCTCACACGTCGCGGCCTACCGCGACCCTGCCAACCCGTTCAAAAACCGGGACGTGACCCTGCGCGTCGACCGCGAGCGTCGCTACGCCACCATGCGCAACCACACGGCCACGCACCTGCTGCACGCGGCGCTGCGCCGCGTGCTGGGCGACCACGTCGCGCAGGCGGGTTCACTGGTCGCTCCCGACCGGCTGCGCTTCGATTTCCAGCATTTCACGGCGGTGTCGCCGCAGGAGATCGTGGAGATCGAGCGGGCGGTCAACGATGCGATCATGGCCGACCTCGAGGTGAGTGCGGAGACGGTGCCTTACAAGGAGGCAGTTGCCGGCGGAGCCATGGCGCTCTTCGGCGAGAAGTACGGCGATACGGTACGGGTGGTCACCGTCGAGGACTTTTCGAAGGAGCTCTGCGGCGGCACGCACCTGCGCCGCACCGGCGAGATCGGGGCCTTCTACGTTCGCCAGGAGAGCGCGGTGGGCTCGGGCCTTCGCCGCGTCGAGGCGCTCACCGGGACGGGAGCGCTCGCGTACGCCAGGCGTCTCGTGGAGGAGCGGGGCGCGCTGGCCGAGATGCTCAAGGTGTCTTCCGAAGACGTCGAGCGGCGCGTGCGAACGCTCCTGGAAGAGGCGGACGCGCTGGCGAAACAGGTACGCAAGAGCGAGGCGAGGCGCGCCCGAGACCAGGCGGGCGATGCGCTCGCCGGAGCGGCCGAGATAGGCGGCCTGAAGCTGGTGACCACGACGGCGGAGGCGGCGGACGTGGCTGCGCTGCGCCAGTACGGCGACGCGCTGCGCGCGCGCCTCGACCTCGGCGTGGCGCTCATCTGCCAGGCTGGTGCGGCCCGGCCGGTGTGTTTGATCGTCGCCTCGGATCGCGCCATTCGGGAGCGCGCCATCGCGGCCGACGAGATTGCCCGGCGCATCGCCGAGAGCCTGGGCCACCGCGGAGGAGGAAGGCCGCACATGGCGCAGGTGGGACTGCCCGACGTGGCCTCGTTCGCGCGGGTAACGGAATTCGTGCGGAAGACCCTGGCGACTCTGGTATAGTTGCCGCGTCCGCCGCCGCCGGCGGATCGGTTCCATCGATGAACAGGAAGACTACATTGGTGCTCGTGACCGCGGCGTGGCTCTGCTTGCTCGCCGCCACCGCCGCGGCGCAGATGACGCGGGCCGAGCGGGAGGCTGCGGCGGCGCAGAGATCGGCGCCCGCGATGCAGGAGGCGATGCAGACGCTGGAGTCGGAGCAGCGTCTGGCGCGGGGCCTCGACGCGCCGGTCGACCCCGATACCTACATCATCGGGCCGAACGACTTGTTCCTCATCGTCGTCCATTCGGCGGAGGACGTGGAACTCCCCGTTCGCGTGCTCCCCGAGGGCACGGTGCTGTTGCCCAACGTGGGCGCCATCCACGTGGCCGGCATGACCATCACCGCGTTTCGCGAGAAGATCCGCAAACTGCTCGTTCGCTACTACCGGGACGTGAACTTCGACTGCCAACTGGTGACCCCAAGGTCGTTCGTCGTGTACGTGCTCGGCGAAGTCGAGCGCCCGGGCGCGGCGGAGATCCATGCGCCCTTCCGGCTCGACGCGGCGATCGGGTCCGCCGGTGGACTGACCGACCGCGCCAGCCGGCGCGCCATCGAGATTCGCAACGCGGACGGCAGCGTACAGCTGGCCGACGCCATGCGCTTCGAGCGACTCGGTGACGTCGATGCCAACCCCGTGCTGTGCGAGGGCCAGAGCGTGTTCGTGCCAGCGCGCGGACAGTCGGCCGTGGTCACCGGCGAGGTGTGGCGGGGCGGCGTCTTCGAGATCCGATCCGGCGAGACCGTGGCCACGCTCGTCGGGCTCGCGGCGGGCTTCACTGCCAACGCGGACCGCGAACGCATCGTCGTCGAGCGGCTGGACGACGGGGACCACGTGAGCATCCACGCCCTCGCGCCGGGCGATTTGGACACCTTCGTGCTCCAGGACCGCGACGTAGTGGTCGTGCCAGACCGGCGCAGCTTCCCCAGCATGGAGATGATTCGAATCGACGGTGGTGGCGGCCGCGAGGGCACGATCTACGTGCAGGAGGGCGAGACGATCGGCTCGCTCCTGCCGCGCTTCGTGCGTCTGAGCCACGAATTCGTGCTCGAGCGGGCGATAGTCGAGCGGCGGGTGGGCCCCGAGTCCGTCGACTACATCCCGCTCGACCTCAAGGAGATCGTCAACGGCAACGAGCCCGACACATTGCGCCTGTACCCAGGGGACGTGGTGAGTGTGCCGCGGCGGGTGGACGGGGTGTACGTCACCGGCAACGTCGTCGTCCCCGGCGAGGTGGCCTTCCAGCACGGCCGTCCCGCGGGTTGGTACGTGGCGCTGGCCGGTGGACCCAGCGAGGGGGGGAGCCACGACCGGCTCGAGATCCACGCGACCGATGGATCGAAGCGCTCCGCAGGCCGCAACAGTGTCGTGTACAGGGGCGAAGCCATCTACGTGAAGAGCAGCCGGAGCCGCATCTTCGGCTCGGTGTTCGTCGGCGTGATCACCCTCACCAGTCTGATTCTATCCATGATCGCCGTTTCCAAGTGACGGCGCGCGGTCGAAGGACGTGATCCACCATCAAAGCGCTCATTCTCGCGGGCGGCAAGGGCACGCGGCTTCGGCCCATCACCCACACCAGCGCTAAACAGCTGGTCCCCATCGCCAACAAGCCCATCCTCTTCTACGGGATCGAGGCGATCCGCGACGCCGGAATCACCGAGGTCGGGATCATCGTCGGGGACACGGCCGCCGAAGTGCAAGCCGCGGTAGGCGACGGTTCCGGGCTGGGCGTCGAGGTGACGTACATCCCGCAGGAGGCGCCGCTGGGTCTCGCGCACGCCGTCAAGATAGCCCGTGACTTCATGGGCAAGGCGCCGTTCGTCATGTATCTGGGAGACAATCTGCTCTCCGGCGGCATAACGGGTTTCGTGCGCGAATTCGAGAAGGGGAAGTACGACGCGCAGATCCTGCTCACGCGCGTGAAAAACCCGAGCGACTTCGGCGTGGCCGAGCTCGACGGCGAGCGCGTGGTCGGCCTGGAGGAGAAGCCCAAGAAACCCAAGAGCGACTACGCGCTCGTGGGCGTGTATATGTTCACCTCCTCGATCTTCGAGGCGACGGAGAAGATCGAGCCCAGCTGGCGCGGCGAACTGGAGATCACGGACGCCATTCAATACCTCATCGAGAACGGCTACGTGGTCAACTCGCACGTCGTCGAAGGCTGGTGGAAGGACACGGGCAAGCTCGAGGACATGCTCGACGCCAACCGGATGATCCTCCTGGGCATGGCCGAACCGTCGGGAGTGACCAGCCAACAGCTGGAAGACTCTGAGATCCATGGCCATGTCCACTTGCAGGGGGAAGTGACGATCCGGAACAGCGTGCTGCGGGGACCGTGCATCATCGGTGCGGGGACGAGCATCGTCGATGCCTACGTCGGTCCCTTCACGAGCATCGGCGCGGGTTCTCGGGTGGAGAAGAGCGAGGTGGAGAACAGCATCATCCTCGAGAACTGCACCATCCGGGACATCGGGGGACGGATGAGCGACAGCCTCATCGGCCGCAACGTCACGGTGATGCGAGGTCACAAGTTGCCACGTTCCTATCGCCTCATGGTCGGCGACAACAGCGAAATCGTAGTGCTGTAGCGGCGTGCGGAGGACCCCATGAAGCAGACCGAGCAAGACATCGCCCGCGAACTGCGCGCCCGATCGGGGCTCGTCGCGTCGCTGGACGGGGAGACGGTTCAGAAGATGACGGCCGTCGCCGGGGCCATGGTCGACTGCCTGCAGCGGGGCCGCGTGATCTACGCGTGTGGAAACGGGGGCAGCGCGACGCAGGCGGCGCACTTTGCAGCCGAGCTGGTCGGTCGGTTCAAGATGGACCGCGCTTCGCTCCCCGCGTTTTCTCTCGGCGAGAACAGCGCCGTCTTGACCTCGCTCGCCAACGACTACTCGTTCGACGACGTGTTCGCCCGCCAGATCGAGGGGCTGGGACAGCCCGGCGACTGCTTGCTGGCCCTGTCCACGAGCGGAACTTCTCGCAACGTGGTGCGCGCCTGCCGCGCCGCGGCCGAGAAGGGGCTGCGCACGTTTGCCCTGACGGGAGAGGGTGGCGGCGAGGTGATCCGCCATTGCGAGGTCACGATCGCGGTGCCGACCTCCGACACCCCCTTGGTGCAGGAGCTGCACCTGGCCATCGTTCACATTCTCTGTCACCTTGTAGAGGCGGCGATGTTCCCCGCCCGTTGACCATGACGGGTGAACTCGTACTCCGCCGACTGTTCCAGGCCTCCTTCTTCAGCTTCGCACTCTTCGTCCCGTTTTCCATTGCCGGCATGAACTTCGCTTTCGGCTTCGGGGCGCTGGCGTGGATCATCTCGTTCTTCGCGTTCCGGGGAGCACGATCCCGTCCGTCCTCGGGAGGGATATCGGTTCGCCAGGACCCCATGCTGCTCGCGTCGGTTCTGCTCGTCGTCTCCGCCATCCCGTCGGTCTTGATGTCGCAGGACTCTTCGCGCGCGACCACGGACTGGCTCTCCTACTGGGAGCTCCTCATCTATTTTCTCGTCGCGGCCAACGTGCTGGCGGTGCGAATGCGCGAGGTGGCCTTCTGGGCGCTCGTCGCGGCGGCCACGCTATCGTGTGTCGGCGCCCTGATCGAACGCGGCGGCGGCCTGAACTTCTGGTTCCTGCATATACCGGCTCGGTATCGCGTGAGCAGCACGCTCTATCCCATGACCCTGGCCGGGATCCTCTATCAG
>Ga0224512_10002501_pt1 | contig 16805 bp, 19 predicted proteins | sample SF_May12_sed_USG_4_FD_169103 | JGI IMG/M metagenome (GOLD analysis project Ga0224512, IMG submission 169103) | Sediment microbial communities from San Francisco Bay, California, United States - SF_May12_sed_USGS_13 | ecosystem: Environmental > Aquatic > Marine > Sediment | place: USA...
GCCAATGCGCGTCATGGCACCCCATGAGCTGCGCCCGTGCAGGCCCTGCCAGAGGCCAACCAGGCGCCACCACGCCGTGAGCTGGCGGTAGCCGAAGTTCTCCAGCACCGAGAACACCAGGAGCATCGCCGTGTGGCGCCAGCTGGGATACCGATGAAACGCGGCCTCCTCGAAGGCCAGCGACGCCACCGACGTCGCCACCCCCACGGCGATCGACGCCCCGATCAGCAGCAGAGCGTATGCCGGGTGCAGAAGGCCCTGCCAGGCGAACACCGCGGTGAGCGCGATGCCGAGGACCTCGATCGCCGGCCCGAGGAGCTCGAAGGCCAGGAAGTAGGGCATACCGACCAGGCCGAGGCGGCCGTAGCGGCGCTTGAAGAGCATCTCGCGGTGGATCCTCATGGTGTCAAGGAGCCCCCGCTGCCAGCGCGTTCGCTGCTTTCGCAGCACGCTGAGGCTCTCTGGCGCCTCGGTCCAGCACACCGGGTCGGGAATGAACTCGATCCGGTACGGGCGATCCTGGTCGTACATGTGCCGGTGGAGGCGAACGATCAGCTCCATGTCCTCGCCGACGGTGTCGGTGCGATAGCCACCGACCTCCAGGAGCACGTCGCGTCGAAAGACGCCGAAGGCCCCGGAGACGATCATCAGCGCTTTGAGGCGGCTCCAGCCCGCGCGTCCGACGATGAAGGCCCGCAGGTACTCCACCAGCTGGAACCTGGCCAGCAGTCCTCGCGGTACGCCGGTGTTGATCAGCGAGCCGCCTTCGAAGTGGGCGCCGTTGGCGATGCGCACGATCCCCCCGGTTGCGATCGTCAGATCGGGCCGGTGCACGATTGGCGTCACGGACTTCAGCAGCGCGTCTGATTCCAGGATCGAGTCGGCGTCGATCGAGCACACCAGCGGATAGCGCGAGGCGTTGATGCCGCTATTGAGGGCGTCCGCCTTGCCGCCGTTCTCCTTGTCGATGACCAGCAGATTCGGTTCGAGCTGCGACCGGAAGACGCCACGCACCGGCGCCGTATCGATCGCGTCCTGCAGCACTCGGTCAAATGGCTCCAAGGCGAACGCGGCGGCCAGGCGCTCGAGGGTGTCGTCGGTCGAGCCGTCGCTGATCACGATCACCTCGAGCTCGGGATAGTTGAGGCCCAGCAACGACCGGACGCTCTCCACGATGCCCGCTGCCTCGTTGTACGCCGGGGTGAGCACCGAGATCGGCGGCGTCAGGGGGAGCGCGAACAGCTCATTGGGCGGCTCCGATCGCCGTGCGAGGGTCAGCTCGCGCAGATCGCGCGAGGCCATCAGCGTCAAACCGAGATAGACGATGGCCAGGCCCAGCGAGTAGACCAGGAACGTCCACGTCGTCGCCAGGACGACGATGTCGCTCACCGTGGCACCTCCGGGCTCCTGTTCGTCAGGCCCAGCTTGGTGGTGCTCAGCCCGCGCCGCCCCGCGGTCGCGATGAACTGCGGCGCGGCCGCCTGGCCGCCGATCGGTACGCCTCGGACGCCGTCCATTGCACCAGCACTAATCGAGAACGGTGTCGATGGCCGCGACGAGCTCATCGGGATCGATCGGCTTCTTCAGGACCGTGTCCGTCGAGCGCACACCCCGGCCTCTCGCCGCGCTTGCTCGGCTCGTCAACAGAATGATCGGAATGCCGCTCTCCCCGCGGCGGCGGATGGCCCGACCGGTCTCAGCGCCTCCCGAGCGCGGCATGACTTCGTCGAGCACCAGGGCACGCGGATCGGTATCCGCTGCGAGTTCGATCGCGTCCGTGCCGTCCCTGGCTTCGACGACTTCGTGGCCGGCGCTCTCGAGCGCTCCGATGAGGATGAGTCGCTCAATCGGGTCAGCATTGGCGATCAGAATTCGCGCCATACTGAGCTATCGGCCGCCCGGACCACACTTATTAGGTATTGAGCCCAATCAGCTGGGGCTTCCCGTAGGTGCCCGTACGCCCCGGGGGGCCTTAGCGCCTACGAGGGATGCGTGGGCGGGCGGGCCCAGACCAGATATCTCTTAAGTAATTGCGGCATCTAAGGGCGCATGCCCCGCAGGCGGTCGATGCGCCTTCGGTCCCTCTTGGTCGGCCGGCCGGCGCCGTCCTCGCGAAGGCCGGCTACCGGGGCCCGGGGATCCCCGGGCCCCGGACGCCTCGGCGGCGGCGAGAGGTCGTCCACGTAGCTGGCGGCGAGCTTGGCCGGCGCGCGCTTCTCGATCGCCTCGACGACGCGGTAGATCACGGTTCGATCGCGACGGCGCGCCTCCACGATGTCACCCGGGGAGATCTTGGTGGCCGGCTTCGCCGGCGTGTCGTTCACGTGAACGCGTCCCGCCGTGCAGGCGTCCTTTGCCATCGTGCGCGTCTTGTAGACGCGCACCGCCCAGAGCCACTTGTCGACCCGAACGCTCACCGTCACTCGGGCTTCCGCGCCACCCCGAAGAGCTTGGTGAAGTCGTAGACGAAGCCGTCGGGCGTCGAGACGTCGCGGATGGCCTGCTCCACTCGCCCCTCCAGTTGCGTGCGCTGCTGCTGGTCGAGGTCCGACGCGAGGTGGCCGGCGACCACGCGCATCCGCGCCAGGAAGTCCTCGACCGGGGTGCAGCGGCGGCGGCGCTCCATCCACACGTCGATCGGCTCGAGCCCGGCCTGCCGGAAGTAGTCATCGAGCTCGTGTACGTCCCGCTGGATGAAGTCGAAGGCGGCCATCCACCTGGCGGGAATCGGCGGGTCGATGCCGGCCAGCGCCAAGCGAAAGGCCTCTTCTCCGCCTCGGCCTGAGCCCAAGATCGCCATGATCCCGCCGGGCTTGAGCACTCGTGCCATCTCCGCCACGGCGGCCGGCTTGTCCTCGAACCAGTGGAAGGCCATCGACGAGATCACCGCGTCGAAGCTCGCATCGGGCGCCGACATCTCCATGACGTCCTCGGGAAGGAGTGAGAAGCGGGTGCCCGGGAAGGCGTCGAGCTTCTCGGCCATCTGGTCGAGCATCCCCTGGGCCGGGTCGACTCCGACCACCTCGTCGCACCCGAAGCGCTCCACCATCGCCAGCGACGAAGACCCGGTTCCACAGCCCACATCCAGAACGCGGCGGTACTCGCCGGACGGAATCGACATGACCAGCCGGTGCGCGCCCATGATGTTATGGCGCACGATCTCGTCGTACTTGTCGGCCGTTCGGGTAAAGCCGTCGGCAGCCCGCTCGCTCTCGCTCATGCCGCTCCTCGGTGTGGACGTCGAAGACTGGCACAGCCTCCTCAGACGAGGTGGCTCGCCACCAGTGCCGCGGCGAGCAAGGGCATGGCCGCGGACATCGCGCGCAATGCTCCTTCGGCCGGCGCCGTGAGGGTCTTGGAGGAGATCTCCTCGCTCGTGCCGTCCCTTCTCACGATCACGCCTCTGACCATCTTGGTCTGTCGGCGCACCTCACGCACCGGTGTTGAGAGCCGCCGTTGGGCCACCGCGAGCACACCGCAGGAGCCCGCGATCAACACCGCGGAAGCAGTCAGCGATCCCGTCTGGGCGAAGTAGCCCGTCAGCGCGGGGAAGGCGCCCCATGCGAGGGCAAACCACGGAGTCGAGTGGAAACGACCCTCGAAGAGCTCCAGGTTGTAGGCGACGACCATGAACGCGCCGGTGGCGATGAAGAGCCCCAGCCACGGCGACACCACGTACATGCCATGGATGCCGAGGGCGACCGCCCCGAGCAGTCCGACGCCCGCCATCAGCCACAGGGTCCGGCTCGGGATCCGGGTGCGAAGCGGCCGGCCATGGAGCTCGTCGAGCGCATGAGCGCTCACCCCCATGGCCAGCAGGAACGCCGCAAGCGACTCCAACAGCCATGTCACCGAGAGCGTGGGGGCAATGGCCGCGCCGACGGCGACGAAAGAGAGGTGCCAGGCGGTATAGGGCGCGTGAAGCAGCGTCCAGTAGTCGCGCCAGCCGCCGCTTCGCAGGGCGTAGAAGGCCGGTCGTGCCGCTTCGGTCATCGTTGCCTGGTGCCCCAGGTGACCGCCGCCGCGCCGAACGTGAAGGTCCTCGCGCCGAGACCGACCAGACCGGCGGCCATCCAGGCCTCGGCCTGGCGCCTCAATGGGTGGCGGCGATGGAACTCCTCGATGTTGGGTCCGAGGAATCGGCCCGTGTCGCGCCACTGGGGTGAGGCGGTGGCGCCGAGCATCGGGAGGCCGATGCGGGTGAACGCCCGCCAGCCGCAGCGCATCACCGGGTCCTGCGGTACGTAGAACTCCAGCGAGGCGAGCGTGCCGCCGGGTCGAAGCACTCGCGAGAGCTCGCGGAGGGTCGCGCTCGGATCCGGTACGTAGCGCAGCAGGTAGGTGAAGGTGACCGCGTCGAAGCTCGCGTCGGGGAACGGAAGGGCGTCCGCGCTCGCCAGCACCTGCTCGATCGCTCCCTCCATTTTGGCGGCGCGGTTTGCGCGCGCACCCGCTGCGAGCATCTCGGCGCTGTGGTCGAGCGAGACGACGCTGGCGCCCGTGGCACGCACGAGTTCACGGGCGACGAGTCCGGTGCCGCTCGCGACATCGAGCACGCGCGCGCGCCGTCGGACCGAGACTCGGGACACCAGAAAGCGCCGCCAACGAGCCTCCTGCCCCAGCGAGAAGAGCGCCCCCATCTGCTCGTATTCCGGAGCGATTCGGGCGAATAGGCGCTGCGCGAATGCAGGGCTCGCCGACTCCACTGCAGGACTCTACGTCGTCGGCGTCGATCCGTTGGCTCTTTTGGGAAAGCTCCGGGCTCACAGTCCCGACGCGCGTGCGAGTATCGTGATCCGATGAGTGCCGACGTCCGTCAGGAACGAGAGTTCAAGCTCCTGATGGAGAGCGATGCTCGGCTGCCCGAACTGAACGGGGTCGGGGGGCTCGCCGTTCGCGAGCTGGATGCCCACGAGGCGAACTCGACCTACTGGGAGACGGGGTCCGAACGGCTCGCGGCCTGGGGCTGCACACTGCGCTTTCGCGGAGGCACGTGGACGGCGAAGCTCGGGGTGGAAGCCTCGGCCGGCGCGCTGTGGCGCCAAGAGGTGTCGGTATCCGGCCAGTCCGGTCGCGTCCCGACCGAGCTACGCGGCCTGCTCCGGCCCTTCACGCGTGACGAGGACCTTGAGCCGCTCGCTCAACTCGACGCGCATCGCGAGGCCTTCGAGATCTGCGCTCCTGACGGTGAGCGTCTCGCCGTGCTCACCGACGACCGGGTCACCGCCTCCGGCGCGGGAGTGCTGACTCCGAGCTTCCGCGAGGTCGAGATCGAGCTGACCAACGGTTCCGGAGAGCAGGCGCTGCTGCCCGTTGTGCATGCGCTGGTCGCGGCAGGGGCAAGCGCCGGCGACGCGCGACCGAAGCTGTCGCGGGCGCTGGGTCGCGAGGTCCCCGCCCGTCCTGAGATCCGGGTGCCCGAGGTGTCGGCGACTCCGACAGCACGTGAGGTGATTCATGCGGCGACCGCGACCGCAACCTGTCGGCTGATCTCGCACCTGCCGGTGGCATGGATCGGGGAGGACCCCGAAGGGGTGCACCAGGCGCGGGTCGCAATGCGGCGCCTTCGGTCTGATCTCAGCACCTGGGAAGTGCTCGTTGACCGGCGATGGGCCGATCCGCTGCGCGACGAGCTCAAATGGCTCGGCGGACGGCTTGGGGCCGTGCGCGACCTCGACGTCCTGATCGACGGCGTGCAGGGCCTCGCCGACGGCTGCGAGGAACTCGACGAGGAGTCCTTCGCCGCGCTCATCGCCGATCTCGAGTCCCGGCGTGAGGCTGTGCGCACATCGATGCGCCGGGCGATACGCAGCGCCAGGGCGGCGTCGCTGCTCGACGGTCTGGTTGCAGCGGCGTCCGATCCACCGACGGCGCCCCAGGCCGACGATCCTGCACGAGGCCTCCTGCAACCTTTGGTTCGCCGTCGGTGGAGGCGAATGCGCAAGGCGGCCAGGCGGATGCCGGCGGCGCCTCCCGATGCCGCCCTGCACGAGCTGCGAATCCGTGCCAAGCGGTTGCGCTACGCGGCGGAAGCGGTACGGCCCGCCGTCGGCGCTCCAGCGCAGCGCCTCGCCAAGGCCGCCGCCGCCTTGCAGGACGCCCTCGGCGACCTCAACGATGCTGCGGTCGCCACGCGCATCCTCGGCGGGATCGCTGAGGAAGATCGTCGTGCCGCCTTCGCAGCCGGCCAGGTGAGTGGGCTGATGATCGCTCGCGGTCAGCAGGTCCGCGGTCGCTGGAAGCGCCTGTGGCGCGAGCTGAGCCGCCGCACGACTCGAGGGTGGCTGGACGAATGAGTTGTATCGCCGTCTGCAGCATTAAAGGTGGGGTTGGCAAGACGTCCGCGGCGGTGAATCTCGCGGCTCTGGCCGCACAAGAGGGGAGGACCCTACTGGTGGATCTCGATCCTCAGGGTTCGGCGACGTATGCGCTCGCCGTTGGCGAGCGCATCCCCGGCGGGGCGTCGAGTGTGGCGTTGGAAGGCCCCGGCGGCGACGGCGCCGCGGTGAGGACCGCCACGGAGAACCTCGATGTGGTGCCCGCCGACTTCTCGTTGCGACGGATCGACACCGAGCTCGCCGACGTTCGGCGACCGCGGCGGCGCCTGCGTCGGACCATCGAGAGCCTCGGTGAGGGGTACGACTACGTCTTCCTGGACTGCGCACCGGGTATCGCGCTGTCCATCGAGGGCGTCCTGCGCGCGGCCGATCTCATTCTTGTGCCGGTGGAGCCGGCGGCCCTGCCGATGCGGAGCATGGACCAGCTGGGCGCCTATTTGGCCGGCGACCGCCGACTCCAGAGTACCCCGATGGTCGCGTTCCTCTCGAAGGTCGACCGGCGGCGGGGCTCGCACCGCAGGCTCGCCGATGAGCTGCTACTGGAGCGCGATGACATCATCGGCGCGATTCCGTATGCCGTGGAGGTCGAGGAGATGCCGATGCGGCGAGAGCCGCTCGTCGCGATCTCGCCCCGGTCGCGTGGAGCCCGGGCCTACGCCGAGCTATGGGAAGCGGTGTCGGCGCGCCTCAGCGGCTAGTGGTCAGCTCAGCTGCCGCACCAGGCGAAGCTCGCCGTCCAGATCCTCGACCAGGGCGGTGCAGGAGTCGATCCAGTCGCCGCAGTTGAAGTAGCCGACCTCGCCCTGGATCGCCGCAGGGGCATGCACGTGCCCGCAGATCACGCCGTCGTGGCCCGCCTCGGCGGCGCGGCTGGTCGCCTCGTACTCGAACTCGCGCTGAGCGCCGGTCATGCGCTTGGTGTTGGCTCGTAGCTCGGCGAGTAGCGACACCGATGGCTTGCCCCTTCGCTCTCGCCACTGGTTGACGGCGGCATTCGCACGATGGAGGAAGTGCTCGTTCGCGGCCGCGCCGATCATGCAGACCAAGGGCGCGCTCCGCTCGATGCGGTCGAACTGGTCGCCGTGAACGATCCAGAGGCGCCGCCCGTCGGCGGTCTGGTGCACGGCCTCGGACATCACTCGCACCCCGCCCAGGGCCTGGCCGTCGTACGCGTGTGCCACCGCGTCGTGGTTGCCGGGCACGTAGGTGACCTCGACGCCCCGGTCAGCGAGGTCGAGCACCCGCATGACGATCTCGAGGTGACTGCTGGGGAAGTAGACCTTTCCGCGTAGCCTCCAGCAGTCGACGAAGTCGCCCACCACGAAGAGGCGCTCGCACTCGAGACCGTCGAGGAACGCGGAGATCGCACCGGAGCGGCATCCGCGACTGGCGAGATGCGTGTCGCTGATGAACGCGCTTCGCACGCGCCGTGGCGGGCGCGCTGCCCCAGGTGATATCTGAGTGCGCGAGAACGCGCCTTTCGAATCCAACGCTTGGGCATTGTGCCGATTCGCACGTCCAAGGTCCAGCGAACTCGACGGAGCTTGGAGAATTCGTCCAGCAGCCTCGGTAGTCACCCGCGGAACAGCACGGCGAACAGCCAAAGCAGCACGACCGAGCCGCCGACGGCGACAGCGATGCTCCAGATGTTGAGGCCGGTGATGCCATCGGATGCGCCGAGCGTCGTGGCGATGAAGCCGCCGATCAGGGCGCCGATGATCCCCACGACCATCGTCGAGAGAATGCCCGTCGGCTGAGGCCGCGGCATGATCCATTTGGCGATGAAGCCGGCGATGAGGCCCAGGACGGCCCAGGTGATGATCCCCACGGCTCACAGCATCGCGGAACGGACGCGTGGTCTCCAGGCGTGCGACGGCTTCGCGTCACGGGGCGACCAGACGCGACGGCACGCCCCCGGGTCGATGCCTGGCCGGGTGGCGTCGTGGACCAAAAGGGCTGAGGTCCTTTGGACGTGCTCCGTGAGGCGTGCGCCCGCCACGGCGGCGCGAGCCGTCTTCACACCAGGAGCGCCTCACCCCGGGTGATTTGGGCGATTACCAGGTTTAGCGGGCGGTTTGCAGACCCTGGGTCGCGGGGCGCCTGCGGGTGAGAGCGCGCAGGCGGGCAGCGATCTCGCGACCCAGCACCGGCTTGGACACGCAGTCGGCGGCCCCGGCCTCAAAGCCGGCGAGCCGCTCCTCGGCGCCATCGGGTGGCGCGAGCATCATGACCATCGGGCCGCCGTGCTCGGTGTTCATTTCGCGACAGAGCTCGAAGCCGCCGTTTCCGGTGGCCGTGAGGTCCAGCAGCAGTACGTCGTACGGGGTCCGGCTGGCGAGCTGCCGTGCATGCGCCAGGTCCACCGCGACGTCGATGGCGAAGCCCTGGCGCATCAACTGCCGCCGCAGGGTGTGCTGGTAGCTGCGTTCCTCTGCCACCATCAGCACGCGTGTCATGCCATCGAACTCGCGCGGCGGCGCAGGCTCAGGCGACATCTCAGCTGGTCTACGAATTGGGCACATCTCCTTCGCGCGGGCCGGAGGTAGGCGTCGAAGAGGGAGATCAGGGTAACCCTCAACGCCCGATCGGTGGAAGGGACGACGAATTCTCGCGGTTTTCACGGGAATTCGCCCCCCTCTCAGGCCTGTGGCGACACTCCGCTGGCGGAAGTCGTGAAATCGGCAAGAAGCCGGGGCTCGGCAGCCGCCAATACCGCCACGGTCTGATCGTGGCCAATGTCAAGCGCGCTACGGCTTCCCGCACCGCGTCCCATGCTGGCGGTGAGGGTGCAGAGTCCGACCCGCCGCTGAAAGGGCGTCGAGGTGACGCTGTAGCTGGCCACGGTCGCCGGGTCGATCACGGTGTGGCGCCGTGAGAGGCTGCCCCCTCGCATTGCGAGCCGGCCGTTGAACACGCCGTGTCCCAGGGAGCGATAGCGATCGAGGCCGAGGGGAATGGCGATCAGGGTGATTGCGAGCAGCACCGTGGCCAAGAGCCACTCCTGGGCGAGCGCCGCGACCGCCGTGGCCAGCGCGGGCACGATCATCGCTCGCACGAGGCGCCGGGAGCGGGCCGAGCGCGGGTGGGCGGTGAGTTGTTTGGCTAAGCGCCGATCAATGCTGAGACCGAGGCGCCACGCCGCACCGGGCGAGCCGGCCGGCAGCAAGTTGGTGCGCCCACGCGCCTCGCCCTCACCGGAGCCGACGCCGGCCACCAGGGCCTTGAGGTTCACGAGGCCGACCAGCCGCCATAGGGGTGTATCGCTGAACTCCAGCGCGCTGATCCGCCCGCGGTCCATCGATACGCTCCTGCGTCGCAGCAGCCCGCGCTCGGCGGTGAGCCTTTCGCCATCGCGCATCAGGCGAAAACCACCGTCTATGATCACGCTCCCGATGGCCGCCACGCCAACGGCGAGCACGATCACCACCATCGAGATCACCACGATGGCGAGAGCGCTATCAGGAAGCAGATCCGCACCGCGCTCGGCCGTACGCCGGATGGCGGATTCATCGCGGAAGATCAGGTTCCAGAGGGCGCCGAGGGCGACGAGCGGCGCCAGCAACCAGCGTGAGCTCGTCGCGCCGGCAATCGCGAGGGTGCGGTAGTCCACGCGCGCGATCGTCGGGGCCTCGCGGGCGGGCTGACCCTCCACGCGCATTTGCCCTGTCTGCCGGCGCAGCACCTGCTCGCGCAGGTCCTCGGCTTGCTCGCGGGTAACTGCGGCAAGCGTCAGCTCCGATCCGCCACCGCCCGCGGCGGCAGCGTCGACAGAGACCTGGACGATGCCGAGCATGCGGTGCAGCAGCGGCGCCGAGATGTCGACGCCCCGGATCCGGTCGAGCGGTACCACTCGCTCCTGCTCCACCAAGACCCCCCGCTCCACCACGAGCCGGTCGCCGTCCACTCGGTAGCGGAAGCGCTGCCATGCGAGGAAGGCAAAGGGCGTCGCCACGAGCGCGCCGAGGGCCACGATCGGCAGCACGATGTCGAGGTTGCCGCTCGCCAGCGCGGAGATGGCGCCGCCGAAGACCGCGTAGCGAACCCACTGCCATCCGATGACGACGACTCCCAGAGGGTGGAGCCGCCCCTGCAGGAGCTCTTCCCGGCTCACGCCCCGTCACCCCGGCCGGTCTTGGCGGCGAGCTCTTCGGTGAGCTGGGCCACCAGCCCCTCGGACAGGCCGGGAATGGAGACACCCTCACCGGCGGCGGTGCGCACCTCGACGGTGGCAAGGCCGAAGCTGCGCTGGATCGGGCCACTACTGGTGTCGACGGTCTGGATCCGCGCGTGAGGCACGATGGTCCAGGTACGAAAGAGCCAGCCCTCGCGTACGAAAAGGCCGAGCTCGGTGACCTCCCAGCGATAGAAGCGGTAGAGGAACCGCGGCACGAGTATCGAGCCCAGCACCCCCCCGATGACCAGGGCTCCCGGGGCAAGCCAGAGCAGCTGCCACAGCCCACCGGACTGCGAGGCGATCCCACCGACGATGAGCGAGATCACCACGACGGGGATCGCCGTCCCGATCAGACCCTCCACGGTCCACAGCTGAATGACCTTCTCGTCCAGCTGATTGGCCGGCTCGCGAAGGGACGGACCCGCGGTGTCGTGCACGGCGACATTCTCTCAGGGCGGGTCAATCCGCCGTCGGCGCCCGGGCCCGGTGCGACTCCGAGCTAGGTCGAGACCCGGGAGAGATCGGCCAGGAACTCGGCGGTGCGGTCCTGCGGCAGCGAGGAGGCCCTGAAGGCCGCGGCCTGGAGCGCGACGAGGTCGGCCCGGGACAGACCGAAGCTCGTCGCGGCAAGTAGGAGCTCGTCGTTGAGCGTGGTCGAGAAGTACGCCGGGTCATCCGTGTTGAGCCCCACGCTCAGACCGGCCTCCAGCAGCGCCGGCAGCGGATGCTCGTCGATCTCGGACACGACCTGTAGCGCCACGTTGCTTGTCAGTGACACCTCCAAGTGAGTGCCTCGCGTGCCGAGCTCGTCGACGAGCGCGGGATCCTCCACGCTCCTCACTCCATGACCGATCCGCTCCGCGCCGAGCGCCTCCAGGGCCCCGCGCACACTCGCGGGCCCCTCGGTCTCACCCGCGTGGGGCAGTGATCGCAGCCCCGCGGCGCGTACCCGGGCAAACGCCTGCTCGTAGGGCTCCGGCGGATTTCCGGGCTCGGGGCCGCCGAGGCCGATTCCGACCAGGCCCTCGGGGGCCAGTGGCCCCGTGACGAAATCGGTGGTGAACGGCGACTCGGGCGGCTCGATCTCCCGAGGAATGTCGATCACCCACCCGAGCTCGACACCGTGCTTCTGCCGGGCTGCCGCCCGTCCCGCGTTGAGCCCGGCGGCATAGTCGGCCATGGCGACCTGGCGCCGGTTGTGCGAGAAGGCCGTGGTGGTCACCTCGGCGTAACGGACGTTCTGGGCGGCGAGCTCCCCCGCCAGCGCTTCGACCGCGTCGGCGAAGTCCTCGCCGGTGCGGAGCACCCTCAAGCCCATCAGGAACAGCTCCAGGAAGTGGTCGAAGCCGTCATACGTGTAGCGCCGCTCGAGATCGTCCTCGAGATCCACCCCGTTTCGGGCGGCGAGTCGGCGCATGGTGTCGGGGCGAAGCGAGCCCTCGAGGTGGAGGTGGAGCTCGCACTTCGGCAGGGACTGAACGAACTCCCGGTCGACCGGGCCGAACTCGCTCATGCGGTCACTCGGTGCCGAAGAGCCGGTCGCCCATGTCGCCGAGTCCCGGACGGATGTAGAAGTTCTCGTCCAGGCTGCGATCCACTGCGGCCGTGACCAACCGCACGTCCGGGTGGGCGCGGCTCATGTGCTCGATGCCAGCGGGCGCCGCGACGACGCACACGGCAGTGACGTCGGTCGCCCCCTGTTCGGCCACCTTCGACGCGGCCCACTGCAGCGAGCCCCCGGTCGCCAGCATCGGCTCGAGGATCAGCACTCGCGCATCGTCGAGGTGCGGGAACTTGGTGTAGTACTCCAGCGGCTCAGCGGTGTCCTCGCTGCGCTGCACTCCGGCGTAGCCGATACGAGCGTCCGGGAACAGCTCGAGCGCGGCGTCGATCAGGCCGAGGCCCGCCCTGAGCACCGACACCAGCACGACCGGCTTTGCGAGCCGCTTGCCGGTGGTGGCCTCGAGCGGGGTCTCGATCTCGACGTCCTCGAGGCTCATGTCGCAGGTCGCCTCGGCGACCAGCAGGTGCGCCAGGCGCCGCGCGGCCTGCCGGAAGTCCGGCGAGGACGTCGTGCGGTCGCGCAGGATGGTCAGATTGTGCGCGGCGAGCGGGTGATCGAGGACGGTCGGCACCGGTGTTCAGCGTATCTGTCGGCATCCGTGGCGGGTCGAGTATGCCTACTAGCCTTGGAGGATGAACGACTCCCGCTGCGGCTGGTGCATCGACAACGAGCTGATGCGCGATTACCACGACACCGAGTGGGGGGTGCCGCTCCATGACGACCGGAAGCTCTTCGAGTTCCTCATTCTCGAGGCCGCCCAGTCGGGACTCTCGTGGCAGTTGATCCTGAATCGGCGGGAGGGGTACCGCGCGGCGTACGAGGGGTTCAACCCCGACCGGGTTGCCGGCTACGGAGAGGCCGACGCCAAGCGACTTCTGGTCGACCGGGGCATCATCCGCAACCGGGCCAAGATTGCCGCCTCCATCACCAACGTGCAGTCGTTCCTCGAGGTCCAGGAGCAGTTCGGCAGCTTCGCCTCATACATGTGGGGGTTCGTGGACGGGGCGCCCATCCAGAACGCATGGCGTGCCATGGATCAGATTCCCGCCGAGACGCCGCTCTCGAGGAAGATCGCCAAGGACCTCAAGGCGCGCGCGTTCCGCTTCATCGGCCCGATCGTCGTCTACTCGCACATGCAGGCGACCGGCATGGTGAACGATCACCTCGTCGACTGCTTCCGCTACCCGGAACTGTCTGGCGCGTGAGCTGGAGCGCTGCACCGCGGCGAAGCTCGGGTTGCGTGGACCGTCGAGGCCATGGGACGCTGGCACGTAGGAGAGGCGAGCTGGTGGTCGAGGTAGTGACCGAGCTCGTGCTGATACGGCTGACGCCGAGCGCCGGAACGCCATCGACGGCTACGGAGGTGCAGCTCACGGTAATCGCGAGCGGCGCACCGGTCGCAGATGTCAACGGCGTTGGTCGCGCGCTCGCCGCCCGGCTCGCATCGGCAGGACTGCCGACGGTCGGAGACCTGGCCCTGAGCGATGCCGAGCGCATTCGCGCCGCGATCGGCGGAAGCCTGGAGCGGGCGCTCAAGCTGCGCGCCGCCGCCGTGGGGCTGAACAGACCGTCTGGCTGATCGCCTCCTAGAGGCGTCCGAGGACGGTCACGAGGCCCGTGTTGGTGAGCTTGGCCACGGTGCCTCGGCGGCTGGGTGGCACGGCGCTCACCAGCTTCTCGCCGTAGCTCTTGACTCGGGTGGGCACCCATCCGCGGTGGCCGGGCACCCGGAGGCGCGAGCGCACCCCTGCGCCGCCGACGGGGCTGGAGGTCCGCCGGAAGCCCGCCCGAATCATGCGCTCGGCCAGCTCGGCATGGGTCATCTCGGCGGTATGGAAGCCGCTCGGCTCCTCGGTGAAGCCGCGAGAGCAGTCCCACGGGCCGGTCAGCGCCTGCGGGGTCACCACCAGGAACGCGCCGTCAGGCTTGAGGAGGCGGGCAACTGCACGCAGGTGGTCGTCGAGATCCTCCGGGTGGAGGTGCTCGATGACCTGGCGGCTGGTGATCAGGTCGAAGGAGCTCCGCTCCAGCGGGGGGTCAACGACGCTGCCGACGACAAAGCGGGTGTTGACCGGCGCCTTTGCCCTGCAGCGCTGCACCATCTCGCGCGAGGAGTCCACCCCGACGGCCTCCTTCGCCCGGGAAGCCAGGCCGATTACGACTCCGCCGAGCCCGCAGCCGAGATCGGCGACGGTGGCGCCAGGCGAGCACAGACCGGAATACGCCCGCAGCCACCGGTGATCGCCGTCCTCGGGAGACTCTGAGTCCGGCTGGTTCGCGGGGTGCCAGGGCACCCGCTCGAACAGCTCGTCGTAGACCTCGGCGGTGACTCGCTCCCGCTCGTCGCGGTCGCTTGCGAGTAGTCGCTCGCGCAGGTCGCGTTCGATGAGCCAGTGGGCCCGCTCGCGCGCCTCATCGGACACAGGCCATGTCGCCGGATCCTCTGTCCACTGCCCCCTTCGGGGAAGCTCGGACCTACTCCCCTGCATATCGCGAATCTATCCGCCCCATATTGACCGGTACAGAGCGCCGCCCGCGTGAGCGTGGGCCCACGCTCACCCCTTACGGAACCCGAACATGCGGGTCCCGCTGCGGGGCGAGGACGCGCTGGTTGACATCCTCCGAGTAGGCACCGCCGTTGGTCGCGTCACGCGGCGAAGATCAGGATTCGAGAGCCTTCGGGGTGGCCGCCCCCGGATCCACGTGCGAGGATCGTCCGCATGGCCAGGGCCACGGGTATCGGCGGCGTGTTCTTCCGTTCGAAGGATCCCGAGGCCCTGAGGGCGTGGTATGTCGAGCACCTCGGCCTACCCGACGACGACGACGACGGCTACGTCGTGCTGAAGTGGGGATCCGGGGAGTCGGGGGCGACGGTGTGGAGCCCCTTTCCGACGGACACCTCCTACTTCGGCGAGTCCGGGCAGCAGTGGATGCTCAACTACCGCGTCGACGATCTCGACGCGATGCTGGGACAGCTGCGCGCGCGGGGGGTCAGGGTCGCCGACGAGGTCCAGGAGGAGCCCTATGGCCGCTTCGGCTGGGCGTTCGACCCGGAAGGAAATCGCTTCGAGCTCTGGGAGCCCCCACAGGGCATGTAGCGCGGCGTCCGCTAGGTCTCGTAACGGTGCTCGAGCTGCCGGTGGCCCTCGAGGTCGACCACGGACTCGAACTCGCTGAAGCTGGTCACCAGGTCCAGGTCCTCGCGAAGCGTGCCGTTGTCGCGAAGCCGCGCGTAGGCGGTCTTCATCGCCTTCGTGGCGGCGAACAGGCCGGTCAGTGGGGTCACGATGAGGTCGTAGCCGAGGTCGTGTAGCTCGGCCGGGGTGTACAGCGGCGTGCGTCCGCCTTCGATCATGTTCGCGACCCGTACGACATCGGGCACCTCCGCGGCCACCCGGCGAAGCTCGTCCTCGCTCCGCGGAGCCTCGACGAAGATCGCGTCGACACCGATCTCGCGGGCGGCGTTGGCGCGCTCGATGGCCTCCTCGAGGGATACGGCCGCGCGGGCATCCGTTCGCGCGACGAGGAAGAGATCGACCCCTTGCTCGCGCAGGTCGACGATGGCCTGGAGCTTCGCCAGCCAGTCCCCACGGGGGACCACGCGCTTGCCGGCGAAGTGCCCGCACTTCTTCGGCCATTCCTGATCCTCGAGGAACACCCCCGCAGCGCCCGCAGCGTGCAGCATCCGGGCGGTGCGGATGGTGTTCAGGGCATTCCCGTAGCCGGTGTCGGCGTCCACGATCACCGGCCGGCCGCCCGAGTTGGAGCAGACACCTCGTGCCACCTCGGCGATCTCCGGTTGGGTCAGGTAGCCGAAGTCGGGTGTGCCAAGACGCGCGGCCGACACCGAGTATCCGCTGATGAACATCACCTCGAATCCGGCCTCGGCCGCGAGCCGCGATGACAAGGTGTCGTACACGCCGGGCATGTTGATGGTCGCGCCGCCGCGAAGCAGGTGCCGGATGGTCTCGGCGGGGCTCATCTCTCAGGGCTCCAGTCTCGTGTGAAGGTGTCGGCGGTGATGCCCTGCTCGCGCAGCTTGACCTTCTGAACCCTTTGTGTCGGAGTCTTTGGCAGCGCGTCGGTGAAGCGCAGATAGAGCGGCACCATGAAGTAGGGCATCCGCTCTGACATCCAACGGAGGCACTCATCGGGAGACGGGGTCTCGCCGTCGGCGACCGCCACCACGAGGATCTCGTCTTCTGAGCTTGCACCCTCGCCGGCCTTCACGCCGATGCACGCGGCCTCGGCGATCGCAGGGTGATCGGAGGCGATCTTCTCGACCTCCATTGAGCTGACGTTCTCGCCGCGCCGCCGGATGTAGTCCTTCACCCGGTCCATGAAGTAGACGTAGCCGTCCTCGTCCATACGGCCCAGATCGCCGGTATGGAGCTTCAGGTTGCGAAAGTCCTCCGCGGTCTTCTCCGGCATGCCGTAGTACGCCCGCATCACGATGTTGGGGATCTTCATGTCGACCACGATCTCGCCGGGCTCATCGGGCGGCAGCCGTCGGTCTGAGCCCGGCTCCACGATCGTAACCTCGTAGCCCGGGGCCGAGGTGCCGCAGGAGCCGAGTCGCGGCGGCCGGTCGGGTGGCATGTATGTGACGACGCCCGTTTCGGTGAGGCCGTAGCCCTCGAGGAACGTGATGCCGAAGCGCTCTTGGAACTCGTGGTAGATGTCTTTCGGCGCCGGCGCGGCGAGCACCCGCCTCACGCGATGCGCCCGA
>Ga0224512_10002502_pt1 | contig 16796 bp, 11 predicted proteins | sample SF_May12_sed_USG_4_FD_169103 | JGI IMG/M metagenome (GOLD analysis project Ga0224512, IMG submission 169103) | Sediment microbial communities from San Francisco Bay, California, United States - SF_May12_sed_USGS_13 | ecosystem: Environmental > Aquatic > Marine > Sediment | place: USA...
TGTCGCTGGCGAAGCGGTGCGCGACCTTGATCGAGCCGGTATCGTCGATGCCGAAAAAGCCCGCCGTGTAGGTCAGGGTGAAGGAGCGGTACGACCCGGCCTCGACCGCCCCCGACGGCTCGACCACGGCCGAGCCCATGCGTTCGGGCAGGTATTGGGAATGGGGCATGACTCGACGTAACGGCACGCGGCGGTGCCGGCTCCCTGGTTCAAACTTCTTTCGATCCTACATCGGCGAGGCGGTCGCCGCGCGTCAAGAGCCAAGTGCTCCTAGTGAGAGGCCGAGGCCGGGGCTCGCCGTTTCGGTACGGACTGGATTTCCGGTGCTGGCGGCGCTCCCTATTCTCTGCTATCGAAGGATTTTCGGTATTCCGCGGGAGGTGCCGAGCGGCCTCTACATCATCACGACACGGATCGAAGAGGTCGAGATCCTGACCGCTTCCCGAGGTATTTTCGAAGTGCCGATTGGAGGGGTGGTATGACAGGGGCTCGCATAGCGCGTCGCACCGGTGGCCACAACGCCCGCCGGGCTGTCAGGGAGCTTCGCGGCGTCGATACCTTCTGGCCCGGTCTGATGAGCGGCACCTACAAGCCGCTTGGTGAGCGCGACATGGCGCGCATCCACCAGACGGCGCTCGACGTGCTCGAAAAGCTGGGGATGTCCAACCCCCTGCCGGTTCTGCGCGAAAAGGCCCTGGCCCGGGGTTGCTGGATTGACGACCGCGGCCGGCTCTGCTTCCCCCGCGCCCTGGTCGAGGACGTTATCGCCGCAACACCCCAAAGGTTCACTGTCTATGGGCGCGATCCCGAATACGATTTCGAGTTCGCGCCGGGCATGGTCACCTTCGTGCCCGGCGGCAGCGCCGTCACGACGCTCGATCTTGAAAGCCGATCCTATCGGCCGTCGACGCTCCACGACCTTTACGATTTCGCCCGCTTGGCGGACCGGCTCGCGCACGTGCAGAAATTCAGCCGTATGGTCGTACCAACCGAGATCGCCGACCTTTACGTTGCCGACATCAACACCGCCTATGCGGCCTTCGCGGGAACCAGGAAGCCGTTTTCGTTCTCTCCCGACAACGCCGGCCATATCGACGGCCTGCTCGCCCTCATGGACATGATCGCCGGCGGCGAGGAAAAGCGCCGGCAACGCCCGTTCTGTTCCTTCGGCGGTTGTCCCATCGTCTCGCCACTGACCTACGGCGACGACAAGAGCCTGATCTGTGTCGAAGGCGTCAGAAGCGGCGCCCACGTGCAGATGGTGATGGCGCCCCAGGCGGGGGCGACGGCGCCGGCGGCGCTCGCCGGCACGCTTGTCCAGGTGACGGCGGAAAGCCTGGCGGCGCTGCTGCTGGTTCAGCTGACGACACCAGGCCATCCCGTTTCCTTCGGGCCCTGGCCGTTCGTCTCCGATCTGCGCACCGGATGCTTTACCGGAGGCGGAGGCGAGCAGGCGGTGCTGGCGGCCGCTGCCGCCCAGATCGGCGGGTTCTACGGCCTCCCCACCTCGGTCGGCGCCGGCATGGCGGACGCCAAATGGCCCGATGCGCAAATGGGCTACGAGAAGGGCATGACCGTGGCCCTGGCGGCGCTCGCCGGCGGCCAGGTCGCCGAGGTCTGCGGCATGATGGCGAGCCTCATGGGCTGCTCCTTCGAGGCCATGGTGATAGACAACGATATGCTGGGCTGCCTGCAGCGGACGCTCAAGGGAATCGAGGTGACCGACGAAACGCTCTCGTTCGAGGTGATCCGCGACGTGGTCTACGGCCCCGGCCATTTCCTCGGCCATCCACAAACGCTGGCCCTCATGCAGGCGGAGTACCTCTATCCGGAGATCGCCGACCGTCGCTCCCAGGGCGAATGGGAGGAAGCCGGAAGCCCCGATATCCTGGTGGCGGCGGGGGCGCGGGCGCGGGCGATCCTTTCCAGCCACTATCCCGAGCACATCGATCCCGCCACCGACGCCAAGATCCGCGAGCGTTTCGAGATCCTGCTGCCGAAGACCGCCATGCGGCCCGACAACGGGCGCTGGCGAAGCGATGCACGACCTTGATCGACCCGGTGCCGTCGATGCCGAAAAAGCCCGCGGTACAGGTCAGGGTGAAGGAGCGATAGGACCCCGCCTCCACCGGCCCCGAAGGCTCGACCACGACCGAGCCCATGCGCTCGGGCAGGTATCGGGAACGGGGCATGGCTCAGAGTGCGGCACGCTCTCGTGCCGGCTCCCTGGTTCAAACTTGCTTCGATCCTACAACGGCGAGATGGCGGTTGCGCGTCAATAGCCAGGTGCCCATTGGCCCCACCGCCGAATCACCGTTAAGATGTCGAAACCGGGACTCACCGACTCGATACAGGCCGGATTTCCGGTGCTGGGGGTGCTCCTGCCGTGGCTGGCCTCGGCACGGAACAGCCGAGTATAGCCAATAAGGCGACATACGATCGGCCTCGGCCCTGCAACCTCAGCGGTCACAAAAGCTCCTCCAACAGCGCCTTCGCGTCCTTGAAGCCGGCAATGTCGAAGCCGTCGATGAACCAGTTCTAGACCGAGGCGAGGAGGACGCGGGCCTTATCCGTATTGCTATGGGAATGCCAAATGCGAGCGCATTGCCCTGCAAACGATTACGAGTCCCGCTCAATCGGCCGGAAGAGTTCCAGTTGGCCAATCCCGACGCGATCGGCTACAAAGGCGCCGCCGCGAACCCGCGGCGCCGAGGCGGCACGCGGCCGTCCCGCCTGTCCGCTCCTTCGCTTTCAAAAGGTCTCTGCCCCGTGACGTCGCGCAGCCGCCGAAAATCCAAAGACCGGGTCAAGGCAACCGGGGGGCCGGCCTGCCCGTCCTGCGGCGCCGCCGCCGTGGCGGGGGCCCGCTTCTGTCATGCCTGCGGCGCCTCGCTGGAGGCAGGGTCCGGCGGCGGCAAGTGGTCGGCCGGCCTGTTGACGGGGTTGGCCGCGGCCGCCGTTTTCATCGCCGTCGCCGTGTTCGGGATGGTCATGTATTCCGAGCGCGCGAGCGACCCGTCCTCGTCGCTGGCCGCAACCGCGCCGGTGCTGGACGCCCCGGCCGCGACCTCGCCTGGCGGGCTGCCCGACCTCTCGCGGCTGACCCCGCGCGAGGCGGCCGACCGCCTGTTCAACCGCGTCATGATGGCCAGCGAGCAGGGCGACCGTGCCGAGGCGCTGCGCTTCGTGCCCATGGCGGTCGAGGCCTACGAGGGCCTGCCGACGCTGGACCGCGACGCGCACTATCATCTGGGCCTGATCCACGGCGTGGCCGGCGACCGCGCCGAGGTCGAGCGGCAGATCGCCGCCATGAGGCAGGGCGCGCCGGACCACCTGCTGGCGCTGGTCCTGGAACACCGCGGCGCCGAGCGGTCCGGCGACAGCGCCGCCGTTTCGCGTGTCCTCGCGGCCTTCGCCGCCGCCTACGACGCCGAGATCGCAAAGCGAAGGCCCGAATACGAAGCCCACAGCAACACGATCGAGGATCTTCGCGCCGCCGCCGCGGCGGCCGCAGCCTCCGCCCCCGAGCCCGCCGGCACGGAGCCGGCCGGCGCCGCGCAATAAGGGGCCGCGCCGTTCGCCACGGACTGCGCAGCGGCATGCGGCCGGGCCCCGCCGGCTTTCGAACCGAGGACTAAGGGTCTGGAAGGGAATTATCGATAGGTTTGGTGGAAATTAGCCTCGTCCCCCTGGGATTTCCCCTGGGATCGGGCGAAATCGGCCCGCTGCCGCGTCGCTCGTCGTCGAATATGCCTGGCATGCCCTTCCTCCTCGCTCCTGACAGCGGGCCGATTGCGCCGCGACCAAACCAATCGATAATTTCCTTCCAGACCCTAAGTGCCCGCGCTCACGCCGCCGCTTCGGCGCGCTCCGGCAGCTTGCCCAGGAAGCGCTCCTCGGCCAGGCGGTCGGCGCGCCTGCGGCGTTCCGCCGGCACGGGACCGCGGGGCACCGGCCGGGGCGTGATCCTGCGCGGGCCAGCGAAAGGCGGCGTCCGGGACGCATCGGCCCAGGGATGAACCGAGCGCGGGTCATGGATCAGGACGGCAAAGTGACGAACCGAACGGCCACGGGGCCAATTAGTGATGGCGTCTCTGAGCAGAAGGCATTAACCTCAACGTATCGCCGTCCAGGTGGGGGAACAAACCGGTTGATATAAGAACACGGACGGACATTTTTGTTCAGACCACGACGATTTGCAGCTTAGCGACCTAGGAAAAATGGGCTCGCACTCTCGAATCCAACAGACGGTAACAGGACGGGCCGCAGCGAAGCGATCAGCACAAACATAGAAAGAGCGAGTCTGCGATCGCGGCCGCCAAAGCCGGCGCGGCGTCGTTGTCTGAGATCTCATGATGGAGATGTGCTCCACAGCAAGACAGGAGGTTTTCATGAGAAATCAGCTCTTTACCGCAACCCTTGCCAGCCTGGGCATAGTGCTCGGGGGGGCGAGCGCGTGGGCGGATGGCACGGAAACATTGGGTCCCCCCAGCATCGGGATTCAGGGGGGCACCGGAATCGTCGGCGCCGGCATCGGATTGAGGGACGGGCCGGGCACGATCGTCATCGACGTCCCCATCGGCGCCTCGATCGAACAGGTGCTGCTGTACTGGAGCTGCCTTGCCACGGCTGTCAACCAGGACAACACCGTCACGGTGAATACCAACCCCGTCGCGGGCACAACGATTGGCGGTCCGACCACGTTCTTCAGCAGCACTCAGGGCGTTTCGTTCCGCGCGGACATCACCGCGCTTGGCGAGGTGACCGACGGCAACAACATGCTGGACATTGCCGGTCTCGACGATTGCGACGACAATGGCACCAACACTGTCAACAACGGTGCCGGTGTGTTAGTGATCTTCGACGACGGGTCCTCGGCGCCGGCGGTCATCGAGGTCCGGGACGGCAACGACTTGGCCTTCATCAACTTCGCGCCGACGCTGGACGCGACCGTGCCCCAGACGTTCAACTTTGCCGCCAGCGCCGTCGACCGCACGGCAGACCTCGTGATGTTTTTCGGCAGCGTCTCCGACGGCGGGCTCCGCCCAACCTCTTTCGACGTCACCGTGAACGGCGCCACGACGGAGTTCAACAACCTGCTCGGCAGCAACGACGGCGGCGAATGGGATACCGTGAACATATCCGTCCTGGTTCCCGCCGGCGCGACCATGCTCACCATCGGGGTCTTTTCCGAGGACAGGAATTCCACGGGGTTCCTCCCGGCGTCTCTGCTCTGGACGGGCGCCGGAATGGCTCTTCGGGAGGACGAGCCTCCCAGCCTCGACGGCCGGATCACGGGCGGTGGCAGCAACTTCAGGATCGGTGACATTCGAATCACGAAAGGCCTGCAGCTCCACTGCGACCTGCGCAACCCGAACAACTTCCAGATCAACTGGCAGGGCAATTCGTTCCATCTGGAGCAGCTGACGGGCGCGAACTGCACCGAGGATCCGGACATCATCCAACAGCCGCCGGCCTCGTCGCCCTTCGATACCTTCCAGGCCGAGGGGACGGGCAGGCTGAAAATCGGCGGCGTCAAGGATCCCAATGCGACCGTCGATTTCGTCCTGGTGGATGCCGGCGAGCCCGGGGTTGACGATACGGCGGAGATCGTCATTAGGAACGGCAATGGCGACATCGTGCTCGACCTGCCGGTCAGCAACCTCGACAAGGGCAACTTCCAGACGCACAAGGACTAAGCGGCATCGGCGCGCTGCGATAGCCTTTGCTGTCGTAAGGATCAACGGGGGCCGCGATGCCAGCGGCCCCCGTTGGATATTCCCAAAATCCTGATCGGATCAGGAGCCGACAGTCCAACGCCCGGCGCCTGATCTGCCGCCGGCCCGGGGGAAACAGGTTTGGTACGCTCGGGTGTCTCAAATCGGTCCATGGAACCGTCGCGCCCGGCGGCCGTTCCTTGCTCACCGGCTGATCGACGGCCCGCATGATCGGCGTCTACGCCGCCGGCCCCTCGGGGTCGCCGCGCTCGATCGTGGCGTCGGCGCGCTTGGCGGCCTCAAAGCCTATGCCAGTCTTCCTGGTGAGATACGTCCAACCGCACTGTGTCACCAGGGCAAACGTTCCGCGTGTTTCTCAGATGATTTCAGGAATAGACTTCCAAACGGACGTTGCTTGCGGGGTCGGATTGCTGGCGCGTCACCCCGGCAGGCCCGCTTTGCGAAGGCCGTCGGGTTCATGTTGTCTTCATTGCGGGTATACGGCCGAACCCGGCACCGACTACAATCGCTCGCGCGAGCGTTGTGTCGGATTTGTCGAGGAGCATTTGGATGGAGCAAAGGTTGAGCATGATCACGCTCGGTGTCGCCAATCTGGAGCGCGCGGTAGAGTTCTATGAACGCGTGGTCGGCTGGAAGGCAGCCGAAAGCCCTCCCGGAATCGCGTTTTTCGACTTGGGTGGCATTGTGTTGTCGCTCTATCCTCACGCCGACATGGCCAAGGACATGAAGCTTGAGCCCAATACCTCGCGCGATGCCGCATACCAAGGTTTTGCACTTGCCCACAATGTCGTGAGCGAAGAGGAGGTCGACGCCGTCTTTTTGCACCTGAAGGACAAGGGGGCGAAGATATTGAAGGAACCCGAGCACGTCTTCTGGGGTGGTTATTCGGGCTATTTCTCGGATCTTGACGGCCATTCGTGGGAAGTCGCCTACAATCCTCATTGGACCATCAAGGATGACGGTCGCGTGTCAATGACGAAGGGTTGACCATATTGCTTTGGCAGCCCTGAACGTCCGAGCAGAGTCATCCTTCTCCATATGTAGTCGGATCCGATCAGGCCTGCTGTTCATGGTACAGCGGACTCTGTGGACACCTCCGCAAGGGCGAATCTTCCCGAGAATATTCTCGGCGGGACACGGTCGCCCCGGGGCTTGTCCTCTAAGGGCCAATTCGCCCGGACTTGGTCGATTTCCCACGCTTCAAACGAACGGCGGGGCCCTTTCGGGCCCCGCCGGCCTTCGAAGCCCTGACTCTGCGCGCGCGTCAGGCGGCCGCCTCGGCGTGCTCCGGGCGCTTGCCCAGGAAGCGCTCCTCGGCCAGGCGGTCGGCGGCCTCGGAGGTCGGCACGCCCGCGGCCTCGGCGCGCCTGAAGATTTCGGCCAGGGTGTCGTGGATCAGCGCCACGTGGGCGAAGGCCTTGGCCTCGTCGTAGTCGGGGCCCTCGTGGCTGATATTGATCACGCCGCCGGCGTTGATCACGTAGTCCGGCGCGTAGAGCACGCCGCGCTGCTGCAGTTCGGCGCCGTGGCGCGGCTCGGCAAGCTGGTTGTTGGCGGAGCCGGCGACGATGGACGCGCGCAGCACCCCGATGGTGCCGTCGTTGATCGTGGCGCCGAGCGCGCAGGGCGCGTAGACCTCGGCGGCGGCGCCGTAGATCGCGTCGGGCTCGACCGCCTGGGCGCCGAGTTCCTCGACCATGGCGCGGACCGCGGCCCGGTTGATGTCGGCGACGATCAGGCGGGCGCCGTCGCCCGCGAGATAGCGGCAGAGCTGCTGGCCGACATGACCCAGGCCCTGGACCGCCACGGTGACCCCGGAGAGACCGTCGCGGCCGAGCTTGTGCTTCACGGCGGCGCGGATGCCCATGTAGACGCCGTAGGCCGTGGCCGGGGAGGGATCGCCGGCGCCGCCGTCCGGCGTGCCGGCCACATGGGCCGTCTCGCGGCCCATGAGCGCCACGTCCTCGACGCCGATGCCGACGTCCTCGGCGATGATGTAGCGCCCGCCGAGGGACTCGACGAAGTGGCCCATGGCGCGGAACAGCGCCGGGCTCTTCATGGTCCTGGGGTCGCCGATGATGACCGACTTGCCGCCGCCGTAGGGCAGGCCCGCCAGCGCCGACTTGTAGGTCATGCCGCGCGAAAGGCGCAGCACGTCGGTCAGGGCTTCGTCCTCGCTGGCGTAGTTCCACATGCGGCAGCCGCCGAGCGCCGGCCCCCGGTACAGGTTATGGATCGCGATGATGGCTTTCAGGCCGCTTTCGGCGTCGTGGCAGAAGACCACCTGTTCGTGGCCGTCGAATTCTTTATGGCTGAAGGGTGTCATGTCGGACGTGACCTCGCTTGCTCGCGGGCCCTCCCCTGGTCCCCGCTTTTTATGGATATCAGGCTTTTCGGTAAGTATTCAAGCGGGCCCGCATTAACAGTCTGTAAATAGACGCAAAGTTCACGGAAAGTAGCGCCAAAGGATAGGAATGTGCCTCCGGCGAGGGCCCGGCGAAATTTTCTGACCCGCGCAGCTGTGGGAAGGTGAGGGCGGGTTGTTTGGCGCGCCAAGACCGCGCTCCGCCCGGGCCGCCTTTCGCCGCGAACCAACGTGCCCTCACCCGGCTCGGCTGCGCCGCGCCGACCTCTCCCGGCGGGAGAGGTTTGGAGGCTACGGCCCCGGACGTCACTCCCCGCCGGACGCGAGCACCTCGTCGCGCAGGCGGAGCAGCCGGTAGGCAGCCGGCAGCAGCACCAGGCCGTCGTCCCCGCCGCCGGCCTGGAAGTCCGCGTGCATGAGGTTGTCGGGCAGATAGAGGTGCGCGCGGCCTTGCGGCAGGGCGGCGGCCAGCGCCACGCTCTCGGTCTCCGGGATGATCGGGTCGTCGCGGCCGTGCACCAGGATGACCTCGGCGCGGAGGCCCGAGAGGTCCCGTGTCTTGAGGTCGAGCGCCGCGATCTCGTCGCGCACGCCCTGGGGCAGGGCGGCGATCAGCGCCGGGACCTGGTCGGGGTCGCGGTTGGCGAGCAGGGCGTAGACCGTGCGGCCCTGCGGCCCCAGCTTGGGGACGATGTCGTCGATCGGGGCCGAGAGATCCCTCAGCTTGCGCTCGGCCATGCCGGTCAGCAGAACCCGGTCGCGCAGGTCGTCGAGCCGCGCGGCATTGCTGCGCACGAAGACCCACTTGCCGTAGGCGTTGGCCCTGCGCGTCCGCCACGGCGACCCCGGCGAGTCACGGTAGCGGTCGGTGGTGAAGAAGGCGATCACTGCCTCCAGGTCGTAGTAGCCGCCGATGCCGATCAGGAAGCGTAGGCGCGCGCGGAGCAGCGGCTCCAGCGCGGCGATGACGGCGGGGCCCACGGCGTAGGAGATGGCGACCAGGCCGAGGTCCAGCTCCGTCGTGTCGGCCAGGTGGCGCAAGGCGGCGGCGATCTCCTTGGCGTCCGCCGCGCTGACGTTGAGCGCGCGCAGGCTCGCGATGTCGGGCACCAGCACCAGGAAGCGGCTGCGCGCCAGGGTCTTGGCGATGGCGACCAGGCGCGGGTCGTCCTTGCCCTCGGGCGCGGCGCCCGGCACCAGCACCAGCGGCGCGCCCCGGCCTCGGCCCCGATCCTGGCCCGGGCGGTAGAGGTCGCCGCGGTAGGCGCGGCCTTCGACCTCGTAGGCGACGGCCTCGCGCCGCGGCTCGGGCGTGGTCTCCTTGAGCCGGCTCGGCCCCTCGCCGGCGGCCAGATCGTCGAGCAGCGCCCAAGCGTCCAGCCCCCGCACCGGCGAGCAGGCGGCGAGGGCGAGACAAACCAGCAGCAGGACGACAGGGCGTCCGGGATATCGTGCTGCCGGCGCTCTGGGCAAGGCCTCAGCCCACGCGGCCCTCGAGGGCGGCGACCAGCATGGTCTTGAGCTCCGGGGCCCCGATCGGGATCGGGTTGGTCGGTGCGGTCGGGTCGGCCGCGGCCATCTCGGCGATCTCGTCGACCCGGTCGTCGCCGACGCCGAGCTCGCCCAGCCGGTGCGGGATCTTGAGCTCCTCGCGCAGGCCCATGACCCAGTCCATGACCGCGCCGAACGAGGGCTTGGCCAGGCCCAGCCAGGCGGCCAGACGCCCCATCCGCTCCTCGATGGCCGGGCGGTTGAAGGCCAGCACGTAGGGCATGAAGACCGCGTTGGTCAGGCCGTGGTGGGTGTCGTAGAGCGCGCCCACGGGATGCGACAGCGAGTGGATCGCGCCCAGGCCCTTCTGGAACGCCGTGGCGCCCATGGAGGCGGCGGCCAGCATGTGGGCGCGCGCCACCAGGTTGCTGCCGTCCTCGACCGCCGTGGGCAGCCAGTCCTTGACCAGGCGCATGCCCTCGACCGCGATGCCCTCGGCCATGGGGTGATAGCCCGGCGCGCAGTAGGCCTCGAGGCAGTGGGCCAGCGCATCCATGCCGGTTGCCGCCGTGATGTGCGGCGGCAGGCCGAGGGTCAGCTCCGGGTCCGAGATCACCGTGGCCGGCAGGAACTTGGGGTGGAATATGATTTTCTTGACGTGGCTGTCCTCGTCGAGGATGACCGAGGCGCGGCCGACCTCCGAGCCGGTGCCGGCGGTGGTCGGCACGGCCACGATCGGCGCGATGCCGTCCGGGTCGGCCCGCTTCCAGTTGTCGCCGACGTCCTCGAAATCCCAGATCGGCCGGCTCTGTCCGGACATGAAGGCGATCGCCTTACCGGCGTCGAGGCCGCTGCCGCCGCCGAAGGCGATCACCCCGTCGTGGCCGCCGTCCTTGTAGGCCGTGACGCCGTCGGCCACGTTCCGGCCGACCGGGTTGGGCCTGACGTCGCTGAACAGGCCCGTGGGCAGGCCCTCCGCCTCGTTGGCGGCGATGGCGTCGCGCACCATGGCAAGCCCGGCCAGGCCCGGGTCGGTGACCAGCAGCGGCCGGGTCATGCCGAGGCTCTGGCAGGCCCGCGCCAGGTTCTTGATGCGCCCGGGGCCGAACAGCACCTGGGTCGGGTAGTTCCAGGTGCCCTTGAGGGTCGCGGGATTTATGGCGGCGGAAGTCATGGCGGGTTGTCCTCAGATCACGGTGCGCAGGTGGAACGACTTGGGGCGGGTCAGCTGCTCGTAGCCGATCACCGAGAGCGAGCAGCCGCGGCCGGAGTCCTTGACTCCGGTCCAGGCCAGCGCCGGGTCCAGGTAGTCGCAGCGGTTCATGAACCAGGTGCCGGTCTCGACCCGCTCGCCGATCGCGATCGCCGCGGCCTCGTCGTTGGTCCAGATCGAGGCGGTGAGCCCGAAGGCGCTGTCGTTCATCAGGGCGATCGCCTCTTCGTCGGAGGCCACCTTCATGATGCCGACCACCGGGCCGAAGGTCTCCTCGGTCATGACCCGCATGGAGTGGTCGACGTTCACCAGGATCTGCGGCGCCATGTAGGGCGTGCCCGGCTCGTCGGCCGGAAAGTCCGAGGCGTCGATCAGGGCCAGGGCCCCGGCGGCGACGGCCTCGTCGATCTGGCCGCGCACGAAGTCGGCCGCCGAGGTCCGCACCAGCGGGCCCAGGGTGGTGCCCGCCTCCAGCGGGTGGCCCAGGACGTACTTGCGGGTCAGCTCGGCCGCGCCTTCGACGAAGCCGTCGTAGACCGCCTCGTGCACGTAGATCCGCTCGATGCCGCAGCACGACTGGCCCGCGTTGAAGAAGGCGCCGTCGACCAGGTTCTCGACCGCGTGCGCGACGGTGACGTCGGCGCGCACGTAGCCCGGGTCCTTGCCGCCCAGCTCCAGGCCGGTGGCGATGAAGCGCCGCGACGCCGCCTCCTGCACCGCGTGGCCGGCCGGCACCGAGCCGGTGAAGGACACGAAGTCGACGCCGTCATGGCCGATCAGGCCGAGCGCCGCCTGGTGGTTCAGGTGGAGGTACTGGAACACGCCCTCCGGCAGGCCGGCGGCGGCGAAGGCCTCGGCGAAGCGCTCGGCGCAGAGCGGCGTCTGGGCCGAGTGCTTGAGGATCACCGCGTTGCCGGCCATGAGTGCCGGCACGATGGAGTTGACCGCGGTGAGGTAAGGGTAGTTCCAGGGCGCCATGACGAAGACCAGGCCGAGCGGATCGCGCCGGACGAAGCGGGTGAAGCCTTGCTTCGGGTCGGTCGCCACATCGGCCAGGGCCTCCGGCGCGGCGGCGATCATGTAGCGCGCGCGCTCCTCGAAACCGCCGACCTCGCCCGGGCACTGGCCGACCGGCCGGCCCATCTGCCAGGCGATCTCCTCGGCGATCTCGGCCTTCTTGACGACGAAGGCGTCGACCGCCTTGCTCAGCAGGATTTGGCGCTCGCTCATCGGCACGTGCTTCCAGGCGGCCTGCGCCTTGCGCGCGCGCTCGACCGCGGCCTCGACCTGGGCGCCCGTCGCCAGCGGCCGTTCGACATAGACGCTGCCGTCGGCCGGCGTGATGCATTTCAGTTTGTCGTTCATGACCCCACGGCCCTCCACCCAAGACGTTGTTTGGCGGGACTCTAGGCCCGGCGGCAGGGGCACACAACACCCGGGCGCTGCCGTTCGGCCGATCATCGGTTTGCCCCCGCATAGGCCTTTTCACCTGGCGCTCGCCACCGGCGCGATTCCGTGACAAGATGCAGGGGTGGATTGAATGCAGGGAGATCGGCCATGCCTCCCCTGGACTGGAACGACGAATTCGAGACCGGCATCGATTACATCGACTTCGAGCACCGGCGCCTGGTCACCTTGGTCAACCAGATCTGCGACAGCCTGCTGCGCGCGGCCACCGAGGATGCGGTCGCCGGGCACCTGGGCCAGCTCCATGCCCAGGTCTGCGCCCATTTCGCGCTCGAGGAAGAGCTCATGCGCGAGAAGAAGTACGAGCTCTTCGACGTCCACAAGGCCGAGCACGAGCAGCTGCTCGAGGAGATTCGCTACATGATGGACGCCTTCGAGGGCGGACTCTGCACGAGCTGCGGCACGACGCTGGACGCCTGCCTGACCGCCTGGCTGTCCAAGCACTTCAAAACCGAGGACGCGCGCTTCGAGCGGCTGGGTCCGTAGCATCGCCGGCCCGCCACGGGCGCCGCGCCGAAAAGGCCCCGCCTTTACGCTCCCTTAACCACGACTGGGCCAGGATTCGCGGGTTCACAACCGCGGACCTATCATGAGCAGGATCGCCTGGACTCTTTTCGGGATGGCGCTGACCGTGCTGCTGGCGCTGGGCGGCTACGCGCTGGAGCTTCTGCCTGGCTCGGCGAGCGCCGGCCAGCCCAAGGTCGTCGTGACCATCGACAGCGAGGCCCAGGCGCTGGGCGAGCAGCTGAGCAACATGCAGGCCCAGGGCGATCGCTTGAGCGCCGATCTCGCGGCCATGGAGGCCGACCGCAAGGCGGTGATGGAAGACTTGGCCGACGTCATGGCCGAGCGCGACAAGCTGCGCCTGCAGCTGGCCGACGCCGAGCGGCGGCTCGAGGTGGCCGGCCGCGCGGGCCTGCTCGAGAGCCAAGCGGCCGCCCCCGCCCAGCCTGCACCCGCCCAGCCCGCGCCCGAGGCCGCCGCGCCCCGCCTCGTCTCGGCCCCGCAGCCGGAAGCGGCCGCCGCGGGCGAGCCGCCCGAAGCGTCGTCCGAAGAGGTCATCGTGCCGCAGGCCGGACCCGTCGTGCCCCCACCCCCCGCCGAGCTGCAGACCGCCGCGCGCGCCGCGTCGCCCGATGCCGGCGAACTGCTGTCCCTGGGCCTCAGGGCCTACCGCGAGGAGGACTACCGCGGCGCCTTCGACACCTGGCTGCCCTTGGCCGAGGCCGGCAACCCGCGCGCCCAGTTCTTCATCGGCGGCCTCTACAGCGAAGGCCGCGGCGTGCCGCGCGACCTGGCCAAGGCCTATGTCTGGCTGACGCGCTCCGAGCAGGGCGGCTATTACCGCGCCGGGCCGCTGCTGGAGCGGGTCACGGCCCAGATGAAACCGGCGCAGCTCGCGGCCGCGGAACGCAGCCTCTCCCGCTAAGGCGAAGCCGGCGCGAAACGAATTTCGTAATATCGACGGCTTACGGGAATGGCCATTCTTGTTTGCCGTCACCCTTGGGCTTGACCCGCTGCTGTCCGGTTTAGCCGAAGAGCGCCGGGCGTCTTACCCTCGCCCGCCGGGAGAGAGGGAGGGGCCCGCGTAGCGGGAGGGTGAGGGCGTTGGTTTGCCTCGCGAGTTCAGGAACCATCAGAGCCAGGCGCGGACCGAACGGTAGAACTATTCATCTATTTCTTGGCGATTGCCGTGGTTCTGCGCGCAAGACAGCAGAAAGCTGCGGCGCCCGCCATTTCTAATAACTCCGTCAGCAGGTGCCTGGAGCACGGATCATCAGCGGCCAGGGCGGCAATAGCATCATATTGAAACTAAGTTGAAACCAAGCGAAAGCTTGTTACATTCGTGAGGCGGAAGCTTCGGGATCGCCCGAAGCTTGGAAGCCAAACACTGGCGACTGTATGGGTCGTTCGCTCAAGGCGGCCTGCCGACAAGAGACTGCGGAGTGGCGTTATTTTGGCGCCGTCTCGCGCGAGCGATAGGCTCCCAACTGAGGGGCGGTTCTCAAACCGCTGCGCGTCCGCTTCGAACTGGATTCGAAGCAAAGGGACGTGCTCGATGGGACGCAAGATTTCCGTTATTCGCAACCGCAAAATGAAGTCGCAGTCTGGGCTGTGTCATTACTGCCAACAGCCAATGTGGGTCGATGATGCCACTGGTTTTTGTAGACGCTTTGCGTTGTCGCCAAAGCAAGCAGCAAGATTGCAGTGCACCGCCGAACACCTCTGCCGCAAAAGTGAAGGGGGAAGGGACACCTACGAGAATATCGTCGCCGCATGTTTGTTCTGCAATGGAAAGCGGCATCGGAGCAAGAAGCCGCTCTCTCCGGAAGCTCATTCCGAAAGAGCAAGAAAGCGGTTGGCTGCCCTAAAATGGCACGGATTTGTTGCCTCAACGTAGATTTCAGCCAACGCTTGAAGAATATGAGCTTTAGGGGACAGTAATACTATCCCCTGAACCGCTGTCCTGTGTCCGCCTCAATCCGGATCCGCCGATGGCGTGCCTTTACTGGAAGGCGACCACGTATTGTCGCCTATCAAACCGTGTCGCTCAAAAAAAGCCTTGATTGCTTCGACATTTCTCAGATTGCTGCCCTGGTCGGTGATAACCGTAGGTATTAACGGCTTGCTCTCAATTTCAACCTCACTGGATTGGTCATCTATTGTTCTTACTGAGAAGCTAATTACGTCTGCCGTACGATGCCATTCCATGCCCGCTTTGGCACGGAGTTCACGATTTTCAAGATCTTCTTTGGTTATTTTTGTACGACGGTTTATGTGTTTCAGTGATTCCTTACATGCCTCGATTGTCTCTTTCTTACCTTTTACCAAGGTTATGGTAGCCTCGTGACGCACCTCGCCTAGTCTTTGTCTTCCTTCCCGGCGGCCGTACAAAACGCCGTAAGAAGCGGCCATCCCTACGCCGAAAAGTACTCCTGAAACCGTGCCACCAATAACACCTGGAAATAATCCCCACTGTGTCACGAACAAGAACGTCATGAAGACGCCGAATGACAGCCCCATGGTTAGCCCGATTCTCATCCTTCTCGTCATTCGGAATTGGTTCCGCTGTTGTGGGTATCGTCGATTTCGCAAATGCCTCTTACTGCGGCCCCAGCGAAGCCTGCCTCACGCCGCCGAGATGCCGCCGTTGAGGCTGATCGCTTGGCCGGTCAGGCGGGCCGCGGCGGGGCCGGCCAGGTAGACCACGAGGCCGGCCAGGTCGCCGGGCGTGACCACGCCCAGGTGGGCCATGCGCTCGGCCTTGGCGAAGAGGCGGCCGGCGAAGGCGTCGGCCATGAGCCGGTCGTAGAGCGGCGTGTCGCGCACGATCGAGGGGGTCACGCAGTTGACCCGCACGCCGCCGCGCTTGGCCTCCATGGCGAGGGTCCGGCTGAACATGACGATCGCCGCCATGACCGCGCCGATCACGGTCTCGCCGGGGGTCGCAACCTTGGCGGCGTCGGAGGCGACATTGACGATGGCGCCGCCGCGCTGCGCCGTCATGTGGGGCAGGGCCGCGCGGCAGGACTGCAGCACCCAGACGAGGCCCTCGTGCACGATCCGCTCCAGGTCCGCGCCGCTCAGCTCGTGGAACAGGGCCGGCAGGTCGTTGCCGCCGGCCGAGTTGACCAGCAGGTCGATCCGTCCGAAGGCGGCCACCGTCTCCGCCATCAGCCGGTCTGCCTCCTCTGGCCGGGTCATATCGGCGCCGACGAAGCGGATATCCGAGTCCGGCGCGCGGGCGCGCAGCGTCTCGAGGGCGGCGGTGCCGCGTTCGCTCGAGCGGCCGTTGACCACGATCCGGGGCACGCCCGCCTCGGCGAGCTGGGCCGCGCACTCCAGGCCGATGCCCGAGGTGCCGCCGGTGACGACCGCGACGGTCTCGGCCAGGGCGCGCACCGTGAAAGCCGGCGCGGCCTCGCTCACGGCAGGGCCGCGCGGCCGCCGTCGACCAGCAGCTCCGTGCCGGTGATGTAGGCGGCCCTGTGCGAGAGCAGGAACAGGATGGCGTTGGCCATGTCCTGGGTGGACCCGACCCGGCCGAGCGGCACGCCCTCGGCGGTTCGCGCCTTCATCGAGGGATCGCGGGCCCAGCGCTCCTGCATGGGCGACTCCGTGGCGCCGGGGATCAACGTGTTGGAGCGGATGTTGTCGGCGGCGAACTGGATCGCGAGCGACTTGGAGAGCGAAATGATCGCGGCCTTGGCGGCCTGATAGGCGTCCTGCGGCTTGTCGTCGCCCCTCAGCGCCTGGCTCGAGGCGACGTGGACCATGGCCCCGCCGCCGCTCCGCTTCATCAGCGGCACGGCGTGGCGCGTGGTGTGGACCATGGACTTGAGGTCGATCCGCAGCACCTCGTCCCAGAGGTCGAGGTCGATCTCGGTCATGGAGACGTCGCGGCCGAACCACAACACCCCGGCGGCGTTGACCAGGCAGTCGAGCCGGCCGGTCGCCTCGAAGCTTTGCGCGATGGCGCTTTCGACGAAGCCGTCGTCGCCCACGTCGCCCTGCAGGTAGA
>Ga0224512_10002503_pt1 | contig 16789 bp, 12 predicted proteins | sample SF_May12_sed_USG_4_FD_169103 | JGI IMG/M metagenome (GOLD analysis project Ga0224512, IMG submission 169103) | Sediment microbial communities from San Francisco Bay, California, United States - SF_May12_sed_USGS_13 | ecosystem: Environmental > Aquatic > Marine > Sediment | place: USA...
TGCCGGTTTCACCGGAGATAAGGACCGTGCTGTTGGTCGGTGCAACCTTGGCGACGAGCTGCATGACCTTGCGCATGGCGGGTGACGAGCAAATGACGTTTCCGATCCGGTATCGCGACTCGAGTTCGGACCGCAGCCGCCGCGTCAGACCCAGCAAGTGCTTCCGCTCCAGCGCCCGCGCCACCGACACGACCAACTGGTCCGGGCTCACTGGTTTTTGGAGATAGTCGGTGGCGCCAAGCTTGACCGCTTCGACGGCGGTCTCGATCGTGGCGTAGCCGGTTACCATGATCACCTCGGTCTCCGGGGAGATCGACCGAGTCTGGCGCAGGAAGTCGATGCCGTCCATTTCGGGCATCTTGATGTCGAGCAAGAGAAGGTCGAACACCTCCTTCTGGAGGAGGTCGAGCCCGGCGTGCGCGGACGTGGCCGTGGCCACGCTATAGCCCTCCTCGGTCAGCACGCGCCGAATACTCTCGCAAACGACTTCCTCGTCGTCCACCGTGAGCACGCGCGGGGGCTCGGTCCAGATGTGATCTTCAGTCATGACGCAGCGATGCCTGCAGGTTGTACCGCCACGGGCAAGAGGACGGTGAACTCGGCCCCGCTCTTCCCGTCGCTGGTTGCGAGAATAGTACCACGATGGCGGACGATGATAGCGTGGGACACGGAGAGACCGAGGCCGGACCCTTGTCCTACGGGCTTCGTGGTGAAGAAGGGATCAAAAATCTTCTTGAGGTCTGCCGGCGCGATCCCGGTGCCGGTATCGCGCACTCGCACACGGACCAACTCGTGTCCCGGGGCCGGGGGGAACTTGACCGGTGCGTACGCGCTCCGGTCGACCACGTCCGCGGCAATGGCGATGCGTCCACCCTCGGGCATGGCCTGGACGGCGTTGAGCAGCAAATTCACCAGGACCTGGGTTAGTTGGACGGTGTTCGCTTCGACGTACGGCAGGCTGCCCTGAACCGAGAGATCAGTCTCGATGCCGCGGCTTCGGATCTCGACCTTGAGAATTTCCAACGCCCGGTCGATCAGCTTGGGGAGCTCGCATAACTCGATGACCGGGTCTTCGGATTGGTCCCGCGAGAAATCGAGCAGAGTCCGCACGATGGCCGCACAGCGGTTGGCCTCGTGCAGGATCATCCTGATGTCGGCGTATTCCTGCGAATCCGGTGGCAGGCGCTTCTGGACCATGTGGGCGAATGTCACGATCGCCATCAAGGGGCTGTTGAGTTCGTGGGCGATCCCGGCGGCGACGAGCCCAACCGACGACAGCTTCTCGGCCTGTACCACCTGAAACTGGGCGGTGCGTAATTCCTCCGCCTTTTGAGCCACCTTTGTCTCGAGATCGTGCTGGGAGATGTTCAGACTCTCGATCATTTCATTGAACGAGTGAGCGAGGAAGCCGATCTCGTCGGCTGCGCCGCGGGGCACTTGCAGCTTGTAGTCGCCCCCGGCGACCCGCCGGGTGGCCGCGATGAGCCGCTTGACCGGCTGGCGAACATTATGCCGAACCAGGAGGAACAGCGCGCTCGTGATGACAACGACGGCACCGAACGAGATCAGTAGAGCTTGTCGCGTCGAGGCGAAAATCCGGGCCTGGGTGGGCTCGAGCGACATGGCGACGTCGAGCACGCCGAGCACGCTTTGGGTCGTGGGCAGCGCATGACAACCAGCCGGGTGGCACCCCTCCTCGTTACGGATCACGGCGATCGTCGCCAGCATCTTCTCACCCTCAGGATCCACATAAATGCGAGAGCGATCTTTCAAGTCCAGGTTCCGGAAGGGTTCGGACTCCGTGTGGCATCGAATGCAGGCCTCGGCCTGTTTGTCGACGACGCGGCCCACCTCCTCCGGCCGGGAGGAGTAGGAAATCCGGCCCTCCTTGTTGAACAGCCGTACCCAGCCGATACCGGGGTTCTTGCCCACCGACTCGATGACTTCCGTCACCCCCTCGCGTTGGTTCCCGAGCATGTCGTGATTGATGCTGAGGCGGATCGTTTCCGCGATGCTCTCCGAGCTGTGGATGACCTCGGCGAGGACTTGCTTGCGCTGCGACTGGATGAGGATGAAGGAGAGCGTCGCAACGCCGCCGATCGTGAGAACGCCGGCGAGCACGGCAATCCGGGAGCTGAGGGTCCGGGGTAGCAGGCTGACGTGACCTGAACGGGAGTTGGCAGCGTGCCGCAGGCCTCAGAGCCGCGGCCTCAACTTCTTGCGGGGAAAGCTATCCAGAAGCGGGCCGCTTTGGAAACTGAAGCCTTCGCCTCAGCCGGGGCGCCCCATGGCGGCCACCTGCGCTTCGATCTCGTCGACGAGCGGTTGGAGCGAGGGGTCAGGGGTTTTCCATTGGGATAACGCCAAGCGGTATTGCTGCTCGGCTTCCGCCGTCCGGCCGAGCTCCTGGTAGGCCAGGCCGCGCATGACCCGAACCCGACCGATCATCCCCCACCGTGGATCGAACCGGTCGGTGTTGAACTGGGACGGCTCGAAGTTCCGGAGCAAGTCCAGTGTCGTCTCATACTCCCCCAACATGTAGCGCGCCTGCGCCGCCAGCGGCACGCGATAGTACTCGGCGAGGTACGTCTTCTCTTCTTTCGCCGTCGCCAGGATCTCGCTGCCCCGCCCCGGCTCGTTGAGCACCTCGCGGGCTTGGAGGGTGTCCTTGCGGCTCAGGGCCAAGAGGGCGCGAACCTCCCGCGCCAGAGTGTGCTCGGTCAGCGCCTGGAATTCGACGAGCGCAGATGAATCGGCGAACGTACTGAGGAAGACGCCGAGAGCGGCGGAAGCCCCCGACATGGCCACCGCATGACGAACGTTCCCCGGGGCCAGGCGAGCCGTTTCCGCGACGGCGTCCCACACCCGCCGCTGCATCGCAACCGGGGCCTCGGTCGCCGCGTACAGATTGCCCAGCATGTTTCGGTTCCACCACTCGTCAAAGAACTCGGCGTTTGGCCCGCCCTCTTCGAACTCCAGGGCGTGGCGAACATCGTCCGCTAACTGAATTGCCTTCGCCGCCGTCGAGATGTCGCCCAGGTATGCGAAGACATTTGAGCTGGCGGCCACCAGGTTCACCAAATCGAAGTGGCGGTCCAGCGCGCGGAAGTCTTCGGCCGAAATCGAGTCGAGCGCAGCGCGCAGCACCTCGGCGGCACGCTCCATATTTCCTGCCGCAAGGTGCACTCGGGCTTCTCGGAAAGGCAGGTCCGGGCGCGCCCGCCCGGACTCGAGAGACTGGGCGATTTCGGTCAATGCCAGTGGGTACTCCCCGCTCAAGATGTAGGCGTCGATCAGGGCGTTGTGGGCCCGATCGACGGCGGGCTGGCTTGCGACCCAGGTGCGGGCTCGTTGAACGGCATTGCCCCGGGCCCGCGCAATGGCTCGCGCGAGTTGGGTTGAGTCGAGCAACGGGTCTTGCGCTGCGTTGTGAGTCGGTGCCAAGGAGTCACCCGGCATCAACGCGATGAGGCTGTTGGGGCGGGCAGCATTGACAAGCAGCCACATGATGTGGTCAAAGGCCAGCGCATAACCGGGGTCGAGTTCCAACGACCGTGAAAAGGCCCTGAGAGACTTGGTCCACCCACCCGGCCGGTCCTCGCCGGGTTGGTGGAACCAGGAATCGCCGAGCCCATACCAGGCATCGGCGTCCGCGGGATTTTGGGTGAGGAGTTCCTCATACAGTCGCCGCGCGCTTGCGTTGTCACCCTCGATGAAGGCCCGATAGGCTTGGATGACTTTGCGCTCGTGAGCCGGCAGATCGCTCGAATATCGGGTCGCGTGGACCATGGCCCGGTTCGAAACCGAGTCATTGGTTCCCAGGCTCCAGCCACGCGCGAGCGCCAGCTTGTAATACGCCAGCCCGAAGGTGCTGTCGATCGTGACCGCGCGCGCCAGGTCGGCGATGGCCTCCGAGAGCTCCCAATTGTTGAGGTGGTGCACGCCATTCAAGTAGGCTCGGTACGCCGCCACGGATTCGGTCGTGGCCTTGGCCAGGTCGGCTTGTACGTCGGTCGGTGCGCCGCTCAGGTTCAAGAGCCTGGTCGCCAGTTGATCGAACGTGGAGCGAACATCGTCGCCAATCGGCGCGGTCGACTGCACCTGGTCCACTCGTGCACCGGTGGCGACGTCGTATACTCTGGCCGTGAGGCGCAGCGAGTCTTCGGCCTGCTCGAATTCCCCGGTGACGACGGTCCAGACACCGGCGTCGCGTGCCAATCGGCGTGCCTCCTTCAAGCCGATGATCTGACCGGGCGCGATGCCTTTGCCGGCAAGGAGGTCGTGAACCCGCTCCTGGTCGACCACGGACAAGTCATCCCACTGTGAGAGATTGAGCGCCAACATGCTCACGCTGCCGGAGTTGAGCCAGGCCAGATCCGGGTCGTCCCGCAGGTTGTTGAACGGGAGCACCAAAATCGAGTGCCGTGGGTCGACGCCCGCCGCAGGCCCCTTCTCACCTCTGCCAACCGCCGCCACGGCCGTGGCCACCGCCGCCAGCGCCAGCGCCGCAACGGCGAGCGCCCAGCGCGGGCCACGGGTGCGGGGCAGTTTGGCCGCACCGAGAATGGCCTGACGCACCTCCTCGCCGCTCTGCCACCGGTCGCCCGGCTGTTTTTCCAGGAGTCGCATGATGATGCCGGCCAGCCTCTGTGGGCAGTCGGGCCGGTGCCGCGAGATCGATTCCGGCTTGGCGGACAAGTGGCGGGAGACCACCAACCGGTGAGGCCCCACGAACGGCGGGCTCCCAGTGACCATTTCGTAGCCCAGAATGCCCAAGCCGTACAAGTCACTGCGGGAGTCGATGTCCTCGCCGGCCGCCTGCTCGGGGCTCATGTAGGTTGGGGTTCCGAGCACCATGCCTTCGCCGGTGATCTCAGTCGCCCCGTCTTCGGCCACGAACCGCGCGATGCCGAAGTCCACCAGAAGTGCGCGGCCGCTCTCCTGCTCCAGCAGCACATTTTCGGGCTTGATGTCTCGGTGTACTACGCCAGCCTTCGCGGCGGCATCCAGAGCCGCCGCCAGATCGAGGAGAATCCGTTCGGCCACGTCCGCCGGAAGTTGCTTGTCTCGCCCCAAGCGATGCCGCAGGCTCTCCCCCTTCACGTAATCCATGACGTAATACAAGAGGCCGTCGATTTGGCCGGCGGAATGCACGGAAACGATGTTCGGGTGTCTGAGCCGCGCGATCATGCGAGCTTCTGCCAGGAAGCGCTGCGTCAAGGTCGGATGATTCGCGAGCTTCGGTTGGACCACCTTGATCGCGACCCGACGATCGAGGGTGGGGTCCGAGGCCAAGAACACCACCCCCATTCCCCCCCGGCCGAGCTCTTCCTCCAGCACATACTGGCCGCCGAGGGCCGCCTGGAGCTGCTCGCGGAGAGCCGATGGAGTGGTCCTCACCTCAAGCTCCGAGATTGTGGGTCATGGGAAACCAAACGTGGCATGCGGCCGGGGAGTTTCGACTCGAAACGGACTGCTCGGCGCTCGCCGGGCCACCGGCGCTCCAACCGGGACCCTTGGTTTGACGCCCCAGATGCCCCGTTGGTTGCATTTCGGTTTGCTCCCCGATGGCTATCCCCGGCGCACGGTTGCTTCCTGCTTGACGTTCCCGACCTACCCTTCTGACGCATCATGTCCGGGAGGGCTCACATGACCATGCGCACCGAGGGACGAGGGTCCCAGCTTCTGGTGGCCACCGTACTCAGTCCGGGGGAGCGCACCAGGGTGGAGGCCGCGGGGAATGGATGCTTCGATGTCCTGCACCGCGATTCCGTGTTCGACGCCATTCGGGTGGTCCGGGAACGCGCGGTCGATGCCGTGCTCCTCTCGGTCCACCGCTGCGACGAGCCTCACGTGAAGGTAGTGGGCAGCCTGGTCCGCGACTTTCCCGGTATTCCCACGGTTGCGCTCGTATCCGAGCACGGGTCCGACTCGAGCCAGAAGCTGCTTCACCTCGGCGCTACTGGTGTCCGCCGGGTGGTCGATGTCAGCGCTCCGGGAGGTTGGCGGCAACTGCGACACCTGGTCGGGCATCCCACGAGCCGGGCTGTGGCCCAGATCCAAGGTCCCGTTCTCTCCGCTCTCGGGCAAGCAACGGATGAGGCGAGGCACTTCTTCGAGGTGCTCATTCAGGTCGCCCCGGAGACCAGCACCGTGCGCAAGCTGTGTCGACGCCTGCACATCAGGCCCAGCACCCTCATGTCCCGCTTCGCGCGGGCCGGCTTACCCTCTCCCAAGGGGTTCCTGGCCTCCGTCCGACTGCTGCACGCAGCCCACCTATTTGATTCCCCTGGGTTGTCCGTTGCGGATGTGGTATATCGGCTCGACTACTCGTCCCCCCAGAGCTTCGGCCGCCACGTCAGGGCGTCGCTGGGGATTACGGCCACGGAGTTCCGGCGCCGATTTCCGTTCCCAACGGCCATCGAACGGTTCGTTTCCCTGATGATCACTCCGTATGCTGCGGCTTGGAGCGTGTTTCATCCCCTGAACCCGGCCGGCACCTCGGGTCGGTGGGCCAAAGCGGCTGGGTCGGCGAGGCGTTAGGCAGCCAGTCGGCGGGATAAAGGTAGTATTTACTACTACTATATTACGGCTCTTGATTCGCCTGTTGCGGTGGTGGTTGAAGCATCCCGAGATGGTGGTGAAACAACGAAATGCGGGCCTGCGTGCTAGGTCAGTCGTGGCGTTCTATTCTGGCTCCAGGCCGAGATCCTTTATAGTGGCTATTACTACTACTTCTCGCCCATCGGCCTCGATGGCCTGCCTGCCTCCGGCCAGCCGATCGACTAGCCCCAGCACCCCGAGCACCTCCGCACCGGCTTCCTCGACCGCGGCAATGGCCCAGCGGGCCGAGGCGCCACTGGTGATCACGTCCTCCACCACCACCACGCGATCGCGGGGGCGGAGGTTTCCTTCGATTCGACGTCGCGTGCCGTGGGCTTTTGGGTCCTTGCGTACGGTGAACGCGTCGACCAATGGGGGAGAGGAGCAGCTCGCGACGGCGATGGCGTAGGCCACCGGATCGGCTCCGAGGGTCAGGCCGCCAACGGCGTCGGCGACCCACCCGGCGTCCCGAATCGCTGCCAGACCGAGCTGCCCGACCATCGCCAGGCCCTCGGCCGACATGGTGGTGCGACGGGCATCGATGTAGTAGCTGGAGTGTTGGCCGCCGGCGAGGCGGAACTCACCGTGTTGGACCGATCGTCGAATGAGGAGTTCAACCAGGTGCGCCCGCTCGCTCACTGCCCGCCTTTGCGAAAGAGAGCCGACAAGAACCCTTCCTTTTTGGGCTGATCACCCTCGGCCGCAGTGCAAAAAGCCTTGGCGAACTCGTCTACCGTTTTGCACCGCTGAGACAACTCGCGCTCGAGGCCGGCCATGACTGCGTTCTCGACTTCCTTCGAGAACTTGCGGCCCTTGGCTGCCTGGTTTAGCGGCGTCGGTGGTTGCGACAGGAGTTGCTGAAAAAGTTCTCGGGGCATTCGGCCGCTGAAGGGCAGGGCGCCGGTCAAGAGTGAGTAGGCAATCGTGGCGAGGCTGTAGACGTCGGCCTGCTCGTGCACCAGTTCCCCACTGAGGGCCTCGGGGGCGACGTACTGAAGCGTCCCGACGAAGAACCCTGCGCGCGTCAGCCGGTCCTCTGGGCTGAGCTCCGCGTCACGGGCAATCCCGAAATCGAGCAGTTTGGCCGTCTGTGTCGCCGGGTCGTACATGATGTTGGCCGGCTTCAGGTCGCGGTGAATGATGCCCGCGCTATGGGCGGTGGAAAGGGCAGCGGCGAGTTGGCTGACAACAGTGGCCGTGAGTTCCAGGCCGAGGGGCCCCGACCGCGTCAGGAAAGTCGCCAGCGGTTCCCCGGCGGCCCACTCGAGCGCCAGGTAATGCAGGCCGTCGGCGTCACCGTAGTCGAACGTGCGGACGACGTTGGGGTGAACGACGCGCACGCCGTAGTCGGCTTCCCGCAGGAACCGTTTGACCGCCACCGGATCTTGGCGAAGGCGCGGGCGCAGCACCTTCACGGCTGCCTGCCCCCGCTCGGGGTGCTCCGCACGGTACACCGTAGCGGTACCGCCCTCTCCAACCCGTTGGAGCAGGCGGTACCCCGCGATGGTCCGACCGACCAGGTTTTCGTCGTTCATAATGCAGGGCCAAGCTACTCCTTTGCGATACTGGCAGCAACCCGCGCCAGGACCCCGGACAGACGCAGGGCTCCGCTTGACGCCTCTCTGCCCAGGCCGCTAAGCTTGGCGAAGAATCGCCCGCCTCCCGCCCGTCACTTGCTTCCGAGGGAACCGTGATCCGCCGAGTAACCCTGTTGGTCCTGGTCGCATTGATGCCGCTTGGGTGCGGCACTTGGCGTCGGGCGGGATCCCCCGGCACACCCGTGAGCCCCCAGGAACAATTCTCAGGGCTGTTCGACGTTCAGGGAGCCTACCGGCGAATGGGTCGGTTGGCATCCGGTCCGCCTATTCAATTCATCGGTACGGTGGCCACCGCGGCTGGCCCTGGAGACTCGGCGGTTGCCATGCTCGGATTGTCGTTGGAGAACCGCTCGCTGGTGTTTCAGCGAGAAGGGGAGGGCTTTGTCGCGCGCTACCGTGTCGAGATCACCCTCGAGCGTGCTGGCGACCCTCCGATCGAGGTTCGCAGGGAAGAGACGGTGCGGGTTGTGACATTCAAGGAAACGCTTCGGGCGGACGAGAGCATCATCTTCCAGCAGAGCTTCCATCTGGTTCCGGGAGACTACCATATCGCGATCTCCATTCGCGACCTGGCGTCCCCATCCCGGAGCCAGACGGAAGGCGACTTCACCGTGCGGACGTTCGCACCCGGCACCACGTCGGAGCCGATACTGGTGTACCAGGTTACCGGCCGGGCTTCGCGGAGCGACCCGCTCGCGGTGCTGCTCAACGCTCGTGGGTCGGTTGCGTACGGTGGCGACACCCTGTTGGCCTATGTGGAGGGATACGACTTCACCCAGCCGACCCTGGTTCCATATGAGGTGCGGGACCGGGAGGACAGCGTCGTTTTCCGGGATTCGCTGCGCTTCGCGGGCGGGCAGGCGATCGAAGGCCAGGTCATCCGTCTGGCGCCCGACAGCCAGCCGCTTGGAGAATTGACCATCCAAGTCGGCACGCCGCCCGACGAGCGTTCGGCGACGGCCCTCGTGTCGTTCTCGGAGGCTTGGATCGTGACCAACTTCGAGGACATGATCGACCTCCTCCGGTACTTCGGCCAAGACCGCAGGCTCGGCGCGCTCAAGAACGCCCCGGAGGCCGAGCGTCCACGGCTGTGGCAGGAGTTCTACCGTGACACCGATCCCAACAAGATCACGCCGGAGAACGAGGCGTTGGACGCCTATCTCCAGCGCATCGCAATGGCCAACCTTCGCTTCCGGGGAGAGGATCGACCCGGGTGGCGCACCGACCGGGGCGAAGTCTTCATCACACTCGGTGACCCCGACGAGACCTTCGACGCGAGCCCGACCAGCCAGGGTCGTATCATTCGCTGGAGCTATACGAGCCTGCGCCTCACCGTGTACTTCGAGGATGTAAGTGGGTTCGGGCGGTTCCGGCTGACCCCCGCCTCGCGAGCCGAGTACGAGAATGTACTGAGCCGGGTTCGGCGCTCGCAGTAGCACCGGCCCGTTTCTCGGATTCCTCCAGGCGCCCGGCCCGTTGCCGGGCCGCTCACTTCTTCCCGGATCCCGCTGGCCTCGATGCCCCATCACGATCCGCCACAACTCTTTCTGGTCGACGGATACGCCCTGGTGTATCGCGCGTTCTTTGCAATGATCGCCCGCCCGCTGCGCACGTCCAAAGGGGCGAACACGTCGGCGGCCTGGGGAGTCGCCAACTTCCTGCTCCGGTTACGCGAGCGCTACCGTCCCGACTATCTGGCATGGATCCATGACGCCGGCGATTCGTTTCGGACCGAGCAGTACGCCGAGTACAAATCGACCCGCCAGAAGTTGGACGACGAACTTCAGGCCGACTTCGACCAGGCAATCGAGCATGTGCAGGCCCTCCTGGCCGCCTTTCGTGTGCCGCTCGTCGAGGTCCCGGGGTATGAAGCCGACGATGTGATCGGGACGTTGGCGCTCAAGGCCGCGCGCGAGGGGCTTCAAGTCGTCATCGTTTCTGGCGACAAAGACTTCTATCAGCTCATCGGGCCGCGGATAGCCTTGCTCAACCCTGGGCGCGGCGGACCGGCAGCCGTCGACGAGCAGTGGGTCGACGAAGGAAACGCGGCAGCGCGACTCGGCGTGCCGCCGCGCCAAGTGGTCGATTACCTGGCCCTGGTGGGTGACAGCTCGGACAACGTTCCGGGAGTCAAGGGTATTGGCGACAAGGGCGCCCGCGAGCTGCTGAGCGAGTACGACGACATCGAGGCCCTCCTGGCGCATGCGGGGGACATCACCAAGAAGCGGCAGCGCGAGGCCCTCCAGTCACAGGGAGAAAACGCCAGGCTCTCGCGTGACCTGGTGACGATCCACCATGACGTGCCGGTCGACCTGACCCTGGATCAATTTCAGACCGAGGAACCGGATGTCCAGGCGCTGACTGGCGTGTTGGCGGAGCTCGAGTTCTTTGCCCTGGCGCAGAAGCTCGGACTCGATCGCGAGACTCCTTCGCTCCAGGTGCCGGAGCAACCGGCACCTGGCCGGGTCGAGCTGATCACAACAGCGGAAGGGTTGTCAGCGCTCGTCGCCAGGCTTCGGGACGTCCCGCTGGTAGCGCTTGACGTGCAGGCCAGTGCTGCGGCTCCGCGCGATGGGACCCTGGTGGGCATCGGGCTTGCGGCCTCGTCCGAGGAAGCGTGGTATTTGCCGTTCGGGCACCGGCCGGCGGCCGGCGAGCTGGCCGCTCCGGCTGACGTAGTCAATCTGCCACCCCTTACCGATCCGGCCTGCCAGGGGCTCGCCGAACTCTTGGGCGATCCCGCGGTGCACAAGGCCGGCCACGACATCAAACGCGCTTGGCAGATCCTGCGACAAGCGGGCATCGAACTCGCCGGCGTCACCTTCGACCCGATGGTCGCCAGCTTTGTCCTCGATCCCGGGCGGCGCTCCCACGCCATCGAGAACCTGAGCCTCGAGCATCTGGCCCACGCACTTCCGAGCCACGAGGACGTGGTGGGCAAAGGCAAGAACGCTCGAGACTTTCCTGCCATCACACCGGCCGTGGCGGGCGGCTACAGCGGCACCCGCAGTATGACGGTCTTGGCACTTCAGGCCGTCTTCCAGCCCTTCATGAAACGCATGTCTGCTGAACCCCTGTTTCGCGGTATCGAGATGCCGCTGATCGAGGTGCTGGTTGATATGGAGTGGCGGGGCATCGCCATCGACGCAGCGGTGTTTGCGCGTCTCGCGCGAGACTTCAGGGAGGAACTGAGCACACTCGTTGGGCAGATCTATACCGCCGCGGGTGAGGAATTCAACCTGAATTCGCCCAAGCAACTCGGGGTCGTGCTGTTCGAGAAGCTACAACTGCCCGTGCTCAAGAAGACAAAAACCGGCGTGTCCACGGACGCCGATGTCCTCGCGCAGCTTGCCGCGATGGGTCATGAGGTGCCCCGGCTGATCCTGGAGCACCGGGAACTCCAGAAACTGCTGTCGACCTATGTTGACGTGTTGCCAGGCGCGGTCAACCCCCGGACGGGTCGCATTCACACCACGTTCAACCAGACGGGGGCGGCCACGGGGCGGCTGTCCTCCTCCGACCCCAACCTTCAAAACATCCCTGTGCGAAGCCCGCGGGGTGAAGCAATCCGCCGCGGCTTCGTGCCGGGGCCCGAGGGGGTGTTCGTGGTGGCGGATTATTCGCAGATCGAGCTTCGCCTGATGGCGCACATGTCGGAAGATCCGGCCTTCATCGCGGCGTTTCGACGGGGCGGGGACATCCACCGGGAGACCGCGGCCATCATCTTCGACGTGCCCGCCACAGACGTGACCAGTGAGATGCGGGCCCGAGCCAAGACCATCAACTTCGCCACGATCTATGGCCAGGGCCCCTTCGCCTTGGCAAAGCAATTGGACATCCCGCAACAGGACGCGAAAGACTTCATCGCAGCGTACTTCGAACGTTTCGCGGGGGTGCGCGCGTTCTTGGACCGTCAGGTCGAGTACGCCCGGGACCAGGGCTACGTCGAAACTCTGTTTGGACGGCGCCGCTACATACCGGAAATCAAGGACAAGAACTTCAATACCCGGGCCTTCGGGGAGCGCACGGCGCAAAACTCTCCCCTCCAAGGCTCGGCGGCTGACCTCATCAAGCGGGCGATGATCAGCATCCATCGGGGGCTCCGCCAGCGAGGGCTCGAGGCGCGAATGCTCCTTCAAGTCCACGACGAGCTGGTGCTCGAGGCACCACGGGCCGAAGGCGACGCCGTGCGGGACCTGGTGAAACGCGAGATGGAATCCGCGGCGGAGCTCCGGGTCCCGCTCGTGGCCGACGTCGGGGTCGGCCCCAACTGGCTTGACGCTAAAGCGTAACCGGCCGGCTCCGCACGAGTGGCCAAATCCTTGCAGGAGAAGCCTTCTCCTGGGTGGGCCGCACGTGCGCGGCCAGTTCTCAGATCCTGGCGGGGGCCATGTATCGGGTATTTCTCGCACTCTTCGGCGTATTGGCGGCGTTGGTGGTACTCGATGCCGTTGGGCCTGGCCGCGCCAGCGATCCGGCCCAGTCTCGCGAAGTGCCCGGCCACAGGGCCGTGACCCAGGCTGCCACCGCTGGTTCCGACCGGGACCCCGCTCCGTTTCGCGAAGCGACCCGCCGGCGGTTGAGGGACGCCGCGCCACGCACCTACCTCGACTCCCTCCTCCTGGGTACCGATTCACTGATCCGGCGTTGGGATCTCAGCCAGGGGCGCGCCCTGCGCACGGCAGTGCTCGAGGGCGGGGCACCGGAATACGCTCCGCGACTCGAGGACATGATCCGCGAGGCTGCCGCACGCTGGGAACGCGAAGGCCTGGGCTTCTACTTCGGCTTCGGTGTCGACACGGCGGATGCGGATATCGTCATCCGGTGGCAATCGCGCCTAGAGGCCGAAGATCGTGCCGGCCAGACCGACCTCGTCTGGGATCGGCTTGGTCACATCCGCCGGGCCGGTATTACGCTGGCACTCCGGAATACGGCCGGCGAACTGCTGCCGGATGATGCACTCCTGGCCGTTGCGGTCCACGAGATCGGCCATGCGATCGGGCTGCCGCATTCCGATGACGCCGAGGACGTGATGTTCCCGCGGGCGCGACGTAACGAGATCTCCCCACGGGATCGGCGGACCGCTTACCTTCTCTATCAACTACCTCCGGGCTCCGTCAAAGAAGGTGAGTTCTAACCGAGTCCTGGAACGCTGCGCCACTTCCCAAGCCAGCCAACGTGCCGCTGCAGCGGGGCGAGTGGATTTTCGGAATTGTCGATGACCCATCGCGCACTCCTCATGGGACTCGTCACCGCGGCTCTCGGAGCGGCGGCCGGAGAGGCGCAGACCGCCTCTCCCTTCGATCGCATCGAGGCCGTGGTGGAACACGGCATTGTGCGCGGGGTCTATCCCGGCGCGGTGGTCGTAATCGGCCGCGCCGATCGGGTCCTCTACGCCCGCGGTTTCGGGCATCTCACATGGGAAGCGAACTCGCCGGTTCCGAGCCCCGACACCTCGCTCTGGGACATTGCGTCAATCAGCAAGGTAGCGGGCACGACGAGCGCCATTATGGTCCTGGTTGAGCGGGGCCAAGTTCGGCTGGATGCTCCGGTCTCGCGATACTTGCCCAGGTTTCGTGGGCCCAAGAAGGAAGACGTCACCGTCCGGATGCTATTGGACCACACCAGTGGGTTGCCTAGCTACGTTCAGTTTTTCAAGCTGACCAAAGCACGGGACAGTGCGATCGGGCTCTTGTACCAGGAGCCGCTCCGACGCCGGCCAGGCTCCGAGGCGGTTTACAGCGACCTCAACGCCTTGCTGCTCGGACTGCTGGTCGAAGCCGTGTCAGGTGAGCCACTCGACGCGTTCGTCTCGCGGGAAGTCTTTCAACCGCTTGGTATGACCAGCACGCGCTACCGTCCGACGGGAACGGATCGGAGGCGGGCCGTGCCCACGGGTCAGTGGAGGGGCCATCCCGTTGGGGGCGAAGTCAATGACCAGAACGCGGTCGTGTTCGGAGGCGCGGCGGGTCATGCCGGCGTCTTTTCGACCGGCATGGACTTGGCACGGTTTGCCCAGATGTGGCTCAACGAAGGGCGGACGCCAGGTGGTCGTTTCGTGCAGACAGAAACCGTGCGGCGCTTTCTCGTCCGCCGTCAAGAAGCCGGCAGCCGCCTGCTCGGGTGGGATACCCCGGAGCACGCGCCGAACCGCCTCTCGGTGTTCGGAAACCTTCTGAGCGAGCGGGCCTACGGCCACACCGGCTGGACCGGCACCAAGATGTGGATCGACCCCGGCCGCGATCTCTTTCTCGTGTTTCTCACGAACCGGAGTTTTCATCCCAAGGTGCGCGGTTCGATCTCCGAGCTCCGTACCATTCGCTCGCAACTCTCCGATGCGGTCGTGCGAGCCGTGCCGGGCGCCTGTGACAAGGTGGCGTATTCCGAATGCTGACCCAGCCGGTACTCCTATACGACGCCGACTGCGGGTTCTGTCGCAAGTGGATCGCCCGCCTGGCGCGGTGGGATAGGCAGAAACGGATCCGGTGTATTCCCGCCGCTGCGCGTGCCGCAGTCCCGGACCTCCCCCCGCTCTCCGATGCGGCACTTGCGCGGGCCATGCACCTGGTCACGCCCGACGGCCAGGTGCACGCCGGCGGCCTCGCGCTGCGGGCCATGTTGCCCTACTTGCCGGGAGGCACATGGCTCAGGCCGGTGTTCGCCGTTCCGGGGGTCCAAGCAGCGACCAACCGGGTGTACGCGTGGGTGGCGGAGCACCGCCACGACCTGGGTTCCGACGGCGCGACATGCGACACGCGTTGACCGCGTCGCCGGCGAGCCGGTAGCTTAGTAGGAGGAGGAACTGCCATGCCAACGGTAGAAACGATACGGAAGGCCCTGCGCACGGTTCGTGATCCCGAACTCAACTTGAACGTCGTCGACCTGGGGCTCATCTACGATGTCGTGCTGGAGGAAGAGGCCAACGTCCGCGTCATCATGACGCTGACCTCGCCGGGCTGTCCGGCCGGTGACGAGATCACGCGCGATGTCCGCGACACCGTGCAGAATCTGGACGGCGTGGGGGAGGTGAAGGTCGATATCGTTTGGGAGCCCTACTGGACGCCGGAACGGATCGACCCGCGGGTGCGTGCCTTCCTTGGAATGTGACCAACCAGCTCGACCTGCTCGCGCCTAGGCGTCGCCGGGCTCGAGCTGCCGCAACAATTCCTCGCCAAACACTCGCGTCTGCCATTCGCGCACGCCTGCGACTCGCTTCAGGCCTGCGATGGTCTTGGGGTTGGTCCGTGCAATGGCCTCGAGGGTCCCGTTGGGACAGATCACCCCTGGCGGGAGCTCGATTTGCCGGGCGAGTCGATTCCGGGTGGCCTTGAGGCGGTCGAGCCTCGCCTCGACCGCCGGGTCTGGCGGGGGTCGGTCACGCCGCTCGATCCGGGGGATGTCCTGTTCGGGTAGGGTCATGGCCCGATCGATCGCTCCGAGGATTTCCTCACCGTTTCGGGCCACGGTGTCGCGGCCGATGCCGCGGACGGCGGCAAGGGCCTCGAGACCGGCCGGCGGCGCCTTGGCCAACGCCAGCATGGGTTCGTTGTTGAGAATACGGAACGGCGCACGGTCCGCTCGACGTGCCGTCCGCTCGCGCCACCGGTAGAGTTCTCGCAACACAGCAAGCGGCCGGCCCTTGAGAGCCTTGGCGCCTTTCATCCTCAGGTATGCATCTTTGCCGTCGCCGCCCGCGCCCCAGCGGACGCGCTCGAGTAGTGCAAACTCTTCTTCCACCCAATCGAGTCGCCCGAGCTCGCTGAGATGGGTTCGGAAGATGTCACGCAGCTGGGGCAGGTACTGGGTATCCATGGCCGCGTACTTGATCATTTCCTCGGACAGGGGCCGCGCCGACCAGTCCGCGCGCTGGAATTTCTTATCGAGCTTCACGTCGGCGTACTTGGCCAGCAACGCAGCCAGGCCGATGGAGGGCTCGTTGAGGAATTGAGCCGCGATCCTCGTGTCGAAGAGATGGGTGACGTGAAAATGGAGGTCGCGGCTGAGGAGCCGCAGATCGTAGTCCGCGTCATGGAACACGACCTCGACCCCCGGGTCTTTCAGGAGGGCCCCAATGGGTGCCAGGTCGCGCACGGCCAGGGGGTCGATGACGGCAGTCCGCTCTCGGGTCGAGAGTTGGAGCAGATAGACCCGGTCTCGGAAGCGGTGGAAGCTCGCGGCCTCGGTATCGAAGGCCAGGAGCGGTGTCCCACGAATTGCCTTGACCAGGCGGGTCAGGGCCTTGGCCGAGTCGATGAACTCCACTCCTTCGGGGACCTGTCCCCTCGCGACCGAGGACCGCGGTGAGCTTGGCACGGCCCAAAGGTGCCCAGGGACGATGGTCGGACGCAACCAGTGCCGTCACCAACACACTACTATCACGAGACGATTGTGTTGCTGCCATCTCGCCCCGGGGTGATCAACTGCGTAACGCTTTGCTGGGCAACGACGTAACGGGCAGCTCCGGCTATTCCCGGACCGATACCATTTCGAGGCCGGCGGCGATCTCCTCCAGCGCTTTGTGCAGGGTCTTGTAGAATTCCTCGCCCGGTTGGGGCGGGGTGCCCAGCGCCGCTTCGAGCTGGAGCTTT
>Ga0224512_10002504_pt1 | contig 16785 bp, 12 predicted proteins | sample SF_May12_sed_USG_4_FD_169103 | JGI IMG/M metagenome (GOLD analysis project Ga0224512, IMG submission 169103) | Sediment microbial communities from San Francisco Bay, California, United States - SF_May12_sed_USGS_13 | ecosystem: Environmental > Aquatic > Marine > Sediment | place: USA...
GACCCCCGGGAACTGGCGCTGATGGCGTGGTCGACGATGCACGGCCTGGCCATGCTGGCGGTTGGCGGGGTGCTGGATGTCAAGGACAAGGATATGCAGGAGCTGGATGCGTTGGCATGCACTGTTGCCGAAAATGTTATCTATGGGATTTCCAGGTCATGAGGCCGCTCCGCCTTGCCTGTAGGGATTATCTGAAAGCCTTGTAAGGGGGCCTGTGCACGCTTGTGTCTGCGCATGTCGGTTTCTACACTCGGGACAGCTGGAGGCACCAGCTGTCGTAGTGGAAAGATCCGGGAATCAATTCAGGAGCGCAGGGAATGGCGCAAACCCACAACAGGGAAGATCACCGTGACACCGGGCTGGAATGTCTGGTGCTCGTGGCGCGTTTGCATGGTCTGGCTGCCGAGATCGACAGGCTCCGCCATGAATTTTCCGTGGCAGGCCGGTCACTCGATTCCGATACACTGGTTCGTGCCGCAAACTATCTGGGACTGAAGGCAAAAAAGATTTGCAGTAACCAGCAGCGCCTGGCACGGACTGCACTGCCGGTGATTGCGCGCCATCGGGACGGTCATTATTTCATTATCGCAGGGGTGAATGAGGGAAAGGTGCTGTTGAGGGACCCCCTGCGCTCAGATGTACAGGCCCTGCCGGTGAGTGAGTTCGCTGGCCTGTGGTCAGGGGAGCTGGTGCTGATTACGCGCCGCGCGCAGCAGGCCGCCGCAGCTGGTCACTTCGGTTTCGGCTGGTTCGTGGCCGCCATGCTGCGCTACCGGTCCCTGCTGGTGGAGGTCCTGGTGGCCTCCTTCTTCATCCAGCTGCTGGCCCTGGTGACGCCGCTGTTCTTCCAGGTTGTGATCGACAAGGTGCTGGTGCACCAGGGCCTGTCGACGCTGGATGTGCTCGCCGCGGGGCTGTTGGTGGTGTCGGTGTTCGAGGTAACCCTGGGTGGCCTGAGGACCTATGTGTTTTCGCACACCACGAATCGTATCGACGTGGAGCTGGGAGGGCGCCTGTACCGTCACCTGCTGGCCCTGCCGTTGGCCTATTTTGAGTCACGCCGCGTCGGGGATTCGGTCGCGCGCGTGCGTGAACTCGAAAATATCAGGAATTTCATCACCGGCGCGGCACTGACAGTCGTCGTTGACCTGGTATTCACGGTCGTTTTCCTGGCGGTCATGTATTTCTACAGTCCACTGCTGACCCTGGTGGTGCTGGCCACATTTCCGGCCTACCTCCTGCTCTCGATCCTTGTGACACCGGTGTTGCGTGCGCGCCTGCAGGAAAAATTCAACCGGGGGGCCGAGAACCAGGCCTTCCTGGTAGAGACGCTCAGCGGGATGGAGACACTCAAGGCGTCCGCGGTCGAGCCGCAATCCCGCAGGCGCTGGGAGGAACAGCTGGCGGCGTATGTCCAGGCCAGTTTCCGTTCGGCAAACCTGGGCAATATTGCCGGGCAGTCGGCCGGGCTGATCAACAAGCTCATGACCATCATGATTCTCTGGTGTGGTGCGCATGCGGTCATCAGTGGCGAGTTGAGCGTAGGCCAGCTGATCGCCTTCAATATGTTTGCCGCTCGTGTCAGTGCGCCGGTATTGCGCCTGGTGCAGCTATGGCAGGATTTCCAGCAGGCCTCCGTGTCGGTGCGCCGGCTTGGCGATATCCTCAATACGCCGACAGAACCCGTTTATGACAGGAACCGTACTGCCTTGCCAGGCCTGAAAGGCCGCATACAGTTTGACAATGTCTCGTTCAGTTACCAGCCGCAGGGCCGGGAGATATTGCGGCAATTGTCACTTGAGATAAGTCCGGGTCAGGTGGTCGGCATCGTCGGACGATCGGGCTCGGGCAAGAGCACCCTGGCGCGCCTGGTCCAGCGGCTGCACGTCCCGGACAGTGGCCGCGTACGGATTGACGGTGTGGACCTGGCGATGGTTGACGTGACCTGGCTGCGGCACCAGATCGGGGTTGTGCTCCAGGAAAACGTCCTGTTTAACAGGACAATCCGGGAGAATATCGCCCTGCGTGATCCCGGGATGCCCCTGGAGCAGGTCATCCGTGCGGCGCGCCTCGCCGGGGCGCACAACTTTATCCTCGAGCTGTCAGAAGGCTATGACACCCTGGTGGGAGAGCAGGGCAGCAACCTCTCCGGCGGTCAGCGCCAGCGTATTGCGATAGCCCGCGCCCTGGTGACCAATCCGCGCATCCTGATTTTCGACGAGGCGACCAGCGCGCTCGATTACGAGTCGGAGCAGGCGGTGCAGGAGAATATGGCCGCGATTACCAGGGGGCGTACGGTCATCATTATCGCCCATCGCCTGAGTGCCCTGCGCCACGTGGACCGGGTCGTGGTGGTCGACCAGGGCAGCATAGTGGAAGAGGGTGGACATGAATCGCTGCTCAAGGCTGGCCGGTATTATGCGGACATGCATGCCAGGCAGTCCGGCTGGTCGAACGTTGCGCTGGATACAGGGACCTGATTCCTGTAATGGCTATCTTTACTTACTCCCGCCGCGTCACCGAGCAGGATTTTCTGCCTGCCGTTCTCGAGGTGATGGAAAAACCGCCTTCCCCCGCGGGTCGGGCAGTGATCTGGACGCTGATTCTGTTCAGTGTACTGGCCCTCGCATGGGCCTTGGTGGGCAAGGTCGATATTGTGCTGGTCGCATCCGGCCAGCTGGTACCTTCCGGACGCATCAAGGCGGTGCAGGCCGCGCAACTGGGTATTGTCCGTCAAATCCACGTGGTGGAGGGCCAGCAGGTCATGGCGGGCGCAAGGCTCATCGAGCTTGACCCCTCGGTGACCGAGGCCGACCAGGCACGGATAGCCGGGACGTTGCAGCTGCTGATACAGGAACGCAGGCGTCTGAGCCTGTTCTCTGATCTGTTGCTTGAGGGTGCAGTAGAGAAGGACCTGTATCCGGAAATCGAATCGACAGGGGTGACTGGTGAGCAGGCGGCTGCCGGTCCGATGCTATTGCAGCAACGGATCCTTGTGAACCAGTGGTCGGAATTTCAGGCCCTGAAGATCGCCGCGGAGAAAGAGCTTGAAGGAAACCTGGCGGAACAGAACGGTGTTCGCGCCGGCCTGGACAAGCTGCGCGCCATCCTGCCGCTGGTCAGTGAGCGTGTTGCGGCAACCAGGAAATTGGTTGACCAGGACCTGGCCCCGCGAATGCGCTGGAGTGAGCTGGAGCAACAGCGGGTCGAGACGAAGAAGGAAATCGACGTACTCGAATACCGTGAGCAGCAGTTGCAGGCAAATGCAGAACGAATACGGCAGGAATATGCAGGGCAGGAGGCGCGGCTTCTGAAAAATACACATACAAGGCTGTCCGAGCTGGACAAGGAAATCGCCGGCCTGGAACAGGAGCTGGCCAAGGCCGGGGTACTGATGCGCCGCCAGCAACTGACGGCGCCGGTTTCAGGTAGCGTTCATCGCCTGGCGGTTCATACCATCGGTGGTGTGGTCAAACCGGCCGAGCCATTGATGTACATTGTTCCGGCCGAGGCCGGGCTGGAAGTGGAGGCATGGGTCAAGAACAGCGATATTGGTTTTGTCGAACATGGCCAGGATACGGAGATCAAGGTCGACACCTTCCCGTTTACCCGCTACGGAACGATTCCGGGCAGGGTCGCCAGCGTAAGTCAGGATGCGGTCACGGACGCTGAGCATGGCCTCGTCTACCGCGCGAAAATTATCCTGGAGCGGTCGGCCATTAAGGTCGGAGAGCGCATGGTCTCGCTGGCGCCGGGGATGGCAGTGACCGCCGAGTTGAAGACGGGCAGACGCAGGTTGATCGAGTTCCTGGTAAGCCCGTTGCTACGCTACAAGAACGAGTTTGCGCGGGAACGCTAGACGTGCGCGTACATCACAAACATCCAGTCAGCTTGCCGAAGGCGTTATCGCAATGATCGGGATTATCTTCTTCGGAGCCATCCTCCTGTACCTGGTGTTCGGGTTCTTTTTGTATGGCTATATCAGGGGATGGGGACCGGGCAGACGAAAGGCGCTCATTATCACGCTGGTACTGTTGGTCGGTGTGCCCTTCGGAGATGTGATCCCCGGGAAGCTTTATCTGGCCTATCTTTGCCAGAAGGAGGGTGGAATTGAAATCAATGAGAGTGTGAACGCAGCAGGTTATTACGTCGGGGATGACTATTCGCTCGGTTGTGGGGCGCTATGTGTCGAGGCGCTAGTGAAATGGAATGCCCTAGGGAAGTCGATGTTCATTGAATCGGATGTGATCGGCCACAGAGAATATGTATTTGGCGAGGGTCCGGGTCTGTATAGATTTCAACTAGTCAGTAGGAATGGAGAGGTTTGCAAGAAACAGGACTACATTAAGTTGAATTATCCGGCCGTTCACAAGAGATACCGGATTCCTGATGGCTATTGTGTTGGAGCCCGTAAAATTGACAAAGTAGCGGCTAGCTATTTAATCATAGAAGGGCAATGGAACAGAAACTTTTCAAAACTGTTTGGTATAGCCAGGGTGCGCGCTATCGTAATGGACTTGAATACAGGCCGCACTCTTGGCGTGAACAACGGATTCACGCATAAAGGCGGCTGGTTACGCCGTTGGATTGCCGGTGCGCTGGCTGTTGGGCAGCCGGATGAGTGTATAGACCAGGGGGATTACGGGTTTACCTGGTCGGTATTGAGAGGAGTATTTGATAACTGACAACACAGGGAGGTGTTGCTATGTCGTCTATGGATGATTATTACTGGGGTGCGCTGCTTTCGCAGGCCGCCTACGGGGATTTTTCAGCAGCAGATCCGGATGGAGATGGTGTATACGAGAATCGGCTTATTGCAGATGCTCTCATGAAAGAAGGCCCAGGTGAGCCAGAATTTACAAATAAGCAGGCAGATAACTTTCAAGAGAGGTTGAAACTGGTTGCACCCTACTATGATCCCGGCACCGGTTTCCGGGCAGCCCTGTTCCTGGATAACACAACCAATAAATACACTCTCGCGATAGCAGGTACCGAGACCAGTGAGGCGCTGCTCGATATCGTTTTCGCCGACATCCTCGGGATTGCCTATACAGGCCGGGCCTCGGGCCAGATCGCGTCAATGTTCACCTTCTACGACCAGCTGGTCACAACAGGCGTGTTGACCACTGACACCCGGATCAACGTGACCGGCCATTCCCTCGGCGGACATCTCGCCACCATCTTTGCCATATACAGGCCCCTGGCGATCAACCAGGTCACTACCTACAACGGCGCCGGTACCGGCGATGGCGATGCCGGGGCGGTGCGGGTCCAGCTGGACGAGATCCTCGGTGACCTGCAGAACAGTTTGTCCGGTGGCTCGCTCGAGCACGAACGGATTACGAATATCTATGCGGACACGGGCCCGGAGCTGGTGGCCGGCCTGGGCGTGCTCTATGGCAGTGTCCAGCCCGTGTATATCGAAGATAACGGGCCGCTTGATAACCATTCCATTAAATACCTGTCAGATGCCCTGGCCGTGTATCGCCTGTTCGAGCAGCTGCAGGGCGATATATCGATAGGTACCGTGTCGAGCATATTGCAGGCCAGCGTATCGGTAACAGCCGAGCATTCCAGTCTCGAGGAGACCCTCAACTCCGTGGCGCGTTTGTTTGGCCAGACATTGAGCTGGAGTGCCGGGGATGCGGACCAGTACCGGAATGATCTTTACGCGAATATCAGTTCGCTTGAGACCGTCATTGCGCCCGCCGCCGGGGGCCTGGTGGTGACCGGCCTGGTCGGGCAGGATGCCAGTACCCTCCTGGCGCTCGCCAACCCCGCTGTGGGCGGTGCCATTGAATTTCGCTATGCCATCCAGGAGCTCAATCACTTTGCTGTCAGCGGGGATGTGAGCCTCTACGCAGCTGCCTCGGTAGACGGCTATCTGGACTGGGAGCGTTTCAGCCTGGATTACTGGCATGACCGCTCCTCCCTGCTTTACTGGAAGACCCGGTCGAACACCGCGGACCCACTGGTGCGCGGCCAGGGAGACGACTACTACAATGTCTGGGTTCTGCCGGAATTCAATGAGCCGGTGCTATACCGGGATATGCGTTCGGGTTACGAGGTGCGGCTCGGCAACACCGCGATCATCCTGACCATGAATGAAGATGACTTCCGGAAAGTCATTTTCGGTGAATTCACCGGTGCCGCGCCGATCACCGGGGGCGGAAAGGCGGACAGGCTGTACGGAGGCTCGCTGAATGATGTCCTTTCCGGGGGTGAAGGCAACGATTATCTGGAGGGCGGCAGCGGGGATGACCGGCTCGAGGGTGGGGCCGGTGGTGATGTCCTGCATGGCGGTACAGGTTACGACGAATACGTCTTCAATCACGGTGACGGTCTGGACTTTATTTTCGATTCCGACGGCGCGGGGAAGATCAGCTACGATGGCGTCACCCTGTCCGGGGCCAGCGAGGCCTCGCCCAATGTATTTCTAAGCGATGACGGCCGGTTCACCTACCTGTTCGATTTATCGACCGGAAGCCCCGGCACCCTGGTGATCCAGGGGCCGGACGGCAACCTGGTGGTCAATGAGTTCAGTAACGGTGAACTGGGTATCTCGCTCACACCGGATCAGCCGCCCCTGGATCCGCCACCGGCAACAACACGGCAAATTGTCGGTGACTTCGAGCCCTACGATTTCGACCCGGGAGCTGATACTGAATACCGCTATGATGATCTGGGTAACCTGGTGCTGAACCTGGCCCGGCCGGCCTCTACGGCAGACTATCTCAGGGGGAGCAGCGGAAACGACCATATCATCGCCGGACAGAATGACGATGTACTGTATGGCCTGGCGGGTGATGATCATATCGAGGGAGGCAGTGATCGCGACAGGCTCTTTGGGGATGCCGGCCAGGACCTTCTCGAGGGCGGCAGCGGCACGGACCTGATAGCCGGCGGCGCGGGTAATGACCGGCTGTTTGCAGATACAGGCGCAGACTGGCCAGCGGCGTTCGACTCCGGGACTACGCCGGCCGGACCGGATGCCGACTGGCTTTCCGGTGGCGACGGCGCTGACCTGCTGGTGGGTTCAAGCGGTGACAACGGTCTCGCCGGGGGTGCCGGCAGTGACCTGATCATTGGTGGGGCCGGCAACGACAGCCTCTTCGGCGATGCCGACTGGCTGGCCACCGACTTCGGCTGGTCCTACTCCACGCAAGGGGGCACGCGCGTTTTCACGCCGGTCACCGGGGAGGAAGATCCGCCCGGCGGTGATGCCGATACCCTCTACGGTTGTGGGGGCGACGACTTCATCCATGGCCAGGCGGGCGATGACGTCATATTCGGAAATGAGGGCGATGACTACCTGGTGGGCAACAGCGGTGCAGACAGCCTGTACGGCGGCGATGAGAATGACGAGCTCTTCGGGGACGACAGTGATACGGAATTCGCCCTGCACGGCAACGACCTGATGGACGGCGGGGCCGGGGACGATTACCTGGTCGGGCACGCGGGCGCAGACCGGATCGATGGCGGCAGTGGTGATGACACCCTCTTCGGTGACGCCGACAGCTCGCAGATACCACTGGAATGGCACGCTGATGACTGGCTGTCGGGTGGTGAGGGCAACGACACCCTCTACGGCCACGGGGGCGCGGATACGCTGCTGGGTGGGAGCGGCGCGGACATGCTTGCCGGTCACGAAGGCAATGACATCCTGCGCGGTGGTGCCGGAGCTGACCGTCTTTATGGTGGTGACGGTGCCGATGTGGCCTATGGTGAGGACGGTGATGACCTGGTATCGGGAAATGCCGGCAGTGACCACCTGAATGGCGGCGCCGGTGCTGACGAGCTGTTCGGCGGTGACGGCAACGACACCCTGATCGGTGGTGATGACGATGACGCCCTGTATGCCAATGCGGGGGATGATGTGCTCCTGGGGGGTACGGGTAACGACCTGTTGCAGGGAGGCGATGGTTGGGACACGCTGGCAGGTGGCACCGGTGATGACGGTGTCTTCGGTGGTGCCGGTGATGATACCTACCTTTATAGTCTCGGTGATGGGGTTGATGTCATCGGGGATTCCTCGGGTACGGATAGCGTTCGCTTCGGTGCCGGTATCGGGCCGGGTTCCGCATCGATTGTTGTTTCCAACGGCTACCTCATCTTTCAGTTCAGCGCGACGGATGTCCTCTATGTCCGGGACAATGCCATCGAGCGTTATGTGTACTCAGACGGCGAGACGCTCGTGCCGGAGCAGGTCCTGGAGCATGCGGTGTATCTCAATGGCGGGCCCGGTGCCGATGTCATTCAGGGTACAGATACCGATGATGTATTCCTCATGGGCAGCGGTGATGATCACTACACGGGCAGGGGCGGTGATGATGTCTATGTCTACAACCCGGGTGACGGTCACGATGTTATTGTGGATACGGCGGGTGCAGTCGATGCGCTGGTGCTGGGTCAGGGAATCGACCCGGCCGGCATGACGGTCAGCCAGTCGGGCCTGGACCTGCGGGTGCAGTTCTCCGCCTCCGACAGCGTAACCATACGGGACTGGTTTGTGGGCCAGCGGATCGAGGTCTTCGACTTCTACAACGGGGTGCAGCTGAATGCAGCTGCCATGGAGCTGCTCTCGGGTGCGCCGTCATTCGTAGGGGATGCCTCGCACGACATCCTGGTGGGTGGACCCGGTGATGAAATCTTCCGGGGCGAGGGCGGCGACGACACCCTGATCGGTGGCGGTGGTGACGATGTCTATGTCTATAACATCGGTGATGGCCTGGACCGGATCGAGACCACGGCCGTCGGCGCCAATGACCGACTGGTCTTGGGGGAGGGTATCGACCCCGTGTACACCGTTGCCCGGCTACTGGACCGCGGTGATGAGGCGGTCCTCGAGATCCGTTTTCTGGATGCGCTCGGGCGCATCACCGAGGGCCAGGGGCTCGACATCGTGACCCGGCCTGCGGGTGTGATAACCGATGAGGGTGCTGACTACGGGGTGGAGTCGCTGGTGTTTGCCGATGGCAGCTCCCTTGCCCCGGTTGAGCTGCTGGAACGTTCCGTTAATCAGTCGCCGGCCTTGCTTGTTCCCCTGCATGACCAGGTTATCGATGAGGACAGCGCCTTCAGCTACCGCTTCGAAGGCCCTGCCTTCCAGGACCCGGATGAGACGGATCAACTCTTCTACGATGCCCGGCAGGCAGACGGGACTGCCCTGCCTGACTGGTTGTCCTTCAACCCGTACACGCGCGAGTTCTCGGGTACGCCCGCCAACGGGGATGTCGGGATACTGGATATAACCGTCACTGCCACCGATGGTCGCGGTGCTTCAGTCGATGACGACTTCAGGATAACGATCCATAACACCAACGACGCACCGCTGGTCATTGCGCCGTTGGCGGACCAGCTGGCCCGTGAAGGCGAGGCCTACGCGTTCACCGTAGCGGCAGGCGCCATCATTGATCCCGATGCGGGTGACACCCTGAGCTATGCGGCGACCCGGTCGGATGGCGAGGCGCTCCCGGGCTGGCTCGTCTTTGATGCGAGCAGCATGACCTTCTCGGGTATACCGGGCGAGGCGGATATCGGGGTGCAGGCTATTACCCTGACGGCGACCGATGCCAGCGGCGCCAGTGTTTCGGATGAGTTCCTGGTCGAGGTGCAGCCCACTGAGCCGGAACCGCCCAATGTGATCACCGGAGACAGCGGGGCCGACCTCCTGGTCGGCACCGACGGGGCGGATCTCATCGATGCGGGACGGGGTAATGACGTCATCCATGCCCATGCCGGCAATGATGTCATCGAGGCCGGGCGGGGCAGGGACATAATATTCGGCGGGAACGGGGATGATGTGGCCGATGGCGGGGGTGGTAATGACGAACTGTCCGGGGATGCAGGCGACGACACCCTGTACGGCGCTCGCGGTGATGATTCGCTTCTGGGGGGCGATGGGGATGACTGGCTGGATGGGGGGCAGGGAGATGACAGGCTGCTGGGTGGGGCAGGTGATGATCGCCTTGCCGGCGGCGCTGCCGATGACTATCTGCAGGGAGGTGCCGGCAGTGACAGCTATGTCTTCGGTCGCGGTGATGCTGTCGATACGCTTGTCGATTACAGCGCCGGGGATGCCGGGACATCAACTGACCGGCTGTTGTTCGGCGAGGCCATTGCGCCCCAACAGCTCTGGTTCGAGCGCGACCGGGATGACCTGCGGGTGAGCCTCATCGGGACGCGGGATGCGGTTATCGTGTCCGACTGGTATGTGGGCGAGGAGCACCAGGTCGAGGCGTTCCTTACCGATACTGGCGCCATCCTGACCAACACCCGGGTTGATCAGCTGGTGAGTGCAATGGCCTCATTCAGCGATCCACGGTTCGGCGAGCTCAACCTGCCGCCCGACTTGCAGGAGGAATTGCAGCCGGTGATCGCCCAGGCCTGGCAGGCGGCCTGACACCAAAATGGGGACATTCTGCTTATTTGCTTTTTCAGCTGATCGCCCGGTTTTCCCGCGTTGAAAAACGCAGACTGTCCCCTTTTTTCTCACCCTCTACCTATTAACGCTTGACGTTAATAACGTGAAACGTTATTATTCCCCTTATGATCAAATCCTTTCGTGACAAGGATGCCGAGAGGATATTCAACAGACAGCGAGTCAAGCGGTTCTCGTTGTCCGTTCAGAAGCTTGCCCAGCGTAAAATCGATTTGATAGAGGGTGCTGATCTGATTGAGGATCTCCGAACGCCGCCGGGTAATCGTCTCGAAAAGCTTTCGGGAAACCGTAAAGGTCAGTACAGCATCCGTGTGAACGATCAATGGCGTATCTGCTTCCGGTGGAAGTCCGGCCAGGCGGCGGATGTTGAAATAGTTGACTATCATTAGGTGATTGAAATGAGCGAGAAAAGATTGCCACCCATTCATCCCGGCGAAATTCTGCTGGAAGAGTTTCTCAAGCCGATGGGTATAAGCCAGTATCGCCTTGCCAAGGCAACGAGTGTGCCCGCACGTCGTATCAATGAAATCGTTCACGGCAAGCGCTCAATTACCGCCGATACAGCACTCCGCCTCTCAAGGTTTTTTGGCATGTCTGATCGCTTCTGGATGAACCTGCAGGCGCGATACGATCTTGAGTTGGAAAAAGACCGCTTGGGCACCCGGCTCGATGACGAAGTCGAATTGTATGAAAAGGCCGGTTAAGCAGAAGAGGTGGTGTCAGGAACCTTTTTGGTGCTCAATGCAGTAAGAAATGGTTATATCAATAAGGTTCCTGACACCTTTTATCGGTTAGCACTGCACACGGTCTGCCGCAAGAATGAGTTGCTGAAACTTGAGTGGCAACGCGTCGACCTCAAGGCGGGACTGCTCCACTTCGAGCTAACACGCAGGTTCGTTACCAATTCGGGCACAGCTTGGTCACCATGACCGAATGCTATAGTCAGCTGGCGCCGGATAGCGTTCGCGCCGCCTTGACCCGCCTGGGGGGTGATTAACGGTTTGGTCACGCAGGGACGAAAGGAAGAACTGAAGGGCGGGATAAGTTCTTGGTTTAAATGGTCGGGGTGAGAGGATTTGAACCTCCGACCCCTGCCTCCCGAAGGCAGTGCTCTACCAGGCTGAGCTACACCCCGATCAATAGGTACGGTTTACGGAAAATTCCGCGAGGCTGTACAGCGCCTCCTTGTATGGCGATGCCGGCAGCGGGTCCAGAGCGGCGATCGCCAGACCGGCCTCCCGTTGCGCGGCCTGCGCAGTGTACGGGATGCCCCCGGTGGATTCAATGGCGGCGCACACGTCAGCCATGTTGTCGTGACCGCCGTTTTCGATGGCCTTGCGCAGCAGCTCGCTCTGCTCCGGGGTGCCCGTGTTGATGGCGTGGATCAGGGGCAGGGTGGGCTTGCCCTCGGCCAGGTCGTCGCCCAGGTTCTTGCCGGTGTCCTCGGGGGAGGCACTGTAATCCAGGGCATCGTCGACCAGCTGGAAGGCGACGCCCAGGTGCATGCCGTAGGCGGCCAGGGCGGTCTCCGTGGCCTCCGGCTGCTCGCCGAGGATGGCGCCGATCCGGGCGGCGGCCTCGAACAGCTTGGCGGTCTTGCGGCTCACCACTTCCAGGTAGCGTTGCTCGGTGGTCTCCGCATCGTGGCAGTTGAGCAGCTGCAGCACCTCGCCCTCGGCGATGGTGTTGGTGGTGTGCGACATGATCTCCATGATGTGCATGTCGTCGGCCTCGACCATCATTTCGAAGGCGCGCGAGTAGAGGAAATCGCCGACCAGTACCGCGGCCTCGTTGCCCCAGACGGCGTTGGCGGTCATGTTGCCGCGGCGCAGTTTCGAGGCGTCGACCACGTCGTCGTGCAGCAGGGTAGCGGTGTGGATGAACTCGATGACCGCGGCCAGGTTGATATGCTGGTCGCCCTGGTAGTGGCAGGCACGGGCCGCGAGCAGCACCAGCAGGGGGCGCAGGCGCTTGCCGCCGCTGTTGATGATGTAGTGGGACAGCTGGTTGATCAGGGCCACATCGCTGGACAGGCGTGCCCGGATGAGCACGTCCACGGCCCGAACGTCATCCTTTACGAGATCGCGGAGCGCATCGACGTCTATTGTAACTTTATGTATTTTAAGCACTTCGCTCATTTCGGGCTGATATTTATGTTGATTTCACACTGGCCAGGTGGCAGTTTAGGGAGCGCCCAATAGTCTAACGGTGTTAACCGGCGGGTGCCAGAAGGTATTTGATTGACCTCGGTGGGTGCAGTCATTAGAATGAGCGGCCTTTTTCTGAATACAGATGATGCACTTGGAGTTTCTGACATGTATGCGGTAATCAAGACGGGCGGCAAGCAGTACCGCGTCTCCCAGGGGGATACCCTCAAGGTTGAAAAGCTGGACGCCGGTGAAGGTGATTCGGTCGAGTTCGACCAGGTCCTGATGGTGGGCGAGGGTAAAGACGTCAAGATCGGCACCCCCTACCTGGACGGCAGCCGGGTGACCGCCAAGGTCAAGGCCCACGGCCGCAACAAGAAGGTCGAAATCATCAAGTTCCGTCGTCGCAAGCACCACATGAAGCGAATGGGTCACCGTCAGGACTTCACGGAAGTGGAAATCACGGGCATCTCCTGAGACGCCAGGCGCAGAGAGGATTGATCAATGGCACATAAAAAGGCAGGCGGCAGTACACGTAACGGCCGCGATTCAGAATCCAAACGACTGGGCGTGAAGCGCTATGGCGGCGAAGCCGTGCTCGCGGGTAACATCCTGGTGCGCCAGCGTGGTACACATTTCCACCCGGGCAGGAATGTCGGCTGCGGCAAGGACTACACCCTGTTCGCCAAGGCGGACGGCGAGGTCCGCTTCGTGCAGCGCGGTCCCAGGAAGCGGAAGTTTGTTGAAGTGGTTGCCGGCTGAACCGGACAACACACGCCAACCATCAAGCCCCGCCACCGAGCGGGGTTTTTTGTTAGCGCGGATGACAAAGATGAATGATAGAAGACTATTGCTGACCCGCATAATCAGGGAACGTCTGATCAAGCCGTCATTCCGGGCAAAGCTGAGCTGCGACCCGGAATCCAGTAGCTGGTGATCAGGCAGTTACCGGATTCCGGCCTGCGCCGGAATGACGAAAGATGATTTCATCAGGCCTTCCCTGGATGATACAAATACTATGAAATTCGTCGACGAAGCCACCATCGAGGTCCGTGCCGGGGACGGCGGTAACGGCTGCGTCAGTTTTCGGCGCGAGAAATATATTCCCTTCGGCGGGCCGGACGGGGGCGATGGCGGGGATGGCGGCAGCGTTTACCTGCAGGCCGACAGCGGCATCAACACCCTGGTCGATTTCCGCCACAGTCGCCGATTCACGGCGCAGCGCGGCGGCAACGGCATGGGCCGGAATCGTACCGGCAAGTCGGGAGAGGACCTGGTGGTCAGGGTGCCGGTCGGGACCATCGTGCACGAGGACGATACCGAAGAACTGATCGGTGAGTTGTTGCGTGATGAGCAGCGCCTGCTGGTCGCCCAGGGCGGGTTCCATGGCCTCGGCAATACGCGCTTCAAGAGTTCGACCAATCGCACCCCGCGGCAGTCGAAGCCCGGCACGCCGGGCGAACGCCGAAACCTGCGCCTCGAACTCAAGCTGCTGGCGGACGTGGGCCTGCTGGGCATGCCCAATGCCGGCAAGTCGACCCTGATTCGTGCGGTGTCATCGGCGCGACCGAAGGTGGCCGACTACCCGTTCACGACCCTGTATCCCAACCTCGGCGTGGTCAGCGTGTCGGCGCACCGCAGCTTCGTGATGGCCGATGTGCCGGGACTGATCGAGGGTGCCGCACAGGGTGCCGGGCTGGGTATCCAGTTCCTCAAGCACCTGTCACGGACCCGCCTGCTGCTGCACCTGGTGGACATGGGCCCGATCGCCGACCCGGTGGAGGATGTGGTGACCATCATGGGCGAACTCGCGGCCTTCAGCCCGGAACTGGCGGAGCGGGCGCGCTGGCTGGTACTGAACAAGGTCGACCTGTTGCCGCCGGGGGAACGGGACCAGCGCTGCCGCGAGGTGGTGCAGGCGCTCGACTGGCAGGGCCCGGTGTTCGAGATCTCCGCGCTGAACCGGGGCGGTACCGACGCACTGGTCCACGCCGCGATGGATTTCATTGAGCAGCAGGATGCCTTGGCAGATGATGTGCAAGGCGGGTAATCTCTCTCCGGAAAGCGCCGCGTGGCGCACACATGAAAACGCATACCATGGCGGAAAAAATCAAGACTAGCCAGTGCCGGCGCTGGGTCATCAAGATCGGCAGTTCCCTGCTGACCAACGACGGCCGCGGCCTGGCCACCGATGCCATCGAGGGCTGGGTGGAGCAGGTGGTGGCCCTGAAAAAGACCGGCCGTGAAATGCTGCTGGTCTCGTCGGGGGCCGTTGCCGAAGGTATGACACGGCTGGGCTGGACCCGGCGTCCGCATGCCCTGCATGAACTGCAGGCCGCGGCAGCGGTCGGGCAGATGGGCCTGATCCAGGCCTACGAGTCGCGCTTCCAGCGCTATGGCCTGCACACGGCGCAGGTGTTGCTGACCCATGACGACCTGGCCAATCGGCAGCGTTACCTGAATGCCCGCAGCACCCTGCGTTCCCTGCTCGGGCTGAACGTCATCCCCGTGGTCAACGAGAACGATACCGTGACCACCGACGAGATCCGCTTCGGCGACAACGACACCCTGGCCGCGCTGGTGGCCAACCTGGTGGAGGCCGACCTGCTGGTCCTGCTGACCGACCAGGCCGGGATGTACGAGAGTGACCCGCGCGCCAATCCCGATGCGGCCCTGGTTCCCGAGGCACAGGCCGGTGATCCGGCGCTGGAGACCATGGCGTCCGGCAGCGGGAGTGCACTGGGGCGCGGTGGCATGCTGACCAAGGTGCGGGCGGCGGCGCTGGCCGCGCGTTCCGGGACCCTGACCGTGATCACGAATGGCCAGGAACCGGATGTCCTGCAGCGCATCGCCGCGGATGAAGCCGTGGGCACGCGCCTCTATCCGGCCCGGGTGCCGCTGGCGGCGCGCAAGCAGTGGCTCGCGGGGCAACTCCAGGTCAAGGGCCACCTGACCGTGGACGAGGGTGCGATGAACGTATTGCGCAGCGCCGGCCGCAGCCTGTTGCCGGTGGGCGTTACCCGCGTGGAGGGTCGCTTCGAGCGCGGCGACCTGGTGGTGTGCCGCGGGCCGGACGGCAACGAGATTGCGCGAGGCCTGGTGAATTACAACGCCGCTGATTCAAGCAGGATCATCGGTCAGCCAAGCCAGCGGATCGAGGCGATCCTCGGTTATGTCGATGAACCTGAACTGATACACCGGGACAACCTGGTGCTGACGGGCTGAATGCAGGCACAAAAAAAGCCGGTCGATGACCGGCTTTTTTGTAGGCTGTACGCCCTGCAATTACATATTGCGGATGTGCTGATTCAGGCGGCTCTTGTGGCGCGCGGCCTTGTTCTTGTGGATCAGCCCTTTCCCTACCGTACTGTCGATAACCGGGACGGCGGCGCTGTAGGCCTCTTTGGCGGCCGTGGAATCACCCGCCTCGATCGCGGCAATGACCTTCTTGATGGACGTGCGCATCCGGGAACGCTGACCGGCATTCCGCTGGCGGCTGTTTTCTGCCTGCTTTGCGCGTTTGGTTGCTTGTGCTGAGTTCGCCAAGAGACTGCTCCTGCCTGGGGTCGTTACAAAGACGGCGTATCATCCGGATTCCGGGCGGCTTTGTCAATCTGCGGCCGGCCCGGGCGGGTGGGCGCTGCCGGCCATGGACCAGGAAGGGTGCACCGGCCGGGCACTGCTGATAAGCTTTTGTTTTCTCAGTGTCCTTTATACTTCAGCAATGCATTCGAGCCATCCACCGTCCTGGTCCCCCGGTTGCGACCCCGAACAAGTCCGCACATGCCTCGTAAGCTTCTGAAAAACACTGTAATTGTAGGTGCGATGACGCTGATCTCGCGGGTCCTCGGACTGGTCCGGGATATCGTGCTGGCCGGGTTCGGTGCCAATGCCGGCATGGATGCCTTCTTCGTGGCCTTCAAGATTCCGAACTTCCTGCGCCGCCTGTTTGCCGAGGGGGCCTTCTCGCAGGCCTTTGTGCCGATCATCTCGGAGTACAAGGAACAACGCACGCACGCCGCCGTCCAGGACCTGATCAACAAGGTCGCCGGCACCCTGGGGGGTATCCTGTCGGTGGTTGCCGTGGTGGGGGTGCTGGCCAGCCCGGTGCTGATCACGATTTTCGCACCGGGTTTTCTGTACCGCGATACTGCCCAGTTCGACCTGGCGGCGCAGATGCTGCGCCTGACCTTCCCC
>Ga0224512_10002505_pt1 | contig 16784 bp, 14 predicted proteins | sample SF_May12_sed_USG_4_FD_169103 | JGI IMG/M metagenome (GOLD analysis project Ga0224512, IMG submission 169103) | Sediment microbial communities from San Francisco Bay, California, United States - SF_May12_sed_USGS_13 | ecosystem: Environmental > Aquatic > Marine > Sediment | place: USA...
GGCCCCCGAAGCAGGTGACCACCCTGCTCTCTATCTCGATCTCGACAAGGAGCTGGAAAGCATTGCCCTGCTCGATGCACCTGCGATAGCCGCCGGGCCGGAAGACAAATCGTTGGACCTGGGCGGATTCGATGCCACTCCCGGCGATTCGGAATCGGTTGCCTCCGGGCTGCAACGGTTGCTTGCGAGGAAGATGGATGTCGTTGTGGCCATGGATGGCGCCGGGGCGGCGGATCGGGTTGCCCGGGTGCTCCTGGAGGCGGGCTTGTCCTTGACCCGGGTCGACCGGCTCGATCGATCAGCGTCGGCGATTGTGCCCGTTGGGATTCATCGGGGATTTGTGCTTCCCGACCTAGCCGTTGCGGTTCTCGGAGAACAAGAAGTGGCGGGGCGACGGAGAGCTCATCGACGGACGGGACCCCGCCGGGCGGCCCAGGATACGTCCGGCTACCGGGATCTCACCGAAGGCGACTACGTGGTGCACTACCGCCATGGGATCGGGAGATTCGAGGGTCTCGCCGCTCGAACGATCGCCGGCGTGGAGCGGGACTACCTCGTCGTCGGGTTTGCCGCAGGCGACACGCTGTACGTACCCACCGACCAGCTGGCGGCCGTCCGCAAATACACGGGAGGAGAGACCCCGCGCGTTTCGAGGATGGGAGGATCCGATTGGTCGACGACCCGGTCGAAGGTGCGCAAGGCCGTGGCGGCCGTTGCCGAGCAGGTGGTCGCTCTGCACAAAGCGCGGGCGGCCGCCCCCGGTCATTCGCATGCACCCGATGCGCCCTGGCAGCGGGAACTCGAGGCGGCCTTCCCGTTCGAGGAGACGCCCGATCAACTCACGGCCATCCAGGACGTCAAAGTCGACATGGAACACTCCGGTCCCATGGACCGCCTCGTCTTTGGCGACGTCGGCTTCGGGAAGACGGAGGTTGCGATCCGGGCTGCCTTCAAGACGGTTATGGACGGAAAACAAGCCGCCATTCTGTGCCCAACGACGTTGTTGGCCCAACAGCATTTTCAGACCTTTTCGGAACGGTTCGCCGCGTACCCGGTTCGGGTGGAGATGCTGAGCCGGTTCTTGACCGCCAAGCAACAAAGGGCCGTAGTCGAAGGTGTCGCCACGGGCGAGGTCGATGTCGTCATTGGCACGCACCGGATGATCAGCGGCGACATCCGTTTCAAGGATCTTGGACTGTTGGTGATCGATGAGGAACAACGCTTTGGAGTCAACGCGAAGGACAAGATCAAAAGGTTTCGGATCGGAGTTGATGTCCTGACGTTGACGGCGACGCCCATCCCCCGAACCCTCGAAATGGCGCTGACCGGCATCCGGGATGTTTCCCACATCCGGACCGCCCCCGAGGACCGTCACCCGATCCTCACATACGTCGGCCCTCTTGATGAACAAGCCGTTTCGGCGGCGATCCGGCGGGAGATGCTGCGAGAGGGCCAGGTGTTCTATGTGCACAACCGGGTTCGTTCGATCGATCGGGCGGTTGCGCAACTGCGGGAGCTGGTTCCCGATGCTCGCTACGCCGTAGCCCACGGGCAGATGAGCGAAGCCCAGCTCGAGCAAGTGATGATCGACTTCTGGAATCGCGAATACGACGTGCTGGTCGCCACCACCATCATCGAGTCGGGTCTCGACCTACCACAGGTGAACACGCTCATGGTCGAGAGAGCTGATTTGCTAGGCCTGGCGCAGCTGTACCAGTTGCGCGGTCGGGTGGGGAGATCACACCAGCGGGCCTACGCCTACCTTTTTCACCCGACCGGGCTGTCGTTGAGTGAGGACGCCTACCGGCGGTTGGAGGCGATCGGTGAGGCAACCGATCTCGGTTCCGGGTTCTCACTGGCCCTGCGCGACCTGGAGATTCGGGGAGCCGGCAGCGTCCTTGGTGAAGTGCAGTCCGGCCACGTTGCGGCAGTTGGTTTCGACCTCTACACCGAACTGGTGGCCGAGGCCGTACGCGAACTCCAGGGCGATGTGGTGGAGCGGGCCGATCGGTCCGAAGTTCGCATCGATCTTCCGGTGGACGCCCATCTACCGGATGATTATCTGGAAGATCAGGGGGGCCGTCTCGAGGCCTACCGTCGACTGGCACTGGCGGAGACGCACGATCAGGTTGAGGATGTCGGTCGGGAGTGGCTCGATCGCTTTGGTCCTCTGCCCGAGGCCGCCGTCGCTCTCCTCGACGTCGCCCGGCTCCGGGTCGAAGCCCTGCGGGTTGGGGTGGACGAGATCGTGAAACTGCGGGACGAGGTGCGGTTGGCAACGGTCGACCTCTCGGCATCACAGGAGGTCCGGCTGTCGCGCATAGCTCCCCGGGCGGTCCTCCGGGCCGGAGAAGGGGTGATATTTCTTCCGGCTCCTCCTGACGACGAGATTGTCGGTCGGTTGCTGGCCTTCCTGATCGAGATGTGGCCGGAGACTCAGAGTTCTCAGATCGAGTCGTTGCCCGACACTCCGGCGTAATACTCGTTCTCGCGCCTACCGGGTGTTTCTTCGTTGTCAACTTCCAGGTTGCGCGACCTTCCGCCTACCATGTTCCTCGTTCCAATGTCCGTAACCAGAGGTGAACCTCTTGCGCAAACTCATTTTCCTGCTTCTCGTAATTACCCTCTTGGCTGCGGCGTGTTCCAGCGGTGGAGCGATCGCCGCAACGGTCAACGGAACCGACATCAGCGTGGCAGAGGTGGAGGCCCTGCGCCCCGATACGGCAACCGTGGCTCGCCAGGACTTCGCCGATGACCTCTTCCGGTTGATCATCGAAGAAGTGGTCCGCCAGGGTGGCCAGGACATCGGTGCCGTCGAGGATCAGGCCGCCATCGATACCATCTATGCCGAATACGTGTCGGGACTCGAAACACAGGGGCCGCTCGAAGAGGTCCTGGAAGCCAGCGGCGCGACTACCGAAACGCTCCGTCATGACGCCTTCCAGCAAGCCTATTTCCCCGCGGTGCAGGCGAAGATCCTGGAGCAGGAGGACGCCGCGATCCGGGCTGCGTACGAGGAGCTGTCGGTTGCGGAAAAGAGCGAAGTATGCGCCCGGCATATTCTGGTGGCCTCCCAGGAAGAGGCTCAGCAGGTGGTCGACCGGATAGCGGCCGGGGAAGAATTCGCCGTACTGGCGACTGAGCTTTCCCTCGACACGGGATCCGGTGCCGCCGGCGGCGATCTCGGCTGTGCACCGGCCGGCCGCTACGTCCCGCCCTTCGCCGAGGCCACCTTGAGCGCCACCATCGGAGAGGTCGTCGATCCCGTGGAATCAGATTTTGGCTTCCACGTGATCATCGTCGACTCCCGGGAGGAGTTGGCTTTCGAGGCCCTGCGGGATCAGCTTGGCTCGTCGTTGATCAACGACTGGTTCTTAGACCGCATGGGTTCGGCCGACGTCGTGATCGACGAGAAGTACGGAACCTGGCAGACCGATCCGGAGTTCGGGGTAACCGCCCCGGCCTAATGGCTGGATGCATCACCATCGTTGGTCTGGGCCCGGGTGACTATCAGAGGATTCCCACGGAGATCAGACGGTTGTTGCTCGACCCGGATACCCGGGTGCTCGTCCGTACTCTGGAACACCCGGCCGCCCGGCATCTCAGTGAGCTCAGGGTTGTGGAGAGCGGCGACGATCTCTACGAATCGGCGGAGACGTTCGATGCCGTCTATCGGCAGTTGGCAGAGCGGGTGATGGAAATCGCTGCGATTCAGCCGGTCATTTTCGCCGTGCCGGGCAGCCCTTTCGTCGGAGAGCGCACCCCCGGATTGATCCGCTCCTACGCGGCCGAAGCTGGTGTACAGGTTGAAGTGTTGGGCGGCGAGTCGTTCCTGGACCTGGTGCTGGATGCGGTCGGGGTCGATCCGATCGGTGATGGGTTGCTCGTTTTGAATGCCCACCAACTGCCGGACCCTTTGCTGCTGCAGCACCCGACCATCATCACCCAGGTCGACGTCCCGTTGGTCCTCACCGACGTGCGCGAAACCCTCGCCCGGCTATTGGCGCCCGACACCCCCGTCACCGTTCTGACGGAACTGGGAACCGCCCAGGCCCGCGTCGAGACGGTCGCTCTCGAGGACCTGGCAGAAGGGCACGCCGGTCTGCGCACCAGCTTGTTCCTGGCTGCGCCCCAGGTTGGCGTTCCGGGTCTGATCGCCACGATGAGACGGCTCCGGGCTGATTGTCCCTGGGATCGGGAACAGACGCACCACAGCCTGGTCCGGAACCTCGTTGAGGAAACATACGAGTTGGTGGAAGCTCTGTCGCGGTTGCCCGTCGAAGCACCGGGCGGCGAGCCCGATTTCGTCGCGTATCACGAGGTTGAGGATGAACTTGGTGATGTGCTCCTCCAGGTGCTCTTCCACAGCACGATGGCCGGCGAAGCCGGGGCCTTCGACATCGAGGATATTGCCGAACGCCTGCGAGAGAAGCTCGTTCGACGTCATCCGCACGTGTTCGGGGAAGTTGAGGCTGCAACTGCTCGAGATGTCCTCCACAACTGGGAGAAGATCAAACAGGACGAGAAGCAACGGTCCTCGCTGATGGATGATGTGCCCGCCGGGCTTCCGGGGATGGAGCGAGCGGCCAAAGTGCAGCGCCGGGCCACCACGGTCGGCTTTGACTGGGAGGGGCCGGCCCAGGTCATGGAAAAAGTGCGCGAAGAGGTCACCGAACTCGAAGCCGTCCTGGGGAACCGGGTCGAAGCCGAGCACGAGTTGGGCGACCTCTTGTTTTCTGCCGTCAACCTGGCCCGCCATTTGCACATCGACCCCGAGGTGGCGCTGCGCAGGGCGGTCGATCGATTTGGCAGTCGGTTCCGTTGGATGGAGCAATCCGGCGATCTGGCACCGAAGAGTCCAGGTGAGTTGAACGAGTTGTGGGAAGCCGCCAAGGCCGATCAGGCGGATTTCCCGGAGAACAGGAGTGATCATGGCTAACGTTGCGACCCAAGGAGGGTCTATGACCACTATTGATGTGATCAGGGCCCGTGAAGTCCTCGATTCCCGGGGGAACCCTACCGTCGAGGCCGAGGTGCTCCTCGCTGGCGGCGCCTTCGGTCGAGCAGCGGTTCCGTCGGGAGCATCGACGGGGGCGCTCGAAGCGGTTGAGCTTCGAGATGGTGGAGACCGCTACGGCGGCAAGGGCGTAACGCGGGCCGTTGCCAACATCCACGATGAGATCGCCCCGGCCCTGCTGGGCCGGAACGCCGTACACCAGGAAGCTCTCGATCAGATCATGCTCGATCTGGACGGAACCCCGAACAAGTCCCGGCTGGGCGCCAACGCCATCCTGGCCGTTTCGCTGGCGGCCGCCCGGGCGTCATCGGCCGCACTTGGTATTCCGTTGTTCACCTACCTCGGCGGGCCCGCGGCCCGGGTGCTGCCGGTCCCGTTCCTCAACGTGCTGAACGGTGGAGCCCACGCGGCCAACTCGGTCGACATTCAAGAGTTCATGCTGGTGCCGGCCGGTGCCCCCAGCTTTGGTGAAGCGTTGCGGGCCGGCGTCGAGGTGTATCACAGTCTCAAAGCCGTTCTCTCCGCCCGAGGGTTGTCAACCAATGTGGGCGACGAGGGTGGTTTTGCCCCCAACCTGTCGAGCAATCGGGAAGCGCTCGAAATCCTCTCCGAGGCTATCGGTAATGCCGGCTACAAGCTGGGCGATGACATCGCTCTGGCCATGGACGTGGCGGCCTCAGAGCTCTACGAAGACGGCAAGTACATTCTCTCGGGAGAGGGCCGCGAACTCAGTAGCGAGGAGATGATCACCCTCCTCGAGGGTCTGCTCGACGACTTCCCGCTCGTATCCATCGAAGACGGTCTGGCCGAAGACGACTGGGATGGCTGGAAGGAGCACACCCGGCAGATGGGGGAGCGGACGCAGCTCGTCGGCGACGACATCTTCGTGACTAACGAGAGCATCCTCCGCAAGGGCATCAAGGAGGATGTCGGCAACGCCATTCTCATCAAAGTCAACCAGATCGGTTCTCTTTCGGAGACCCTCCACACGATGGAAACCGCCGAACGGGCCGGTTACGGGAGAATGGTCAGTCACCGATCCGGTGAGACGGAAGACGCCTTCATCGCCCATCTCGCCGTGGCGACCAACGCCGGACAGATCAAGACGGGAGCACCGGCCCGGGCCGAGCGGACCGCCAAGTACAACCAGCTGCTGCGGATCGAAGAGTATCTGGGCGATCAAGCCCGGTATGCAGGTTGGGATCCGATCGGACGCCGCTCGTGATCAGCGCAACCGGCAAGACCAGGGTGGTGTGGATCATCACCCTCCTCCTGCTCGTGACGGTGGCGCTGGTGTTTTCCAACGTGTTTCCCTTCCGACAAATCCTCGCCCAGCAAGAGCTGGTCGAGCAGAAAGAACAAACGCTGGCCGTACTCCGGGAAGAGAATTCCCGGTTGACCGTCGCGGCCGATTACCTGCAAACGGATCAAGGCGTTGAGAAGATTGCTCGAGAGGACTTCGGCTACGTGCGACCTGGTGAGGTGGCCTACGTCGTCGTAGCACCCGCGGACGAAACAGGGTTCGTGCCGCCACCGGCGGAGCCGGTTGAGGAACTCGATCGTGTCTGGTGGCAGGGGATCTGGGATTTCCTCACGGGTCGCGACCTGCTGGGTTAGACACCTCCCATGAACGAACCCGAGGTAGTGGCAGCCCAGCTGGAGCGATCGCTGCGAGGCCCGGCCGAGGTTGTTGTCCGTTGTCCTCTGGGGTTGCCGGTCGTTGTTGCCGTCCCCCCGCTCCTCGACGACGGCACACCATTTCCAACTCGCTACTGGTTGACGTGCCCGCTGGCCAACATACGGGTGGGCAGGGTTGAATCGGCCGGTGGCGTGAAAGCCATGGAACGATGGGTCGAATCGGATCCGGATATCGAAGCCCGGTTCCGGGCGGCCGGTGTGCGCTACGCCTCCGAACGAGATCGCCTCGTTCCCGATGGAGCTCTGCACCGCCCGACCGGCGGGGTGGCCGGAAGCCGGCGAGGCGTGAAATGTCTCCACGCCCACTACGCCGACTATGCGGCCGGGCACGAGAACCCGGTAGGGGAGGTGGTCGCCCCCTGGGTCGAACCTCTGAACTGCACGGTGGGATGTGTTGTCGAGGACGAGGCTGGGGCGGTGGGCAGAAACCCGGCCTGGCGAGAGCCGAAATAGGGGGAGAAGTATCCAGTACTCAGTATCCAGTACGAGGTACGAGGTACTAGGTACTAGGTACTAGGTACTAGGTACTCATCTTGGCTCGGAGCGTTTCCCAGGTGTCGGCCAGGTCCTCGGGGAGGACCCGGGTTGAGCCGACGGCAGTCATGAAGTTCGCATCCCCTTCCCAACGAGGCACCAGGTGGAGGTGGAAGTGACCGGGGACGCCGGCGCCGGCCACTCGCCCGAGATTGGCGCCCAGGTTGAAACCGGCCGGTGACATCGCTTCCTGGAGAGCGTATTGGGCGTCTGCCAGGGACTTCCACAATTCGGATCGCTCGGATTCGGCCAAATCAACGGGTTCTGCGATGTGGCGGAGGGGGGCGATCATCACATGGCCGGTTGTATAGGGGTAGCGATTGAGCACCGTGAAGGCCGTCTCGCCGCGCGCAACGATCAGGGACTGGCGATCCGGTTGCTGGGGCAGTCTGCAGAAGAGACACCCATCGGGGTCGGCATCTCCGGCTCCCTTGATGTAGGTACTGCGCCATCCGGCCCACAGATGCTCCATACCCGGGAGGTTACCGTTGGTTCGTATGGCAAAGACGGTCGGGCTGCTCCTATCGTTCCTCTAGGGTTGCAAAGCCCGGGGCCCGGGTGACGTAATTTGGCAGCCGTGGCGGACTTAAAATCCGCTGTTCCGAGAGGAACGTGTGGGTTCAAATCCCACCCCGGGCACAACAAAAGACCAGGCAGCGGGTCTAAACCGTCTCGACAGATTCGCGCTTGGTCACAGAATGGTCACGAGCCGGGTCGAGCACTCGCTTCTCGATGCACCAGGTCGGCCACTCGAGCCGCGGCGTCGTCGTCTAGGCCCTGTATGGCGTGGCTGTATACGTCGAGGGTGAAGGCGACGGAAGCGTGGCCCAGCCGTTCCGACACGACCTTGGGGTGGACGCCTGCTTGCAGGGCCAGTGTGGCCCAGGTGTGGCGGGTGTCGTGGAACGTGATGCGGGTTGAGCCCCATCTGGCGACCCGGCGTTCGAATACTTTGGAGACGGCTTCCGGGTGATAGTGGGCGCCGTCCGGCTTGGCGAAAAGCAGGTCGCCGTCGCGATACCCGTCACCCACCATGAGGCGTTCTTCGAGCTGGGCCTTTCGGTGCCGACGGAGCAGTGTGGCCGTTTCCGGATCGACGCCCACCTGTCGACGGCTACGGTCGGTCTTGAGGTCGGAGAACTCAGGTACATGGCGGACGACCCTGAGTTGTCGCACCAACCGTAGACGCCCGGCTTCGAGGTCACAGTCTCGCCATCTCAGGCCGAGAACCTCTCCGCGCCGCATGCCGGTCATGAGCGCCACATGCCACACGACGTAGAGACGGTCGTTGCGGGTTGCGTCCAGGAATGCCGCAACCTCGCTGGCGGTCCAGGTAGTCATCTCGGCGGAGCGGCGTGTCCGCTTGGGGGCTGGGACGAGTGCGTAGTCAGCCACGTTGCGCACCACGGAACCCCGGCGCACTGCATCGACCAGAGCACGATGGAGTATCACATGGCAGTACTGGACTGTCCGGGCGCTCAGGCCACCCCGTCCGTCGCGACGGCCAGACTCGGCCAGCGTGGCGTACAGGTCTGACAGGTCGTCGGGCGTGAGGGCCTGGAGTGGAATGTCGCCGAGTGAAGGCAACAGATGGTTCTGGACGTTCCGCTCGTAGCTCTCCCACGTGCTTGGCTCGACGGTGCCTCGGATGGCCGGAAGCCATCGTTCCAGGTACTCCTGGACGGTTTGGCGACTTCGCTCGACGAACTCGCCTCTATCCACCCTGGCTTTCAGCCGGTCGAGGGCCTGCTGGGCGTCTCGCCGCGTACGGAACCCCCGTCGTCGCACCTGACGACGGGGCGCCCCAAGTGGCGCCGTGTCCACCACGAAAGACCACAGCCCGTTTCCTTCCTTCCGGATCGATCCCGCCCTGCTCATCCGTCTCCTTCCCCTCGCTAGGTCGTGTCGCCTGGTGTTGTCTCGTTCACGCCCGTGTCCGGTTGAGTTTCAAGGGTCGGGTTGTGTCCTTTGATGTAGGTGAAGTCTTCGTCGCCGGTGTGCTCGGCGATGAATCCTCGGATGCCGACCTGACGGAGGTGGTCGACGATCCTGCCGAGTTCGTCGATGTTCTTGTCGAACCCGTCGCCGTGTTGGTCGAGGATGGCGAGGAGTAGTTCTTTGCGGCGTTCTCGGTAGCTCCACTGTTTCGCGGCGGCTGGGATGCCGGTGATCTTCTCGACGGTCTCTTCGGCTGTGGTGGGGTCGGTGATACCGAGCTGGCGGAGCCGTTGGTAGAGCGGTTCGAGTTGTTGGGGTTCTCCGAGCAGCCAGGCGTAGAGCTCGTCGACGGGGCGGGTGGTGGATCGCATGACCCGGTGGTCGCCTGGTGGGGGGAGGAGGAACCAGAGGATGGGCAGGTCGAAGACCATGGCGAAGATGAGCAGCTCGTGGGCGTCGAACTCGCGGCGCCGTTCCCCGTCCCAGGCCCGTTCGATGGAGGAGACACCGGCTTGGGTGAGCCGTTGGCCGAGGTAGGGCTCGAGTCGGTCGGCGAGTTCTTCTTGGGTCCAGCCGCGTAGTTGGCGGGCTTCGCGGATGTTGTAGGCGACCACCTGGTTGAGATCGATGTCAGACGGTGGTGGCGGGTTGGGCTGTGCGGTCATCACCGAAGGATACACAACTTGTGACTTGTGGTGGTAGTGCGCTGACACTCTGATATGATACTATCTGTGAGCAGTGTAAGCAAAGGGTACAGCTTGTGTCTGGTGAGAGGGTTCCAGTTCTTCTGACGGTGGAGGAAGCCGGCGTAGTGCTGCGGGTCGGGCGGACCAAGGCCTACGCCATGGCGAGACAGTGGCGAGAGACCGATGGACGGTCGGGGCTTCCGGTGGTTGATCTGGGTCATGTGCTGCGAGTGCCACGGCAGGCGCTCGAGGAACTCATCGGTGCCGAACTGGCCGACTTCGACAGCCCCACCCGGATCGAAGAGATCAAGGAAACCGTACCGCCGGCCGAACCACCGAAACCACGCACGAGCGAACCCGCCGACGAACGATCTGCCCAACGCTCACCGACGACGAGGCCAACTCGACAACGCCGCAACCGTATCGCCAATCAGCTCGACCTCTTCGACTCGCAGCCCAGGTCCACCTGAGGACGGAGATCCCATGACCACCCAGCCACGACCCCAAGCGTTTCAGCACAGACGAGTGCACACCTGCGGTGGACGGTGGCAGGGAGGCTTGTGGTGACGGTGCGGGTGACCACCTTGAAGGGTGTGGGGGCGGGGCGGTATTACACCGAGCATCTGCCCTCCTATTACCTGAACGGTGATGAGCCGCCGGGCCGCTGGTGGGGTCGGGGCGCCGATCGTCTGGGTCTCCACGGCGTGGTTGACTCGGATGCTTTCTTGGCGGTGATGGCCGGACACGATCCGGCGACGGGTCGTCAGCTGGGACGCCGGTTCGGGGAGGGGTCGGTGCGAGGTTACGACGCCACTTTCTCAGCACCGAAGTCGGTGTCGGTTCTGTTCGGGCTCGGTGAGCCTGACGTGCGCCGTCAGGTGGTGGAGGCCCATGAGAGTGCGGTGCGGGCGGTGCTGGGCTGGGTCGAGACCCGAGCCCATACCCGGATGCGCAGTCACGGTCACATCATGTGCGTGGACGCGGAGGGGATCGTGGTTGGGGTGTTTCGACAGCACACCAGCCGCCGACTCGACCCTCAACTGCATACCCATGCGGTGATCGCCAACCGGGTACCGGCAGCGGACGGCCGCTGGCTTGCCCTTGATGCGCGCACTATCAAGCTTGACCAGCGCACCCTGTCGGCGCTCTATCACGCCAACCTGCGAGCTGAGATGACCCTTCGCCTCGGTGTCCGCTGGGAGTTGCCCGAGCACGGCATCGCCGAGATCGCCGACTTCGACGCCGACGTGTTAGCCGAGTTCTCCCAACGCAGCAACGACATGCAACGGCGCGTCGATGAGAAGCTCGACCGGTTCCGCACCGATCTGGGGCGAGACCCGACCGCCAGCGAGCGATGGAAGTTGGAGCGGGAGGCGGCCGTTGACAGTCGCCCCTCCAAACCTCATGGCCCCACCCCGGCCGAGTTGCGTCGGGAGTGGCGAGAGCGGGTGCGGGCGCTGGCTCGCGACCCGAAGAGGCTGATCGAGAAAGTGGTCGGCCGCCAACACGGTATTGGGGCGATCGACTCCGGAACGGCCGTCCTGTTGGTCGAGACCGCCCTCGGCTCGCTGGGTGAGCGCCAATCAACCTGGCGGCCAGCCGAGCTGGTCCGAGAATTGGCCGCAGCCGTGCCCACCACCGTCACCGTCGACTCCGTACAGTTGACCGGGTTCCTGCAGCAGCTCGCCGACCATACAGCGGCCACCCGCTGTGTGGACATTTCCCGACCCGTTCCGACCGGTGTTCCGCTTCGGCGTGATGGCAGGCCGATCAGCGAAGCGGCTGTAGATCGAGCGTTCACCACCCAGGCCATTCTCGACGAAGAGGAAGCCCTGATCGCGTGGGCCGACCGTCGCCGGGCGGACAAACCGGTCCATACCCGTGCGGGGACCATCGGCTTCGGCGAGGAGCTGAGCCCAGCGCAGGCGGAGGCGGTGGTCGCCGTCACGGACCGTGGAGGGTTGGAGCTGATCGTCGGCCCTGCCGGTGCCGGGAAGACCACCATGCTCGCCGCCGCGGTGCTCAATCTCGTCGCCGAGGGCCGTCTCGCTTTCGGTGTGGCTCCGACCGCCGCGGCAGCCGAAGTGTTGGCCTCCGAGACCGGGATGGCTGCCGACACCCTGGACAAGCTCCTCACCGAGCACTCCCGTCCGACCCGACCACCGCAGTCCGGCTACGACCTCCCGGCTGGAAGCACGGTGATCGTCGACGAAGCCGGCACCGCCGCCACCCCCAAGCTGGCCGAGCTGGCCCGGCTCGCCGACCGGCAGGGATGGCGGGTTGTTCTGGTCGGGGACCCCCGCCAGTTCTCCGCGGTGGGTCGCGGCGGCATGTTCGGCCACCTCGTCGACAGCCACGGCGGTATCGAGCTCGACCAGGTCCACCGGTTCCATCATCACTGGGAACGCCAAGCCAGCCTCCGTCTTCGTACCGGCGACCCGAACGTGCTCACCGAATACGAGACACGGGGACGCCTCCACGGCGGCCGCTTCGAAGAGATGGAAGCCGAAATCATCACCGCGTGGGAGCAGGCCCGCCGTCGGGGCGAGACCGTGGCCCTGATGGCCAACAGCACCGACACCGTAGCCCGGCTCAACCGACTCGCCCAACACACCCGGACCATGACGGGTGAACTCGACGCCAACGCACCCTCCATGCGAATCGGCGATGGGTGGATACTGGAAGGCGACGAGGTGGTCACCCGCCGCAACGACCGGACCCTCCGCACCGACCGGGGGCTGATGATCAAAAACCGCGACCACTGGACCATCACCACAATCCACCCCGACCACAGCGTCACCCTCACCGGCCGCACCGGCACCATCCGGCTCCCAGCCGAGTACGTGGCCGAGGATCTGCAACTCGGCTACGCCCAAACCAGCCACGCCACCCAAGGACGAACCGTCGACACCGCCCTCCTCCTAGTCGACACACCCACCGACATCCGCGGCATCTACACCCCCATGACCCGCGGACGAGACAGCAACCACGCCTACGTCGTCGTCGACGAAAACCAGACCGCCCACGATGTTCTCACCCAGGCCATCACCCGCGACTGGATCGACCAGCCCGCCGTGGTTCGCAAAGCCCAGCTCAACCCTCACCACACCCGGCAGCGAGAACCCGCCGGGCTGAACGAGGAGGACCAGTTCGACACGCTCGAGCAGCGCGTCCTCAGGCTCATCGAAGAACGCCGCCGGGCTCGAGCCCGAGAAGCAGAGCGCACAGCAGGTCGCGGCTTGGAGCTAGACATCAACTGATGCCTCGCCCCGGTGTCCTCCTGGTGGCTGTGGCCATCTCAGCGCCCCAGCCCGCCACCATCGGTGGTCGACGCACAGCAAACACCCGAGCGCCGACGTGCCGTTCGGCGTGGGTGGTCGGCATGCTCGTTTCTGCTCAGTATTTGCTGTTCGGCGTGGGAGTATCGGCCGTGGTGGGTTGTTCACACTCGACGGGTAGCGCCTAAATGGTCCAGGACGAGCGGGACCTCGATCAGTTCGCAGTCGGGTACCCTCCCGATGGACCGCCGTGGTTGACGTCAGCAATCACCAGTCGACTGACGCGGCACAAGCGTCGAGTGCTGGCATGTTGCGCATTGTCCACGACGGCCGGAGCGTGCCGCGTTGAGGGCAGTCCCTTGTGCTGCGTCGTCGCATCCGGTAACGGATTCGGCACTCACGTGCCACGGTCTCGAGCGCCGATATGGCGTCTGGTCACGGTTGCGCCCCAGTTGATCCACGGTCGCACTTGTGCAATGCAACTGGGGACGCCCTCAACAGCTGGGATGGGTCCTGCTCACTGTTCAGACGACGTCGCGACGGGTGACGGCGACGAGGCCGATGGCAGCAGGAACAAGGGCCCACAACCCGATGGCCGCGATCGCCGCTCCCATGCCTACGGCATTGTCAACTCCGGAGACGACGTTGGCGAGGGTGTTAGGTATCCACGATGCGGCTTCGCTGACCGCTTGTATGGCTAGCGGCGGCAAGATGATCAGCAGCACGATGGTGCCGGTGACCGCACCACCCGTATTGCGGACGAGGGCGCCAATCCCAGCGCCGAGCACAGCACCGGCGCCTCCTGCGAATGTTGATGCCGCGAGCACCTGCGCCAGATCAGCGAGAGAGACCATGAACCCGTAATCAGTCGCGGTGAGCCCCACTGCTACCGAACCAGCGATGAGGCCAGCACCTACGAGTCCAACCATGCCGCCGGCTCCGAAGACCGCCGCGAGTTGCGCGAGGACGGCTTTGGGGCGGCGGGGTGTGGTCAGGAAGGTGAGAACAACGGTGCCGTGACCGTATTCGCGAGCAACGGCCATAGCGCCGAATAGCCCGGCAATCACGAATGCGTTAGCAGCGAAGGCCATCAGTGATTGCTGGTCTGCAGCGGTCGAGATGAACGTCTTGCTGCCGTCCATGTCGGTGCCAAACGCCACCGCGGTGGCGTTCGCCGCACCGATCACTACAAGCACGGCGAGAAAGGCCAATGGCATCTTCGTGCTGGTCAGCTTGCGGACTTCGGCCCGGATGGTTCGAAGCGTGTTCATAATTCTTCCTTTGGGTTGGACCGGGGTGTGCCGCCGGCCGGATCTCCAGTCCAAGCGAAGAAACGATCCTCTAGCGAGTCGTTGTGGCGTGACAGTTCATGCAGAGCGATGCCGGCGCGGAAGGCCTGTTCCCCGATCTCGTCGAGAGAGAGGCCACGGACCACAAGGGTGTTGGGCTGTCCGGATTCGACGACACCACCTGCTGCTTCGAGAGTGACTTGTAGAGCCTCCAGCGAGGCGGCCCGGACGAGGGATGCCGATTGCTGCAGATCGGTTAGCGACCCTTGGGTCACCAATCGACCCTGGTTGATGACGACGACATCGTCAGCGAGTTGCTCCACCTCGCCGAGTAGATGGCTGGAGACGAACACCGTGTTGCCTTCCGCTGCCCGCGACCGCAGGAGATTCCGCAAGGTACGGATACCTTGCGGATCCAAGCCGTTGCCGGGCTCATCGAGAACGAGCACCGGTGGATCGCACAGCAGTGCGGCGGCAAGCCCCAGACGCTGTTTCATGCCCAGCGAGTACGCACCAGCGCGCCGGTTCGCTGCGCCACTGAGCTCCACGAGTTCGAGAACCTCGTCTACCCGTTCCGCCGGCGTATCGGTGGCGTCCGCCAGAATACGGAGATGGTTTCGTCCGCTTCGTCCGGGATGGAACGCATCGGACTCGACGCTGGCGCCCACCGTCCCAGTGGGGTCGGCAAGCTCGCCATAGGCGAAACCGCCGATGGTGGCCTGACCGCCGGTTGGAGAGGCCAAGCCAAGCAGAATCTTCATCGTTGTGGACTTACCCGCACCGTTCGGGCCAAGAAAACCCGTCACGCGTCCGGGCTTGACGACAAACGACAGGTCGTCGACGACGACGGCGCCGCCGTAGCTTTTGGTGACATGTTCGATGGAGATTGGATTTGACCGAGGTGTGGGCCCGGTCTTCTGGTCGGATAGCTGCTTCATTGCACCTCCTTGGTAATTGCTAGCAACAGTGTCAGTGTTGTCGCCATGGTTGGTCCTCTCACCTGGAGTCGACTCCAGGTTACCGGTGTCAGTGAGGCCGGTCTGCCTGGAAGAGCAGGGTACTTTTCCGCGACGGCGATAGAAGGCCGCCCAGATCGCCCATGGCGAGATGGTCAGGAAGGCCTCAGCTACGAGGTCGGGTGAGATCCGGATGACGGGTGTGCGGCATTGTGGATCGATCGGGGCGTCACAAGACCGACAAGCAAGATCGCTGCTGTGACCAGCACCAGCCCACCAACACCAGTCTCCGGGCTCCAGGCCGCGTGTCCGGCCCACCAATCCGGCCATGTGGCGACAAACGCGATCGACCCCCCGGCCACAGCGCTGGCGATAGGGCCGACAAGGCTGAACGTCAGATTCCAACCGAGGTGGAAAGCGATCGCAGGCCACAGGCTGGCGGTGCGGAGGACCGTCCAGGCAAGAGCAATACCGAACAGACTCCAGCTGACTGCTCCAATGGCGGCCTGCCCGCCACCGACACCGTCCGTAAGCATGGCGGGGAGGTGGGAGATACCGAACAGCGCCGATGAGCCGACGACGACGGCCAGCGGAGAGAGGCGGTCTCCGAGCCCGCGGAGTACGACACCCCGGTAGACGGTCTCCTCGACCAGCACGACGGCCACTACTCGTACGAGTGCCGCCAATCCGCCTCCCTGGACTTCATCTAGCCGCTCGATCCCACCGGTCGCGAGCCCGATCGCATACCACGCGAGCGGTAGCCCCACTCCGACAACCCCAACCCACAGCGCCACCGTCGGGCTGACGGAGGAAAACCCGAGCTCTCTCCAAGAGCGGCCGTCGAGTCGCCACGCCGACACGGACCCGATGACAATCACCGCCAACCCCGCAGGAGCAAGCCAGGCCGCTCCCGAAATACCAAGGGTCAACAGCACGGCTCCGACGATGAAGACTCCAAGTACCCGAGTTGACATTTCAACAGAATAGGCAACCGACCAGGGGATCACCTGACGCTACGGCCATTCAACGCAGTGCCTCCGCCTGGTGCGACCCATTCGCCGGCTCAAAGGCCACCAGCACCTATGGGGCACCCTCACCCACGTGCGAGACCTCATCTTCGACACCACAATCCCAGTCCATCTCGGCACAATGACCAAACACCTCGAAACACAACCACCCGCACACTGAACAGAACGGTATGAAGCCAACCGCAATGCCTTGAACAGCCACACACCGTGGTCCCGACGCACAAAGAACCCGAGCGCGGACGTGCCGATCGGGGACACTCCCCGAAACGGTCGTTATGGCGCGAGATTAGAACGATATGGACTCCTTTGAGTCGCTGCAGTTCCTCGCTGGTTCTCGCCTCTGTCGGCCCCCGCACGCCT
>Ga0224512_10002506_pt1 | contig 16783 bp, 20 predicted proteins | sample SF_May12_sed_USG_4_FD_169103 | JGI IMG/M metagenome (GOLD analysis project Ga0224512, IMG submission 169103) | Sediment microbial communities from San Francisco Bay, California, United States - SF_May12_sed_USGS_13 | ecosystem: Environmental > Aquatic > Marine > Sediment | place: USA...
ATAAAAGTATGAAAACTATTAACGTCAACGAAAGAAGTTATAAATGGCCGTCGGCACCCACTGTGGTGGTGTGCATTGATGGCTCAGAACCCGACTACATCGAGCAGGCCGTAGCCGATGGCGTCATGCCCTACACCCGCGACATGCTTAAGCGCGGCGCTGATTTGCGCGCCGATTGCGTAGTGCCCAGTTTCACCAATCCCAACAACTTGTCAATCGTCACCGGTCGCCCCCCTGTGGTGCACGGTATCTCGGGTAATTATTTTCTCGACCCGGATAGTGGCAACGAAGTGATGATGAACGATCCTCGCTTCCTGAGGGTGCCGACTATTCTTAAGGCCTTTCAGGACGAAGGTGCGCGTATCTGCATTATCACCGCCAAGGATAAACTGCGCGCTCTGCTCGGCCACGGATTACGCTTCGGACAAGACGGCGCCATTTGTTTTTCTTCTGAAAAGGCCGGCCAGGCGAACATAGCCGACAATGGCATCGACGGCGTAGTGGACACGGTGGGCATGCCCGTCCCCGACGTTTATTCCGCGGAATTATCAGAGTTTGTATTCGCCGCCGCTGTAAAACTAATGCAAAGCCAGCGCCCGGACATTATGTATTTGTCCACAACGGATTACATACAACACAAGTTCGCTCCTGGCTCTGCGGGCGCCAATGCCTTTTACGCCATGATGGACGGTTATTGGAATCAACTTGACGACGCCGGTGCCGTGTTGGCATTGACGGCAGACCACGGCATGAATGCCAAACACGATGCCAGCGGTGCGCCGGATGTGATTTATTTGCAAGACGCGCTGGATAAATGGCTCGGTGCTAGCAGCGCACGCGTGATCTTGCCAATCACCGATCCCTATGTCGTTCACCATGGCGCATTGGGTTCGTTCGCGACGGCCTATCTACCCGATGGCGCAGACACCAATGACATCTTGGCAAAAATCCGCGCACTCTCTGGTGTTGAGTACGCCGAAGACTGTGCCACCGCCTGCGCGCGCTTCGAGCTGCCCCAAGACCGCTTGGGTGATATTGTGGTCGTCAGCACCCGCAATAAAGTCATTGGCACCAGCGCAAAGAATCATGATTTGTCGGGCCTTGATGTGCCATTGCGCTCACATGGCGGCATCTCCGAGCAAGCCGTGCCATTGATTATCAGCCGTTCACTGGATAGCGACGCCGCACGTTCTGGGCTGCGCAACTTTGATGCCTTCGATTTAGCGCTCAATCACGTGCATGCCTAAGGGCCTGCGTCGAGGCTAGGCGAAATCGGCATAAACATAACTTTTGCCCCAGGACGGCGTCGCCGTGCCTTCCCCGGGCGAAGCGCCGGCCTGTCCTTCCCGAAAATTCGTAACGTTAGTTCATCGGGCCATCGGTTCCCCGGTGTCATGCCGCCATCCGCTCGTAGTGGCGATGCAATCCACCGGCATCCTGAAATTCGACCACTGCGCCTAGGTCGGGTGGTTGAACAGGTCGTGAGTCGGGCGAATCCATTGCCAACGACAGATGCGTCCGCCATCGATGGTAATAGTGCAAGTAGCCGGTGAGTATTCTTTTGGCGTGGCTGGCATTCAACACGATCACGTGATCAAAGCACTCGCGTCGTAGCGTTCCGATCAACCGTTCGACGTAGGGATTTTGCCAGGGGCTTCGCGGGGCGTTCAGAACCTCTTCGATGCCCAAACTCGCAACGCGCCTGCGGAATGTTTCCCCAAATATCGCGTCGCGATCCCGAAGCAAGTATTTCGGCGCGCTATCCCACGGGAAGGCTTCGACCATCTGCTGGGCTGCCCACTGCGCCGTCGGATTCTCGGTGACGTTGAAATGAATCACCTTGCGCCGGCCATGCACGACGAGCATTCCGCCGCACCGTCGCCCGACTCGCGAATCGATCTGCTCAAACGCGGCGCGCCAACGTCTGGACGTGGGTCTTTACGCGGGATGTATCAGCAACCGTAGTTCGACTCAATGAATCAGGAGGTCAAACGCATCGCATAGACCGGCGAGTCAACGTGGCGCACGAGCAATGCCAGGTCGACGTAGCCGAAGTGCACAATCCGGAACCGACCGAAGGTGTGTGCCCTGTTGACAGGATGCCGGGACTGTCGAGCTGCATCGTCGATCGGCTCCAGGCTCGCAGGGTCGGTTAGCGGCTGCCAGTGAGCGTCACCATCGAAATCGACCGCGTGGACGACAGCACCGTCGTAGGCCGAGTAGTAAACGAGCGCGTTCATTTGCGGCGAGTATTCGAGCGCTGCGTACTCGTGAATGCGTGGCTTTGGCCCTCGAGACATAACTGGCGCTATGGCTGCGCCGGGATTCTTGGGATCGATCGTCGCCAGCGAATCGCGGGTGTGAAGTGCCAGCATGATCCGATCTGCGATCGGATGGATCTGCATCGCATTGTGATTGGCTTCACCCGGAACTTTGTTTGGATGAAACTCGCGCCAGGCTCCGACGGTGCCATCCGTATTCAGGCCGTCCGGGCTGTAAGCGACAAACGCGTTGCCTCCGCCGTCGTCGCCGGCGTGCCCCCACAGGAGTCGCCGCTTCGCATCCCACGTGCTGAATCCGCCGGAGTTGAGAATCGCAGACTGATGTTTCGGGCCGCGTCGCCACGTGAGCGAGTCCAGATTGAACAAATGAGGAATCGGCGTCGCCGTGACGTTTGGGCCGAGTTCGGTCTGGCCCTTCAACAATAGAAAGTCGTTGCCTAGCTCGTCGTACTGAACGTAGTCGTAGGTGTGAGGCGGCAATGGTGAACCATCGGGATAGACCGCATGCGGATAGACAGCTCCTGCCCCGTACTCCTCCGGGCCGCCAGTGACGTAACCCGTGGTCAGTCGTCGCCACTCACGATGGGCAACATCGAAGGCGTGCACATCCGACCCGAAGTAGTCGTTGTGGCCGCCCCCGAAAACGATCATTGCGCCGGATCGTCCGAAGCGTGACGCGTAAACGGCGCTGTTCCAGGCTTCGGTGATCGACGCGAAGCCGACGCGACCGCGCCATGGCGCGTGCCGCTCCCGGCCAAGGAATCGACGGACGCGCTCCGCAGGGCTTTTGGCAGGATTCAGCCGGGGTTCCCGTGCGAGATCGTTGTCCTGGAGGTAGCGCGTGCCAATTACCGTCGGCGATAGGCCAAGATCGGGCGCGTCCCCAGAGATACGGTACCAGCAACGCGGTTGCATGCCTGCGGACCATTCGGGCAGTTCCGGGAGTGTGGCACCTGCGCTGCTCATGCCCAATGGCTCATGGCTCTACATTTATGAAGCGGGCCGACCGCCGTCGCGAGATACAACTAGCGAATGGGCAGAATATTCGAGCCAAGAAGAGGGTCGTCGGACAATCTAGGTTCGCCTCCGGGAATTATGAATCTCTGCTATCCCCGGTAGAAAGAACCTACGTATCTTAGCAGCATATCCCGATGACCAGCATTTTCAACACTCTGCCTGCCCTCACGGGCCACCGTGCCTAGACACGTCCCCACAAACAAAAACCCCGCCGAAGCGGGGTGTGTGCGTGCCGTTGAGTTTGAGTTAAGCGGCAGCACTTTCCTTTAACTTCTTCCTGCGCCCGACCCACCCCAGCAAGCCCAGCCCGACGCCCATCAGGGCGTAGATTTCGGGTTCGGGCACCGATGTCGCAAAAACGCCCAGATCCTGAGTGTTGTTGTTGACGTCTTTCCAAACGTTCAGCGACATGGTGTCTGCAGAAAAATACCGTAATTCAAGTTGTTCAGCCACGTGCCAGCCAAGCCATAGGCTCCGTACGATGCGGATGCGACTTTGAAGTTACCAGCGGTCAGGCTATACGGCCCGGACGTCTCGTTGACTTTCCCACACGGCCAACTGGAAAGCTCCGGATTCTTTCTTCGTATTTACAGAAGACAGCACCGCAGTGGCTAGGCGCTCCAACGCATTGACCTTGTCGGCCCCCGCAGGACCAGAATAAAACGTTGTGCCAGCCTGCAGGCTATACATAGCCCCCGAAGCGGACGTAGCCAACCAACCTTGCACGTCCAAGCACCAGGCCAGGAAGCTGTCGTTCGGGATCAAATCGCTCAAATTTTCCATCAAAAACCCGCCCGCTGCCGGATTCGACGTGACTGCCGCAGGCGACGTGGACACACCCGACGTCGACACGAACCCATACGCCGGGCCCCGATACTTCAAGTAATCCGCCGATACGGGCTGCGCTGCGAGTGCGCCCGCGACCGCCAGGGTCAGCAACCCAAGCTTAGCTTTTTCCTTCATGTAGTTCTCAAAGGTTAAGGAACATCAAAATTCGCTGAGTAATTATGACTCCATTAGTGGCTAGAGCAATGAGCGGAGCAGGCTCTCTTGCGTGGGAGCAACGTTCTATTGCGGGTGGGGGTTCTGTCACGCTCCGCGCGTTCATGTCATGTACGGCGACGCCCTACCCACCGCATCAGATATCGGTATTCGCCTATCTCTCGCCCTTGGTGATAGGAGAAACAACCCTCTTGGCGTAGGAGCCCGTCCTTTTTCGCGGGCTTATTGATCTGGCGCAAGCGAAGGCCCATGCCGTGCGAATATCGAGGCCATGTGGTTACCGCCCACCGGAATGACTAACCTGCTCTTCGCCGCGCTGGCTCTCGCGCTATCCGAAGGCTCCTATGCCGCTGAGATAGTGGGCCGTGTGGTTCGTGTTGCTGACGGCGACACGATCACCGTCCTCGACGCCACAAAGGAGCAGCACAAAATCAGGTTTGCCGGGATTGACGCGCCCGAGCGGAAACAGCCGTTCGCCAATCGTCAAGAGCAGAACCTGGCGCGCTACGTGCCCGGCATTATTGGATAAAGACGAAGCGCCCAAACTGCCGTCGGTTTTTCTGGAAGATTAGCCACCAAGAGCAGCAGGTCATGGACAGGGTCATACTCCATGTTGTAGTTCATGCCGCACCCGAAGGGTAAGGTGGCGCTTTTTAATTGTTCCCATACGTCTTTTCCCAAGTCATAAAGCCAGGTCTCTGCCTGCATTTCACGCAGATCCCGGGTTGGCCTATCGCCTCGCGCCCGATCTACTAAAACCACCGTTTTCGCAATGCCTGTATGGAACGCCATCGGATTGTGCTGATCCGCGGGAGGACGTTCTCCAGGCGTCTTCATCTTCAGATGTCGCTTTGTCGCTGGCTCGTAGACGACGATGTCGTTGCTGTTCCCACTGCTACCGAACACAACCAGCGCTCTGTGGTGGGAATCATAGACCGCGTTGTTGCTGTACCCCAGAAGGCCTTTGGGTGCGACTTGCTTCCAACCCGATGAGTGTAAATCTAATTCGAAAACACCAACGGACTTGTAGCCGATAATCACGCGCCGATCGTGATCATAGGCAGTGGCGTAAGGAAAGAAATCCACTGCCCGGTCGCGTAAGGGTTCCCATTGGCCCGTCTCGAAGTGCAATTTCCAAGTGGGGTGACGACCTATCTGAGGCCATACTCCCGCAAGCGCATCCGTGAAACGTCCTGGCTCCAGATGGCGAGGATAGCTACTCACTACGAGCGCATCGCCAACGGGATCATATTCCACAGAACCAAAAGTGTGCATTGCCCAGGGATGACTCTCATTAACACCTGCCACTGGAATGCCTTGCGAATCTACTCGATATGTACCCCGCTCATCGTCCGGATACAGCCGGCTCCATGTCAGGCTGGCGACATCAAAAAACAGTGGGCTATTGCTCCAGTCTTCGCCGTGGGTGTCGCTCCCGAAAATGATGATTCGACCGCGACGCGTATCAAAGGCGCTGCCAGCGTGCGCCTGACGTTTGAACGTTACCTCGTCGCCCGGCTTCTGCTCGTGAATCTCCACCCATCTTCCAGCAGGCAGTTTGAGCAGATTGGGATTGAGCTTGCGCTGAGACGTCAGCCCCGCGACCGCGCGCCCAGGCGACTCGGCAGGTATCCAAGGACGCTCGGCATGTCCAATGCTGAGCTCTGCGGAGTTCTTCGTGCTTCCACCGTCACCCGATGCAATCCCTGGCCACACAGACAGAGCCAAAATAAGAGCGGGAAGGTTGTACGTTCTTACGTAGGTGATACAGCCTCGCGCGTATGGACCTAAAATAGTACGGAGCCTTAGACCCATAAATAGATCCTACGTTAGCTTGCGCTGCACCCCCGCGAAAAGTCAACGTTTTCAATATCTATGAGTTTTCGGGAAGGATAGCGGTTCATCCCATTGCTATTGGCCGAAAGCTGACTTCCGCGAACCTCCGCTTTCGACCCACAAGCAACCTTCGACATTGCGTTCATCGACTGACCGCTGTTGCCTCCTATGCGGTCATTACTGAAGGTTTCGAATCATAAAATCGAATTGAATTTCGCCCCGCCTGTTTGGCTTGATACATTGCCATATCAGCCCTCTTGAGGATGTCGTCTAGGCTGACTTCGTGATTGATAAACAACAAAACTACAAACTCATCGCCGCCGAAGCGCGCCACCGTGTCCATCTCGCGCACACAACTTCTTAGTCGATCCGCCACCTTAATCAACAGCAAATCGCCAACCGCATGCCCGTGCGCGTCATTCAGCGATTTGAAGTTGTCCAAATCAAGGAACATGAGCGCCCCATAGCAACCACTGCGCGCACTGGCAGCCATGATCTGGCTCAGGCGGTCGCTGAGTAGGCGACGGTTCGGCAGTTTGGTAAGTGCGTCATGTAACGCCAGTTGCTTCACTAGATCGTCCATCTGCTTGCGCTCGGTGACGTCGACCGCAATCTCCAAGCGTACGATACGTTCATTTACCCATCGTATCGCCCTGTCACGTATGTCATACCAACGTCCAGTTATCGTGTTCTGAAATTCCCAGTGATAGATCTCCGCTGGATTGCCGGCAGCGTCAAGCAGCTTATTGTTGGTGCGGAAAGCGCACGGCCCGGATTGCCCGGCTTGGAAAGCCTTCCAGCATGGTTGTCCGACAATGTCGCCGAAAACATCTACGACGAACTTGTTGACGAACAGCAGCTCATAGGTTTCCATGTCGGCGACGTACACAACGGCATCTAAGCTGTCTAAAACTGTAAGAAGTCTTTCATGGGACTCTTTCAAAAGATACTCCGCCCGCTTGCGTTCAGTGATGTCGGTGGAGACACCGAGCAGTCCGACGATAGATCCATCGGCGTCTCGCAAGGGGCTTTTTACAGTCCAATAGACTCTGGTTTCGGCTGTCTTTGCAATAACACATATTCTGTAACGAAGAGCAGCCCTAACACGAGATGTGACGTTAACTACGTTTCCCATAATCCACTTATGTTTGAATATTCGGGACCTCGGTCGGCCAGCTCGACACTTGCAGCGCCAGAACAGGCGCCACCCGGCACGCTGCCATCGGATCATCGTCTGCGGCTGTACTACGAACAGTGCATTGCGCCATTCGAAGGGCCTCGCCAGGATAGCCAGGCTGATTCGGGTTCCAGCGTCGATCCGTCGCGGCTGAATACCGCGCTCCTTGAACAAAGCCAGCTGCCGCTGAAGAAATAGATTCTCCGCTTGGACTGACTGGGTCTGTCTAAATAGAAGAATAACGAGCCAGGCCGCATCTGCTAGGAGCAGGAAAGCGATCTTGATGAGCGCGACCATGCGTATATCATGCCATGAACCGCGATCTGCCCATTTCCGCACTCGGATAGAATAAATGCGGAGTACAGATGGTGTTATAGACATCGGGCATGATGACCTCCCTGTATTCAGGCCCGTGAAGTATGGTGGGCTAACGAATTGGTTGACAACATAGGTGACCAACTGGCCGACTGAGGAGCTACAACCAAGAAGTGTGAGTTCTGATCAATTCAGACGGGCGTTGTCCGATCAAGTCCAGAACTTCTACGGCCTTGCTGGTTCTCGCGCCGGCAATGCCTCACGCCACGGTCAAGAGCGGTGCCTTTCGAGACCCAAGTGGAGAGAATTTCGGCGCGCCCGATCCGGTCCTCAGGAGCGCAGCTGCCGTATAAATGCTCAGGAGGCGAGGAGACGGCCCCAGCCCTGGACTGGCTTGCTGAGACCGGCGGCGTGCAGGGTCGCCCAGATCGTAGCCGAGAGGTTGATCAGGACAGGTTTGCCAAACTCGGCTTCGAGCAAAGGAATAGCGTGGATGGTGACCCAGAGGCCGCCGGGAAGGAGCAGGGCTTCGGCGTCAGGCGCAGCCTCAAGCGCAGCGCGGCCGAGATCGACGGCCAGAAGCATGCCATCGGACGTCTTAAGCGTCTCGTTTTCGGCCAACGAGCGCCCGCTTGCCTTGCGGCCGATCACCTCGACGCCGCCAAGCTTTAGGTATGTGGCAACGGCGTCGTTGAGGCCTTCGTGCCATCGCGACCCAATCGCCAGTTTCGTGACTCCGAGGTGATTCAGGGCGTATATGATGTTCTCCATGTCGGTGGAGAAAGGTATGCCGGTCCGCTTTTCGCCCTCAGCCAGGATCGACTGGACGCGTTCCCGGCCAAGCGCCGCGCCAACCGGGACGCCGCCGATGACGATGCGGTCGACCCCGCGCTTCATCAGGGTCGCGGCGTGGCGCCACAGCAGCGGCAACTCGTGTTCGACGGCCTCTTCAGTGTAGTCGGCCAGATCGAGGTTGGCCGTGACGAGCATCATGCCCGGAGGAGCGAGTCGATAAAACTGGTACGGGACGTTGTCGACGAACTGATGGGGGGTGATAAACCCAAGACGGTACCAAGGCTCCAGATTATCCATGTTGTCCACGATCGGGCTCCTCTTTTTGTCAGTTCGAACAAAGGGGACGCACACAATTATCTCGGAATTTCTTCCGGCAGTGCGACCGGCCGCTCATGGCCGATCAGCGCCGGCTGCTGGCAGGTTTCAATTGCCCCGATACCGGCCGTCGCCGCGATCGCAACCGCGGTGCAAGAAAGCCTACGCTATGGTGCTTCGAAGCGCACTGCGATGGCGGCGCTCGCAATCACCGCGAGATCGTGGCCGTGTTCGGCCGGAAGGTCCAATCCGCCTTTGACGACGTGCACCGTCACCTGCCCAAGCGGCAAACCGGCTTTCACCGCCGCGTCGTTCACCATGTCGGGCCGCTGCACGCCGATCGTAACCTCCACTTGCGCCGACCTCGGATCGAGATCGAGCGAGCGAATCATGCTCAAGGACGAATGGTGCAAGGCGTCCTGCACGGCGCGCACCGCCGCCTTGGTGTAGTCGCCACCGTGCAGATCGTTGCCCGTGCCCATTTCCAGAATGACGCGTTTGAGCGGCATGGGCCGGCTCCTTCAGATATCGAGATGCACGATCGCCGCGGCATTGGCGATGACCGTGGAGTCAGTGCCCTCGTCGTTGGCGATTTCGAGTCCGCCTTCCATCACCTTGACCGTGCCCGTGCCATGCGGCAGCGCCGCGAGCACCGCAGCCTTGTCGACCCGCTCCGGTCTTGGCACGCCGATCAGGATCTCCACTACCATTGCGTCGGTCGGCATCCCCACCGCTTTTGCGACGCTGACGGAATTGTGCCAGAGCGCGTCCCGCAGCGCCCGTACCGCCGCCTTGGTGTAGTCCGCCCCGCGTATGTCGGTGCCCATGCCGATCTCGACCAGCATGCGTTTCATCGCCATCGGTGCCTCCACTTGGGGTGTGCCGCGATGATAACAAGACAGACTGATGTGCTGGTCCGCGAAAACCTTGTGTCCGGGTCGGTCCAGGTCATGCGAATAGATACCGGCAGTGCGAGCGGCCGCTCATGGGCGTTAGCGAACGGTCCGCCCTAATGACCGCTTCCGACCCTTAGCCGGCATTCGGCGCTTAGCGGTCTTGCTGAGAAAAGAACGTGGCTTTGCTGACCCGCTTATGTGATGACCGCGTTCGCAGCATCTTCTGAAAAAAAGATTATTCGGAATGTGTAGGTATTGAGGTGGCTCCGGCTGTCCCGCCTCTGCCGGCGGGACGCTCAATGTCGTATACATGAGATTCATGTCGACGACGCGCCCCCCGATGGCGGTACCGTTTGGCTCATTTTGAAGACTATTCGAGGTATTCACGTGCGCTGAGAGTCGCGGGGTCTCAACTCCGGTGAGGCCTTACGAAGGACAGCAATAAGGGATACACCGATTGACACACCAAATACCTAACACGACCGTTCCCACCATGCCCACCGTGGAACTGTTGGTTCCGAAGTTATACAGGTGACGAAATGCGGACGCCGTGTACGGCGCTTACTTTCCCTCGAAAAATTTCCCGTTTTCCCAATTTCCCGATCGCTGGATTGATCCGTCGGGGCCGTATTCGATACCTTGCCCGTTGGGTTTATCGTCCGTCCACTCGCCGACGTATTTTCGGCCATCGGGGTACGTCGCCGTGCCTTGCCCGTTGGCTTTGTCGTTCCGCCACTCGCCGACGTACTTAAAGCCATCGGGGTACGTGGCGGTGCCTTGCCCATGGTAGTGACCATTGTTGAACTCGCCGACGTACTTGGAGTTATCGGGCAACGTGGCAGTGCCTTGCCCGTGGTACTGACCATTCCTGAACTCGCCAACATACATTAAACCATCAGGGTACGTCGCAGTGCCTTGCCCGTTGTATTTGTCGTTCCTCCACTCGCCGACGTATTTTCGGCCATCGGGATACGTCGCAGTGCCTTGCCCGTGGTACCGGCCATCCCTGAACTCGCCAACATACATTAAACCATCAGGGTACGTCGCAGAGCCTTGCCCGTTGTATTTGTCGTTCCTCCACTCGCCGACGTATTTTCGGCCATCGAGATACGTCGCGGTGCCTTGCCCATCGCGCTTGCCGCGCTCGAACTCACCGACATATTTTTCACCATCGGACAACGTCGCGGTGCCTTGCCCATCGCGCTTGCCGTGCTTGAACTCACCGACATATCTTTCACCATCGGGCAACGTCGCGGTGCCTTGCCCGTGGTACTGGCCATCCCTGAACTCTCCAATGTATTGGTTGCCATCGTCGGCCGTCACTTCTCCAACACAGTTTGTCCAAAGCGCTTCGTAATACGACCCGTGACACGCCTGCGGTCGGTCCTGCACTAGTTCTTCAGGGGCCGCCAGGGGCGTAGGCGAAAGCTCGGGTGTTGCCTGCACCGGATACGCTGAAGCGGCAGCGGTCCTAACCAGTGCAGGTTTCGCATTTCCCGCAGTGGCTCCAGGTGCCGGTTCGGGTGCGGGTGCGGTTGCCGTCTGGGGTGTTTCCAGCACCAGACTAGCTACGAGAACACATGAGGACAGTGCAAGGATAGCCATTAGGGGTATACATGAGATAGCAAATTGGTTGTGCGCTTTGTGTGCGCATTTCTTGGTGTTCGCTCGATCTTGTAGGGCGGCGAGATGTTGTCATTTTATAGCAGGCGCGCCTTATCAGGCTTTAATGACTGCACCAATCGCGCTCAAAATCATTATATTCCGGGCTTCCTCCCGGATAAGGATTCCGATATTCCCCTTGATCCTCCAAATACTTCCTAGCGCCCAAATTGTAGATCCTGTCCGAGTCCTATTTCCATCCATCCCTTCCTTCCTTCCTACCTTAAGTGCATTGATAGTTATACTGCACTTTTGTGCCAATTTGGCACCCCTACCCCCTCTGGTCCTAGACTAGATTCAAGGACACATGAGAACGGGATGGATCGTGTCCTAACATGTGGTAGTCGTAATCTGACTTGATAAGCGGTGTCCGCTTTCGACCCGATCCAGCCATTCTCGTTCGATCAGCGCGTCAGCTGGTAGGGACCGCTCGACGAGGACCCGATGTCCCTCGTGGGGCGCGCTCGGGTGCGGATCACCGCGGCGGCCAGGGCGATCACTCGCGTGATTCCGGGGCGGTGAATGCTTTGTGACTACGGGGAAATTTCAGATTCGTTCGGCGCGAAATGACCGGACGACGGCTTCCGTCAGCTCTGCGGTCAGCCCGTTAGCACCATGGTCATTGCGGAAGTGGCGTTAGATGTCCTATTCTTCATTCTTTCGGCGAGCGGCTCGGGTCGCGTCATGTTTTCGTGATTGCGGCGATCGGCCGCGGCCTCGCCTTCATCGACGGCCGCCTCATCGGGCGGGTGAGGCGGGTGCCCTAGCCAGAAAGCGTTGGTTTTTACCCTTTGGCAAAACTGTTCAGGGAGGAATGAGTCCATGTCGAACGAATTGTCCGGAAAAGTTGCAGTGATCACCGGCGGCAGCCGCGGTATCGGCCGCGCCATCGCCAAGGCCCTCGCCGCGCAGGGAGCGCAGACGGTGCTCGCCGCCAAGTCGGAAGCCAATCTCAAGAAGACTGCCGAGGAGATCGCAGCCACAAACGCTCCGAGGCCGACCATCGTCGCCGCCGACCTCGGTACCGCTGAAGGTTGCCAAGCGCTATTCGATACGGTGAAGAAGGCGCACGCCCGCTGCGACATCCTGGTCAACTCGGCCGGCGCGACCAAGGCCGGCAATTTCCTCGAACAGTCCGACGAAATCTGGATGGACGGCTTCGCATTGAAATTCTTTGGCGCCGTTCGCCTGTCGCGCCTGTTCTGGCCGATGCTGAGCGCCGCGCAGGGCAAGATTGTCAATATCGACGGCGGCATGGCGCGTACCCCCAATCCCGCCAACTTGATCGGCAGCGCGGTCAACGCGGCCATGGCCAGTTTCAGCAAGGGGTTGTCAGGCCTCGGCATCCGTGACGGCGTCAACGTCAACACCATTCACCCTGGCCGCACCGAAACCGACCGCAATGCCGAGCTCGTCAAACAGCAGGCCGAGGCCGAGGGCAAGACGGTAGAGCAGGTCGCAGCCGAAACGGCCAAGAAAGCCGGTGTCCGCCGCTTGGGCCAGCCGGAGGACATTGCGGCGTTGGCGCTCTTCCTGGTCTCGCCGGCCGCCAGTCACATCCAGGGCGCGGCGATCTCGGTCGACGGCGGCGGCACCAAGGGGCTGTTCTGATCGTTACCGACCGCTACCGGAGGAAGGTCTGCAAGGTTGTGGGTTCAGCCCTCAGACTGTCCACGCTGCGGTAAGACGCTCGACGTGGGACTCGCCCACGTCACCGATGGTATGGCTTGGTGGTATCGAGGCTATGCCAGCGAGCAGACGCCATAGGATCGTGGGCGATATGAGTCTGCGGAGCAGGAAGCCAGATTGCGGAAGTGGGGTCTTATGGGCGGATGATGCCCCTACGCCGCCGTGGGAGTGGCGACGTCGCCCCAAGAGTTCGTCCGCACAACCAAACCCGATTCAGCCAGTAGCTCTCGTGGCTGCTCAGACAGTGAAACTAGACAATTTCTTTGAAAGTCTGAAGCGGCCTGGTTCCCCGAACAATTGGCTGATCGCGCCCGCAGACTTTGTAATAAAGCCCGAGGCTGTTGCACCCGTGTTTGAAGCGCCGGTATCTGTCCTGCGCGAGACGTTCAAGTCGGTTGTGCTTCGGTCGGAGGGCACAGCCGTCGTTGTGGAATCGGCAGACGGCATGCATGTCCTCGTCACCACGCGGTTGATGGGATTCAAGGACGATATTCGGGTGCTATTCATTCCGGTTGGTCAGGATAAGTCGACCATCGCACTTTATTCTGCCTCCCGTGTCGGTTACTGGGACTTGGGAGCAAATCGACGACGGCTGGAGGATTGGATTAATCAGACCCAAAATGCGCTGGCAAACAGCAAGAAGTAAAGGTGCTGCCGTGGGAGTGAAGGCGCTCGAAGCGATAATTTTGAGTTTTCCAATAAAGGGAGATAAGAATGAAACGTCTTTTTGCTGTTTTGCTTGCGCTAACCCTCGGCTTTTCCGCGGTCGGCTATGCTACTCACCAGGAAACCAAGTCTTCGACCAAACCCGCTACCACACAATCCAAATCCGCCTTGATCGACATTAACCGCGCCAGTGCCGATGAACTAATGGCGCTGAGGGGCATTGGTGAAGCCCGAGCCAAAGCGATCATCAATGTAAGCAACTAACAGGCCGTGGCAAATGACGGGGCGCGGGAGCAAAATTTGAGGCGAGCGCCCGCCGCACCCAATGTTGCCGGGAGCGTTATGGAGCGTAAATCAGGCATATCTCTGTACTTGGAGGCGCTCGTTGTCTGGGTCTACACCTTCCTTGGTGCCTTGCTGCTCGTGGCTGCTCTCGCACTGCTTCTTTACCAAGCATATCTTTGGGTAAATCTCGGAATCTGGGGCCAAATGCCAGCGTCTAGTCTTTTTATCGAATCCCGTATTCCCATAGAACGTCTGCAGGTACTAGATGACGTCCAAAACGCCGCACCGCCAAGCCAGTTGCCGACGGCGGTCCGTGAACGCGTCGTCTATGAAAGACTGTATTCCGTCGTTCCCGATTGGTTTAGATCGAATACGTCCTGGCTCGCCAAGCCGCAATACCTTCACGGGTTACATGATATTGTTATTCGGATGCTCGAGTTTCTTTCCATATCGGGAATGCTGTTTTTCGTTGGTGCGTTTTCTATCGGAGTTAGATTAAGTAAGCCAAGAAGCGACACCGATGCGGAGCGCCGTGAACCCACGCTGTGATTTCACTTCTCGCTGGCGGGACAGGGATGACAAACGCATTGCTGGTAAGCGAAAGTTCGTCCTAGATCAATCCTTGACACAATTAGATACAACTTTGCTACAACTGGTTACTGAAACATCCCCGCTTCTTTGCTAGAGTGATCGCATTCATTGGCACGGAGGTACGATCATGAAAGCGATTAAGGTGCTGGCAATTTTCGGTGCAAACGAGAACATGAAACTTATCAGAGTGACGTTTGCCCTGTCGGCGCTGGCGGTACTGAGCGGATGCGTGGCGGTCCCGGTCGGTCCGGGCTACTACCCGGGGTCGCCCGGCTATTACGACGCGCCGGTGCCCGCGTATTACGCCCCACCAGTCTATTATGGGCCATCCATCGGGATCGGGATCTACGGAGGAACGCGTGGCTACGGTCGTGGCTACGGTCGTGGCTACCGTCGTGGCTACCGTCGTGGCTACGGTTACCGTTGAAGCTGTAGCGAAAAGCATTCCGACAAGAGCGGATGGCAACCACTTGCCGGTATCGCACAGAACCTCCCCAGTGGGATAGTGTGATTTTGATACACGAGCAAATTTGTGAAGAATTCGGGTCGGTGTCACTTTCCGTCGACAACCAATGACTCCGGCCCTGGTTATCGAACTGGAGGACAGAAAATGCGCTACGGACTCATTGTGTTGTGGATGCTGTTGTGCTGGGTGACTTCGGCCACAGCTCAGGTAAGCATCGGTATCGGGCTTCCCGGCGTGAGCATCGGGATTAACGTCCCGTCGTACCCCCAACTCGTCCCCGTGCCGGGCTACCCGGTCTACTACGCTCCGCGATTGTATTCGAACTTTTTCTTTTATGATGGCCTGTACTGGGTCTACCAGGGGGATAACTGGTACGCGAGTTCCTGGTACAACGGGCCCTGGGGGCTGGTGGGCCCGGAGGTTGTGCCGCTGTGGCTCCTGCGTATTCCTGTGCGCTACTACCACCGACCTCCTGCGTACTTTCGCCGGTGGCGTTCGGATGCGCCACCACACTGGGGTGAGCACTGGGGCCGTGATTGGGAGCGGCATCGAAGCGGATGGGACAGATGGAACCGCAGATCTGCTCCAGCGCCCGCCCCGCTGCCTCTCTACCAACGGCAGTATTCCGGGAAGCAGTATCCCCGAGTTGAGCAGCAGCCACCGCTTCACAGCCAGAATTATCGTTACCAGCCGCGTGACGCCGTAGTGCGGCAGCACTATCAGGAGCGGAGAGTGCAAAGAGCGCCCGCGCCTACTGAGCGGGGCCAGAAGCCAAGGGAGCGGAAACATCGCGAGAAAGGTGAGGGGCGCGGTCAAGAACGCAAAGAGTAATGCAACCTGGTCCAGCCAGCCATCTTCCCTTGGGATTGGGGGCCGCGGGCACGGGCGTCGATAATCACGAGCCAGGTATGATCGCAACGTGGCGATCGGCTCGCCCAATGTCTATCCGCTTGATATGACTGTCGCAAGTGTCCGCTCTTGGCCGAAAGCGGACGATAGAGACAGCCTCAACTTTCAACTAAGGGTTCAGGCCTTTACTTTGTAGCTCTCGACCAAGCTTTTCAACGGCTCGGTCAACCTGCCCTTCTCGATTTCCGACCGGATCTGCGACACCCGCGGCAGTGAAATCCGCGAGCGCTTAAATCGAACGGGCCAGGCTCAAATCATGACAAATCGAGCCTGACCCCTCTTACGTCGGTTATTCGTTGTCTGTTCATCGTGGTAATCCCACAAACCTTGATTTATCACAACGCTTGCGGCGCTACGATTCGCTACATTCCAGCAAGCACCAGGTCCCGCGATCATTGCGCCACTTAGTCGTGACAACAGGTTTAGGCCGTGTAAGGTTCTGAAATTGCGCAATAACTAGGGGAGGAAAATGCGCGAAATGCGTTATGAGGCGCCAAGAACGCTGGAAGCGGCGCTTGCCCTGCTCTCGGGCGCGAATGGGCAGGCTAGCGTGCTGGCCGGCGGCACAGATTTGCTGATCGGGATGCGGGCCGGCCATGTTGTGCCCGAGCTGCTGGTCGACATCAAAGGCATCCCCGAGATGACCTCGATTGTCGCCGAAAACGGCGGGTTTCGTTTCGGCGCGGGTGTTACCTGCATGGAGCTGGTCGAGCATGAGGCATTCGCGAAGGCATGGCCCGGCGTGATCGATGGGGTCAAGCTGATCGGCTCAATCCAGGTGAAAGGACGCGCGACCGTGGGCGGCAATCTATGCAACGCCTCGCCGGCGGCGGACAGCGTTCCCGCTATGATCGCCGCCTAAGCCTCCGTGAGCATTGCG
>Ga0224512_10002507_pt1 | contig 16782 bp, 16 predicted proteins | sample SF_May12_sed_USG_4_FD_169103 | JGI IMG/M metagenome (GOLD analysis project Ga0224512, IMG submission 169103) | Sediment microbial communities from San Francisco Bay, California, United States - SF_May12_sed_USGS_13 | ecosystem: Environmental > Aquatic > Marine > Sediment | place: USA...
CCGACTCGGGCAGGCGGAAGCGCGGTATGCCCCAGTACATCATGCCGCCGAGCCGGTTGCTGGCCTCGTAAACATGCACCTCGTAGCCCGCCTCGGCGAGGTCGTGCGCCGCGGTCAGACCCGCGGGCCCGGCGCCGACGATGGCAACGGTTTCCTGTTGCGTCACCGCCACCGGCGGCAACGCGTACCCGGGGCCCAGCGTTTCGAGCACGTAGCGCTTCAGGTTGCGAATCGCGATAGCGCCATCACTGTCGGCGCGCCGGCAGGCCGGTTCGCAGGGGGCATCGCAGACGCGGCCGCATATCGCGCTGAACGGGTTGGTGGCGGTGATCGCTTCGAGCGCTTCCTCGTTCTTGCCTTCCCAGATATAGGCGATATAGGACGGTGCATCGGTGCCGATCGGGCAGGCGACCTGGCACGGCGCCGGCACGAAATGGATATCACGGGTATCGTCCTCGAGATCGGGGGTGGCGGTAATCGAGAACTGGTAGTCGGCGTCGCTAATCTTCATTTCATCCCGCCTTCCGGCTCAGCAGTTCGAGACCGGTCAACGGCCGCCTGGTTTCGCGATGTTCGGGCCTGAACGGCAGCCCGGTGATGTCTGCGGCCTCGGGCGTCAACGCGACCAGGTCGCCACGATTGACCTTGTGCACGTCGTCGTAGCCGAGCGCCTTCGTGATCGCGGCGATCTGCCAGCGCACCGATTCGAAGTAGCGATGGATATTGAGCGACTGGCGATCGATATCGTAACGCGCCTCGTGCACCTTGTCCTGGGTGGCGATGCCGACCGGACAGGTGCCGACGTGGCACTGCATGCAGGCGATGCAGCCGCCGGCGATAATCGCCGCGGTGCCGATCGAGGTGCAGTCCGCGCCGAGCGCGAGCATCTTGACCACGTCGACGCCGTCCTTGATGCCGCCCATCATGACGAGGTCCATATCGTCGCCGGCGTCGATCTCGCGCAGGCCGTCGATCGCTTCCTGCACACCCGATAGCGTCGGGATGCCGACATTTTCGAGCACCTCGGTGCTGGCGGCGCCGGTGGAACCCTGCAGGCCGTCGAGCTCGACGAAGTCGAAGCCGTCCTTGTATGCGATCTTGATATCGTCGTTGACGCGACCGGCGCCCATCTTGATGCCGATCGGCACCTTGTGGAAAGTCGCTTCGCGGAATTCCTGCAGCTTGATGACGAGGTCATCGGCGCCGAGCACGTCGGGGTGGCGCGACGGCGAGCGCAGGTCGATACCGACCGGGATGCCGCGGATCGCGGCCAGCTCCGGTGTAACCTTCTTCGCCATCAGCTGACCGCCGAGACCGGGCTTGGCGCCCTGCGAAATATAGATTTCGATCGCGTCGGCGCGCTGCATGTCCTTGACGTTCCAGCCGAGCCGGCCCGACAGGCACTGGAAGATCAGCTGGTCGGCCTCGGCGCGCTGCTCGTCGAGCATACCGCCCTCGCCGGTATTCTCCGAGATACCGGACAGGCGCGACGCGCGCGCCAGCGCGATCTTGACCGATCGGCTCAGCGCGCCGAAACTCATCGGCGCAATCATGACCGGCATCGACAGGCTGATCGGCTTCGCGCCGAAACGCCCGCCGACCGTGGTTTTCAGGTTGATGCCCTCGAGTTCCTCGGGCCTTGCCGCGACCGTCGACACGTCCTTGACGAAGGCAATATCGTTCAGGTGGGGCACCGGTTTCGACGCGCCGTAGCCGCGAATGCGGTAGCGCCCGACCTCGCCCTTGATCCAGATGTCTTCCTGGACTTTGGCGTTCCAGTAGTTGCTCGATTGCGACGACACGAAGAATGGTTGTGGCCGCGTGCGTGGCTCGGAGTTGGCGTAACGCAGTTTGGTGCCGGCGTTGACAACCTTGGTGAAGTTGCCTTTGTAGCTCAGCTTGTAGCGCTCCAGGAATTCCATGATCGAGTCTCGTTCGTGGTCTTCCATGTCGACGATCATGGTGTCGTTGCCGAGGCTTTCGATCTTGCCGCCGACGAAAATTTCACCTGCACTCATGTCCTGCCCGACCTTGTCCGCCGCGTCGCCGAGAATGACGATGCGCCCGCCGTACATCATGTAACCCGCCATGAAGGCGGCGTTACCGCCGCAGCACAGCGTGCCCGCCTTCATTACCTGGCCCGCGCGGCTGCCCATGTTGCCGCGCACGACGATTTCGGCGCCGCGAATCGCAACTCCTGCGATTGCGCCGGCGTTACCGCCGACGACGACGGAACCCTGGTAAATATTGTCGCCTACCGCCCAGCCCGCGTTGTGCTCGATCTCGAAATGCGCGCTGTCCGACAGGCCGCCGCAGAAATAACCCGCCGATCCCCTGACGCGCACCGTGATCGGGTCGACCAGGCCGACGCCGATGTTATGGCGCGCGTCCGGGTTGATAATTTCGACATCCTGGCGGTCACGCGCGCTGGCGCGGATCTGCTCGTTCGCGTCGGTAATGCTGGTGCGGCTTAAATCGATCTTGACCATGTCTGAAAGGTCCCGGGAGCGGGTTCGCTCGAATTGATGGATTGACCGGGAAACAACCGGTTCAGGCTGACTTCCTCGGAGGCGATCGCAATCATGTCGTCGGTCTCGTACAGCACCATCGGCTTTGCCGCCAGGTTGTCCTTGGCGTAGCCGATCTCGTTCGGGGTCGACACGAGGAAAGAGAAGGTACCGTCGAGGTCTTCGATCGCCGTCTCGAGCACGCTGGAGAGCGATTCGCCCTGCTCCAGCTTGTCGGCGAGGTAAACCGCGACCAGTTCGCTATCGTTATCGGTATGAAAGGTAAATCCGCGGCGCTCCAGGCGACGGCGCATTTTCCAGTAATTGGTGATCTGGCCGTTATGCACGATCGCGATGTCTTCGAAACCGGTGGCCCAGAACGGGTGCGCGGCCTCGGGCCGCACCGCGGACTCGGTGGCGAGCCGCACGTGGCCGATACCATGGGTGCCCTTGACCTGGCCGACGTGGTAGGTCTGGTCGAGTTCATGAGCGGTACCGTCGTCCTTGATGATATCGAGCGTGTGGCCGACCGAGACCAGCTTGGCGTGATCCTCGATGTCCTTGGTGAATTCGAGCAGGTCGCCTTCGAACTTGACCCCGATCTGATACGAACAGCCGACCGATTGCTCGGAAACGATGCTCGCGCCGTGGCGCGCCAGCAGTATGCCGATATTATCGATCGCTTCTCTACGCGCCTGATCTTCGACCGGCACGATGAAGCGCAGCTGCAGCTCGGCCTTCTTTTCCCCGTAGAGGGCAAAGCCGGTACTGTCGGGGCCGCGATGCTGGCAGCCGTCGAGCATTTCGATCAGCGTTTTACCGATTTCGTGCGAGCCCTGGTGCTTGAACAGGACACCTGCGATTCCACACATGTTGAGCCCTCCCGGGGGAACGTTTTTAAACCCGCCGAGCTTACGCCAAGCGCCTGATTCAGTCAACTGAAATGAAATTTAGTTTCCTGTCAGGAAACAAATTACCCGGTCGCCGCCTCGGAAATGATGATCGAAAGATAACGGCAGGGCAGTTTCTGGATTTCGTCCGGACCGTGCGACGCCTCGGCATCGAAGAATAGCGTGTCGCCCGGCCGCAGCGTGTAGGTCTTGTTGGCATGCCGGTAAGCTACCCTGCCCTCGAGCATGTAGATGAATTCCATTCCGGCGTGTTGAAACACAGGAAACACCTCGGACTGATCGTCGATCGTGATCAGGTAAGGCTCGATGTTGTAAGGCTTGCCGATGGTGTGCCCGAGCAGCTGGTACTGATGGCCGGCGCCCGAGCCGCGGCGCTCGATCGGCAGGCCCTCGCCGGCCCTGATATAGGTGACGTCGCGCTGCTCCTCGTAGCCGCGGAAAAACGACGTGACCGGCACCTGCAGCGCGTTGGCCAGCGATGTCAGCGTCGCCAGCGAAGGCGAGGTCTGCCCGTTCTCGATCTTGGACAGCATGCCGGTCGATAGCTGCGCCTGCTTCGCCAGCGCCGCGACGGTCAGGTTCAGGCGCCGGCGCGAACTGCGCACCTGCTTGCCGATTGCGATCTCGAGGGCCTCGACGCTGTGCTGCTGCGAATTATGCGGAATCCTGTGCTGCTTGTTTTTCGCTTCGGGCATCGTTGTAATCGGTCAGGGCTTATCGATGCTATATCAAACCCCAGCAAGCCCGTGATTGCAACTTCGGGGTTTGATGGTAATGTTTGGCACTCGCTTCGAAATTCGATAATGCATGACCAAGCTCCCACAGCCACTGAATTCCAAATCGGGTAGCAGCGGAGACTACGATCGGCTCGAAACGCTGCTGCAGAACCTGCCCGGCATGGCGTACCGCTGCCTGAACCTGAAGCACTGGCCGATGGACTTCGTCAGCGACGGCTGTTTCGAGCTGTGCGGCTACCACCGCCATGAAATCGAGAGCCAGTCCGTGCTGTGGGGGGATTTCACCCATCCCGACATGATCGACGAGGTCGATCGCATCGTCAGCAGCGCCGCTGACCGGGGCGAACCGTTCGAGATCGAGTATCGTATCATCACCCGCGACGGCCGCGAGAAATGGGTCTGGGAACGGGGGCGTGTGGTCGACTACCGCAGCGACGGCGTCGCCATACTCGAGGGCCTCATCACCGACATTACCGACCGCAAGCTCGCCGAAGCCGCGCTAATGCGCGCCGAGGCCTACGCCCAGGCGATCGTAGAATCGGCGGTGGATGCTGTCATCACGGTCGATAGCCAGGGCAGTATCGAGTCCTTCAACCAGGCGGCCAGCGCGATGTTCGGTTACCGCGCAGACGAGGTACGCGGCCTGCACTGCCGCAGCCTGGTGGCAACCACTTTCTACCGTGAATTCGACCGCTACTTCCAGCGCTACCGCGATCCGGGCGATGCTGCGGTGCACAGCGTGGATCTGAACGCATGCGACAAGCGGGATCGCAAGTTTCCGATCGTCATGTCGATGCGCGCAATCCTCGACGTCGGGGAAAAGAAGTATGTCATGCTGATACGCGACCTGACCCAGCAGCGCCTGGCGGAAAAAGAGGTTCGCGACCAGCGCGACCTGCTCGCGCACGTCGACCGGTTGAACACCCTCGGTGAAATGGCCGCCGGTATCGCCCATGAAATCAACCAGCCGCTGACGGCGATTTCGATGTATGCCCAGTCGAGCCTGCGCTTCCTGCAGCGCGAACCGCCGCAACTGCAACGACTCGAGGATGCGCTGGAAAAGCTCAGCCAGCAGGCGCATCGCGCCGGCGCGGTAATCGAACGCATGCAGGAAATGACGCGCCCGCATCAGAGTCGCCAGCAGACCGTCGATTCGGGCCGGCTGCTGCGCGAAATTCGAGACCTCGGTGAAGTCGAGGCCCAGATCAGGAATTACATCATCGTGCTGCGTCTCGACGACAGACTGCCGGCGGTGAAATGCGACCCGATCCAGATCCAGCAGGTTATTCTGAACCTGCTGCGCAACGGCATGGAATCGATGCATGCCAATCACTGTAAACCCGGCAGTAAAATCGTGCTACAGGCCAGGATCGATCATGAACAGCTGAGGATTTCGATCGTCGATAGCGGACAGGGGATTTCGCGCAAGTTCGAAAAACAGCTGTATCAGCCGTTCGCGTCGACCAAGGAATCGGGCATGGGGCTGGGGTTATCGATAAGCCGCTCGATCATCGCCGCTCACGGCGGGCAACTGGGCTACAGCAATAACCGTAACGGCGGCGCGACTTTCTTCTTCAACCTTGCGCTGGCGTAATGACGACCGACGACCCGTCCCAGCTGATCTTCGTCATCGACGACGACGAGGCGGTGCGCGATTCGATGGGCATGCTGCTCGATTCGGCGGACCTGCCGCACCGCTGCTTTGCCAGCGCCGACGAGTTCCTCGCCCATCACGATGCAAGCCAGCGCGGCTGCCTGGTGCTCGACATCCGCATGCCCGGAACGACCGGCCTCGAGTTGCAGCAAAGACTTGCCGAGACCGGCTCGTGCCTGCCGATCATCTTCATGACCGGGCACGGCGACGTGCCGATGGCGGTCGAGGCGATGCGCCGGGGCGCATTCGATTTCCTGCGCAAACCGGTCAACGAAACTGATTTCCTCGAACGTGTGCGCGACGCGCTGGACCGGGAGTCCGGCAGCTGGCACCAGAGGCTGGACCGGGAGCGGGTCCGGCAACGTATCGCGACACTCACCGAGCGCGAGCACGAAGTCTTCCAACTCGTCGCGGAGGGGATCGCGAACAAGGCGATTGCCAGCGAGCTCGGCATCAGCGAGCGCACCGTCGAGGTACACCGCGCCCAGGTCATGAAGAAGCTCGGCGCCAAAACCCTTGCACAGCTGGTGCGAATTCACCTCCGTTCCGAATAGCTCCTGATCGAACCAATTACTCCACGGCCACTGTAATCAGCCAATCGCGCCAGGCCGTGACTGGTTCATTTAGTTTGCCGCAGGCAGGTATTCCGGTAGCGTATCGTTCAGCGCGGCACGGTGATGGTCGATAAACCCGAGCCTGCCGCGACGCCAGGCTGGCAACCTTTTGTTCGACGGCAAAATGCCGGCGCCAACGGCTAATGCGATCAGCCGTCGAACGATGCGCTCGGCAGGCAGTTTCGAACACTAGAGTCGAATCGTAAAGAATTATCGCGGGTCGAATGCCGCGGGACGAATCCGTTACCGCTCGGGCAGGTTGCACGCAGCTTGACGCTGCATCGCGCTGCCTACGGGGAATCCACAATAGGAAGTAACCGCCGGATTGCTTAGTCTTGGTCCACAACAAGTATCACTCTCGCAGCAATATTCATTACAAATCAACAACCTGGAGGAAGCATGAGCAAGCGTGTCGCAGTTATCGGAGCCGGCCCGAGCGGCCTGGCGCAATTACGGGCTTTTCAGTCCGCGCAGGAAAAGGGCGCAGACATCCCCGATATCGTCTGTTTCGAGAAACAGGAAGACTGGGGCGGCCTGTGGCGCTACAGCTGGCGTACCGGACTCGACGAGCACGGCGAGCCGGTACACAACAGCATGTACCGCTATCTGTGGTCTAACGGACCGAAGGAAGGCCTGGAATTTGCCGATTATTCGTTCGAAGAGCATTTCGGACGTCCGATCGCATCCTATCCGCCGCGCGCGGTGCTGTTCGACTACATCGAGGGCCGCGTCAAGAAAGCCGGCGTACGTCACTGGATCCGCTTCAACTCGCCGGTGCGCCACGTACATTACGACGAACATGAAGGCATGTTTCACGTCACCGTGCAGGACCAGGAAAAAGACGTCGAGTACACCGAGGAGTTCGATCACGTGGTGGTAGCAACGGGGCACTTCTCTACACCGAACGTCCCCGAATTTCCGGGATTCGACACCTTCAACGGGCGCGTGCTGCACGCGCACGATTTTCGTGATGCGATGGAATTCAAGGACAAGGACATCCTCATTATCGGTACCTCCTACTCGGCTGAAGACATCGGATCGCAGTGCTGGAAGTACGGTTGCAAATCGGTTACGGTCTCGCACCGCACCGCAGCGATGGGTTACAAGTGGCCCGATAACTGGAAAGAGGTGCCGCTGCTGCAGAAGGTCGAAAAGAATACCGCAACCTTCAAGGACGGCTCGACCGCCGAGGTGGACGCAATCATCCTGTGCACCGGCTACCTGCACCACTTCCCGTTCATGGCGGAGAACCTGAAGCTCAAAACCAACAACCGCCTGTACCCGATAAACCTCTACAACGGCGTGGTGTGGACGCCCAATCCAAAGCTGATGTATCTCGGCATGCAGGACCAGTGGTATACCTTCAACATGTTCGACGCGCAGGCCTGGTACGCGCGCGACGTCATCATGGGGCGGCTCGACCTGCCGTCGGCAGCAGAAATGAACGCCGACATCGAAAAGTGGCGCGAGGCCGAGGACAATATTCCGGACGACTACGGCGCGATCGAGTTCCAGGGCAAGTACACGATGGACCTGATGGCACTCACCGACTACCCGGAGTTCGACTGTTCCGGCGCGAACGAGGCCTTCTTTCAGTGGAAGAAACACAAGAAGGAAAACATCATGACTTTCCGCGATCACGGCTACAGGTCGGCGCTGACCGGCACCATGGCGCCAGCGCACCACACGCCGTGGAAGGATGCGCTGGACGATTCGCTGGAGAGCTATCTCGCTCAACCCTGACTACTCCTCTCCAGGTAGTCAGTCTCCCGGGGCGTGCCGAGTGGCGCGCCCATTTTTTTTACATTCCGGGATACCAGAACACCGATTTCCCGGTTGCGCCGCGGCCGGAATACATGCCCTCACCGAGGGTTCCGCGTGCGCCCCCGGCGGAGTTGTATCCATGGGTCGCCGAGACGCCTTCGACCGCGGATTGCGCCGCACGCGACGCCTGCAGTAGGTTTGCGATCACGGGACCGCCGACGAAGCCGATATTTCCCTGGTTATCCATCCAGAAGTCTCCCTGGTAGTTCACCCCGAAAAGCTGATGCAGCGCCTGCTGGTCGAGCGGGTGAATCTCGCGACCATTGATAAAAGTTCCGCTGCCGCCGCCCGAAATATCGGCCGGCATCGGTCCCGGCAGTGGCAATCCGGGCAAAATGAGGCCCGCGGTAGGCCCGCCCTCGACCCCCCAGGCGCCGGTATCGGCATCGTACCAGTAATGGCCGTCGGCAATCGGTAAGCGGTCCCGTGCCTCGAGGTCCTGCAAGACCTCGGCATCGACACGGATGCGATTGACAAAAACCTCGCGCTGCCCGGAAACGACGGGCTCGTCCGGACGTTCGGCGATTCTCACCGAGGCGTCGTGATCCCGCAGAAACCGTATCTGCACGCCATTTTCGTCCTGAAACAGCAGCACCGCGCCCTGTACGCGGGCGTTAAATCCGAAACTGTCGCCACCAATTCCAATCTGTCCAGAGAGTTGCTCTCCGATGCGTCGTCCGACCAGCGAAATGGTATCACTATCGACACCGATATAGCCTTCGTACCGGGCCCCGGAGCCGTCGATCGACAGCTCGATGGTTTCGCCTTCGAATTCACCGACGAAGTGGCCGACGAATGGATCCGTTGCTGCCGCAACGGGCCAGTGAACCAACAACAGGTATGCCAGAGCCGCCACCGACCTTATCATCGCACTACCCTCCGGGTACAGAAATCTGGATCCAGACGATGCTTATTTTGCCTCCGTGGGCCACGGAAGAAAAGCGCGGACTGGCCGAGGGAAAAGCGGGTTGCAGGTATCAGATTCCGAGGTAGGCCCTGCGCACGTGCTCGTTATCCATCAGCGTGCTCGCCTCGCCCTCGAGCGTGATATTGCCGGTTTCGAGCACGTAACCGTGGCGCGCCAGTTCCAGCGCCAGCTCGGCATTCTGCTCGACCAGCACGATGGCGACCCCGTCGCGGTTGATTTCGATCAGGATTCGCGCGATTTCCTGCACGATCACCGGCGCCAGTCCGAGCGAAGGTTCGTCGAGCAGCAGCATTCTGGGTCGGGACATCAACGCGCGTCCGATGGCGACCATTTGCTGTTCGCCGCCGCTCATCGTGCGCGCCATTTGATCTTTGCGTTCGCGTAGTCGCGGGAAATGTGCGAACAGCTTCTCGAGGTCGTCCTCGATGCCCGGCTGATCCCTGCGGGTAAAGGCGCCGAGGCGCAGATTCTCGAGCACCGTCAAATCCTTGAATACCCTGCGGCCTTCCGGCACCTGCGCGATGCCGAGCCTGACGATGCGGTCCGCGGACAGCTGCTCGATCGTCTCGCCGTCGTAGACGATCGATCCGGCGCTGGGGTGCTCCAGCCCCGAAATCGTGCGCAGCGTGGTGCTCTTGCCGGCGCCGTTGGATCCGATCAGCGTGACGAAGTCCGCCTCGTCGACCTCGAGCGAGATGCCCTTGACCGCCGCCACCTGGCCGTAATGAACGTGGATGTCCCGAACCTGCAGCAGCACCTACCTGACCCCGCCCAGATAAGCCCCGATAACCCTGTCGTCGTGCCTGATTTCCTCCGGCGTCCCTTCGGCCAGCAGCTGGCCGAAGTTCAACACGGTCAGGTAACCGCACAGTCCCATTACCGCCTTCATGTCGTGCTCGACCAGCACGACGCTGATCCCGGATTCCCGCACCCGCCGGGTCAGGTTCATCATGTGGCGCGTTTCCTCCGCGTTCATGCCGGCAAAGGGTTCGTCCATCAGCAGCAGCTTCGGCTCGCAGGCCAGCGCAATCGCGATTGCCAGCGCTCGTTGCGAGCCCAGCGGCAGCTCGGAGGCGAGCTGGTGACGGCGGTCTTCGAGCCCCATGAACTCCAGGACTTCGTCGACCTTATCCCGGGCCGCCCGTTGCCGGCCGCGATCGAGGCCCAGGATCGCAGCCACCAGGTTGCTGCGGGCCCTGATATGACATCCCACGAGTACGTTATCGAAAACGCATAGCTCCTGGAACAGCGTGGTTTCCTGGAAGGTGCGCACGACCCCCAGCTCGGCGATATTATGCGGTTTTCGCCCGGCGATACTCTGTCCGCGATACCGGATATCCCCGCTGCTGGGGGTGTAAAATCCCGCGATATTCTTGAACATGGTGCTCTTGCCGGCGCCGTTGGGCCCGATGAGCCCGCGAATTTCTCCCTCCTCGACACGAAACGTGACGTCGTCGAGCGCGGTCAGGCCGCCAAAACGCTTGGTGACGTGGCTTACCTCGAGAATCGCCGTACCGCCCCGATCCTCAGCCATCGGTCATCCTCGAGCTGGCCGCTGCCGAGGCTCGTCCCATCCACTGGCGCATTCGGGCCGGCAGGCTTTCCAGGCCCATCGGCAGGAACAGGATCGACAGGATCAAAACCGCGCCGTAGATGGCCGGGCGAACCTCGTCGAAGCTGCGGATCGACTCGTCGAACAGGGTCAGCACCACGACGCCGATAATGGGACCGTAGAAACGGTTATAACCGCCGACGATAACCCAGATCAGGATAAAAACCATGAACCCGACGCCGAACTGGTTGGGCGTGATGGTGCCGAGGTAATGCACCTTGAGCCCGCCGGCTATACCGACGAAAAACGAGCCGATAATAAAAGCGAGCGCGCGGTAACGCCAGGTGTCCACGCCGACCGACTCGGCCAGCGGCGCCTTCCAGTGCACCGAGTGCAGGGTCAGGCCGATGCGTGATTTTTCGATACGGTAGAGGATCAACAGGCACAGGCCCACGACGGCCAGGGTCAGGTAGAAATAAGGCACCGGCTCGAGAAAATCGATGCCTCCGATCAACGGTGGTTCGACGCCGCTAAGGCCGCCGGTGCCGCCGAACGGATTGACGAATTCGATCCAGCACAGGCGGATGGCCTCGCCGGCGGCGAAGGATCCGATCAGGAAATAAAACTGGGTCATGCGAAACAGCGGGAAACACAGCAGGCCCGCAACCATCGCGGCGACGACCCCGGCCAGCGGCAGCGTAAACCACATACCCAGCTCGAGATTCTTGAACAGCAGCGTCGCGGTATAGCCGCCGACTCCCATCATCACCGCGTGAATCAGCGACCACTCGCCGGTCAGCGTGACCAGGCGGTAACTGCTCACCACCAGCACGTTGATGGTCAGGAAGATCAGCAGGTCCTGGTGATGAAACTCGAGCAGGTGCGGCAATACCAGCAGCACCGCCAGCAATGCCAGCCCGCCCAGGATTTTTTTCAGTTTGCCCGGCACGATTCTATTCGCTTACCCGCACGCCCATGATCCCGGCAGGCCTGACGATCAACACCACGACCATCAGGATCAGCCCGCAAATGGTCGCGACGGTACCGCCGAAATACACCGTGACAAAGGTATGGAACAGGGCATAGATAATCGCGGCGTAGACCGCGCCAGACAGGCTGCCGACCCCGCCGACGATGGTGACGATAAACGCCGTGATGATCACGTTGTGTCCCATGTGCGGATTGATATTGGTCAGCGGCGCCATCAGCCCGCCGGCCAGTCCCGCAAGCGCCGCGCCTACCCCGATTGCAATCATCGAGATCTGGTTGATATTGATTCCCTGCAGCGCCGCGGCGTCACGGTCGAGCGCCACCGCGCGCAGCGCCCAGCCGAAGCGGGTGCGCGTCAGGAAATACCACAGGGCGACCAGCGCCAGCGCCGAAATACCGAGCCCGAACAGACGCTGGTAGGGGATGCGCAGAAAGTCGAACAATACCAGCGTGCCGTGGAACGGCGGCGGCACCTGTTTCGACGGACCCTCGCCTCCGACCAGGGTCGCCGCCACCTGCAGCACGAACAGGACGCCGATGGAACAGATCAGTCCCGCGAGCGGGTCGTTGCGGGTTGGCCTGAACAGAAACCTTTCCATCAGCAGGCCGATAATCGTCACCAGCAGAATCGCCAGGATCAGCGTGGGGATATAACCCAGACCATTTTGCGCATGGACCAGCCAGATGGTGTAGGCGCCCACCATGACGAGCTCGCCATGGGCGAAGTTGACCACGCCCATGACGCCGAATATCAGTACCAGGCCCACCGCAAACAGCGCGAAAAAACCGCCCTGAATGAGGCCATTGATAATCGACAGAAGAACGAGTTCCAAGAAAAATCCCCGCTTGCCCGAGCTTTATCGGGTTCGAATACCCGGTGTAGTAAATCATCGGGGCAAGGCCTGCGCCCTGCCCCGATAGCCCTGCAGCGCTAGACGGTACGTAATCCCAGCTCTTTCATGTGTTTGATCAGCACGTCCTTGTGTTTATCGAGCCAGCCCGAGACGCTGCGGTACTCCTTGATCCGGGCCTTGCCGCCCTCGACCACGACCACCGGCCAGCGGCCGACCACGGCGTTGTCCTTGCCCCACAGCTGGCTGCCCCACCAGCGGCCTTCTCCGAACACGAACTCGGGATTTTTCGCCGACTTCAGCGCCTTCAGCACGGCGGTGGGCTCGACGCTGCCGGCGGCCTTGGCGCCCTCGATCCAGTTCAGCAGTATCGCCGGGTACTCCCAGGACACCGCCGACCAGTCGTTCGGATGCGCCTTGCGGAACTTGGCGTCGAAATCGCCCGGGTTCGGGAAGTTGACGCCAGGTTGATTGAGCATCGGATCGTCGAAATCGGGGAACTGGAAGATGGTGCCATCGACGAATTCCCGGCTGGTCTTGGCGATGATTTCGTCGTAGTAATCCAGCGTGCAGGAGATAATCTTGCCCTGGTAGCCCTGGTGAAAGAGCTGTTCCATCAACGGGGTCACGTAGAAGCTGGTCGCCATGCAAAAGATATCGGGCTTCTTCGCCAGCACCGAGCTGACGATGGGCGCGAAATCGGTGATGTCGAAGCCGTGCAGGTTGACGTCGATGACGTCGATGCCGGCAACCTCGAAGGCGGCCTTGTAGGTCGCCGCCGACTGCAGGCCGTACTCGGCATCGTTATTGGTGACGATAGCCGCCGTTTTCGCCTGCGGAAACTTCTCCGCGAGATACTCGACACCGGTCACATTGTAGAGCGGGTGTGACTCGCAGGTCGCGATCAGGTAATCAGAATCGGGGGTGATATCGCTGGGCAACAGGGTGGTCGTCAGCATCTTGCGGCGTTCGGCCCAGGGCAGTACCGAGGCCACCGTCGAACCACCGAGCATCATGACCATCTTGACCTTGTCCTGCAGCACCAGCTTCTTGTAGCCCTGCACCGCTTTTTCGGTATCGTAACCATGGTCGTAGGCGACCAGTTCGATGTTGTAACTGTCGCCGCCGATCTTGACGCCGCCGGCAGCGTTGATGTCATCGGCGACAATCTGGCAACCGTACAGGCCCGGTAATCCCCATGGCGCGTAGTCACCCGTCATCGGGATATTCATGCCGATTTTCGCCGTATTGTTCGCGGCCAGCAGCCGGGTGGGCAGGGTTGACGCACCCGCGGCAAAGGCGCCCGCGATGGACGCACGCAATATATCTCTTCTGGAAAAACTCATACTCGCTCCTCGATTCGTTAGTGTCGATCCCCGGCAGCAACGTTGCGACTGCAGCGGTTGCCAGGTGAAAACCGGGCACAGCCTGTTTTTTATTGATCTGCTGTGCGACGTCGGGCCCTCGCGGGTCCGATGCGTGGAATGTTAGGATTTTCGGGGCATGCTGTATATAGGTGATTTCCACAATCACGAAATCCCGGTGCACCCTGCGGCGTCCCGGTGAACAGGCCTGCGCCGAGCACGCCCGGCCGCTTATCCCGATTCCCTCGTCGTCAGGATAGAATCGCCACCGGCTTTATTAGCGACCAGGGTATCCGTTAAGATACCGTTTCATAACCGGAGGACAGTCAACCAATGCTCGAATCGAAGTTACGGCAAATCCTGACAACCGGCGACGACGAATTCAGACCCTACGACCGCTACGGCGATCCGATCGAGGGCATGTCCTGGATCGCGTTGAGCGGTGAATTGTTAAACGGGGAGTTTGAATGCTTTCTGCTGCGCATGGAAGCAGGCGCGGAATCGAAGCCGCACGAACATACCGGGATCGAGGAATTCCTGGTTCTCGACGGGGAACTGATCGACTGCGATGGCAGCATTTACCGTAACGGCGATTTCGTGCGTTTCCTGCCGGGCTCGAAGCACAGCTCGAAAACGGCGGAGGGCTGCACCCTGCTGGTCATGCTGCGCGGCAATAACCGCGCCCTGGATGCCGACGAAGTCGCGCCTGCGAAAACCACGGGCTGATGCGCACGGCCGAAGCCCGACACACCCCGGCGATTCTCCTGCCTGGCGACTAATTACCGCTGGCCGAGTCGGCAAAGATATCCGATTGCATGCTGAAACGGTGGATGTAAAAAAACTAGCCATCGGTGGCGAGGTTGATCTTGATCAACGCCGCTCCGGTGTCGAACCGCAATGGCAACTGGTAGGCGATCAACTCGATATCCCCCAACGCATCGCTGTTTCCGGAACGCTCTCCCATGAACTCGGGTCTGTCCATTGACTGCAACCGGCCCCGCCGAGCAAAAGCCCGCTACGCCGCCCTGACCTTCTCGTTCGCGAATGCAGCCTGCGCGGAGGGCGACAACAGCGGCTCGAGCTGCGCATACTGCCAGCTGGTCAATGTTGGCAGCACCGATTCCAGGTAAGGGATTGCAGTTTCGTCATGGCGTTCGGCCTTGATGCTGTACCAGTACATGTAAAGCAGCAGCCCAGCCAAGAGCAGCGTAAAAAAAATCAGACTGCGCTTCAGGATCGATTGCATATTCTATCGTGCACGAAAACCGGACGCACCGAATCTAGCATGTTTAGCGGATTCGACTAATCCCGACCTGGAATGATTCCGACCCGTTGCAGCGCCTCGCTACCGTTCGAACGTCAGCTCGCTGCAGGCCAGTACAGGGTGAACCGGTAATTTTCGGATTAATCGCGATTTGAAGCGAACCGGTATATCGTCGCGGCGTGACGGAGGAACTGAACAGTCAGAATATGCCTTCCCGCTGGCACAGACCCCGTGATTATCTCGAGGTCGAGGACGCTGCCGGTTGATTTCCAGCCTACGATCGAGTCTTACCCGGGTACCTCGATAGCGTTCAGGCGGCAGGCCTGCTGCAGGGTATTGTGCAGTAAACAGGCGATCGTCATCGGGCCGACGCCCCCGGGCACCGGGGTGATGGCGCCGGCGACTTTCTCGGCGCTGTCGAATTCGACGTCGCCGACGAGCCGGGTGCTGCCGTCTTCTTTTTCGACGCGGTTGATGCCGACGTCGATGACCGTCGCGCCGGGCTTGATCCAGTCGCCCTTGACCATTTCGGGACGCCCGACCGCGGCCACCAGGATATCTGCCTGGCGGCATTCGCCGGGAAGATCTCGGGTACGCGAGTGCGCGATCGTGACCGTGCAGCTCTCCTTCAGCAGCAGCGCGGCCATCGGCTTGCCGACGATATTCGAGCGGCCGACGACGATCGCTTTCATGCCAGACAAATCGCCGTGATGGTCTTTCAGCATCATCAGCGAGCCCAGCGGCGTGCAGGGTACGATGCCGTCGGCGCCGATCGACAGCTTGCCGACATTGGACAGGTGAAACCCGTCCACGTCCTTGTCGACCGAGATCGAATTGATCACGGCTTCCTCGTCGATGTGACCCGGCAGCGGCAACTGTACCAGGATGCCGTGCACGTCGGGATCGTTATTGAGTCGGTCGATCAGCGCCAGCAGATCGTCCTGGCTGGTGCCCGCGTCGAGCTTGTGCTCGTAGGAATTCATACCGGCTTCGACCGTTTGCTTGCCCTTGCTGCGCACGTAGACCTGGCTTGCGGGGTCTTCACCGACGAGGACTACCGCGAGCCCCGGCGTCAGCGCGTGATTTTGTTTGAGGATTTCGACCTTGCGGGCGATCTCGCCGCGCAGGTTTGCCGAAAAGGCTTTACCGTCGATTATCGTGGCCACGGTTCATATACTCCGACTGTAAGTTGTCAAGGCTGGCTGTTGATTTCAGGTTACAGCAGGCTTTTCATTACCGCATTTTACAAACAACCGTCCGGCAAAATATCGTTAATACGACACCCATCGTTTAATTACCTGCTCAATGTCAGGGTAACGCCGCCGCTATCGCTGTAATTCGTCGCGACATCGAAAACCGCGGTTTCCGGCGTCAGCGTGTCTTCCGCGCCGCGAAACGCCACTTCGTCGCTGTGCACTTCGAAATACTGGACGACTCTGCCCTGTTGGCCGAATACCAGCGCCGACAATAACCCCCGCTCGATCAGCGTATCGCGCTCGCCGCTCGCCCAGTTCCAGTCGAAGGGGCATGAGACGTTTTTGGTGTCCGCTTCGATTCTCGCGAAGATCCTGACCTTGTCCCACGCG
>Ga0224512_10002508_pt1 | contig 16781 bp, 12 predicted proteins | sample SF_May12_sed_USG_4_FD_169103 | JGI IMG/M metagenome (GOLD analysis project Ga0224512, IMG submission 169103) | Sediment microbial communities from San Francisco Bay, California, United States - SF_May12_sed_USGS_13 | ecosystem: Environmental > Aquatic > Marine > Sediment | place: USA...
CCACTCCTCCTGGTTGCCATCGATCATGTTTCTTGAGATCTGGATCGATCCCGAGGTGGCAACCTGGTGATGGTCGTTCCACTGAATCGCGGAGTGCCCGCTCGTTGTCTTCCAGTCCGATGATTTGGGGTCATCCGACTCGTTCGTGAATCCGTCGTACACGCCAAAGCCGTCAATCACGTTGTTGCTGATGCTCACGAGAGCCGCCGTGGCCGTCGGGTCGCCGCCCAAGAGCTCCAGGCCGATTGCTGCCTTTCCTGCTCCCTTGATCACGTTGTCCGCACAGACGACAGATCGCGCCACAGTCCCGGAGCGGTTGTACCGGATCACCACGGCGCTGAAGCCCGTCTCATGAATGAGATTATCGGTGAAGAGAACCCCCTCCGCCGACAGGCAGGCAAATGCCGAGAGGACGCGGCTCAGGACGTTGTCGGTGAAGACTATGTTCTCGCCGGTGCCGAAGAAGAAGGCGTTAACGGCTCCATCGGTAAGCTCAATCGAGTGGAGCGGAGCCGCGACGTCTTGGTTGAAGTAAGCCAGAGGATCGTCGTCGTACATTTCATACATGGTGTTCGATACGTAACAGTGACTAACGAGCGCGTCTTTGAAGCCATCGAGGTAGAGCGCTTGGATGCCGTCGAATGTACAAGCATGAATCTCGATGTGGGTGTGTAAGGCGGTGCCCACAGAGCGGATTTCGATGGCGCAACCATAAGCCGTGCTTGCCTCATGCCGGCTGAAGGCAAGGCCAGTAAAGACGACGTTCTCCAGAGCGGTTCCGGGGCCGACGAACGATGCCGAGCTGGAGTCTTCGACACCGATGATCTTCCCCGGTCCCGTGAGTCGTAGGTTGTTCGTCAGGCTGGCACCTGCAACTGGGTAGACACCTTCGGGGAAGAAGACTTCTCCTCCTCCGGCGGTGGCCGCAGCGGTGATTGCCCTCTGTACTGCGGACGTGTCGTTGGTAGCTCCATCGCCGGCGGCACCGTAGTCCTGAACGTTGAACGGCATTTGAGCATCCTCCTTCGGCGCATAATCCCTCGCTGAGAAAGAAGAGGCACTTCGCCCCGCAGCGTAGCGACCTCGGCTGCCCCTTCAGAGACCTTCTTCGCGGCAAGTGTCTTGCCTGAGGGCCTGCGACGGTCTAAGTGACCGTTATCATCCGGTCAGGCCAGGGCCAACACCCCGGAAGGGGGTCGTACTGCCTATCTGATCGGGTTGGGCGCAGGCTCCGGTTCGAGTTGAGTCAACGGCTGTTGGCTCCGGTCCCTCTTCACAGACGCGCGCCTCCTCGGCGCCCTCTACGAGCGTGTGACCGAGCTCGAGGATCGGATCCGAGATCTGGAGGGAGGCCTCTCCAGGCGCCGGCGGCTCATGACCAGCCGCCAGATCGGCGAGTCGAACCGGTATCCGGCCCTGACCGAGCAGGCCATGCGCAGTCTCGTGAAGCGCGGCGAGGTGATGCACAGCCCGCGGATCTCGAGACGTCGCGCAGCACCTCGAGCGGCCGCCCGGCCGAGAGGAACGACTTGCACAGCCCGCGGATCTCGAGATGCGGTCTCGGCGGGGCGGGGCTCGGGTATGGGGAGGTCCTACGATCGGGGATACGGCGGCCGGCGGCGAATGGTTGCCGTCACCGGCGCCGCAGGCGAACGCTGCGAGTCTCCCACAGGGCGCCGTAGACTAGACTCGCCGCGTGGCGCAGTCACGCCGAGAGCTGGCCGTCGCCGGGATCCTCCTCGTCGCGGTGACCCTGGCGGCGTATCTCCCGGCCCTCGACGCCGGCTTCATCTGGGACGACGACGACTACGTGACCCGGAATCCGGTGCTCCGGTCGCTCGACGGGCTGCGCCGCATCTGGCTCGAGCCGACGTCGATCCCCCAGTACTACCCTCTCGTCCACACGACCTTCTGGATCGAGCACGCGCTGTGGGGCCTGGACCCCTTCGGCTATCACCTCGTGAACGTGCTGTTGCACGCCGCGAGCGCGGTGCTCGTCTTCGCGATCCTCCGGCGGCTGGCGATTCCGGGAGCTCTGCTCGCCGCCCTGGTCTTCGCCCTCCATCCCGTGCACGTCGAGTCGGTCGCCTGGATCACCGAGCGCAAGAACGTTCTCTCGGGCTTCTTCTACCTGCTCGCTCTGCTCGCCTGGGTCCGCGCCCGCCCGCCGGCGCCAGTGCCGGAGGCAAAGCGACGCGTGCCGGAGGCGAAGCGACGCGTGCCGGAGCCGAAGCGACGCGTGCCGGAGGCGAAGCGACGCGTGCCGGAGACGAAGCGGCCCATGCCGGGGACGAAGCGGCCCGTGGTGGAGGCGAAGCGGCCCGTGGCGGCGATGGTCTTCTTCGTCTGCGCGCTCCTGAGCAAGACCGTCACCTGCACGCTCCCGGTGGCGATTCTGCTGATCGAGTGGTGGCGGCGCGGCCGGGTCGACCGCCGAGACGTCGCTCGGGTCGCGCCGATGCTCGTCGTCGGGGCCGCGCTGGCCGCCGTCACCATCTGGCTCGAGCGCGTGCACGTCCTCGCGCGCGGAGCCGAGTGGAGCCTGTCGATCGCCGAGCGGCTCCTGGTCGCCGGGCGTGCCCTGTGGTTCTACGCGGCCAAGCTCCTCTGGCCCGTCGGCCTCACCTTCAACTACCCACGATGGGACGTCGACGCGGGCGCGCTCCGGCAGGTCGCCTTCCCCGTCGCCGCGCTCGCCGCCCTCGCGACCCTGTGGCTCCTGCGCCGGCGCATCGGCCGGGGTCCGCTGGCCGCGGTGCTGTTCTTCGCCGTGACGCTCTCTCCGGCCCTGGGCTTCGTCGACGTCTTTCCCTTTCGTTACTCCTTCGTCGCGGATCACTTTCAGTACCTGGCGAGCATCGGACTCATCACCCTCGCGGGCGCGACCGTCGCCCGCCGCCTGCCGCGACTGGAGAAGCCCGCGGCCGTCGTCCTCGCCATCGTGCTGGGCGTGCTCACCTGGCGGCAATCCCGGGTCTACGAGAGCTTCGAGAGCGTCTGGCGCGACACCCTGGAGAAGAACCCGAGCTCGTGGCTGGCCCTCAACAACCTCGGCAAGCTCCATCTCGAGCGCGGCGAGCTCGAGGAGGCCGCGAAGCATCTCTCACGGGCCGCGGACCTCGCGGAGGACGCCTTCGAGACCCACGTCAACCTGGGGACGATCCGCTACGCGCAGGGAGATCTCGGCGGGGCGCAGCGGCATTTCGAGAAGGCGCTGGCGCTGCGCCCGGATCACGCCGTGCCCTACAACAACCTCGCTTTCGTCCTCAACCAGCGGGGAGAGCGCCTGCGCGCGCTGGAGCTCCTCGAGAAGGCGCTCGAGATCGATCCCGACTACGTCGACGGCCACCTCACGATCGCCGACGTCTACGCGCGGCTCGGCCGGCCCGACGATGCTCTTCGCCACCGCCTCCGGGTCCTGGAGCTGGCGCCCGAGCGCGGCGCACCCGGCGCGAGCTCCGGCGCCGGGGGGACCGGCGAGGATCCGGGAGGCGACTGACCGGCGCGGCCGCCGAGCTGCGCGGGAGCCCCGCGCGGCCATACAATCCGCGGATGTTACGGACGATGCTCGCGCTCCTGCTCGTCGCGGCGAGCGCCTGCGGTGGCGAGAGCGCCGGGCGTCCGGAGGCGCCGGCTCCCGCGGCGGCTCCCGCGCCGGCTCCAGCGGCCGCGCTGCCCGCGGCCCCGTCCGGCGCGCGCGCCCCGGAGCTCGATACGGCCCCGGCCGCGGCTGCGCCGACGCGCATCGTCGTCGTCGGCGACAGCCTGACGGCGGGCTACGGGCTGGACGAAGACGAGGCGTACCCGGTGCTTCTCGAGCGCGAGCTGGGGGAGCGGGGCTGGTCCGTCGAGGTCGTCAACGGGGGGGTCAGCGGCGACACGACCGCGGGCGGCAGGGCGCGGCTCGATTGGCTGCTGCGCCAGGGACCGGCGATCGTCGTCCTGGCGCTCGGCGCCAACGACTCGCTGCGCGGGCTGCCGGCGGCGGCCGCCGAGGAGAACCTCCGGGAGATGGTCCGGGCGAGCCGCGCGGCCGGAGCCCTCGTGCTCCTGGCCGGCATGAAGGTGCCGCCCAACTACGGCGCCGAGTACAGCGCCGGCTTCGAGGCGATCTATCCACGGCTCGCGGCGGAGCTCGAGGTCGCCCTGATGCCGTTCCTGCTGGCGGGCGTCGGGGGGCACCCGGAGCTCAACCAGGCGGACGGCATCCATCCCAACGCGGAGGGCCAGCGCCGGATCGCGGCCGGCCTCGCGCCGTACCTCGAGCCCCTGCTCGCGAGCCTCGAGCCGGCCGGCGGGCGGGAGGGCACGTGAGGATCGGCATCCTGTCGCTGCGCCGCACCCTGTACTCGACCCGGCGGCTGCGCGAGGCGGCGCTCGCCCGCGGCCACGAGGCGCGGGTCATCGACTACCTGCGCTGCACGGTGCAGGTGTCGACGCGACGGCCGGCGGTCTTCTATCGCGGGCGGCCGCTCGAGCTCGACGCCGTCATCCCCCGCGTCGGTTCGACCCACACGTTCTACGGCACCGCCGTCGTCCGGCAGTTCGAGATGCAGGGGGTCGTCACGGCCAACAACGCGGGCTGCATCGTGCTCGCCCGCGACAAGCTGCGCTCCATGCAGGTCCTGGCGCGGGAGGGGGTCGACCTTCCCGAGACCGGCTTCGCCCATTCGGTCCTGGACAGCCAGGGCTTGATCGATCGGGTGGGGGGAGCGCCGTTGATCGTCAAGCTGGTCGCGGGGACCCAGGGCGTCGGCGTCGTGCTGGCCGGCTCCAACGCGGCGGCCGAGTCCGTCATCTCGGCCTTCCGCCAGCTCAACGCGGACATCCTCGTCCAGGAGTTCATCGAGGAGGCGCGGGGCGGCGACACCCGGGCGCTGGTCGTCGGCGACCGGGTGGTGGCCGCCATGCGCCGCCAGGCGCCCGCGGGCGAGTTCCGGTCCAATCTGCACCGTGGAGGCTCCGCCCGGCGGGTGCGGCTCGAGCCCGCCGAGGAGGCCCTGGCCGTCCGGGCGAGCCGCACGATCGGCCTGGGCGTCGCCGGGGTCGACATGATCGCCTCTCCCCGCGGTCCGCTCATCCTGGAGGTCAACGCGTCGCCGGGCCTCGAGGGCATCGAGGGGGCCACGGGAGTCGACGTCGCCGGAGAGATCGTCGACTACCTCGAGCGCCTCGCCGAGGGGCAGGAGCGCTGATGGCGCGTCGCGGCGCCGCGCCGCCGCCGCGGCCGCCGGCCGTGGAGGCGCTCCGCGTCGGGGGCCAGCTGGTCAAGCGGGGGCAGCGGCGCCGGCTCGAGCTTCCCGTCGCCCGGCTGCCGACGGGCACCGCCCTGTCCCTGCCGGTGACCGCCCTGCGGGGCCGCAGGCCCGGGCCCGTCGTCTGGATGAGCGGTGCCCTGCACGGCGACGAGGTGAACGGCACGGAGATCATCCGCCGGGTGGTGCGCGAGCTCGACCCCGGGACCCTGGGCGGAGCCGTGATCGCCGTCCCCATCGTCAACGTCTACGGCTTCATCGAGCGCAGCCGCTACCTGCCCGATCGCCGCGATCTGAACCGCAGCTTCCCCGGCTCGCCGGTGGGCTCGCTGGCGTCCCGCCTGGCGCACCTCTTCTTGACCGAGATCGTCTCCCTGTGCTCGCACGGCATCGACTTCCACACCGGCGCGCAGCGGCGCAGGAACCTCTCCCACGTCCGGGCCGATCTCGGCAATCCCGAGGCCCTGCGCCTGGCGCGGGCCTTCGGCGCGCCGATCATCTACGATCCGGGCCGCATCGTCGGCTCGCTGCGCGCGGCGGCCTACCGCCGCAAGATCCCGATCCTCGTCTACGAGGGCGGCGAGCCGTCGCGATTCGCCGACGACGTGATCGAGACCGGTGTCCAGGGCACGCTGCGGGTGCTCGCGGCGCTGGGCATGTGGGAGGGCCGCGAGCTGCCGCCGCCGCAGCCGTGCTACGAGGCGACGGTCGCGCGCTGGCTGCGGGCCGGCCGCAGCGGCATCCTCGGCCTCGAGACGGCGCTCGGCGACCGGGTGCAGAAGGGGCAGGTCCTCGCCCGGATCGCGGATCCCTTCTCCGGCCGGCGGCGCGTCGTGCGCGCGCCCTTCAGCGGTCTCGTCTTCTCGTTGACGACGAATCCCCTCGTGTACCAGGGGGACGCGATCCTGCGTCTGGTGAGGCTCGAGAAGCGCCCGCCCCGGAAGAAGCGCGCTCCTCCTCCTTGACCTGCAGCCAGCGGCGCTCGAGGTCGTCGGTTCCGCAATCGGCGAGGGAGGCTCCCGACTCGGCGACGAGGGCCTCGACGCGCGCGAAGCGGCGCCGGAACTTGCGGTTGGCGCGCGCCAGGGCGGCCTCCGGGTCCACGCCCAGGTGGCGCCCGACGTTGGCCGCCGTGAACAGCACGTCGCCGAGCTCGTCCGTCAGGCGGGCGCGGTCCGGCTCCCGGGCAGCGCCGAGCTCCGCCTCCAGCTCGGCGACCTCCTCGCGCAGCTTGCCGAGGACCTCGCCGGCCGCGGCCCAGTCGAACCCGACCCCCGCCGCCTTCTGGGTCATGCGGAACGCGAGCGCCAGCGCCGGCAGCGACTCGGGGACCCCCTCGAGCAGCGAGGTCGTCGCTTCCTCCGCCTTGCGCCGCTCCCAGGCCCGCCGGACCGCCGCCGCGTCGGCCGCGACGGCGTCGCCGAAGACGTGCGGATGGCGCGCGATCATCTTCGCCTCGATCCGTTCGACGATGGCCGCGAGCGAGAGCTCACCGGCCTCCTCCCCCAGGCGGGCGAGGAACGCCACCTGGAAGAGGAGATCGCCGAGCTCGCCGGCGATCTCGTCCCAGTCCGCGCGGTCGATGGCCGCCGCCGTCTCGTGCGCCTCCTCGAGCAGGTAAGCTCGCAGGTCGGGCAGCTGCTGCTCGCGGTCCCAGGGACAGCCGCCGGGCGCGCGGAGACGCGCGACGAGATCGACGAGCCGGCGCAGTCCGTCGTCGCTGTCGGGAGATGGCACCTGTCGAGCTTCCTCTCGGTTCCCCAAAGCGCTTTGCTACGATTGCGGCTCTCGGTTATATCAGTCGGAGCGGCCTTGCGATGGCAGACCAGGACATGAAGATCACCGACAAGCGGATGTTCACTCCGGAGGGGGAGCTGCGCGAGGAGTATCGGCACCTCGAGGACGCACCGGCGGCGCCGGTGGACGAGGCGCGACCGGCCGCCGCCTCCGGGCGGCCGGAGAGCCCGGCGCCGGCTGCCGAGGCCGGAGCCGCCGGCGCCTCCCGACCCGAACCGGCGCGGCCGCAGCCGCCGCGCGAGGCGCCGCCCCGGGCAACGCGGGCGATCGGGTTCGAGGACCTCGTCGGCATGCTGGCGGAGCAGGCCATGGTCGCCCTCGGCGTGGCCGTCGTGCCCGATGCGGAGCCGATGCTCGATCTGAGGGTCGCGCAGATGTACATCGACATGCTCGACGTGCTGCGGGTGAAGACGGCCGGCAACCTCGCCGAGGGGGAGGCGGCGTTCCTCGAGGACATCCTCTACCGCCTGCGTCTGGCCTACGTCGAGAAGCGCAGGGTGGCCGGTTGAAGAGAACGCGGCGAAGCGTCGCGCTCTCCCTGTCTTGGATCCTGGTCCTGGCGGCAGGGTCCTGCCTCGCAGCGGCGGCGCCGGAGGACTTCCACCTGAGCAGAGACACCCGCTCGACCCTGGCGGCGATCCAGCAGGACTGGTCGGAATGGCTCGCCGCCTACGAGCTGAACGACGGGGAAGCCCAGGATCTGGCGCTCGAGGGCCTCGTCGACGGCGCCGCCGAGCTCGGGATGAAGGTGCTGCCGGAGCTCAGCCTCGCCGCCGCGGTGCGCGCCGTCGAGTCCGCCGGCGTCGGCGACCGCCAACGGGCGCTGCGGGCCCTCGAAGCGGCCGAACGGCTCGACCCGGGGCGTCCCGAGACGTCGTTCGCCAGCGCCGCGATCCATCGCCTCGAGGGCTCCTGGGGGCGCTTCCTCGGGGAGACGGCGCGCGGCTACGTCCGCGCCCTCGGCGTGCCCGCGATGCGCCGGGCCTGGCGGCACAATCTCGTGCTCTGGCTGCTGACGACGCTGTTGCTGGCGGGCTGCGCCTACGTCGCGATCCTGATGCTGGTCCGCGGCCCGGCCCTCGTCGGCAGCCTCCTCAAGGCGCTCCGCCGGCATCTGCCGGTCCCCGTCGGCGTGGCTCTCATCCTGGCGCTCCTCGTCTGGCCGCTGCTGCTGCCGGCGCGGGTGCAGGCGGTCGTCCTCAACTGGATCATCCTCCTGTGGGCCTACTGCGTCCGCTCCGAGCGCTGGGTTCTGGGGTGTCTCCTGCTCGCGTTCGGCCTCACCCCCATCGTGCTCGACGAGCAGCGGCGCCAGGTCGGGGTGGAGATGGCCTCGCCGGTGCGCGCCGCCGAGGACGCGAGGGACGGGCGGCTCGGCGGCACGGTCTTCGGCGATCTGCAGCGGCTGGCGATCGTTCTGCCGGACAGCACGGCGGTGCTCCACCTCATCGCCGACCAGCACCGTCGCATGGGGCAGTGCGATCAGGCGCGGGGCCTCTACGAGAGGGTGGTCGAGCGCGAGCCGCGCAACGCCGGCGCGTGGGTGGATCTGGGCTCCTGCCGTTTTCTCGGGGGCGAGTACGGGCAGGCCATCGAGAGCTACAGGCGCGGCGTCGCCATCGATCCCGATCTGGCACAGGCCCACTTCAACCTGAGTCTCGCCTTCTCCGAGCTCTACCGCTTCGCCGAGGCCGATCTGGCGCTGCGGCGGGCTCAGGAGATCGACTCGGGGCGGGTCGCGGCATGGCTCAAGCAGACGCCGCGCCGCGCCGCCGCCGAGGTCGCGGCGGGTCTCGAGCGGTCGCGGGAGATCCGTCGCGATCTCAAGGCGTCCTGGGTGTTCGAGGACGACGGCGCGGCCTGGTCCTCGCCGTGGCGGGACTACCTTTCCGTGCCGCTCGCGCTCGCGGGCGTCCTGCTCGCGGCGCTCGTCGGCCGCTTTCTTCCCGTCGGGCTGCTCGAGGAGCGGGCCTCGCCGCTCGTGACCCCCGCGGCCGGCTGGGGCACGCTGTATCGCGTGCTCGTCCCCGGCCTGCCGGACCTCGAGGCGGGCGAGCCCCTGCGCGGCCTCGCGGGGCTGGTCATCGTCTGCGGCCTGCTGCTCGTCCCGTGGGCGAGCGCCTACGGGTATCGGCAGCCCTGGGGCTACGAGCCGGCGGCGGGTCTCGGGTGGGCGGCGGCCCTGCTCGGGCTGGCGCTCTTCTTTCTCCTGCGCTGGCGCCGGGAGGTCGAGTTCTGACCGCCGGCGTCGCGGCGACTCCCATGGCGTACCAAGGCTCACTGAGCGACTCTCCCTTCCCCGAGGTGCTGCAGCACGTCGGCCGGACGGCGGGCACGGGCATTCTCACCCTGCAGGGACGCGACGAGATCATCGGCGTGACGTTTCTCGACGGCGAGGTGGTGTCGGTCGATGCGGTGAATCAGCCGCCCGAGGACGGCCTGGGGTACGTCCTCGCGGTGAGCGGACTCGTCTCGCGGGAGGACTTTTCCGTCCTGGTCGCCGAGAATCAGGCCGGCGGCGGCCGGGTGATCGATCTGCTGGTCGAGAGGGGCTACATCAATCGCCGCCAGCTCCTCGAGGCGCTGCGTCAGCAGACCCTCCGGCTATGCGCCGAAGCCTGCTCCTGGGAGAGCGGTCAGTTCCGGTTCTACCGCGGCGACCAGGTCTCCTACGAGCACGGCATCGAGCCCATCAACGTCGACGATCTGCTCGCCAAGCTGGCCGTCGGGCCGGAACGGCCGGCGGCGGCCGCCGTCGCGGAGCCGGAGCCGGCGGCGAGTCGGGCGCCGGCGTGGCTCACGCCCGACGCGATGCCGTCGCCCTCCGGCGCCCGTCCCCTCGCGGCGCCCGATGCGGGGCCTGCCGTGGAGATCCTCGGACTCGAGCCGCGGACGCCGAAGGCACTGGCCGTCGAGATGCCGGCGATGGCGCCACCGGCCGTCGAGATGCCGGACCCCGAGGCGTGGCGCGACGAAGACGAGCCGGCGGGCCGGCGCCGGAGCCGGCCGTGGCTCGACGTCGACTGGACGGCGGTCCGGGCGCCGCAGCTGCCGGGGCGCCTCCTGGGAATCGGCCTGCTCGTCGCCCTGGCGGCGCTCGTCCTGCTCGCCCCGGACCGCTTCCTCGTCCCTCTCGAGGCCCAGGAGCGGATCCGGACCGGAATGGCCTCGGAGGTCCTGAGCTCGCTCTTCGGCAAGGTGGACCGGGCGGCCAAGACGTACTTTCTGCTGCGGGGCAGGTTCCCCGCGGATCTCCGCGAGCTGATCGCGCTCGATCTGCTCGCGCCGGGCGACGACCGGCTGGCCGACGACCGCCGTCTCTCCTACACCGCGGCTCCGGTCAGCTACCTGTTGGCGATCGAAGGCGAGGCACGCCTCGACGCGTCGACTCGAACCGAGACGATCAGCGGCAACTTCCTGCTCGACCCGGAGTTCTCGCCGCCCGAGCTGCTGGCGACGCCGCCGCTCGTCCTGCTCGACTGAGGGACCGCCGGCGGCGCCGCCCCGGAAGCTGCGCTCCCCGGCGACGATCTTAGTGCTGGGGTGTTAGATCCCCAGTGGCAAGGACTTGACAAGGACGCGCTTAAGTTTGTACGCTCCGTCACGGGCAGGCGGTTCGCAGGCGAATCCAAGCCCCCCATCAACGCCCGGACGAGTCGATCGAAGGAGGAATGGTCGTGAGCAAGATCATCGGTATTGACCTCGGCACCACGAACAGCGTGGTCGCCCTCATGGAGGGGTCGGAAGCCAAGGTAATCCCCAACGCCGAAGGCAACCGGACCACGCCGTCCGTCGTCGCCTTCGCCGACAGCGGCGAGCGGCTGGTCGGCCAGGTGGCCAAGCGCCAGGCGGTGACCAACCCGGAGCGCACGGTCTACTCGATCAAGCGCTTCATGGGTCGGCGCTATGACGAGGTCAGCGAAGAGATGAAGATGGTCCCGTTCAAGGTCGCCGCCGCCGACAACGGAGTCCGGGTGCTCATCGACGGCAAGAACTACTCGCCGGAAGAGATCTCGGCCATGACCCTGCAGAAGCTCAAGCAGGCGGCCGAGGATTTCCTCGGGGAGAAGGTGGAGGCCGCGGTCATCACGGTCCCGGCCTACTTCAACGACGCGCAGCGCCAGGCCACGAAGGACGCCGGCCGCATCGCAGGGCTCAAGGTCGAGCGCCTGGTCAACGAGCCCACGGCGGCGGCGCTGGCCTACGGCCTGGACAAGCACAAGGACGAGCTCATCGCCGTCTACGACTTCGGCGGCGGCACGTTCGACATCTCGATCCTGGAGGTGGGGGACGGCGTCGTGGAGGTGAAGTCGACCAACGGCGACACCCATCTCGGCGGCGACAACATCGACCACAAGGTCATCGAGTGGCTGCTGGCCGAGTTCAAGAAGGACCAGGGCATCGACCTGGCGCGGGATCCCATGGCCGTCCAGCGCCTGCGCGAGGCGGCCGAGAAGGCCAAGATCGAGCTCTCGAGCGCCCAGGAGACCGAGATCAACCTGCCCTTCATCACCGCCGACCAGGCAGGGCCGAAGCACCTCAACATCAAGCTCTCGCGCAGCAAGCTCGAGCAGATGGTGGAGGACCTGATCCGGCGCTCGGTGGCCCCCTGCAAGCAGGCGCTCAAGGACGCGGGCGTCACCGCCGAGCAGATCGACGAGGTGGTCCTCGTCGGCGGGCAGACCCGCATGCCGGCCATCCAGAAGCTGGTCGAGCAGATCTTCGGCAAGGACCCCCACCGCGGGGTCAATCCCGACGAGGTGGTGGCGATCGGGGCGGCGGTGCAGGGCGGCGTCCTGGCAGGCGACGTCACCGACGTGCTGCTGCTCGACGTCACGCCGCTGTCGCTCGGCATCGAGACGCTGGGCGGCGTGATGACCCGGCTCATCGACCGCAACACGACGATTCCCACGAACAAGAGCGAGGTCTTCTCGACCGCCGCGGACAACCAGACCTCGGTCGAGGTGCACGTGCTTCAGGGCGAGCGGGACATGGCGCGGGACAACCGCACCCTGGGCCGCTTCCACCTCGTCGGCATCCCGCCGGCGCCGCGCGGCGTGCCGCAGGTCGAGGTGACGTTCGACATCGACGCCAACGGCATCCTCAACGTCTCGGCGAAGGACCGGGGCACGGGCAAGCAGCAGCAGATCACGATCACCGCATCGAGCGGCCTGTCCGAAGACGAGATCAAGAACATGGTCCAGGACGCCGAGACCCACTCGGACGAGGACCACGCGCGGCGCAAGCGCGTCGAGGCGCGCAACAGCCTCGATCAGCTGATCTACAACACCGAGAAGACCTTCGACGAGCACAAGGGGAAGCTCGGGGCGGCCGACATCGGCGAGCTCGAGGGCGCGCTGAGCGGCGCCAAGGAAGCCCTGGAGTCGGACGATCTCGAGAAGATGGAGGCCGCCTCCGCCAGGCTCACGCAGGCCTCGCACAAGCTGGCCGAGGCCATGTACAAGCAGCAGGCCTCGGATGGCGAGGCGACGGTCGACGCCAGCGGCTCCCCCGAGGCCGCGAGCGACGACGAGGTGATCGACGCCGAGTACGTCGACGTCGACGAGTCGGCCAGCTGAGCACCGCTGCGGCCGGCCCCGGGTTCGCCTCGCGGTGACTCCCGAGGCGGACCCCGGGCCCGCCGGTCGCGGCCGAGACCACCCAGGAGGTTCCATGCCCCGCCGCCGTCAGAGCCAGCGCAAGTACCTGATGATCAGCGCCGTCGCCGAGCGGTTCGAGATCCATCCCCAGACCCTCCGTCTCTACGAGCGCGAGGGGTTGATCAAGCCCGTGCGCAGCGCCGGCAACACGCGTCTCTACGACGAGGAGACCGTCCGCCGCCTCGAGACCATCCTCACCCTCACCCGCGACCTCGGCGTCAATCTGGCGGGCGTCGAGGTCATCCTCAACATGAACGAGCAGATGGCGAAGATGCAGGTCGAGGTCGACCGTCTCCTCGAGCACGTGAAGCACGGGATGCTCGGCCGCCGGACCGGAGTCGACCGCCGCTTCGCGCTCGAGAAGGTGGAGCGCGGGCCGCTGGCGAAGGCTCAGCGAGACTGACCTCGGACGGGCCGGCGAGCTCCGGACCGCGGGCCAGCGACGGGGCCGAGAGCGGCCGCGGGCGTCGCCGGCCCCATGCTACGATTCGATGATGCCGGCCGCGCGGATCGACCCGTCCTGCCCCCGGTGCGAGGGCAGGGGGTGGATTCTGGCGGACGACGGCGGCGCCGGAGCGGCCGCGCCCTGCCCCTGCCGGACGGCCAACGCGGCGGACGTTCGGCTCGAGAAGGCCGGCATCCCCGAGCGCTACCGCGCGACGACGCTGGACAACTTCAACGTCGACCAGCCGACCGGCGCCGACCGCCTGCTCGAGGCGCGCGAGCTCAGCCGGCGCTACGTCGAGACGTTCGTCTCGCCGGCGGGCAAGATCCGGAAGACGGGCCTGCTCTTCGTCGGGCCGCCGGGCGGCGGCAAGACCCATCTGGCGGTGGGCGTGCTCAAAGCGCTCATCCAGCGCTACGCGGTGCGCGGCCGTTTCGTGGACTTCACGAGCCTCGTGCACCAGATCCAGGCCACGTTCGACCCCGGGTCCGAGGAGTCCAAGCGCCAGGTGCTCGACCCGGTGATCGACGCCCAGGTTCTCGTCCTCGACGAGCTCGGAGCCCAGCGTGCGACGCCGTTCGTCAACGACATCCTGTACCTGGTCCTCAACACCCGCTACACCCGCTGCCTGCCGACCCTCTTCACGACGAACTATCCCCTCGCGGAGGAGCGGCGGCGCCCCCTGTCGCTCGACCGCGGCGGCGCGCCGCCCGTCGACGTCCTGGCCTCCCGCATCCCGGCTCGCCTCGTGAGCCGGCTCTACGAGATGGTCCAGATGATCGACCTGCCGGTGAGCGACTTCCGGCGCGAAGTCAAGATGGCCCAGACCCACATCTGAGGGCTCCGTGCGTCTCTCGGCCTTCGACTGCACCGCCCGCGGCATCGCGAACCTGCGGGGCAACTGGGAGCTGGCCCTGCTGCAGATCGCGCAGATGGTCGTCTTCTGGGTGCTCGCCGCCGCCGCCGTCGCCGCGTCGGTGGCGGCGACGGGAGCCACGTTCCTGCTCGAGATGGCGTCGCCGAGCGACTGGACCCGGGCCCTGGAGCGCCTGGCCGGATGGTCGCCGAGCCCGGGCTCGATGGCCGTCGGCGCCGCGGCGCTCGTGATCTTCTCGACCCTCGTCGCCCTCGTGTACGGCTGGTTCCAGGCTGGGATCTTCTCGACGCTGGAGCGCGGCGAGCGTCAGGCGCCGCCGTTGCCGAGGGCGGACTGGACGGTCTTTCGCACCTTCCGCTGGCGCGAGTTCGTCGGCTGGAGCAACCGCTGGATCTGGCGCTACTTCGTCTTCTTCGGCTGGTTCTTCGTCGTGACATCAGTCGTCCTCCTGTTCGTCGCCCTCCTGGGCGGGGCGGTGGCCGTCGCCCTGTCGAGGGCCGGCGGCGCGGCGGCCGTGGCGCTGGGATGCGCGGCGCTCTTCTGCGTGGCGGGGGTGGTCCTCGGGCTCGTCTTGTGGCTCGGCATCGCCCAGGCCTTGCTGCCGCGCGAAGAGCTCGGAGTCCTCGGCGCCTCGCGGGCCGCGTTCGGGATCTTGCGCCGGAGATCGCCGGCCGCGACCCTCATCCTGCTCTTCTTCGTGCTCGCCAACCTCGGGGTCGGCCTCCTGTTCTGGCCTCTGAGCGAGGGCATGTCGTTCGCCATGGACGGCTTCGGCGCGGCGTCGGTCGCGATCCAGCTGCTGCTGGGCGCGGCGCAGATGCTCGCCGCGAGCATCCTGACGATCGCTTTCTATGGCTCCATCGTCTCCCTCGCGCGCGCCGAGCTGGGCCGCCGGGTGGCCTAGCATGGGGAGCAGGCGCGGACGACCGGGGGCGCTCGTCGGGCTGCTCGCCCTCGCGACCGCTCTCGTCCCCGCGCCGAGCGCCGGTCCGGCGGTCGCGGCAGAGCGCGCCGCGGCGCCGCCGGCCGGCCTCGCGGTCCCGGACCTCGTGCGGGTCGGCCTGGCCACCGATCTCGAGAGCCTGACGCTGCCGTGCTGCGGCTCGGATCTCCGCGCCCAGGCGGGCGCCACGCAGGTCGCCCTCGTCGAGCCCTTCGTGGTCGAGCCGGCGGCGCGGGGCGGCCGCGGCGTGTACCGCCTGCAGGTCGCGGCGCTCAAGGACGAGGCCCAGGCGCGGGAGCTCGCGGCGCAGCTGGCCAGCGCCCACGGCGAGGCCGTCGACGTCGTGTTCGACGCCGCGATCGACCTCTATCGGGTCCGTTTCGGGCGCTACGCGGAGCGCGCGGCGGCCGAGGAGGCGAGCCGCCGCCTGGCGGCGTTGGGCATTCGCGGGGCGTTCGCGGTCACCGAGCCTTCCGCCGCCGTGCTGGAGGGTCTGCGGGTGACGCAGGGCGCGGATTCGTGGCGCGTCCGAGGTCGCTGGGTGGCGCTGTGGTCGCGCTCCGACGCGGGGGTGCGGCTGGCGAGCGGCCACTACCGGGGGCGCATCCTCGTCTACCTCAACGATCGCGGATCGCTCAATCTCATCAACGAGCTGCCGCTCGAGGACTACCTGCGCGGCGTCGTTCCGCGGGAGATGGGGCCGGAGCTCTACGACGATCTCGACGCGCTGAAGGCCCAGGCGGTGGCCGCGCGCAGCTACGCCGTCCGCAACTTCGGCGAGTTCGCGGCCGAGGGCTACGACATCTGCGCCACGCCGAGGTGTCAGGTCTACGGCGGACGGGGCGCGGAGCACTCGCTGTCGGACCGCGCCGTGGCCGAGACGGCGGGGGAGATCCTCGTCTACGACGGGCGCCCCGCGGACGCCCTCTACAGCTCGACCTGCGGCGGGCACACCGAGGACGTGCGGGTCGTGTTCCCGCTCAAGGACGAGCCCTATCTGCGCGCGGTTCCCTGCTTCGAGGCGGGCCTCACCGAGCTCGAGGGCGACCTGGCCGCGGGGGCGCCGTTCCCCGACGGCCTGACGCGGCGCCTCTTGCCGGCGACCGCAGGGGGTGGGGCGCCGGCTCTCGCCGAGCGGCTGCGCCGCCTGGCGCTCGACGCCGGCCTCGTGCAGCCGGCGGGCGAGCCCGCGTCGCTCGGCCGCCGGGATCTCACCCGCTACGTGGCGAGCTGGCTCGATCTGGCGCTCGAGGCCGAGCTCTTCGTCAGCGACCCCGACGTCTCCTACGCTCTCGGCCGGGTGCCCGAGGGATGGTCGCGGCAGGAGCTGCATCTCGCTGCGTACCTGGCCCGCCTCGGCGTCCTCGACGGACCGCTCGACGAGGAGCCCGGCGCGGCCGAGATCGAGCGCTCGCTGCTGGCGCTGGCGATGCTCCTGCAGGTCGTCACGTCCGTCGAGGGCCGCTTCGCGGCGGTCGCGGACGGCGTCCTGACGATTCGCGTGGGGGACGAGCTCGTCCGCTTCGAGATCCCGGGACGGCTGGCCACCTTCCGCGGCCGCGCGGGTGCCCTGCGCGCCGCTCCCCTGGCGCTCGTCGCCGGCGACCGCCTCGAGCTCTATTCGCGGGCCGGCGCCCTCGCGGCCGTGGTGCAGGTCGTGGGGGCGGAGGGAGCGGCGTTCGACCGCACGAGCCGCTTCAGCTCCTGGCGGCGGTTCCGCAGCGACCGCGAGCTCGGCGAGCTCGTCGGCGCGACCCATCCCGGCTTCCCCTTCCGCGAGCTCGAAGTGCTCGAGCGGGGCAGA